>LFCJ01001535.1_pt1 | contig 16241 bp, 17 predicted proteins | sample 643141 | NCBI WGS metagenome assembly LFCJ01 (sample SAMN03766243, study PRJNA286221) | soda lake metagenome | biome: soda lake; feature: Kulunda steppe; material: water; isolation source: sample B1-Br-g2 brine of Lake Bitter-1 | place: Russia: Kulunda steppe | collected 2010-07 | reverse complement strand
GGGGGGGGGGGGGGGCGCATTGGACCCCGCATTGTAAACCGGGTTTTTCCAATTCGCAAATTTTAGCCTTTTCTTCAATGCATAAAATGCGATTAAATACTTATGACCCAATGCTTGCTAGCATCCATATGTTTCTAAATACTCAGATCCCAGAATGTGCGGAAGTGCAAAATGAAGCTTCCGGTCGAAGCTTACACACGGAGTGTTCATGCATTAGAATGTATCAAGTATGAACTTTAAATGTTGTGACTCAAACCTTCCAATTATTTCTGTCATAACATTGTCGGTCGTCCCCACCACTGGGTCACCCCTTTCTTAGGCAAATGTGGCCAAATAGACCTCTCAAGGCATAACTTTGCATCCACTGCACCGTTTCCTGACCTGAGCACACCATTGGATAGCTTAAATTTTTCCAGTTATCATGGTGGTCTTGGGGTCGAAACTGGTGCGGTAGTGGAAGGCAATTTCAGAAAAATGGTATGTTATGTTGGAAGAGTGCGCGCTGTTTCCCACTCCCAGCCCCAAACTCCGAGCTTGAGATGCCTGCAGATGTGTAAAATTGGCCCGCACATACTGTGTGGATTTGGGCGTAGGAAGCTCTCCTGTTGAGCTGAGCACTCAAAAGGGGCAAATGTGATGCAACGTTTTGGCCATCCGCTTCCCATCCACACCCTCGATCGGCTCCCATTTAAATTTCCTAGATTTGATTTGATTGCCCGCAACCCTCAGACTTGGTCTGGCTTGAAAGCATGCATGTGTTGCGGAGATATCGCACTTCCTGTGTTTGGACCTTTATCCGGTCGCGACAGGGTCATCCACGGAACACACCTTCCAGACTGCTCCCCCTAATCCATCTTCGCAGCGTCAAATCATCATGCAAGAGCAGCCAAAGTTCTGGAAGGCGGCAGGATTGGAGCAAGTTTGGGGATGCACCATTTGCCTGCCAAAAGGGTGGAAAATGGTGCCAGAATGGCCAAAGGCGCACACGACGCGCCCCCACCTTGCATTTTCTCACACAGCCTGACTTCTTATGACATATGTACATGTTGTGCATGGTTGGGTCTGGAAATGGGGCCAGCAAGTGGGCGGAAATGCTAATTGGCCATGTTTGGGGGGGTCTAGTGGTGGGGACGACCTGTCCCATTTGCCCAAAATCACACTTCATCTGCTGGATCAGTGGCGCTGATAATGCCCCGCTTGAAACTCCATTCAAGCTTGTCGCTTATCAATATTTTCATCGTTGAAGATTAACATGCTTGTGACTCCAGGAATCTCAGAATGTGCAGAGGCAATTACAAAGCTTAAACATGGCACTTATACTTTAACAATATCTATTTTAAAAAATTGCGTTAGATTATAAAAAATGTTAATACATTGAAAGAAAAAGAAATTTTAAAATTAAAGATATATTTATAAAATTCAAAAATCAGAAAATGAAAAATAAATTTTTCTTTTAATTTCACACCCTCTGTCTTTGCATCTGTGGCTTGGCAGTGGCATGCTGCAGGTGAAAAAGCTATGTGACGGGGCTTGCGTGACAGGCTTTTCCTGTTGAGATATGAAATGTGAGGGCGTCTCTACAAAGATGAGGTTAAATACTGACCTAGAGGAATTGATTGGCAGAGACACAGGACATGAGATGGTCTAATTTATGAGTGAACATGATGAAATAAAACAGAAAATAACCTGCTTGTAAAGCAGCATGCATACCACGCACATTCTGCAGTGTTCAAGATGTAAGACACCTGGTAACCAAGAAACGTGCTGCACTGTGTGTCTTCTATGCAGGTCCTGGAAAGGCAGAGTGACTAAAGACCTGGACGTCCCTCTATCTTGCCTAAGTAAGCCTTGTTTTGAAGGTTGAGGAAGGGGCAGAATAGGAAATTCAGATGGCTAGAAACATATCAATGGACATCCCCACCACTGGGCCACCCCTTCCTTAGGCGAAGGTGGCCAAATAAGGTCCTCAAGGCACAACTTTGCAACCACCGCAACTTGCCCTGAGCATTGGATGGCCTGGATTTCTTTGGTTCCAATGGTGCCATTGGAGTCAAAATTGGTGGTGTGGGTGGAAAGAAACTTTGGGAAAAATAAGGTCTTAACATGGAACAGCGCACACTGTTTCCTGCACACACCCCCAAGCCTTGAGGTGCCTGCAAATGTATGAAATTGGGCCGCATCTCTGTGAATTTGTGCGTGGGAAGCTCTGCTGTGCCCTCAGGAGAGACTGACATTACCAAATGTTTTGGTCTACCACTTTCCAACCACACCCTCAATTGGCTCCATTTGAAATTATCAAGATCACTTATGCCTGTCCGCAACCCTCAGGCTTGGTCAGGCTTGAAAGCATGCAAGGGTTGCAGGGATACAGCATTTCCTGTGTTGCACCCACAACCCGATGCGACAGGGTCACCCACGGAACACACATTCCCAGTCCCTTCCCCCAAATCCGACCTTGTTGCATCAAATCATCTTGCAAGTGTGGCTTATGTCCTAGAAGTGGCAGGATTGGAGCAAGTTTCAGAATGTGCTGTTTCCTGCCGAAGTGGTGCAAAACAGTTCCAGAAAAGCTTGTGGCGTGCTCACCGTGCCCCCAACTTTCTTTTTTCACAGATCCTTTTATAATGTTTGCAACATTTGTACATTTTATGCATGGTTGGGGCTGGCAGTACAGTGAGCATGGGGACAAAAAAGCAAATGGGCCATGTCTCGGGGGGTCCAATGGTGGGGACGACCCAATGCATTGCCCGTAACCCTTACAAATTGTTGCGGTGGCACTTATGTTGGTTCACTCCCACTGCTGGACTCCACCTCAAGGCCCCCCTCAAGCTTGCAGGATCACTGAGCAAGTTTGGGCAAGGCAGTCGGCAGCTGTAGTGGCTGGAGGGCTTAGTGACCCTAATTTGCCCAGGTAGGATTGCCTGATGGTGGGGACGAACGTAAGAATTGCTGTATCACCTGCAGGCGATGTGGCAGCAGCAGCAGCAGCAGGAGCAGAAGCAGCAGTGGCAGCAGATGTGAGGTGGATCAGCGGAGCGCCGAAGGAGGCCATGCCAAGATTTGCGAGCAGCACCACACACCACTCTGAGGGGGCCTTAGCACTTGAGCTAGCCAAGGATGACAACAACAGATGCATGAAGCCCACCAAGGGCTCCAAGAGTGAGTTGGACTCTTGATCGACAGATTCTGTCTAGTTGATTTCTGCCAAATGCACTTAATGGCAAAGTTTTGTCCATGTGCATGTGCAGCACAATGCATGAGGCAGGGGCATGTGCTGCATGCACAAGGTATCTGTGCGGCACAAAGTAAGAGCCTGCAAGCAGGTGCTCCATTTATATCCAATAGCCACCATGTGCTCCTATCCACTACTGCACACCCGAGGTGTGTGGGTGGGCTTATCAGGCAGAGGAGCCATGCAAGCACACAGTGCCCAGAAGCACTAAAATCGGTGATTTCAAGTACCTACTCAGTCCTTCTTTACGCTCTTCACAGGTTTGCATTGGAGCCCTTCAGCGCTGGAGCACGGCGACCACCAGGACACTCTGACAGGAGCTGGATCCAGCAGGAACCGGCGGCACAAATCGCTCCTCATGTAAGTATAATCTATATTTCATAGTATGAAGTTACTGTTTAAGGTGTAGGTATTATTTTGAATGAAGTACTAGTATAGTTAGTAAAGGTATTCCTGCTGCTTGATGCTTGTATGGAAGGAGAGTTTAGTATCCAACTAACATTGGCCATTAAGTCTTGGGCTTTCGTGGCATCATGACTCAGCAAGACACCGGGCTCTGGCCAGCTGGCATAGCCAGATGATTAGCATGGGCTCTTGTTGCCATTGCTACTGTGAATGATTCAAGTAAAAGGCATCATACCCGTATGTGGAGGCACTCGCTTTTGGTGCGTTGCTATGTGCACATATTGAGAAACATTAAGATCACATTGTTTACCATAGAAATGCATCTTTGTGTTCAGATACCTAGATGGGATGCAATAATATGCCTGCAGGTCAGAGAAAGAAATCGCCAAATTTGAAGCGGGGCTTGGATGTGAAGGCAACCTTCGCACTAAGACTCTCTTACGGTCTCTATCCCAAGTATCTGTAAAAGACTTGTTGATGTGCCTCCCAATTTCGAGGGGCAATTGTCTGTAATCGCTAACCTCCCGTGCTTGCATTTGTGAGAGTTCCATTCTGCCCAGACACCAGTGCTTTGAAGGTTTTGGGGTGTGTTGCCAAATGGTGACACACACTAATTCCGCTATGATTTTGTGTGTCGCCATGGTGACTCGCTGATGCTGCTAGGATTTTGTGTGTGATTTTGTATATGATTTTGTATATGATTTTGTATATGATTTTGTGTGTCGCCATGGTGACTCGCTGATGCTGCTAGGAGATGGGAGGTTGAGGGAGGTGGGGGAGCAGGGGGGTTCTGGTTTTCAGCTGGTGGCCCAAGAGCCCTTATTTCCACCATGCTAGTTGACTATTGGAATGGCTTAAAATCAAAGGGTCGCGAGGGTCCCCCAAGTAAACTAACTCCCTGTATATAAGAATAATGCATGGTTCCATGTCTGGCTCGATACGATTGCTTTGTCCTAGAAACTTACCCTGATTGCCATAGTACTCAGAGGGTCAGTGAGCATCTCTAATCTGCTGATAATTGATTTTTATCCGCAGGCCCGGTTGGGGCAGAGTCAATTGCCCCATTCACAGTCTCCTCAGTCAAGCTCCGGTGTGTACCTCAGCTACGAGCAGTTTGAAGTGGGGTCGACAGATCATGCGACCCTACAAAGCAGACACCCCCTGGCTTCATCCGAGAGCCCACAAGCGAAGACATGCGGCAGCCTTGAATATGCAGGTAGGGATCCCTCCTTTCCTGCCTGTTCGACTGCCCTAGTGTACACTGTCGAAAGGTGCCACTTATGCATTGGATTGATGCACTTATACTGTCAGGGAGGGTGTTGCTCGCTCAAATCTTAATCTTGGCATGCAAATGCTGATTGAAGTATTGTGCTCTTTGTCTAGTTTTTTGCCAATTTGATTTCACTTTGTAGTCCAGACACTGGTGTCAAACTCTATGCATGGCTTTCTACCTCTAGATGAGCCTGTAGTCTACTCATTTAGATAAGTAAAATATCATCTTGTTGTGCACACACAGACTAAACTGCGGTTACACCACCAGACAAGCTGTGCGCCCCCAACATGCTAAGCAATGCTGTTGCAACATGACCATTGTACCAGGCATTGCATGCCTCCATTTTTGTAAGCTGCAGATTCTCCTGGCCAGCACCCACCTTGGCACCCCTGCCAAGGTCCTGCACATGCATCCAGCGCACCAGGACTTCCAGCAGCGCAATCACTCACCTCCGTACAAACACTTGACGCTACCCAGACATTATCCCAGGTGTGCAGGATCTCCTGCTATGTTGAAACATGCCCATTTAGGTTGTCCACTGCCTCATATCATCCCAATTAAGTGTTCTATACTGCGAAGTGCTTGAACTACTCAGGTGTTTTCCTCCTATCTTGACTTCTATGCATGACCAGAGGGGTGTAATTGGGGCATTTTGGGGGGTTTCCTTTTTTCTGAGCTTTTTTTTGGCCATACGGCTGCACCTCATGACCTTTTTTAAAAGGTATACTCACTTGAACCAGTTAGGCAAAAAGCGCCCTAGTTCAAAGGCAGGAGGGCTGCAAGCTGGTGGGAGTTGCATGAATTGCATGCATGCTAGGCTTAAAGGTCCCCAACAGGTGGCCATCTTGCACTAAAAATGCATCCTTGTGAAGCCTTTGCAAACGTGAGTTGGTTTGGCAGGAAAATACGGGGCTGGGAGGGTCCGATTTCCAACCCCTCGGGCTGCTTTCATTCAAGCTGAGTCGCCAAACACACAACGCCCCAACCACGGCACCTTTTTATTACATTATTTTGTTTTGTGTTTGAATTGGTGCCATTGTACCAGAGAAGTAACAATGACATAGTATTGCACTCTTAGTGATCCGAAACGTCAATATTCTCACAAACGTGAACCCTACGTTATGTAGGTTTTGGCTATGCATGCAAGGATACAAATTACTAGGACTTACAGAATTTTGACAATGCCCACTGCATCCTGGCCAGGGTTGTGCCATTATGGTGGACGGCTCGGTGCCTGCTTGGAACAGGATGGTGTTTTGGTCGACCAATTGGTCAATTTGCCACTGGCTCCCTCTTTTGATTGTATGCAGTTGTACACAAATTGTAGAAGTGCGTAGATCTACAATTTGAATTGTGTCCAGCTAGCATTATTCCGTCTAGATGGTCATTACATCTTAGTGTTAAAGCACAACCCTGATCCTGGCACGCACTCCGGAATCTGCCCAGACATGCACCCAAATTGCCAGGACCTAGTAATATCCCCCTAATGCATGACTGATGCATGACTTGGCGTGTGCTATTCGCGTGCCATGATACACTCATTTTTAGGGCTTGACTCTTGACTCAGGGTCGCTGACTCATGTTCCTCGATGGCATGTTGCTGCAACCTCTCATCAATGAGCCTATGGTGCTTTCCTGTGAGCCCATGATTGAACTTATTGGGCACAACACTCCAGCTGAGGCAAGGTCTTTGCTCCTTGATGGTTGTGTGGAGCGTGTGCTCAATGATTGCAAATGCGCGCGCCATAACTAAGTTTGGCCTCAAGAAAAGGCAGGTAGGAGTTCACCAAAAGGTTATTGCTTTGGTGCACCTTGTATCTTGATGCATCAGTGTGTGTGACTATTTGAAGCACTTGGGCAACACAGCAAGAGGGGTTTTGGCTAAGTGGTCCGCACAGGCAGTGATGGGCTGCTGTCTGCAGGTCTAGAAAAGCATGCCATAAGAAAGCTGTAAGCCAAGCTCCTTGATGGCCCCTGAGCTCCTAAACCAGTCATAAGCTCAGCGCGCAGGTTGTTGAAAGCCCACTTTTGTGGATTGGATTAAGCCAGGTCGTTCAATAAGCTAAATGCTCAGTGTGCAGGCCTTGCATAACTCACATTTCAAGGGTTGACTGTAACAGTCAGGTTAGTAGTTCACGCCGGTTTGGCGCAGGGTGCAGGGAATGTGCATCACAGGGTACGGAAGGCCACGTGATGTACTAATCAAGGCAGAGGTCCGTGTGGCGCACATTCCCAGCATTGACTTCGTCCCTCATCCTGCTGCTGCATCTATTCCTCCCGTCTCGCTCCCATTCGACCCCCCGGGTTGGAACAAAGAATACTACCAGCTGCCTTGTCCCCGACAGTGAGCAAAAGGTTGTTAGTCAGATGAAGACGCTGCGCAGGACTTACAGGGCAAATTACCCCAACCTAATATCCCAATCCTCGTGCGTCACAGGTGAAAACCAGCAAATGTGCTCCTGGCGGAACTTGCCAAGTTTCAGGTGATTATTGCAAAAACTAGCATGATTGATCAGGTTCTCATAAAGGCTTGTGCCAATCATAACACCAATACGCTCGGTCAACATTTCCTGGCAGGAATTAGTAGCACAGATGACATTGTCCTGCTTGGTCCTTACACCTGGGTTTGTGCTTCTCCAAAAGCAACCCAAAAGGACTACATCCCGGTATGCCTAAGTATAATTCTGGCATGAAATTCGTGCTTTCTGCTTTGCTAAGGCACTTGTCCTCTCATCGCATGGCTCAGCCTGATCTGACAGCTATTGCCCCAACTTGACCGTCTGCTTTCATTGATGTGCCCTTGCTACAGAACCAAATGCAGTGCCCCCGGCATCTACGGGAGTTGCGCCACTTTCCTTGCAAGAAATGACATTTGATGTCAAAGTCTCCTTATTAATGTCTGCAGAAGCCAGCAGGTATGTTTAAAGGGGTTCTTATATTAAAAGGACTAGCTGGGAGGAAGCAGTGCTTGAGCCCAGGGGCATTGGATGTTTTAAGCTGCCATTTTAAGCCAAGTTTTCTAAAAAATAAGCACACATCCTTCCTCTGGTGGTTTGCTGCTTTGAATTGCAGGCAAGTGCCACGTGGAGATTGTGTAAAGTGACATGTGTACACCTTTTGCGTGATGTGACACGATACACTGCACTTCAACCATTTGAACTTGTGACAGTGTGTGTGTGTGTGAGTTTGTGGTCAAATGTGCGCAGATGTGCTGCATGTGCCTGTACCCAACATGAATGCAGGACCCCCCTTCTTGTCGTCATCTCAAACATTACTCACCATCTGTGAGTAGTAGTCAGTCAGTCAGTTCTAGAAAGCGCCATGTGCCAGACTCGTTATAAACCAAGAGATGATGCTTTGCTGATTAAAGACCTGCTAGACTTGCAATACTTTTCTCTGGCCAGGCAGTCCTTGGTGAGCATGCTTCTGTGCCACAGCTGGTGCGCAAGACAGTGCCTAAATAGTCCAAACGGCAAGCAAAGGCTGTCCAAATGGAAGTCGCACTTGCCAGACGGTGTTTTGCGGATGAAAGGCCTGCGCAGCCCATAGCTTTTGGGGTCATGACAATTCTGGCTTTCCACCGTGGAGAACCTTTAGAAATTGATCGTGACAACAGTGAATGATTTCAATTTTAGTCAGTTTCAAATGCCACAACATCTCCCAATTCTGCATTCAGGCATGTACAGGCCACTCTTCAAGCGCTGGCAGAGTCACAGCTTGCCCTTTTGTCCAGCATGATGCCACAGCATGCCATTCAGGTGTGCAGATGTGCAGATGTGTTGTAAGTCAGTGAGCCCTTCTATTCTACTCTACTTCAAGAATGAAGTTCATGCTGCAACACACCATCCATGTGCATACCCGCAACTAGAGTGAATGTATGCATGCTGCATGCATGTCGTGCTGTGGCCATTTAACTATGGTGTGCAGAAGTGTTGCTTCAGCCTCGTGCTGTTGCTGTCCACCCGTGCAGGTTTATCATAGCATGTCTTGAAACACGTTTACACCTTCAACCAATACAAGTTAAGCCTTGTTGTAAAGCTAGCTCCACCTGTTTGGTGAAGAGTCACCGCAACACCATTCAGGGGCACTCAGACAGGAGCGGATCCGGTGTGCCTAGATACCTGTGCTGTGGTTTCCACTGCAGTTCTTGGCACTGGAGTGCTCTGAGTCCGTGCCAGAGCACGTGGGTCAGCTTGCGAGATCACATGAAGCAGTGACCCTGCTGTTCATGGACATATGTGGCTTCACTGCAATGTCAAAGGTGAGGCAGTCGTGCAAACCGGCCTTTTCACCCTTTGCGCTGATGGTCTTACGCACGCTTGTGGCTGCTGGTGCTGTATCAGGGCAGTGCTGGCTACAGGCTGACAGCAATGCATCAAATCTTGCCATTGCACAAAAGAAGAGTCTAGCGGCACAAGCCTGGCTGCCATGATAATGAGCCAAGCCTTGTGTTATGAAGATAACCTGCTGGATAGTAGAACAACTTCTCAAATCTGGATGCAATCTTTTGCGTTTGCAGAGTGTTAAAGCTTCTCAAGTGCTGATTTTCCTAAACACACTATTTTCTATCTTTGATCGGCTAACTGACGTGCACGGAGTTCACAAGGTAACGGCATGCTCAGGGCAGTAGCTTGGCTTCAGGTGCAAGAACAGCTGTGTGGGAATTCAAGCAGGTGTATGTAGAGAGGGAAAGCATACTTAAAAAATCCTCTTTGTTAGACTAAAGACCAGTTTATCTGAAGCTCGAGTTGCCACCTGAACTTTGGGCATGTGAGAGGCATCACAGCAGCTGTGGTATGAGCCAACCAGGCTTGCAAAAGACACCTTGTAAGCCTAAAGTGGCTTTCCTCACGTCATCTTCTATTGGAGCCTGTTGATTTGTTTTTTTGGTTAGATTTCTGTTTCGAAGCGAACAGAGGGTTCAAAGCAATGCCCTGGCCTGCACACTGCCCGTATACTCCAGTCTTGTACCTGCATCTCTGCTTCCCACCATGCATCCCCTGGAATGTTATCCAAGCATCACACAACAAAAAGTATAAGCTTGAGAGAAGATCATCGTATTTTGCTTGGCGTATTTTCCTGATGCAGGTCGAAACTGCCGGCGATTGTTACATTGTTTCTGGCGGTGTATTGTCACCCACTCGATCTTCGGACGGATTTGAATTGGTTGTCGACCAGAACCATGACCCTGCAGCCTCTGCTAAGCGAGTCATGGCCTTTGCCAAGGCAATGCTGGAAGCAGCAGAGCAGGTAAAAATGTATGTGTGTATGCACTTGGGTGTTAGGACGGGGAGTGCTTGTTAGCACTGAAGGAAATAGACACAAATAGCTTGGCCTGGGGTTTGTGCCTATGTCAGGTTGGGCAAAAGATATGAACAGCAACTTCCCTTGACTCCCCACAGGGTGTGACTGGGTAGAATGTTTCACTGTATGATTTCGCAGATTGAAGTGTTTATATCATCCTGTTTTGGCATGATAATCATCCACCTGGTCATGATCTTGCCTTTTCTGAGATGATTTAGCAGGCCAGACAGAGCCTGTGTCTGCTCATCATGGGGTTGCCAATGTGTAATGAAGTGCAAAGATTATGTCCTTTTACTGCTGTGCCGTGATGAAATGAAGGTTTAGTACATGTGCAGCCAAATCTGTAGCATGGGCTTATGCTCACTTTCAACATTTTACAAGTTCCCTGCAGGTCAGAATGCCCGATACAAATGAACCTGTACGCGTGAGGATAGGCATTCACACAGGTGTGTTCTTTTTTTAACGTATGCTTTTACGAAGACACACTCTACATTTGTGGTTGAATAGGGTGAAGTCTTTTGTGAGCCAAAATGGCTTACATAAGTCGGAGCTGAAATCCACTTTTAATGTTGTACTAAGGATGTATATTGGTTGTGATTCAGAGGTAAAGAATTAGCTCTCGATGGACCTTGGTAACTTTTGGCGGGTGGGCCTGGGCCAAAAAGGCCAAAAAGATAGGCTTCGGGAGACAAGAGCACATCCAGGCTATTACCCAGGCTCTCACTCAGATAGGCCCCTGTGCAATCCTTGGCTGTTTGCGACATGCCAGGCGACGTCGTGTCCGGACTGATAGGCAGCAAGCTGCCCAAGTATAGCTTGTTTGGAGATACCATGAACACTGCGAGCAGGATGGAGAGCACTGGTAAGACGACAAAGCCTTCAACATTGGGTTCGGCCTGCTCTTTTTTCCCTATCATCTTTCTTGTAGCAACATGGCAGTGTTCACTTGGTTGACATGCTTGCATTTTTCCATGGATCATCTAGAAGCCCAAGCTGCCTTATAAAGGCATGGCCCGGAGGCTTAGATTTTGCACTGGCGCCATGAACGCTCAAAGTTGTCCACTTGGAACCTCAAAGCGATGATTGATGCACTTACAAACCACAGAAATACAACCTACCCATCTCTCAAAGCGATAATTGATGCACTTACGAACCACAGAAATACAACCTACCCATCTCTCAAAGCGATAATTGATGCACTAACAAACCACAGAAATACAACCTACACATCTCTGGATGGGCGTGTGTGATTGGGATGCACTTCCTCCTTGAGGCCAGCAGGCAGGTCTGGCCAGCTATGCACACTGCTGCACCACACCTTGATATCACGCCTTGCAACTGCCAGTCCTGTCCCTGATCTTGCTGCATCAGGATAACCTCTTCGTGCAAAGTATTGTTGCATCTCAGGTGTGCCTGGCCGCATTCACGTTTCTGATTCCACCCATGAACTGCTGCCACATGAACAATGGGAGCCAACGGGGGGTGTTGAAGTCAAAGGCAAGGTAGGTTCGGATACAGGAGGTGATAAGATTTTCTTCCTCATGAAGGGGCGTAAGGGTAATTAGGGAGTAGGCAAAAATTAGAATATTAGAGGCTTATGATGAGGAAAACTTTGAAGGTGCAGCTCAAGGTGACACCTCAGGGGTGTTTCTCTCTGGGCCTTGCATTTCGTTTGTGTGTAATGTGATTACACGCACATCCATCATGGGAATATCCCTATTGTTGCCTATTTAGGAGAGTTTTGCACACAGGCTATGGCTGCATTACCCTCTAGCCCCGTTTCCTCTTCTGTGGCTGTCTTTGAGATGAAGAGAGCAAGTTTGTATCACATGTTGGCTTGAGGCATCCTCTGCGGCCCTTATGATGCAGAGGTGCATTGGCCTCATTGAATTGGGATTTTCAGGTGTCCCTCAGCAATTTGCAGGGTTTTGTTGGATGGCTGACCTTTGTCCTAAGGAATACTTGTGATAAGTCAATTTGTGCCCTTGTTGCAGCCTTATGCGATAAACAGATGGGTCATGTGATGGGTTTCAGGTTACTGCCTGCATCTTGGCTGACCAGGGATTTCAAATTTGAATCTTGTGAAATGGAACAAATGGAACATCATTGGCGTTTACAATACGAGATTAAATTTTGATGGTACAGAGGGTCTCGCAGGCACAGGCTTGCTCAGAACCCCCCCTTTGGTACTTCTTTTGCTGCAGTACGGCCCGTACAATTTAATTCAAATGTACCACCTGCATCCTTTCTGCTATGCTCTACTGAACCTACCCTTTACCACTGAAGTCACCCCACTATAGTGGATAGCTACATGCATTGAGGTGCCTTGTCTGTGCTTTAAGGCTCTATGGTGACCTGGTACCATCCAGGACCTTTGCATCATGGCATCATTGCCACTGGCCTTGCCCGAGGCCGGGGGGGGGGGATAAGTAAGCCCCTACTGGCCTCCCCAGCGCAACATATATTTTTTTGCAACCAAGAGTTGACAAATATACGTCAAAACAAAACCTTCACACGTGTTTCATTGTATGGAATCAACAATATTGTAGACAATGCGTATTAGCAGGTAGGCCCCTCAGAGGACACAAGCTTTAAAACCCTTGTGCGTGCGCTTATGGCATCCATGTGTGCGTTTGATAACTGCTGTGTGTGCGCACGCGCTTGCTAGGCACCCCCTGTGTGTGCTTTTCAGGCTACCGTGTGTGCGCGTGTCTGTGTGTACTTATACATCTTGGGCAACCTTGTTGATGATCTTGAGCAGACCAGGTGCTGAGGCTCAGGCACAGGTTCCCCCAAGCATAGCCTTCAAAGCACATTGTCCTCACCTTGGCCATATGCGAACAGGGCCTCATGCAAACATTCCTATGGGTCCCTGAAGCGGACCGACCTCCGAGCTTGGATCTACCTCAGGCGCTGAGGCGCTGCAATTTTTCTGGAACCCTTCCTTCAGAGCTGCTGAGGAAGACACAAGAACTGGTGGCCCAGCTCAGCATTCCTAGTCCTGCCCTCTACCCACCATCACATGTGCTCGAGGGCATGCACTTTGAAGCTGCACCTGCCATTGAGTAAGCAAGCCTCTGGCACTGCACAAGGCGTTTTCATACATAGACATGATTATGATGAATACTGGTTGAAGGCTGAGCAGCCACTATGCAAGACCTAGCACAACAGATGTCAGCTTTGCACGTTCTGACCATTTTCAGATTTGCTCGGTTATTTTTATTCAGAACAAGTTCTGACCTTGCTCGATAGATGGTGGAGTATCATAGGTATGGCAGAAGCACAAGCATCGCAACTTTGTGTTCATGCAGGGTGATCTTGCATGATCCACGCAAATCTTTCACTGCCAGAACCACATGCCAGTGTATTGTATGTGTGCTACACAAATCAGTGATTGCCATAAGCCTGCCATCTCTCCCTCAGAGTGGCGCTTTAGGAGCAGCACTTCTCTTCCGTGCACCACATGTGCGTGTGTGTGGATGGTGCATACTCGCTTTTAACCCTTCACTGTGACTCCGATGAATTAGGAAGTAGGCTTTGATACCCTGAGCCTCCCCTGTTGGTACGGACTGTTTGCTTTTAGCCTGTGCAAACTGGTGCAAGTTAAGGTTCCTGGAGTTTCTAATTAAGGGATTGTGATTTTTCTCTCAATTCGGATTTCCTTATGCATTGTTGCCCTTGGTGTCATTTGATTGCTGCAATCCATGTGTGGCATCTTTCATGATCACTGTAAGTCATGCGTAAAATCGTCCATGATCACTGCAAGTCATGCATGGCATCCAAGTTGCAGGAACTCCGGGTTCAGACAAATAGAAGGTAATATGTGTATTTGGCAGGACCTGGCACTCGTATCCTTCAACAATTTTCATTGCGCCAAGGTTTGCACCTAGTTACAGGGCAGGGATTCATGCTGATTAGGCAATGAGTGCAAGTTATTGAGTTGTGTTCAGCTCAAATGGGACCCAAATGCTGCCAAAGAACGGTGTTTGCAGGTCATGCAACGGAGTCTCTTTAGCAGTAAAGTTTAGAGCCTGAAGTATTGATTGTGCTGCGTGCAGCATGCTACCTGCTTTCTTCCTACTATTGTATCAGTTTTCCCTTCAAACTCACCAAGCTGCCTATTTTGCAATGCATGTTGACTTTCATTGACTTGCAGCACTGCTCTGCACTTTAGGGCAAAGGGGCAACATGGATAGATTTTGATTATGATAAGCTGGATGTTCTTCTATTCGTGCATTTTCCAGCTTGCCCTTTTGCTGAGCCCTCGCTTGTCGACTTTCTAAAGCATTCAACAACAACTGAACCCAGTCAGTCTGATGTAGGATTCCAAAATTGAGATTTGGCGTATACAGCCCCCAGTCTCTTGGTCTGTTGAGCAATTTGATCAGTTAACAATTGCACAGTAATTTCCTACGATGGATTGGGGCTTTCAAATGGATTTTTTTATAGAAACAGAAATACGACTACGTGAGTTGGGTTCTGATCACAGCAAGTCAACTAGAAAAGGCATGGAAGGCTGATATCAGCAAAGGAATCACCTTGTGCATTAAATGAAATTCTGTCTTGCTTCGAGTCATTAAATGGTCTTTTTTGGAGTGACTATGTTGTGGATATTTCAGGAGACTGTTTTATGTGCAGTAGACTCTGTCCTGACAACTAGGCGCAAGCTTGCCTTTATGAACACGCGTTTATTGACTACAAGTAAGGGTAATTGCCAGTTAAGCTGGTAAGTTTGTGGCTGGTCACCGCCAGTCAAAAAGTAGTCCATGAAGTCTTAAGTGGAATACCGGTGGAATACCGGTGGAATATGGTGGTATACGGTGGAATACTAAAATTAGTTGTGCCACTGAGAAATCAGACAGTGTGATTGGGCAAGGCATGCAAACTTCGCATTTTGAAATGTAAGGGGACTTCCCAGAAAACGATGTCAGAAAGGATGAAATTGAACGAATTTCCTTTTGCACAAACAAGTCTTCCCAGTGATAAAGACTGTGCAGAGCAGCACAATAGCACTCATTACAATGTCTATCACCACCATGCCAAGGGAGGAAACGAAAAGATGACACCAACAGTGAAAAACCTGTGAGTGAATTATGGTTGAGGTTTGCATCTGTTGCAAGCTTGCACCAGGCAAACCCCACCATCAAACTTGGAAGATGGTCTTTTTGAACAACAGGTTGGGATAGCAGCAGCTTTGGAGCTAACAGCGTGTTCTAGGTGGAGTGCCACAGTATTGGGTCTGAATAAGTGTATGCTCATACTCTTGTTGACAGGGCCCTGTACTACACATAGTATGTGACACAGTATTGAGGCTATTCCCCAGGCATTCGTGACCTATCGCAGGCAAGATTTCTGGATTGGAAATAGTACAAGCTCTCCAGCTCCTGAATGGGATCTTGAAATTATTTTTGTATGGAATAAAGAAGCACAACACATGCTATTTGATCAGAACCCAAGGTGGCGAGCAGTATTGTCTAATGCCATACCTGAGGCAATTTTCCAGCCCTTCCCACATCCACCCACTCAGAATGTGGCAAAAGTAATCAAAATACCAAGATCATTTCGGAAGAAATTGAATGACTCAGCTTTCACAAAGAACACTAAGATCTATCACTACGGCCCCTGACTTCACAACGCTTACAAAGAATAATCTCAGAATGAAGGTTCCAGACTGGCGTCTGTGGGCCTATACAAGTTTACAAGTTTACAAATTTAAGTAAACTTGTGGGCCTATACTGATGGTAGTTGCCTGACATATAAAAGTCAACAACGTGTTGGAGCAGGAGTCTTTGCCTGCGACAAAAACAGCCATCTATGTTAACACTGGCAGAGTTGGGATAAGCAATACCATAAACAGGGCAGAACTGACTGGCATAGCTTCTGCACTAAGGGCAAAGTGTACCTAAATAGCCACGAAAGAAAAGAAAGAAAGAAAAACTACGCAAGCAGCAAAAAGCTCCTCACATCAATTAAGGAAAAGGGGCCACTTGGGAAGAAAAGCCCCTTCACCAGAAAAGAAAAGGGGGG
>LFCJ01001534.1_pt1 | contig 16242 bp, 14 predicted proteins | sample 643141 | NCBI WGS metagenome assembly LFCJ01 (sample SAMN03766243, study PRJNA286221) | soda lake metagenome | biome: soda lake; feature: Kulunda steppe; material: water; isolation source: sample B1-Br-g2 brine of Lake Bitter-1 | place: Russia: Kulunda steppe | collected 2010-07 | reverse complement strand
CCTGAGGAGGTTGACTGGTTCCTCTCCCTCCACGCGGGTTTCGGTAGACGGCGCGTAGTTCAATCCGGTAGAACGCTACCTTACAAAATAGTTTGCCTCGGTTCGAATCCGAGCGTGCCAATGGTTGCCCAGAGGCTGACAGGACCGCTGGGCATATGACGAGTCTCCCAGTACCCCCGCTCGTCAGGTCCTCCAACCATCCTGTTATGCAGACGTATAGTTCAGCTTGAACAGAGCACTGGCCTTCGAAGCCGAGTGGTAAGACCGGTTAAAACCATCTTTTCGACCATTTATTCTAATAAGTTTCACGTTGATTGACTCGTTGTTAGTCACCATTTGAATCTGAGAGAAACCACCAGAGAAATATCTTCGTAAGAATTAGAACGATAATCCAACCGAGAATAGCGGACCAGGTAGCTGGCCACAGCGAATTAACGAGCGTCGCTTCAGTAAACGATGCACGAAATAAAGAGATGTTGAAGAATATTACTGATGAGAGTGATGCAGCAAGATAGTACATTTGCTCAACGTCATTAAGATCTCTACCCCATCCGATCTCAGCAAAAAGAAATTCGTCTATTCCATAGATAATCAAAGCCGGGATGAGTCCAGCAATCACCGATATAATCAGAAGGGGAATCCCCAGAATCAACAGTACAACAATGAGTGCACCAATTGCAAATAAAAATCCTTCGCCGTCGAACAGTGCTATCCAAAACATAGACATGAAAACAAACAGACCGAATGTCAAGAATGGCCCAATTAAAATTGTCTTTCCAAACGTGTCCAGTTTTTCAGGCTCTGTATTCTCGTGCGTATGTCCAGAATTTGTGGTGGAGGATGTGCTCTCAGTATAAGCTCCGAGGTTTTGAATACCCAGAGAAAAAAGATTCCAGCCAGAATCAGTTCCAGAGTTGTTTCCGCCGGCAAAAATTGGGTGTCCATGTTCGTCTTCATGACACCCTGAGCAGAGGGTAGTCAGATTGTTGAGCTTGTGTCCACCGCCTTCAGATATCGGTTTTTTATGATGTGCGTGTAACTCAGCATTTCCCTTATTTCCACCCCTGTCACCACACGATTGGCATATGTAGTTGTCACGGCGATAAACGCGGCGACGACGTTTATTCCAATCGTCAGGATACTTAGATCCGATAGTAGCTATATACATACAGGTGTCAATTATCTTTCGTTCCGTGACAGGATCGTATAATTATGCTCATCAATTACTCTATGCCATCAGGTGTACCGGAACAAGCCGCCCTGTCGAGAGGATTGATCGTTAACTTTTCTGCGTTATCCCGCGTCTTGCGCCTTTTTGACACGCATCGTATATTTATTGAAACCGTCATGCTTCACGATGATTGGGCGGTCACGTCGCTGAATCCCGGTAACTTGACTCAATGAACCTTCGTGAGAGACACAAGGTCGACGTGTGTACGCTCAGATTTTACTCCGACCCCTCCTGCACGAAGCCCCCAAAAGACCGTTTTATTCACAATACTCTTTCAGGATTCACTTTCACGGGCACACCTGCTAACACAAAGAATGAATTGAGGATCAGTCGGCTTGGTTTTCCTCTGGGTCGGGTTGTAGTCTCACGCCAAGATAGATCAAAATTAACCCAATTGGGATACCGACAAGCGAAAGGCAAAACAGAGCTCCGATAGCGATGAACATCTTGCCAAGGCTCGCGTTCCCCTCCTTTTTGTGCTCAGCCGACGACTTTTCAGATCGTACTTCGCGTTTCTTTTCTCTCCGCTCTTTCACCTTCTCAATGATCTGAAGTTTGCCAGCATCCGTCTCAAGCGGTCCGTATTCCGTGTCGCAAGTATAACAGACATATTCTGAGTCACGCATATCGTATGCCATCGAGATTGTCTCCTCTCCGCATTCCTCGCATGCTCCGTATTGATAGAACAGATCGGTGACCATCTTCTCCGGAAGTTCGTCAATACGCCCAGTACCAATCAGCGGCTCAATTTCTTCCTGCGTCATGTGATCTGTCATTCTGTATCTCCGTGATTGTCGGCCAAAAGCATCTCATGGCCCAGCGAAACCATTGATGCGTACGCTTCTCCGATTTCGTCTGCGAGGTCGCGGACTTCTTCGGCGCTCTTGACGTGCCAATCCCTTGTAAGAAGGTTGTACCGCAGATTGTCTTGAACGGTCAACCCTGCTTTCTCAAACCGACTCTTCTCCCGTAGAATCGCCTCACCAATAGCGGGATTCTCGTTCATATTGTGGAGCCCGATCGTGATCTCATTCATATCAGGTTTGGGTGAGATATAGTAGATTACACCGTCCGGGTGGTCTGGATGATTCGACTTTAGAACAGGAGTTCGTGTGTCGAAGTTATCCGGAAACACGTCTCGAAGTGTCTCGGCTCGCACTGTGCTCTGAATGTCAGAGAAGATTGATTCGATAATTGCTGCTGTCAATTCAGGATACGTTGGGCTTGGACGACTCTTCGATCGAAATCGTTTCAGATCGTAATCAACGACGACTGAACTCGTGAACATCATACCGTCCTGCTTTTCTCTCGGAGAACGGAAGGCTTGAATCGCAACACACTGGAAATTAAGTCCTTGTTCGAGTAGATATCGGGCATTCATTTCGGTTCGCCGTGTGATTTTCTCGGCCACGACGACCATCCGTTGTGTACTGTTAAATTGGTGCTCCTCAAGTCCATCACCAAACACCGCCTCGAATCCAGATAGGAGATTGCCACCACCGACGAAAGACTCGCTAATATCCTGATCGCCACGGCCCCTCCGTTTTTGATGCTCTTGATACAATTCGTTGAGACCGTCATAATCAAACGAGCTAAGCGATTGAGCGTAGTTCTGTGGTTGGGATAGGATCGTTTCTTCACTCGCTGAGCCGGACCCAGATCGGCCCATCTTCACCTCGAAGATGATGACGTTCCCAAAGCGGTCCAAGCCCACTAAGTCAGCGATACCTGTGTCGAGTCGAACTTGGCGTCCGATGAGAAATACTCGTTCGTCTAGCAGTAGTTGTGGATTTCGATAGAGCTGATTCTCCAGGGCCTCTTCAGACTCAAATGCGGTCTGATTATATGCAACAACATCTGTTTCGGATCCCGTCTCAATCGTCTCATGGAGCCGCATAGGCCCCTGTTGAATACATCACATAATTCACTACCGGTGTGATATTCTGACCGGTTAAGATTTCTTTTATATACTACTCGGCAAACCGGTGGGATTTCTTGAATGAATGTCTCTACTCGGATCGACGAAGGAATCGATTATGCGGGAGCTCGAAGAAGAGCCGAAACATGGGTACGCTATCGCAGATTCTGTTGGTATCTCGAAGGGTGGCGTCTATTCGCATCTTCGGGATCTCAAAGAAGCCGGGATGATCGTTGTCTACGAGGTCGAGGAAGACGGGCGAGAAGTCAAAACGTATCGTTTGACAGAGGCGGGTGAACTGCTGGTCGAAGCGTTGAAGAAAGCAGACGAGACGTGAGCCAGTGCTTGTGGTGGCATGTTGATCCAAGCTCAATGACTGATTTTGGTGCTAAATGTCCTTTTGAGTAGCGGTTCCTATTGTATAGAATACTCTGGTGCTCCCTAAGAGAAATGTAAGGATAACATATAAATTCTACAGACATATGGGGGTTGATTCCCTCCCCGTGTTTTGTACAGAATCATCTGACTTCTTCGTGAATTTCACATATAGAGGCCAAGCTAACTGTAGACCGAAAACACATATATATACACTATCGTGAAGTGGTAAGTAGATGGATATTACGTCGATTGGTCCGGTGACGAAGTCGCGCCGAAACGAATTACGTGAGCTTCGGGATGAGTTGGGGCACGCCAATTACAACGAAACGATTGGCTATCTCCTAAAAGAGGTTACATCAGAATAATCAATTTATTTCGTGAGAAAGATACAGCGAAAAGATCGCTGAGGCGAGGTACGGAAGCTACGTTGGGTGCGAACTTCCATTTGTACCTTCGTTTTTACAGATATTTTATCTTTCGTTCCAATATATCAATTAACATATAAATGAATCCAAACGCTGTCAGTTCGACAAATTATGAGTGAAGAAAACGGGACAAATCACTTCAGAGAGACCATAAGAAGCTATCCAACCACCGACGAGTTGAGGAGTGATCTGAAAGAGCATATCCACCGCTATATGAAGGGCGAGAGCTTCGTGCTTATTCCGTCTCCAACTTCCAGCGGGAAATCTCACAACGGGGCAACGACCAAGTGGAAGGAAATGGATGAGGTCACAGGCGGTCAACCAGTAATTCATTTCCACTCAACAACAGATAGCCGAGATGACGCAGTGGCACTCAGCGAGGAGTATGGCGTAGAATCTCGAAAACTCCTCGGCCGTGAAGAGGCTTGTAGCACTTATAACGGAAACCATGACAACAAGATAAAGACACCAACAGGAGAGCCGGCCAGTGAGTGGTTAGAGGATCAAGTCTCAACGCGAGGTAACACGTTTAGTAAAGCTCACAAACACCTGCTAAAATACAATGGTGACAAACTTCCTTGCTGTCCTTGCCCTTCTGTCGATCAGTGGGATGAGATCCCGTACGACAAAAATGAGGATGTCACAGCTGATGTGATCCACGCAACACATATGTTTTCGATGGTTCCGACGCTCGTAGACACAAATAACCTATTTTTCGATGAGCAGCCAGATTTCAAGAATAGTATAGGAAATAAGAATACGGACGACATGAGCCGTTCACGGTTCCACGATATTGTTACAGGTTGGCTCAAGAAGATTAATTCACCCATTACGACTTGGGAGAATTTTGTTGTAACAGCATCACAAGAGAATCACGAGGTACTTAGAGAGGTCATCAAGAACCCGCCACAAATCAATGAGGAGTGGTTCTTCGAAGGAGAAAATGCTCACGCTCTGGCTCCTACTCTCACTGAAGCCGCTTACGACGCATTCTCAAGAGAATCCGATACAAACGGACGACGTGTGGGAAAAGCAACGAGCGACCTCGGTTCTGAGAACAAAGAAAGAGATCCCCGGTATAGTCGGACCCGTATCACATTAATCGTAGACGAGGATAACCACCCAACTGTATTTTGGAATGTCCCCGAATTGGGAAATGCACGGAGTATCATTTGTCTCGACGCTTGGCCATCAATACATGAATGGAAAATGAATATTGGAGATGGAATTTCTCTCAAGAAAATAGTCACAGACGAAGAATTAGAGAAATGGCGACGTCACGAGCGAGGTCTTGAAGTTGTTCAGATCGGCGATGCAACACGTACAGGCGCAAGCGAATTCGCTATCGAGAACTACATCGACCGCGATAGACAGAAAGTTGTTGTCGAATCAATTCGGAATATGTATCGAGATCGATTCAAATCAATTATAATCCCAAAGAAGCAGACTGACCGGTTCAATGAGATTCTGACAGACGACTTTCTTACGATGACCTACGGGCGGATCCGGAGCAACAACCAGTTCAAGCAGGAACAGGTTGGATTGGTAATGTGCTGTATTGATCCTGGTGATGATTATGTTCTTGATTTACTGGCGGCACGTGGTTTCACGGCATCACCCGAGACAAAAGGCTGTATTAGATGCGGTGGTGATGATCCAGACTGTCCTACCTGTGAGGGAGATCCCGGTCGAAAGCCTGGGCGAGGATTTGTAGGACCCGACTCAGAGAAGGCGGATGATATTCTTTCAGGTATTCGTGAGAACTCGGTTGCACAGGCTATCGGTCGATGGTCTCGTGGTCCCGAGACTCCAAGGGCTCTCGTCTTTGTTTGGTCGAATGCGATCCCTGACGGTCTTGTCGACTTGAAAATAAATAAGGCATGGTTGTTTGGAACTAAGCAGAAATCAGTGGTCGACTATCTTCGAAATAACGCAGGTGTTTCGGTAAAAGACATCGTTGATGGAACCGAAGTATCAGATAGCTCAGTGCGTGAGACACTGGATCGATTGATTGAACTTGACGTTGTACAACGAAGAGAAATTAAAGATGTGAATCACCATATGATAACTGGTAATCTTCCGGAACACGGTATTCTTGACCTCACTGGGCTATGAGGAAGTACTTAAAAGAATGATCAGAATGCGTTGCAGTCCTGCGATTTTAGTAAAAACAATCTCAGTATAGCATAAGAAGTAAATATTATGTAACACTGGGACAGTATTTTCTGCAATAGATTGCTGTCATCCGTTTTTCTGATTTCATTTATATACTAAGATCTCGTATTTTCATCCTCATCAAAGAACCTTGCGAGTATTTTACAGTCCCTTGCTCACATTCTTCAGCTATGCAATCAGCCACCCTCACAAGCGTGTTGTGCCGAGCTGATCTCAAACGGGGTCAAATCACACTACTAAAACTCCTTTACGAACAGGATGAGCTGATCGGGCGCGAGGAACTCGCTAAAACACTCCGTGGCGATATACACGAAGACCAAGAACAGAGTCTTACAGGTGTTCTCGGGGCGTTTGGCAAACGAATCAACGCAACAGACGAGATCGATGGAAAGCCCGGTACTGGGTCGTTTCTGAAAAAGGAGCGTATCAACGGCGAACTCCACTATCAGTTACGTCCAGAGGCGAGAGAGGCTATCGAGAATGTTCCTGCGCTTCTCCAGAAGTTCGACGAACCATGGATAGAGCTTCTTGAATCAGGTACCAATATTGAGGCGGTCGAACTTATTCCAAATTCTGAGTGAATATCAACCCAAGAGTCCTCTTAGAATAGTAGCTGAAGTGCCAACACAAGCATCTGTTCGCCACTAATCATCATAGCAATTTTTGACAATCTGGTTTGTTGATATAGTATGGCAACCTTTGAGGGACTGGATTTTCGAGAACTCGAACCCCAAGATGTGAGAGAATACTGGGACCACGAGGCTCATGATTTTACGCCGTGGTTAGCTGACCAAGTTCGATCTGAGGATGCTTCTCATTTAGAGGATGTCCTCGGGTTGGATTTAGAGGTCATCGAGACAGAAAAGAGCGTCGGGAAGTACAGCGTCGACATTTTGGCGGAAGTGATTGACGACGGGCGTCAAGTGGTTATAGAAAACCAACTGAACTCCTCCGATCACGACCACCTGGGGAAGTGTATCGCATACGCGGCTGGACTCGATGCAGACATCATCGTCTGGTTGTCGCCGCAATTCAATGACGAGCATAAGGACGCCTTCAATTGGCTCAATAAGAACAGCCGCGAGGGTATCGACCTCTTTGCGATCAGGTTGGAGGTGTGGCGAATCGCAGAATCACCACCCGCAGTCCGACTCAACCCGGTCGAAGATCCATCAGAGTGGAAAGAGAAGGCGAAACGATCCGAAGGGGACGTATCCGATACAAAAAAGCTCCAAGAGGAGTATTGGACGCAGTTCCGTGACCTGATCACCGATGGCGATACCTCGCTGCGGCCACGCAAACCGAAACCCCAGCACTGGTACAATAACCCGATTGGTCGCGCTGGGTTCAAGCTCCAGTTCACCACCAACACCGTGGAGAATAGACTATATTGTCAGCTCATCATCAAAGACGATCCCGAAGCCTACCAACAACTGGAGAGTCAGAAAGCCCAGATCGAGGACGAAATGGGCGAGTCACTGATCTGGAGTCCACCCGAGGAAGCCCAACGCAACAGTAACCGAGCGAAGATCACCTTACGTCGGTCAGGGTATCTCAAAGACAAAGAGTCGTGGGACGAGTATCAGCAGTGGATGATCGATCGAGCTGAGCGATTCCACGAAGTCTTCTACGATCGGATTCAAGAGATGTGAGCTGATCGCTACACATCGATAGAAGGGATTTGCCGCACGTTTCAATCCGAACAACTACCCCCTATCCGGACAGCAGTACGACGCTGGTCTTATCATGTCCGGCCATAACCCATGAATTATGACTGATAATGACCAGGAGACGTTACCTGGAACGGGGCCGGATCTACTCACACTTCCTATCCTCGAAAAGCATCTGTGGGCGGCCGCGGACAAACTTCGTGGGAGTATCGACTCAGCAGATTACAAGAACTACATCTTTGGGTTGTTGTTCCTCAAGCGAGCTAACGACCGCTTCGAGGAGGAAACTGAGGAAGTCGCCGAAGACCTTGGCATTACGATTGAGACCGCCAGAGACGACCGCGACCTTCACGAGGAGTTCTGGATTCCCGAACGCGCTCGGTGGTCTCACATCAAGGCTCAAGAAACTGATGTCGGCGCGGCACTGAACAAGGCGCTTGCAGCGGTCGAGGACGAAAACGACCCCATCGCTGATCGTGTGCTCACCACCGTCGACTTCAACGACAAGGATCGGTTGCCCGATTCGCTGCTTTCCGATCTCGTCTCGCATTTCTCGAAGCACCGCTACCGGAACGAAGACCTCGAAGATCCCGACATCTTCGGACGGGCCTACGAGTATCTCATCCGTGAGTTCGCCGACGACGCCGGGAAGAAGGGCGGGGAGTTCTATACGCCCCGAGAGGTCGTCCGGCTCATCGTCAAGTGTGTGGATCCAGAGCCCGGCCATCGAGTGTACGACCCCTGTTGTGGCTCCGGTGGTATGCTCATCTATTCGGCCGAGCACATCCGCGAGTCGGGCGGCGAGATGGACGATATATCGCTCTACGGCCAGGAGAAGAACCTGAACACCTGGGCGATCGGCCAGATGAACGTCCTGCTGCATGAGCTGTACGACGCGAAGATCGAAAAGGGTGACACCATCACCGAGCCCAAGCGCGTCACCAAACACGACGAACTGGAGGTGTTCGATCGGGTGATCGCCAACCCGATGTGGAACCAAAAGGAGTGGAACAAAGACTGGGTGCAGGATAACGAGCCGTACAACCGCTTCCCGTACGGGCTACCACCGTCGAACCGCGGCGACTGGGCGTGGATTCAGCTCATGCTCGCCTCGCTCAACGAGACCGGGAAGGCGGGCGTCGTCATGGACAACGGCGTCCTGTTCCGGTCCCGCTCCGAGAAGAAAATCCGCAAGCCGATTCTGGAAGACGACCTTGTTGAGGCCGTGATTGCGCTCCCGGAGAACCTGTTTTACAACACCTCGTCTCCGGGCTGTATCCTCATTCTGAACAAGGACAAGCCCGCAGAGCGAGAGGGTAAGGTCCACTTCATCTACGCCGAGGATCAGACGCTTCGGGAGTCCGAGGTGCAGGTGTTTGAGGAGCTTTCGAACCAGAACCAACTGACTGGCGATGGCGTAGAGTATCTCGCCGAGACGTTCCTGAACGGGCGTGAGGAGGAGCACCACAGTCGACTGGTCGATCTGGCGGAGATCGAGGAGAACGACTGGAACCTGAACGTGCCGCGCTACGTCGACACGACCGAACCCGAGGAACCGATTGACGTGAGCGAGAAGCTACGAGAGTTGGATAAGTTGGCCGGTGAGCGTCAGAAGACTGACGCAGAACTGCAGGAGTATATGAAGGAGTTGGAGTACCGATGAGTCAAACGACAGAGATCCAAGATGAAGCACCGGAGGGTTATAAACAAGTACAGCTTGGGCCAAGGACCCTTCCAGTACCGACTGATTGGGGAATAAAGAGAGTTGATGAGATTACTGAAAATCTTGACAGAAAACGGGAGCCAATAAAGTCCTCGAAGCGGGAAAGTGGCGACATTCCTTATTATGGTGCGACGGGACAGGTAGACTCCGTGTCAGGCTATCTGTTCGATGAGAAACTCGTCTTAGTCGGCGAAGACGGTGCTGATTGGTCACCGTTTGGAGGAACATCATATATTATTTCTGGGAAAAGTTGGGTAAATAACCATGTTCACGTACTCAGATGTACGGAAATTGTCGAAGAGTTTCTTTCTAACTATTTAGATTATATCGAGATGCGCCAAGTTATCTCGGGCACCAACCGAGGAAAGCTCAATCAGTCTGAACTCAATCAGTTCCCCGTCATCTATCCTCCACTTCCTGAACAGCGCCGTATCGCCAACATTCTCTCGACGGTTGACGAGAGTATACAACAGACAGACGAGATGATCGAGGAAACGAAGGAACTGAGAGAGGGATTAATGCAGGATCTTTACACATCCGGTATCGAAAACGAGACATTTAGTACTCACCGAATTGGTCCACGCGAGATAGAGATTCCCACTCATTGGAAGCTTCGTACTGTGAATGAACTCAAATCAACCACTACATCAAAAAAAGCTATCCGGGGTGGACCTCCTGGAGGACGAATCAAGAAGTCTGACCGTAGTGAGGACGGAGCAAAGCTGTATGTCCAGGAGAACGTGATTCAAAACGATTTCAAGCGGCGAGGCGACTACCTATCAGCCGAGAAATTCGAAGAATTACAGAGTGCTGAGGTCGATCCCGGTGACGTACTAATTACACGTTCTGGAACCATCGGTAGGTCTGAGGTATTCCCCGATGACGCACAACGTGGAATCCTCGGCTCCAGTTTGATTCGTGTTAAGGTAAACGAAGATATTATCCGGCCCCAGTACCTCTCGCAGTTTCTGGCGGATTCGCACACCGCACAGTCCCAAATTAAAGCAATGAGCCATGGTGGGACCCGCACAGGACTGAACAACAAAATTGTGAAGTCGATTCAAGTGGCTGTTCCACCAATTGATGAACAGGATCGAATCTCGAAAGTTCTCAAAACGGTGGAGGAAAAGATACAACAGGAGAAACAGCACCGCGACGATCTTAAAGACCTCAAACGCGGCCTTATGCAGGACCTCCTTACCGGAAAGATCCGCGTCAACACTGACTAACCATGCCCAACGAGTACGCAGAGTCCGAACGGCCAGCCCTTGACGCGCTCCAGCAACTCGGCTGGGAGATTGTCGACCAGCAACAGACCACATGGGTTGATCCCCGTGAGACCGAGTCCTCGGCTGTACTTGAGCCACGCCTTCGAGCTGCAGTCGAGCGGTTGAACCCCTGGATCGACAAGAACAATCTGAACAGGGCGGTCCGTGAGATTCAACAGGTCGCTGGGACGAGTACGATGGACGAAAACGAGCAGATCCACGAGAAGCTTGTCCGACACATCTCCGTTGAACAGGATCGCGGCCACGGCAAGCAACACCAGACGGTCCAGTACGTCGACTACCAGAATCCCGAGACCAACGACTTCTTCGCGCTCAATCAGTTCCGTGTCGAAGGGCCGGTGGAAGTCATCAAGCCTGACATCGTGCTGTTCGTCAACGGCATCCCGCTCGGCGTCATCGAATGCAAGAGCCACCAAATCCCGGAGCCGCGCTCGGAGGCCCTTGACCAGCTCACCCGGTACCAGAACGAACGGGACGGTGAGTCGGAGGGGGCCGAGGAACTTTTCCGGTACAATCAGTTCTCAGTCGCCGTTTGGATGGAGGGCGCGGTCATGGGGACGTACAGAACGCCGAAGGACCAGTACAAGCCCTGGCGGGATGCCTACCCGCTGGAGGACGACGAACTGATCGAACTATTCGACTTGGATGGCTACCTCCCGGACCAGTACCGGATGCTCTACGCACTATTCGAGCCATCGCGCCTGCTTGACCAGCTCCGCCATTTCACGGTGTTCGAGAACAAGCAGAGCGGCGCAATCAAGATGGTCGCTCGGTATCAGCAGTACCGAGCAGTCCGCAAAGCACTCGAACGGATAGACAAACGCGGACGGCGCGAGGCACAGGGCGGTGTCGTTTGGCATACCCAAGGTTCGGGTAAGTCACTTACGATGCTATTTCTCGCGTTGAAGTTGCGCCGGAACGAGGACGACCCGACGCTCTTGCTGGTTACGGACCGTCGGGCACTCAACGACCAGATCCACGCTACGTTCCAACGCTGTGGCTTCCCGAACCCGAAGAAAGCCGAGAGCATCGAAGATCTCCGCGATCGGCTCTCGTACGACGCGGGCGAGACAATCACGACGCTGATTCACAAGTTCCAGACGACGGACGACGAGGAGGATTTCCCGGTGCTCTCCCGAAACGAGAACGTCTACGTGATGGCCGACGAGGCCCACCGAACACAGGACAAAGAGCTCGCGAACAATATGCGGACGGCGCTCCCGAACGCCTTCTACGTCGGATTCACCGGGACACCTATTGAGAAAGACGAGCGCAACACCCGCCGGACGTTCGGGAATTACATTGACACCTACACCATCGACCAGTCACTTGAGGACGGCGCGACGGTCGAAATCCTGTACCAGGGCCGGCTTGCCGACATCCACCTCGAAGGCGAGACGCTCGACCGTCTGTTCGATCGAATCTTTTCGAACAAGACAGACGAGGAAAAAGCGGAGATACAGAAGCGATACGCCCGCACGCAGGACCTTGCGGAGGCCCAACCTCGAATCGACCGGGTCGCACTGGACATCATCGAGCACTTCGAGAACAACGTGCCAGATCCGTTCAAGGGGATGGTCGTCACCACAAGCAAGGAGGCGGCGATCCGGTACAAGGAGACACTCGACAACCTGTACGGGCCTGAAGCACGCGTCATCGTCTCTGAGGGACACAACGACCCCGAGCACATCAAGAAGTGGACGCCAAGTGACTCCGAAAAGAGCCAGTACAAAGAGTCGTTCGTCGACCCGAACGGTGAGGTCAAGTTACTCATCGTCTGTAATATGCTCCTGACGGGCTTCGACGCGCCGGTGGCCCAGGTAATGTATCTCGATAAGCCGTTGCGGGAACACAACCTGTTACAGGCGATCGCTCGTGTGAACCGACCGTTCGAGGAGAAAACTCATGGACTCATTGTCGACTACTACGGCGTCTCAGACGAGCTCAAAGAGGCACTTTCGATGTTTAGCTCAAAGGACGTTGAGCGAGCAATGGTGCCGATCGAAGACAAACAGCCCGATCTTGAGGCGGCCCACAGCAAGGCAATCTCGTTCTTTGATGATCTCGACGAAATTGAGCAGTGTGTCCAATCGCTTGAGCCGGACGATCGCCGGATCGAGTTCAAGAACGCGTTTAAGCGGTTCTCAAAACTGATGGACGTCGTGCTTCCAGATCCAATGGCGAACCCGTACTTGGATCATCTTGAGCAGCTCAGCACAATCTACGGCAAGGCGAAGGAGCGGTACCGCGACGAGACAATGAACCTCGAAGGAGCCGGGGCAAAGGTCCGCAAGTTGATCCAAGACCACATCACCTCACGGGGTATCGAGGTCCTTAACGACGAACCCGTCTCGATCATGGAGGAGGTCGAGTTTGACGCGAAACTTGAAGACTTAGAAAGCGACGAAGCCCGTGCGAGTGAGATGCAGAATGCGATCAAACACGAGATTAACGTCCGGTTCGACGAAGATCCAGTGCAGTACGGCTCTCTCAGGGACCGGCTCGAAGAACTCATTGAGAAGTATCGAGAAGGTCGATACAACGAGCGTGAGACTATCGAGGAGCTGCGGGAACTGATGGACGAGATCCGATCTCGCGACAAGAAGGCGCGGAACAAAGGACTCCGTGATGAAACCGATCTCTCGTTCTACCACGCCGTTGAGGACGTACTGGGTAAGCACGATACTGATGAGGAAGATCTAATTGAGCTCACTGCTGATCTGGTCGGAACCGTCGAAGAGTTCGTGACAAAGATTGAATGGAAAGAACGGACGCACCTACAGAATCGGATGCGAAAAGAAGTGACAGGGGATTTGTATCGGTCTGAGATTGACATCTCGAGCGACGAACGTCAGGAGCTAACCAACCGCGTTATCGAACTGGCGCGGAATCATTACCAATGAGCGAACGCCTACAGCGTCGACATCATATCGGCCAGACGGTCGTCCCCTACACCATCGATTGGTCCGAAAATCGGGAGACAATGGGACTGTCGCTCGACAAATCCTTGGAGTTGACCGTCACAGCTCCAATGACTGCGACGGTAGCGGATGTGGAGGACGTACTTGAGTCTCGCCAAGAGTGGCTGCTTCAGAAACTCTACGGACTCAAAGAGCAAGAAGGCCCGCCGTATCCGAAGGAGTACATGAGTGGGGAGAAACTCCAGTATCGGGGACGACAGTATCCGCTGGAGGTGGTTGAGGAGGACGTTCCGGAACCAACGTTATCATTCGACGAGCAGACGTTCACCCTTCGCGTCCACCGCTTCGATGGAGACGTAGATGACGTGAGCGTTCGTCGAAAGCACCAGGCTGTCGTCGACTGGTTTATCCAGCGTGCGGAGGAAGAACTCCCGAATCGAGTGTCGCGTTTTGACTCTCGGTTAGGACTCGACGACGTACCAGTATGGGTTGGAAAAATTGACCGGCGATGGGGTGAATACGATAGCGGAACCGTTCGCCTCAACTGGCGGTTGATCCGAGCTCCTGTCCGAATACAAGATTACGTTGTCGCTCACGAGCTGGCCCATTCCGTGCACAATGAGCACTCTGGCGCATTTTGGAACACGGTTGGTGCTCTCATTCCAGATTATGAGGACCGCCGCGAATGGCTCCGAGTGAATGGAAACTCTTTGACCATCTGATTACTATTTAATTCAATCATAGCCACGCGATGCCGTTTTGCTACTGTCGATCAAATAAGCGAATCAAATCCCATGAGAGTGAAAATCCTGATACTACGCGGTTCTCAGTCAATGAGTGACTGAATCCTCTCAATGGCTGGCTCTATGTCATCGAATCCGCGAAGTCCCTGAATTACGAACCGCCCAGTCGAGAACAGTAGGAAGGTCACAGCCGGTTCATTGAGTTTGACGATAGCGGCGGGGAACTGCTCTGGTTCATACTCAACGTCGACACCATGCTCATTGAGTTCGACAGATAACGATTCCAAAGTAAGTTGCATCCCGAGATCCCCACTGACAGCGATGTTAGTGATCTCCGGTCCATCGATCAGTTCGGCGTCGTGATCCACCGCAGTCACGCGCTCAATAATGGTCTCGACGTGATCGCGGGCCTCCTCGGACGACTTGCTTCCGTAAATGAGAATTTTCTCTTCAGACCAGTCACGGCCAGTAACTATTATACGTACATTAGAATCTTCAGGAGTGAACTTGTGCCCAGCGTCCGTACGCTCGAAGCCATCAAGCATTTCCAACTTCGTCGGTTCCATGCGAACGATAGCCTTGTGCATCATCGAGTGAGGTGTATACTCGACGCCGTCTACAGTCTCGTGGGTTTCAGCCTCGCTCGTTGAGCCGGTCACGATGTAGTATTTTGGATGATAAGACCTAAGACCACCGGTTGATGTTGGAACCACTGAGCTAATACAGTGAAACCGATAGACGATAGACTGGGGGAAGTGCCACCACCAATATCTGCTTGAGACACACTCAATTTTAACCGGTGAGACTCACCTCTGAAACCCTGCACGTACGTACTTACGCGCCAATATGTACATACGGCCGCCGTCTCTCGGTTTTCGACATCATTTATATATCGAGAGGTTTTGTCAGTTGCTGATTGGGGACTATCTCCGATAGATACCTATGATATACCGGTGAAGCAATATATAGTGTCTCAGATAGTGTCGATCCCGCCTCGGCAAGTTAGATGGGCGAAAGAACATGCGAAGGCGCGTAACGAGTTCTATAAAAATGAAACAGATTGGAATGACGAGAGAAGTGGTGACCCTCTGGAAGATAATTTTGTTGGGATAATGGGTGAGCTCGGATTCTCTGTCTACTATGATGTGCAAATCGATGCAGGGATTCACGAAATCTCAGATGGGGGTTCCGATTTTCTTGTACAATTCGACGGTGAAGAGCGCAGTGTGGACGTCAAAACTCGGCGCAAGTATCCCGATAGGCTCTGGGTTAAAGAAAAAGCGATTAACGCTGACTACTACATATTAGCTCATTTGATCGGACCAGACGATGGAGAAGCACTTGAGGGCTGGAGTGTCGAGCTATTCGGCGGGACATCGAGTGACAAATTACGCAATGCGACACGAGTTGAATCAGATTTTGGATTTTGGAATCGCTCGATTTTTGTTGAAAATCTGGAGACGCTCCCTGATCAAGCATCAATTACGTCAGGTTAGGATAGTATCGGGTAGTCCTGTTCCGTAGGTAATTACTTAAACGAGGGCCCTGATATCGGATTGTTAGCTACGATTAAGGAGCAAGAACGGCCGCAAACCGGCTGAAACGCCGGTTTGTATGCGTTTGTGCTTAGGACGCTGTCCTGTAGAGGTCCGCCGGTTCAAATCCGGTCCCACGCACTGAGCGAACTTTGTGAGCGAGAGAGTAGGACCGATTTGAAGCAGGGAGTGAAGCGAACGCAATGAGCGGAGCGACCGAGGTTCAAATCCGGT
>LFCJ01001532.1_pt1 | contig 16244 bp, 14 predicted proteins | sample 643141 | NCBI WGS metagenome assembly LFCJ01 (sample SAMN03766243, study PRJNA286221) | soda lake metagenome | biome: soda lake; feature: Kulunda steppe; material: water; isolation source: sample B1-Br-g2 brine of Lake Bitter-1 | place: Russia: Kulunda steppe | collected 2010-07 | reverse complement strand
TACGGCGTCGCCTGTGGGCTGTCACTTATGACCGGCCGGCAGTTGCTCCATACTGCCGAGACCGAACGCCGACTGCTAGCTGCCGCCGTTGAGGCGGGTGCAGTCGACGGCGTGAGTGGTGCGTCTAACGAGTCAGTCGACGGAATTCCCGCTGTCGTGCACGCGGGCGTGGTGGAGATTCTTCGGCACTGCGAATCACAGCACAGCGACTCCACAACACCACATTTTTCGAATATGGAGCTTCTACAAACCAGTATATCGCCATCAAACTTCATTTAAATATTGTTAGACCTGAAATGAAGTCAGCTGTTCAATCTACATCCGAACAGAAAGTCTGAATAAATTTGAATGATATTTGTTTTATGGAATAAAAGAATAGGAAAACAGCTGTCGCTCACGGAGTTTGAGATCGCAGAATTACGAGGTTGTGCTAGCCTAGGCGCAGCAAGAACTGGCCGAGAACTGTGGCGAACGTTTTCCCAGTGATCACTGGTGGATCTCGGATATCTATGTTAAACGCAGTCTTGACTAGGTAGTCCGTCAGTCGCCAGAGGTTGTAGATCAACGTAGCTAAAATAAAGTTCGTGAATCTGACTCGATAATCCTTTGAAGACGTTCGCGGGAGGTAATCGAGAATCGACTTATATTGGTTCTCTATATCCCATCTTCGTCGGTATTCATTGACAACTCGTTTGATATCCTCAGCTGTCTCAACATCTTGGTTGGTTACGAAGACTGCATAGTTACCGTCTGCATCATCATTATCATCGTTGACAGGGACGTACAGGAAGTTAGCGGTGTGATGGACCTCACCGTTCATATAGAATTCTACGTTCGGCTCAATTGCCATGTCTGCATCGGGATGTTCTTTGATATTCTCGATGTTTCCATAATCGTCAGTATACTTTGGAACCGGAGTAGTGTACTCAAGTCCACGATCAACAATTTCAGCGTAAACATCGTTAACATAAAATCCTCTATCCAGTAGCACTCTATCCAGATCTGCCTGTTTCCCTGCCCTATCCAAGAGTTGAGCGACTAACTCGCTCTTTGGGTAGGAAGGTGCATCGTCTTCTTCCCACTTTGAATTCTGTTTGTATGGTTCTACACCAAGAGCGATTGGGGCACAATCTCCAACAAGAGATACGGTAGCGTACTTGTACCCCTGTTTTCGAGGATCGTCGTCGACGTATCCGTTGACCATTCGCGGATAATCTTTCTTGGGAATACCTTCTGATCTGTTTTCCCAAGGGCTCACCGTAAATTCATCGTCGGTTATATCGATAGCAGCTACTGTTTCTCGATCATCAAATGGATCATCCCCACGGATTGAGTTGAGTATATTATTTGTTGCAGCGTCGAAGCATTCCATCACGCTATCCCGTATTTTGTCTATTTTGGGCATTCGATCATCGTCCAAAACAGAATCGATGGTGAGCTGCATCGATGAATCATCGGGGGTAGCTAGCAGCTTCAGGGCACGCAAAAGCGTTCCTCCATCACAAGTGAGATCGTCATCGAGTAGATAACCGACCTCTCCCTCCGAATGGGCACTGCCATTGTTCGCGCATATACGAGCGACTTGATTGAATAGTTCAATATCGTCGTACTGACGATTATCAGCTCGACCTGTATCAAATTCCGGCAGGACGTGTTTTTGTGCCAATTTTATTGTTTTTAGAGTCTTGTCACGCTTGTATTCTCGCCGGGATTTTTTTGCGTCTTCGTCATCCTCAGTCCCCTTCACTGCGGGTGATGGAACAAGAGATTCTGCGATAACATCTTTCTCAACAGCTTCTTGACGGATTCCTGTTGCAGCCGCTTCGATGATTTGCTGTGTATCTTGGCTAAAATTACACCATGCGTATGAAATATCCTGCTGAGACGGCGCATGTTCAAAATTATTTATTTCAAATCCGAAACTTTTGACTAAGCTAGAATGGTTGCTCAGACGCTTGGCCAATGTACTCTGAGAGAATCCACGTATTCGCATATAGAGGTGCGCTCTGACCATCTCCTCCGTATTGAAATCCACCTTATTTTGATCACGGTGATCAGTCAGAAGGTCAGTCGGTATTGATAGCTTGTTAATGACATCCCAGAGGTGATCTTCTCGGTCACAGAGAGTCTCTGCATGTACAACAATAGCTTCCGCTATCGCAGGATCATTAGTCTGCATTCTGGCCCTCCTGCGCGGGTGAAAAAATCTCGCTTAGCGTAGATCGGCGAAAGTCTATCATTGTTAGATTATAGGTTCATTTTGAACCTATAGCTTGGAGTGTTGTTTCCGATTTTCCGATTAGAAATACGGCTATAGAGTATAAAAGCGAAAACTGAGTATTTGTGTTCAGCAAAAATATGGGTTCGTCATATACTGAAATTCAAAACGAACTAATGTACAAAATAAATACGCCGGGGTTAAGAGTACAGTGCAATGGCAGACGATATTCGTGATCCTACTATTGATTGGGATAATGTAGACTATGAATCGATATCTGAATTCCTTGACAACAAAGGTGCAGTGGAGTTACTGGCATTTCTTGATGCATTCGGCTATCGATTCGATGAAATCGATAACGCATTAGATGTTAGCAGAGGCTATATCAATAGTCGAAGAGATGAGGCATTGAATCTGAATTTAATATATCCTGATCAAGAAAAACGGGATGGTTCTATTCGGCGGGTCTGGTCACTCACTCCCCTAGGACTGTGTGTAGCTGATCAAATGGAGCATTTCGATGTGACAGAATCTCATGGTAGGCTCATTTCCGCTCGTGATTCATATAATAAAAAGAAATCGAGATTCCTACAATGGGCAATAGATCCAGAGAACATCGAAAATTTGACCGAAAAAATCAGAAAAAAGAATGAGCATTGGGCGACAGATATCTCTCCAGCGATGAGGAAAGGTCTGCATAATTCTGACGAAAAGCGATACTGACTATCTGTTTGGGGGGTTGAGATTCTTCATTTTGAAATCTGATCGAGGAACGTACTGCTCACCGAGCATCGCCAACTCAAGCGTTCGCTGGATGTCTGCCAAGTTGTGCAGGAGGAGGGATTCCCAATCACCCTCTTCGAAGGCGTCGACGGCTTCCTCGCTGTCATCGTATGGGTCGCAACTCTCCTCACCGATCAACTCGTCGTAGACTCCGACAAGTCCTTTCTCCCCGTTGGTGTCGAATCGGTTCACGAATTCAAACACGTCTGCATAGGCCATATTCGGGAACGGCCAGCCAATATTGTGGGAGATGCACGCTGTACGGACGAAGGGAAGATCGAAGCCACCCTTCCAGGTCTCGCCGTTGAAGGCTGTCAAGTAGTGTTTGTCGTCATCTAAGCGGTTGTGAGCGATGGTCATCAAGACACCCAACAGACTCTCTTCATCCTCTGTGACTATCACCTCGATACTTCCGACTGATTCTTCTACCAGTGTTCGTTCCAGCTGTGAACTGTTCGCCTCGTGGCCAGCTGTGTTCAAGACGATGACTTCACCTAGTTCGTGGGCCATGCCAGCGACAGTGATTACTGCATCTTTTCCAAGACCGCTGGTTTCGATATCGAATGCAACTGGGTCAAGATTTCCCATATGAAGTCATATTTAGTTGTAATAATGACTCTTAGAGGGTAATTTCCGAAATTAATCTTGAACCGTGGTCAGTCAATCAATTAACTCAACCTCAACATCAGAACAACCACTTGCTGATGTGCCACTGTCTACATATTCTCCACTGTACGTGGCTTCTAGTTCCCTCGTTATGCTTCCAGATGTTTCCATTTCTACTGTTATTTCAATAGATTTAGTTTCATCGTCACATGATTGGTCGCTATTCTTAAATAATCCCCCTTCTCCAGAAGAAGATATACGTGGACTTAGTTCGGAATGTGGATCAATTGTTGAACTATCTAAAGAATGGAGTTCCCCAACTTGATCCTGGTCGTGGTGTTCTGTTGGAAATCCACCTGAGATATACATCTCATTAATTTCACCATCCAAATCTCCTTCGTTGACAATATCTATCTTTAGATAGGAATCAGCTATTGTGCCTTCACGACCTTCAACCTCAGTTGCTTCTACACCTGTGATTTCTATATCAGGAGCTGGTGTCCATTCGTATGTTTCTTGAGGCTCTTCGTTATCGTCATATGCAACAACTTCGTAAGTATCATTTGTTAGCTGGGAATTGCGGTATCTAATTGTTGTTTGTGTCTCTGTGGGAGAAATTGGTGAAAAACCCCCCTTTCTCCGCTTGGTTCATACAGTGCGAGACCTGCAATATCGTGGTCATCAATTATCTCTATGACGATTTCACCACGATCATTCTGAACAGATTGGATGATATTAGTACCGAGTCCACCATCATTATCATCACCCATGCATCCAGCAGTCGCGGCGATGCATCCAATACCGATACCCGTCAATGCTTCACGACGTGTAATATTGTCATTCATGATCTAATTGGTCTATCTTATTACATAATAATATTATTTTTGATTTATGATTTGGCCTGGTACTTCCGAGCTTTCGTGTTTCCTCTAGCGTAGATCAAATTGTACTGTTCGAGCTTCGAGAGATGGTTCCGCATGGTTCGACGGGTCTTCGGATCGTCGACGGCCTTACAGTAGGCATCATATAGATCGCCAGCTCCGATTTCCCCGGCCTCTTTGATTGTCTCGTAGAGAACCTGCTGATGATTGGTGAGCTTGTCTGTGGTCTTCTGACGGATTTCCGATTTCGTTTCCGATACCACTTGGTCAATCGCCTCAAAAGAGATTCGCTCGTCGCCATTCTGCCGAGCGGCCCGTGCAGCATTGCGGAAAATCCCGATAGCGACTCGTGCATCCCCTGCCGCGTAATCGGCTATCGTCTCCAAGTGGTGTTCCTCGACTGCATCTGATTCGAGGCCCCACCGAGCGCGATCTTCCAAAATCGCCACCAACTCTCGTATATCGTACTGTCCGAACTTGATACGCGCACACGACTCCAGCCGACTGTTGAGCCGACCGTCAAGCGTACTGAATACGTCCTCTTCTCGGTTGGCGATCAGAACCATTGTGAGGTCGCGCATTCGGTAGAGGTCGTACAGTAGGCTTTTGTCCTGTAGCTGATCGACTTCATCGAGGATGACCACATAAGGTGGGCCGTTGTACTCCCGTAAGCGTTCCAAGAGTTCGTCTTTCGGCGTCGACTGGCGGTGTATATCATACGTATTCTCGATCCCATCGAGCAGTCGGTAGAGCGTCTTAAATCGGCTATGATCCTCCCAACAGTTCACGTACTGGTAATTGAGGTCGACCACGTTCTCGCGGAGCTGTTCGATGGTGAACTGGGCGATACACGTCTTCCCGGCTCCCGACGGCCCATAGAGTAGGGAGTTCGTCGCCCGCTCGCCGTCAACGATTGGCCGAAGGGTATCCGAAAGGTGGCTCACCTCTGCCGACCTGTGCTTAACGTCATTTGGGACAAATTCAGGTTGCAGAACCCGTGCATCCGTGATCATATGTATTCTATCCGGCTACATCATATTAAACGGAAGTGTGTGGTTTCCGAATCTTCCGATAACAGCCAGATCGACTTGGGAGAAATAGGCTTGAATCCTACCCAAGGAGCCGACTCAGAATCCCTTTGCTTGAGTCATTGCTTTCCTCATTATCCTTGCTGTCGTCAGTGTCAAGCCACTCTCTAAAGTCGTCAGGGTTCTTGATAATGATGTTCCGACCACTCTTTTCAGGCCGCATTTTCGTTGGGAGCGTTTTTCGGAAACTGTAGAGCTCGTGCGGTTCCAAATCAAACGAAGCGATAAGGTGGTCCTCTCGTCGCTCAAAGCTCACGTCTCCTCTGTCTTGTACTTGCCGCCACTTTCGCTTCCCGATGTTATACTCGCGGTTGGCTGGGTTCTCTGGGAAGTACGGTGGAACATCCCGATCCGCTATGTCGTAGAACTCACGAACGATCCTTCGAACATCACCAACGGTTCCACTCGCATTCTTATACAGCTCGTCGGTGAGGAGTCGATGAGAGACGTAGGAGAATATCGGGTTGTGTGTATCGAGGATCGAGTTGAGGTCTTCTTGTGCCTTGTAGAACCCCTCATCCTCCGGGTTTGACGGGAATGCCACGTCGAAATGGAGCATCTTCGTGCGGTTGCGGAACCAATCGTTTGGGCGAGAATCGTTGCTGGTGAAGATGATTGTCGGATAGGACACGTCGTTTTCTGGGGTCCATGAGTCCTTCCAGAAGTTACGCAGCGTCTCAATCCGCTCGATCTTCTGTTTTGAAATGTCTGAAATGACGTAGGGGAACACCGTATCGATGTTCCGTAGGGACCGGATCTGATCTTTGCCTACGTTGTCTGCATCGGCACTTCCGCGAACGAGATTATCGGACAGCAACCGAAGGACGAACTCGGTGAATTTATCCTTCCCGGCGTCAGATTCGCCGAAGATGTAGAGGTACTGGAGAGCGTTATCCAGCGTCACGTTTCCATAGAACTGCTGCGCGTAGAGGTTAACAAACGGGGACCACAGGCCGTAGAGAACTCCCTCGTACATATGAGCCATCACAGCCACCTCGTTGTTCGTCTCACCCCACTTGTCGACGGTTTCGATATAGGCTTCAATATTAGCGAGAGCTCGGTCTATAGCTTCTGGACTGGGATCGTCTTTTGCAGTCAGAATACGGTGATGTTCGCCCTGCTGTAGATGGGTCCGGGTTCGGGCGTCGTCGATCCACATCTTCGGCACGTCGTACCGTGTTTTGAGGTAGTTGGTGTACCCCTCGACGGACGTTGTAATCGAGTCAGAACCCACATCTGCACCTCGGCGTTTGAGATCTGTTTCCATCTGGTTGAGATAGCCGTCCGTCTCAAAGCCCTGGGTCGACAGCGTAATCGTGTAATCTGGTGTTCGAGCGGCGGTCACGCCGTCTGATTCGTCCTCGTCTTCGTCTCCACCATCTCCGTTCTGGCTGTTTTCGGGTTGTATCTGCTCGTGTTGGAGTGAGATTAGTTCGTCGGCTTCTTCGGGATTGTCGGTCACGCTCACAACCTTGTCGACATCGCCGCCGAGCTGTTCGAGTTCCTTGCCAACTGTCGAGTGGACTTCTCCCTGCTCTGTGAGTTGGGTGTCTCGGTTGTCGATCCAGAGTTCGATTCGTTTTTCTTTTTCCTCCTCGTCGTCGATCTGTTCCAACTTCTCGACCAGATCCTCCATGAAAATCTCGTTGGCGTAGGTATCTCGGTGGTCCTGAATCCACGCCTGGAACTGCTGATCGAGTTGGCTGTCGACAGCAGTATGGAAGACGGCAACGCTGTTGGTCTGATTTTTCCAGCTATTGTGAGAGAGATTCGCGCTGCCGACGATCAGTGATACCTTGTCATCGGGTTTGACGATCCGGTAGAGTTTCGAGTGAACAACGCGCCGGTTTTTGAGTCGAACCAAGAGCTTATCCTCGCGGCAGTACCGCTCTAGTTCCCGTGCGACAGTCACATCGTTGACTGCCGACTGGTACTCTTCGCGGTTGCCAACGAGGACATCCATCGTCTCCAACTCATCGGCGTGTTTCGTGAACAAATCGAGGAGTAGATCGGGCGACTCACAGTAGGTGACGGCATCAATGTGAACAGCGTCGTGAAAGAACTTCGTGAACGTGGACCAACTTTTGACAGTCTTCCACTGCATCTCCGCACCGCTCCCGAACCCACCTAAATTGATGTCCGTTGTCCAATCCATACGACATACAGGATTCTTGTAGGGTTAAATATTGGTGAATAATTGAATAGTATCTAATAATCACAGGGTAGAACCTATCTACTGGGTGGTGTCGGTAATCGGCCAGATCTGTTGGTACTACGTCGACTCGATGGCCTGCTCGACTTCTTGATCGGCCAACTCCTCGTATTTTTCGAGCACGAGTTGGAAGTAGGCTTCATCCATGAGTCGGGGACTCTGGACCCGGTGGAAGTCGCCGAGAACGAATGCCGTCTGCTCGTGATCCAACCCGTAGGCGTGGAACGCCGCTGCATCCATCTCGGCCTGGACCTCCCGCCGTTTCTGCACGTCGAGAACTGGCTCAATTCCACCTAATCGCTCTCGCATTTCTGCAAACTCCTCGCCATAGCAGTTGAGACGGGCGGCTCGCGTCCAGATGTAGTCGAACCATTCGTCGCCTTCTGTTAGTCGAGGAACCTGTGACTCCTCGAATTTGTACATCACGATGTGGGTGTCGACCTTCGTTCGCATGAGGAAATCGAACGGGATACTGTTAATCAATCCAGCGGCAGCAAAGAGTTCTCTATCAGTGAAAATCCGCTCGTAGACGGAATGGAGTGGATTGTCTTCTAAATCTCCTTGTTGTGGGTCGAAATCATATGGACGGATCGTGTGAAGCGTGTTGTGACAGACGGTTCCTGGTGGAATTACAGACGCAATTATTGTTCGCTCATCTGACGCCCGTGCAATATCTCGGTAAACTAGCCGATACTCTGTACAATCCAATAGTACGTCGTCCTCTGATAGTGGTTCTCCACGGCTATCTTCCAGAAGGTCGTTCACAAAGCCGACCTGTGATCCGGTTCCGTCGAATGCGTCGTAAACTGCTCGTTTGAGCTTCGGAAGCGATTTTTCACGGATTCGTCGTTTCGCACTCGTGTCTGGGTCTACGTCTTCATCGACACTCCAAAATTCAGGTGGCTCAACTCCGAAATACGAATCGTTGGGGGCGAACTGGAAGATGTTACTCCCACCAAGAACAGGGTAATCACCCTCGGATTCTGACTCTACAAATCGATCTGTGTCATTCGTGCGATCTAGTTCACGATACGGTTTGCCATACCAACTGCTACTTGAATCATCAGAGATTGGGGGGTGCTGTAGGATTGTATTCAGGACGCTAACTTCTGTTTGTGAATGTAAATATGGGAATATACGTGCGGTGGGCGAATACTCTGCCAATACCCGGTAAGGGATTTCTAGGGCATCTTCATCAATGGTTTTGAGAATGTCTGTGTCCTGCTGTTGGAAGATAGCCGAAAGCTCTTCCGTTTGCCCCTGATTCTCAAAGACCAATATACCGAAATTGTATCGGTTGTCTATCGAGGGGAAGATACCCTTATTCTCGAAGGTCACTAACGTCTGAATTGACGCTTCATCGAGTAACTTCATCCGCAGATCCTTCGTGGATGACCCATTGAATATCGCACCGGGAAGCACCTGTGCGACTTGTCCATCACTGCGGGCGATCTGGAACACCCGTTCAAGGAACAGTGCTGACAAGTCGTTTTCTGTTCCCTGTGTCCGACCAGCGACCGTTGGCCGTTGCAGTTCGTAGACGCCGGACTTGTTGAAGTACGTCGCCATGATCTCGATGTCACGGCGGTACTGCTCCCACCCCTCAGCGATTTCGGGGTCTTCCAGTAGCTCCTCTTGTCGCCGGTCTTTTTCGTCCGGCATATAGGTCCTGAACTTGTCGTCGTAGCGAACGAAATAGTCGTCTCGGAGGGGCTTTACCCGGTCCCACGGCGGATTGCCTACGATCACGTCGAACCCGCCGTCACCGTACACCTCGGCGTACTCAAGCACCCAGTGGAACGGGTCGAACGTCTCGACTTTCTCCGGCGTCATATCGTCGACGCCCGCAGCGACAAACTCATCTCGAACATCGTCGACCAACTCATCTCTCGCGTTTTCGAGTAGTCTGTTGGCTTCTTTGCGGTGTTCCTCGGCCTGCTCGCTCGCAATCGCCTCCTCGTAGGCCGTGATCTCGGTGATGATGTTGTCGTAGCGCGTTCTGACCGTATCCTCGTTGAAACTACTGAGCGTGTAGCCGTCGCCGTCCTCGGTCGTCTCTGGGAAGCCAGTGTACCCGATCAGGCTGTTGCCTTGGCGGAGATTGAACGCGATGTTGGGTAGGGCCAACTTCTCCTGGTCCATCTCGTCTATATCGTCGTCTTCCAACTCGGCGATCACCGACAGCCAACACCGGAGTTTGGCAATCTCGACGGCTGGGCCAACGATGTCGACGCCGTAGATGTTGTTCTGGACGGTCGTCTTTTTGAGTGCCTGTTCGTGCGGGTACGAATCGTTCTGTGCCCACAACGCACGGCGTATCCCGACGATCTCCTCCAATACGGAGGTGAGAAAGTGTCCACTCCCACAGGCCGGGTCGACTACCCGAAAGTCGTTGACCTCATCGAGTAGTGTGGTAATCAGATCCATCGACGCCGGGAGCGATTCGATCAACTCGTAGACCGTCTCGTAGTTCTCCAACTCGGCTTCGGGCCACCCACGCTCTTCGATTATCACATCTTTCAGGCGGTCGAACAGGGCCGGTCGAACCGTGCGTTCCGCACTGAATCGGGTGATTTCTTTGGGCGTGTAGTACGCGCCAAGTTCCTTGTTCTGATCGGCGTTATCGGCAGTAATGTAGTTGATCGTCTTCTCGAAGACGTTACCCAAGACGCTCGGATCAAGGTCGGTCACTGAGCCGTCCGTCGAGAAACTGTAGCTTTCCAGCAGCTCAAGAATCGACCGGAGAACGCTGTTCCGAACGTCGAAGTCTGTCTCTTTGAACGTCTCGCGGTCGAGACTCCCTGCACTGTCGTCGGGGTCTGGATCGTATTCGATAGACGGGCGGAACAGTCCACCGTTGAGGTACGGAATGTCGGTGAACAGGTCGATGTCCTGAATCTGCGGCAAGCGTTTGTCAGGCCGCTTGTTGAGAACGTCGTAGAATAGCGGCTGAATGAACTGCTGGTAGAGTGAATCCGTGTACAGCCCGTCTTCGTAGGTGTCAAGGATACTCTGTAGGAGGTCCGGTCGGACAATGCCTTTGTCTTCAAGGAACTTGATGAAGATTAGCCGATTCATCATCTCAACCGCGAACAGACGGGTTTCGTCAGCTGTCGCGCCTTCCGGTGGGATCACACCGTCGTGGGTGAGCGAACGTGGTGTCTCCTCGGACTCGTTGACGATCCCGAAAACATACCGAATGTAGTCGTCGTAGAACTCGTCTGTGATTTCCTCCTGCTTGCGCTTGATTACCTGCCGTGCCTCCCCTGCAATCGACCGGAAGTTAGCGAATTCGAAGGTCCGGACAAGTGCGTCGACTCGCTCAAGATCCGCATCGAAGACAGCCTCCTCAAGCGGCTTTCGTTCGCCCACCTGGTTCTCAAACAGGGCGACAAACACTGGCTGTAGGTCGACCTCCTCGATGACGTTGTGGGTGTAGGAATCGGGGTCGTACCGAATGAAGATCCATCGAAGGCCGTCAGTTGCGAAGCCGAAGTCGGATTCAAACTCCCGCTGACTGAGCCAACTGCGAACCTGCCCCGCACCGTGCTTCCGAGAATTGAGGTCTTTGTTGATCGGCTCGGCTTCGATCAATAGTCGCGTAGAATCGATATCGTCGTGATCACGGAGTGAGATCGTGTAGTCGGCCACCTCTGTCCGGCCACCTGACAGGCCACCAGCCTCCGTGTCGTAATCGTATCCAAGTTCGTCAAGCAGTGGTTCGATGACCGCGCCTTGCGTGAATGGTTCGGGTTGGAGCCCGTCACGAGTCATACCACTTTTCAAGACGTAGGAGCCACCACCACCGCTCCGTAGCATGTTCTCTATCGTCTTGTCCTTCTTCATCTTCTTGCGCAGAGTCGAGACTGCTTCGTCGATGACCTGTAGAATATCTGCCCGCGACTGTTCATCAACGGTTGTCTCGAATGCCTGCTCGACAAATTCGGTGGCCGATGTTGCTGATTGAGGAGACATAAATATGGTAATAACCCGGTAATTGACATACGAAAACCCGCGTTAGCTGATAAGTTTTTGGATAGTTCTAAAACGGACGGCAGTATAATTATCTCAAGAGTGGTAATGCCGTGTTTCTATGACTTGAAATCGTACATCCCGTATTTCGGTTTGGTGAATCCTGGCGCTTCTTCATAGAGCCGTTGGACAGTCGACTTCCAGAGAGTTTCAGGGGAACTGTAAGCGTCTGGATGGCGGTCGAACAACTGTTCCCTCAGATCACTTGTACTCAGTGGCCCTTGGTCGGTGAGAATTCGAGCAGCATCTTGGAGAACTGCCTGCGCATCGTCGCTGTCCGGCCCATCTGTCTGGAGCCAGTCGTTCAGTGCATCGAGCTCGTGTGCGTGCTCAATGTCTTCGGGATTCGATTCCTCATCCTGTGGTTCGTCGTCCGGTGCAGTGCTCTCAGTGCTATCTGATTCCTCTGGTTTGTCGACCGTCTGAGTCATCTCTGACTGAATCTGTCCAACTGTCTCTTCGAGGGCGTCGACGCGATCCTCCATTTCGATAAGGTCGCCACTGAGTTCGCCGACCGTGTCGACGACATCTGTACTGGTGTCGTGATCGGATGTAATTGATCCAGCTTTGGATACAAACAATTCACTGGCGTCCTTTCGATTCTGTAGAACGTGTCGAATGTACTCGGATCGACTACTAAATCCAGCTTCATCAGCCTCTTCGTCGAGTTCTGAAAGTAGGTCTGTCGGGAGACGAAGTGTAATTGGATGCATATCGTATAGAGTACGTTGAGAACGTCATCCTTAACAAATAATACTACGTAGTCGGTTCGGCATGGAATAAATTACATCTGTAGAATCTCCAGTAAAGGAAATATATTAGATGATTAGTCTTCTTCGTCTGACTCGGTAGACAACCGTGTTCCAAGTGGTCGCTGTTTGTCTTCCTGAACATCTGATTTTTGTACCATCTGATTCATACTCTCATCTCCGAATACGGAAACTACATTTTGAATTCGATCTTTCGTGGACTTGAATGAGTCATCCAAATAGAGTTTGGTCCTTTCAAATCCACTCATATACCGCTCTCCCTTATTAGTCTGCTCAATATCACGCGACTGTCCTTCCTCGTTCGTCTCAACTATTCCCATATCTAGATACCGCTTTACTGTCCTTGACAGACCTTCGTCATAGGGTCCTCGTTCCTTAACGATGTGTTCAATATCTGATTCGTCTGATTCACGTCGATACCGATCTAAAAGTTTGTGGTACTTTCCGCGCCCCTCGATACTACCCCCCATTTCATGGAGTAATAGGAGCTCTGGGTGGTGATCCTTGTCACTCATAGGTATGCATCAAGTGTCGAATCTTGAGTTACAATTCGTTCCAAAGAAATGATTTCTGATTCTTCATCTTGAAAGTGTGATTTGATCCGATCAAGTGGCGATGTCATTATAATCTGAATGTCTGCATCCCGAAGATAGCGGGCTACAGCATCTTGAATATCAGACTCTAAATTAGTTAATGGCTCATCCAATACTAACACTTCCCAGTTGTGAGCATCCTCATTCTTTTGAGCAAATTCTCCCAGTGTGAGGCCAAAAGCCAAGTTTGCAAGTCGTTTCTCACCACTACTGAGTCGATCATAAGGCCGAACACCTTCAGATCCAGTGCCAGGGAATTCTAATTCACCGTCAGGGGTGAGGCCAATGTTTGTGCCTATGCCCGGTGCAATGTCTTTATAAATCTCAGATAGCCGGTGAGTGAATTTATCGTGGAGTTCATCGAATGCTTCATCCTCAAGCCTCTCTATTTCTTCCTCAGCATGGCCAGAAGATTGTTCTAATGCAGTTAGCAGCTCACGCCGACTCTCCAGATGATGTTCCAACCGTTCTTTATCCGATTTAAATCCCGATAGCCCTTCTCGGTGGTTTTTCAGTTCACGGGATGTTCGTGCCTCTAGTTGATCTATATCATATTCTGCTTGTTTTAGTGCAGTTCTGACGAACTGATTTAATCCTTCTAAATCTGGTTCTGAATCTTGTAGTTCTGTGATATCGGCCTTTACTAACGCCAATTTTTCCTCTACATTACTAATATCCTCCTTAAGATCTGCAATTTTGTCATCCGCATTATTGACTTTCTCACGGAGCCGACTACGAAGTTCAGAGAGATCTCGTGGTCTGGCACAATGAGGACATTTATTTGGCAGTCTCCCACGTGCCTTATCTTCTTCAACCAAATGACCACAAACTGGACAAGTAAACTCTTCAATCGCGTCAATGATCAGATCATTTACTTTTTGTGTGTACCGAGAGGCATCGCTGAGGTCATTTCGCTTCTGCTTGAGATTATCTTCTAGAGTACGTCGCTTATCGTACAGGTCCCCAAGTCGTTCAGCTACTTCATCTTTCTTTTGTAGTCGATTACTGATACTCTGTATTTCACCAGATTCAATAAGTCTCAAAAGCTCCTCTATATCTTGAATTCTGTTTTCAGTTCTAGATATTGGGAGTGAATCGAGATTTCGCTTGAGCTTTTTAATGCTCGGTCGATCACCTCCTCGTCGTCTGATTTCTTTTAAGTATTCTAACTCTTCTTTTGCTCTTCGGTGCCGTTCAATTTCGGACTGATTCTCGGATTTTAACACCCCTCGTATCCTGTCCAACAGTCCATCACCATCTAGGGTACTAATGGGCTGATTGGCGGGATTGGAGGTAATAAATTGTGTTTTAACATTCTTTTCTAGGCCAATGAAATTTTCAACTCCTTCTTTGTCATCAATCATTTCACCTTGACGCTCATACTGATGCGTCCTCTTTCGAAAGATTGCATCAGAATTGTCAAAATAGGTACTAACCTTACTCCGTTGACCGGGTGTTACTCCGAAAGTACCGGACCTTCCGTATAACGCATACAAAATAGCATTGAATGTGAGAGTCTTCCCAGAACGATTCCCACCGTACAACAACACATCTCTACCACTGATTGACTGTTCATTGATTGTTGGGCTTTCGTCGATGGCGAAATTTTCGATTTCGAGTCTACTGATTTTCATATTTTTCTTCGTATGGTTTTGACAGATCGGTTGCTAATTGATTCACTTCCCGATAGGAATGCACCGTTAGGGTTCTGAATGAGATGACTGAAAAAAGAATTCCAACTGCAATTCCGATTAAACCGATTGCGAAATATCCTATAATAGGAACTGTTACTGAAATTATGATACCAGTGAGAATAGAGATATGGTGACTATATGCCTTCTCGTCGAGCTCATTAACAGCAGCTTTGGTCTCCTCAGAAGCTGAATGATAGAAATCATGTTCCCCAGTTATTCGATCTATTGCCTCAGTAGATCTCTTCAGGTTTCCTCCTGCCCAGTAATCATTCAATTTGTGATTTAAGACGAAGACTGTGAACATGAGACAAAGTGCAGGCAGTGCTGCTGCTGCCAGTACTATACGGTCTGAAGTAACTAATGGAACATCCCAATAAAGGAAAATCAATAAGGAGTAGATATACAGCACAATTGCTCCCCAACCGCCGTTCTTTATTTGAGAACCGATACCCATTCAAACACCAGTTGGTTCAATGGATGTGTCAATTATAAACTTATCTACCAATGATAAATTCGAGCTAGTTCAATAGATGCTCAGTGTAATTCATCCAATACCGAATCAGCTACCCATGATAATTGTAATGTTGTAATTAGATCGATGCTGAACAGGATACGTATTTCTAATTTTCACATCACCTCCTCTGATAATTACTACAGAATATTCTCCATGAAACATAATATAGAATAGAACTCGTGAACATTCTGTGTCATTCGCAACTTGACAAGCTTCGACAATCACGAATCGACTCCTTGTGTTCCTGAACAAACTCAACAATCTCTTCCAGTTGATCGGCTGACTGTGTTCAGGTCCACTCCGCGATATTCATAACCAGACGCCAAGAGTCAGCAGCGGTGATGTGAGCTTGCAGGATGTCGAGTGAAACATACGGACAAGCAATGGCTAATGATTCTGAGTCAGATACCTGCTCAAGAGCGTTATTGAATAGTGATATACCTGCTCAAGAGCGTTATTGAATAGTGATATTTCTGAACTGCTATCGAATCCATGATACAAAAGTTCGATTCCCATGAATTTCAGTTATCTCAACAAATTATTGATGATTACGGTGCTGCTGTTAGTAGGCTTGTTCAACAGCCTACTTTGCTAACCCACCCAGAATACATGCGAATTCTGACTATAATGGCTTATTGCGGTGCATAACAGCCGTCATCTCGAATATGACACTGAGTAAAAATAAATCATCTAGTGGTTTGTAGGTTCGTACCTTCCGAACTTCTGCAACACTCCCTTGCGAAGATTCCATATCGTAGAATATAGTTTATCGAATCGAAGTCGACCGACTCGTCGGGCTTTTAGGAGCCGGGAGCCTCCTGTGTGTATGGTTCAGAACGTCGCGTCGTTCTTT
>LFCJ01001531.1_pt1 | contig 16244 bp, 10 predicted proteins | sample 643141 | NCBI WGS metagenome assembly LFCJ01 (sample SAMN03766243, study PRJNA286221) | soda lake metagenome | biome: soda lake; feature: Kulunda steppe; material: water; isolation source: sample B1-Br-g2 brine of Lake Bitter-1 | place: Russia: Kulunda steppe | collected 2010-07 | reverse complement strand
TCGCTGCTTACAACCGCGAGCATACAGACCCAATCTATCTCATGCACGGCAACTGGATCGGTGAGGAACAACTGATCGCGGCTGGTGACGCGTTCTCGGTTTCCGAGCCGTTTGATGAGTCGTTCCGTCGCGTTATTGATGTCATCCACGGGGCGACGACGGTTCCAGCCGAACCCGGCCAGGCAAGTGGGACGTATGATGCCGACGTGAGCCAATATGTCGCGGGATATATTATCGGGATTGAGTGGCCGCCGACAGTGGTTCTTGAGACGAACGACCGTCACGAACCCGGGCAGTATGAGGGAACGTATCTTTCGTCGACGGTTGAGCGCCCGTTTGAGCGCTGGCTCGCAAAGCGATTGGATGGCGGTGTCAGCTACGAGATGGAGACCTACAATGTACAGCGGCCGGCGGCGTTTACCAACTGGGTGACGACTGACCCGCTTTCACACCCCTACGAGCCCTTCGAGATGGAGGATGCGGTGTCCGTCGACCCGGATGGAATAGTTGGGACCGAGGCGTACGATGCTGGAACGTTTGGAGCCTATCACGTCTACCCCTACTACCCGCCACTGCTTAACGAGACGCCGGAGTACGCCGACTACATTGACCATCGTGGCGAGGAAAACAGCTATGCCGGTTATCTGAACGACCTCGTTGGAGCCAGTGATCATCCGCTTATTGTCGCCGAGTTCGGTGTTCCGACCTCCCGTGGGCTCTCCCAGCGGCACGTCCACGGGCGTGATCAGGGACGGCATTCGGAAGTTGAACAGGGGGAAATTGTCGCCGCGATGTACGAAGACATTCAAGCGGCTGGCGCCGCCGGCGGCATCGTCTTCAGCTGGCACGATGAGTGGTTCAAACGGACGTGGAACTTCGCCCCGCTATCGGACCCAAACCGTCGCCCGCTGTGGTCGAATGTACAAACCCCCGAACAGCGCTTTGGCTTTCTTTCGTTTGATCCGGCGGGGGCAGTCCCGCTGGATGGATCGGCCGATGCATGGGCGGATGCACACGAACTCACGCCGGTTAGCCGACCGACCTTCCTCGGCGACGGATCGGACGACGCTCGAGCGTTGCAGGCGCTCCGCGTCACGAGTGATGAGGCATATCTATCGGTGCGGATTGAACTGGCTGATCTGGGTGATGGGGTCAACTGGGAGCAGACGAACTATCTGGTGACGCTTGGATTGTCAGGGCGCGGGAGTACGGCGTTACCCTACGGTGTCGATGCCAGCGCTCCACCGACGGATTTCGTCGTCCGTCTCGGTGGGCCGGACGCATCCCGGGTGACCGTCGACGCACGGTACGATGTGTTCGCCTATCTGTACGGTGAGGAGGCCGGGCTTGACCGTTCACGCTATCGCAACCGGGAGGAGGGGCGGTTCACGCCGATCCGGACCGTCAAAAACCGCGGCTACACGGTTCCCGTAACGGAAGAGGCCGTTCCGTTTGCGGCCGTCGAAACGGGACAGTTGCGCTATGGGAACGGAAACCCGGCTGCTTCCGACTACGATTCGCTCGCCGATGTCCATGTCTCACCCGATTCGAACGCGATCGAACTTCGGTTGCCGTGGCTCTTGCTCAATGTGGCCGATCCGAGCAGCCGTCAGCGACTCGGCGATTTCTGGTCGGATGGGCGTCTCAGCTACGAGCCGTTTTCGGCAATCACCGTCGGAGCCGCCTCTTACCATCCAGCAGAGACCGACGGAACGGCTGCCGAACTCTCAAGCGAGACAAATTTCACCCACGCCGTTCGGGGCCTCGAGGGAGGCCGCCTCCTTACCGGTGAGTACGTCCCGGAGACGTGGGATGAGCCGGCATACACCGAACGGCTCAAAGAGGGTGCCAACCATCTCAAAGCAACATTTGATCGGTACTGACCGCCTCCGTACCTCCCTTCCTCCGATTTGCTTCGCTCCGTTTCGCTTTTGCCACTCGGCTCCCTACTCCACTGTCACACTCTTTGCGAGGTTCCGTGGCTTATCGATCGATCGGCCCTTTTTATTCGCCACGTGATAGGCAAACAGCTGCAAGTAAACGTTTGCCACGAGCGGCTCTAACATACCTGTCTCTGGCACCGATAACTCGGTATCGAGAGACGATGATTGCCCTTTACTGTCAGTCGCCAGCCCAATTACCGGCGCTCCTCTCGCCGCAACCTCTCTGACATTGTTCAGTGTCTCACTCGGCCGCGTCCCGGTAGTGAGGAGGGCAAGAACCGGTGTCGACTCCGTAATCAATGCAATCGGCCCGTGTTTCAACTCACCGGCCGCAAAGCCCTCCGCGTGATCGTAGGAAATCTCTTTGAGTTTCAATGCGCCCTCGAGTGCGACGGGCCGTCCGAGCTGTCGCCCAATAAAAAAGAACGCGTCGCTGTCGGCGTACTCGTCGGCAGTCGCCTTTACCGCGGCTTCCCGGTCAAGAACGCTCTGGACCGCGTTTGGAAGCTGCCGAAGCGATTCGAGCAGTTCCGTTGCCTCCCCATAGGGGAGCGTCCCTCGAGTCCGTCCGATGGAGACTGCAAGCAGCGTGAGCGTCGCGACCTGTGAAGCGAACGTTTTGGTCGCTGCAACGCCAATTTCCGGGCCAGCACGGATGAAAACACTGTCATCGGTTTCGCGGACGATCGTACTCCCGAGGGTGTTCGTCACCGCAAGCGTCCGCGCCCCAGCCCGTTTTGCTCGCCGGATTGCCGACAAGGTATCTGCAGTCTCACCGCTCTGTGTGACCGCAACGACCAGCGTTCGCCACGGATCTCGCCCCCCGGTAAATTCGTATTCGCTTGCGACCTCTACGGTTGTCCGAACATCGACAACCGACTCGAGGAGGCTCGCGGCATAGCGTCCGGCGTAGTTTGAGGTCCCACAGGCGACGATCTGAATCTCCTCGATCGAATCGATGTACGCGTCGGGGAGGTCGATATCGATGTCGACGCCGCCCTTGTCGATGTCGATCCGCCCTGAAATCGTCTGTCTGAGTGCCCGTGGCTGCTCATGAATCTCTTTTAGCATGTAGTGGTCATAGCCGCTCTTTTCGGCGGCGTTGGCCTCGTACTCGAGGCGTTCGATCACTGGCTCGACCGGCTCCCCCTCCCGGTAGAGTGTCAGACCATCCTCGCTGAGGACGGCAAAATCACCGTCCTCGAGATAGCTCACGTCCCGCGTGTGCTCGAGGAACGCCGTCACGTCACTACCGATGAAGACGCCGTCTGTCCCGTGACCGACAACAAGCGGACTGTCCTGACGTGTTGCATACAGTTCGTTGACGCCGGCGATCGTCACTACCAATCCGTACGTTCCGTCCAGTCGGTCGACGGCGGCCTCGACGGCCGCTTTCGGTGCCGCTCCACCATCGAGTTCGGCTGCGATCAGGTGGGCGATCACTTCCGTATCGGTGCCACTGGTGAACGTGTTCCCGACGAGTTCCTCCCGGAGGGCCTCGTAGTTCTCGATAATTCCGTTGTGGACGACGGCGACTCTCCCACTGGGATCGGTGTGTGGATGGGCGTTTTCGTCCGTTGGCGGCCCGTGTGTCGACCACCGGGTGTGGCCGATTCCCTGTCGGTGGTCAGTCGACTTCGGGAGAATGCTTTGGAGGGCGCTCACTTCACCGGATTTCTTATACACGGTGAGTTCCGGACCGGTGAGGGCGATCCCAGCGGAGTCATAGCCGCGATACTCGAGATTCGAGAGGCCACGCGAGAGAATCGGGAGGGCGGGCCGGTCGCCGACATAGCCAATAATTCCACACATGTCACCCCCTCCGTACTGTTTCACCATCAGTGAGACGGCCGCTGATGGCTGCCCCTTCGCCGACGATGGTATCGTTCCCGAGTACCGTTCCGGGGGCTAGCACTGCTGCACCACCAACCGTCGTATCGTCGCCGACGACCGCTCCGAGTCGGACATCCTCATAGAGCGTCCCCTCGACGGCGACAGTCGAGGTGCCCCCTCGAGCGGTGGTGTTCGCCCCGACGGTGGCCCCGGCTCCGACGATGCAATCCCTAAGTACGGCACCGGCTTCGACGGTCGCGTCCGAGAGGATAATCGAGCGCTCGACGGTCGCGTTCGGTCCGATGTATGCGTTCGTGCCGACGGTCGATCCGGCACTGACAACAGCGTTTTGCCCGACAGCGGCCGTGGGGGAAAGGACACACCGGTTGTCGACCTGTCCACCCGGTGCGACAGTTCCTTCGACTCCCCCTCCGTTCCGGTCGAGGACGGCATCGCTGACGGCGAGGAGATCCCACAGATGGGAGATGTCGTGCCATGCCCCCTCGTAGGGAACCGCACTGACGCCGCCCTGACCGATGAGTTGCGCTACTGTTTCGGGAAGTTCGAACTCACCTGTCTCGGTTGCTGGCGTTTCACGGATTGCCTCGAACACCGCCGGCCTGAAGGCGTAGACGCCGGCGTTGATCACCTCCGAGGTAGTTTCCTGGCGTGGTTTTTCGACGATCGTTTCGACTCGTCCGTTCTCGACGGTGACGACGCCATAGGATCGGGGCCGCTCGCTCCGCGTGACTGCCATTGCGGCGGTGGTCGTTCCATCCGTGATTGCCTCTCCCATCGCCCTGACGACCGAGGGATCGACGATACGATCCCCGTTGAGCACGAGAAACGGCGTCTCGGTATCGATATACGGCTCCGCTTGTGCGACTGCATGTGCCGTGCCGAGTTGTTTCTCTTGGGTGACGTATCGGATCGATACGTCCCAGTCGTCGCCGTCGCCGAAATAAATCTGGATCCGGTTTCGTTCGTAGCCGACGACGAGGAGAATTTCTTCGATGCCTGCCGCTGCAACCGACTCGATAACGTACTCCAAAAGAGGCTTGTTTGCGACGGGGATCATCGGTTTCGGCCGTCGAACCGTAAGCGGGGTCAGCCGTCGTCCGACACCGGCGGCGAGGACGACTGCTGTCGTTGGTTGGTCTGGCATACGTTGTCCCTTCGTTCGACACACCTTCAACGTGTGGTCGTTTTCGATCGCCACTGACGGTCGACTACTGGACGGGAGAATTATATCACTTGGAACGAGATACATTTGACAGAGAGTATCGCTTTCGCTTTCATACTATGACTATTACTCCTGAATCTGCAGCTGTCGACCCGTTCAAGTGCCTTTGTGAACTGACCGACCGAGCGCTGACTCCCGAACAGCGGATCCGACAAGCCCTCGAGGTTGGCCGTGCGTATCTCGGTGTGACCCATGGTGTTCTCACCTATACTGGCGACGGACAGTACGAGGAGGTCGTGACGAATAGTGGTGCTAGCACCGACGCTAGCGGCGCTACAGACGCCAACGCCACCGTTGAAACCGACGACAACGACACCGAAGCCAACGCCACTGACGACAGCGATAACGCTACCGACAACACCGACGCCGACGACAACACCGACATTCCCCTCGAGCACACCTGGTGTCGCCACGTCGTCGAACGCCGTCAACCGGTCGGATTTGCGGACGCCGAAGACAGCCCTTACAGCGACGACATTGCCCGCGACGCAACCGGAACCGACTGTTACGTTGGGGCCCCAATCATCGTCAACGGGGAGACCTTTGGGACGCTGTCGTTTTCGAACGTGCCACCGAAATCGGCACCGATCACCCAGCGCGAACGTGACTTCGTCGCCGTGCTCGCAAACTGGGTGAGCTACGAACTCGAGCGTCAGTACCACTATACGACCCTCGAGAAACAGAACAAACGCCTTGAGGAGTTCGCCCGGATTATCGCTCACGACCTCCGAAATCCGCTCGCTGGTGCCCTCGGGTTCACCGAGATTGCACAGGAGACGGCGACCGACGAGCAGGCCGAATATCTCTCCTATGTCAAAGAGTCGCTTGACCGGATGGAGGCGCTGATCAGTGACTGTCTCCTGCTTGCAAAAGAGGGCGCTGACATCGGTGAGCGCGAGAAACTCGAGTTGGCGACAATCGCCAGAGATGCGTGGGGGGCCGTTGATACACAGGATGCGACGCTCTCGGTTGAAACCGACCGAACGGTGTTCGCTAACGGAACCCAACTTCGGCGGCTGTTCGAACACCTCTTTGAGAACGCGGTCAAACATGGGGGACCGGCGGTGACGGTCACCGTTGGCCCCCATCCGGAGGGGTTCGAGGTCACAAACGATGGGCGGCCGTTGTCACCGGAGGTGCAGGCAGCGCTCGAGGCGGCTGACACGGAGAATATCACCGCCTTTGGGTTCGGACTGGTGGTCGTCAAGCGGATCGTTTCCGGCCACGGATGGGGGCTGCGAGCCGACAGTTCAGCCGACACGACGACGTTTACGGTTACTGGTATCGACATTACCGACCCGATTCATCGGGAGTCGCTCAGTCCCTGAGCCTGTCCTCATGTGCTTCTCGAGGGGCTTCCTCGGACAGTGAACCGGTATCAGTGACCGGAAGCGAGGTCCAGATGAAGCCGCCGTCATCGGTGAGGCTCTCCTTACTCTCGAGGTCAGCCTTGTCATGAACTGCCCGCTCGGGCTGGATGTCCTCCTCGTCGACGGCGGTAATCGGCACCGAGACCCAAATAAATCCGGTGTCATCGGCAGGCGTCGTTTCAGTAACCGGTAACGAGGTCCAAATGAAGCCACCATCGTTGGTGCTTCCTCCGTCTTCTTCGGCTTCGCTTTCGCCTGCACCCTCGCTCTCCCCTTCAACACCACCGTCACCTACGTCGAAAGCAGGCTCTCGGTCGATCGGATTTTTGACCCAAATAAACCCGCTGGTATCGACACGGGTGGCAGTTGAGCCTCCCGAAGCGAGCACCCCGGTCTGTCCGAGGGCACTGCCTGCCGAGTTCATGTCCGCATCTACATCTACATCTACATCTACATCCACGTCCACATCCGGACCGGCATCCACCCCCTCGCCGAACCCCTTTCGTTCCATCACTCCCCACGAATTTTCGCCTCGAAGATACTCGAGCAGTCCCTGCCACGCGACAACCGTCTTCCACTGCCGGTAGCCGAAGTTCTCGAGGATTCCATACCACAATAGCCGGAGGATGTCCCGTGGATCGTCATAGCGATTGAAGCTGAGCACCTCACTGGCGATGCCGAACCAGGAGAGGAAGATCCCGAAGCCGGTGGTCAACAGGAAGAACGCGAGGAAAAACTCGAAGCTGAGGATACCCAAATACCACGCCAGCGGCAGGAGGATGTAGCCAAGCCCCTCAATGAGCGGTCCAAACGCCTCGGCGGCGATAAAAAACGGGAGGATCACCGTGCCAACCCGGCCGTATTTCTGGTTGAACAGCATCTCCCGGTTGGTAACTGCCGTCTCTACTAAGCCCCGGTACCATCGCCGACGCTGTCGGCCGAGGACGCGAAAGCTTTCGGGGACTTCGGTCCACGCGACCGGTTCGGCGATAAAATCCACCGTATACTCGATCTCTTCGTCACAGAGATATTTGTGGAGGCGGACGACGAGGTCTAAGTCCTCAGTAATTGTGTCGTGGCGATAGCCACCGATCTCTCTGACGTAGTCGGTCCGAAAGACGCCGAACGCCCCAGAGATGAGCACGAGCCCTTTGAGGCGGCTGAGCCCGAGTCGCCCGGAATAAAACGCCCGGAGATACTCCATCACTTGCAACCCCGCCAGACCCGTTTTCGGGAGTGCGACCTCCGTTACTTCCCCATCGCTGATCGTACAGTCGTTTGCGACTCGAATCGTCCCTCCGCTCGCAACTGCCTTCTCCGGGTCTTCTAAAAATGGCCGCACGATTTGGAGCAGGGCGTTGCGATCGATTACCGTATCCGCGTCGACTGCACAGAACAGTTTCTGCTCGGTAAGCCAGACGCCCGCATTGAGTGAATCGCTTTTGCCGCCGTTTTCCTTATCGATCACAAGGAGATCCTCGTACCGGGTCGACCGGTACACTCCGCGAATCGGCTCCGCGGGCACGTCGTACGGAACCGGGGCCTCTACGGCCTCAAGTTTGAACGCCTTTTTGAGTTGTTCTAACGTTCGGTCGGTCGAGCCGTCGTTGACGACAACGATCTCCTGATTTGGGTAGTTCAGTGTCAACATCGACCGAACGCTCTCGACGATCGAGGCCTCCTCGTTGTAGGCCGGGACGACCATCGCAATACCGGGATAAAACGGGCTCCCAAACGGATAGAACGGGGGCTTCCATTCGGATTCGTTGGTGCTGTCCCGGAGTTCGAACAGCGCAAGCACGTGAACGATGAGATAGTATATATTTATGATAATATAATAGCCGATAATAACAAAACCAATCCCGACTAGCAAACTTACAGTGAGTGCCTGAAGGTCTATCATTGGGGGCTCCTCCGACTCGAGATATCACGCGCGAGCGCATCGAATCGAGCGTGTTCTGCAGCCCACGTCCACGCCCCAGCAAGCTCCGGTGGAACGTCAGCTAAGGTGTGGTGGTCGTGGGGATAAAGCGCTTTGACCGCTACAACCCGTGCTCGCGGGTCGGATTCGACGGCGGCAGCGAGTCGGAGTTCACTGATCGCTGCCCCATCACCCCATGCTCCCAGCATTCGGTAGGCACTCGCACGAACCGCCCGCGACGGCTCCTCACTGATCGCCCGCACATCCACATGCGTGCGAATATCACTATTCCATCCGTAGGCATCGAGAGCGCGATAGGCCGCCACGCGAACCCGCTCCGTCTTACTCGAGAGCGACTTGGTAATCCACGACATGTCAGCTGAGCCGACAACCGTATTCAGATGCCGGGTGACGAGCAGTACCTGTTGCTCGAGCGCCGGACTCCACTCGTCGTAGTCGGCTGCCGCCCGCTCGAAAAGTGGCGACGGGTTTCCCTCCGAAACTCGATAGAGGGTGTCCACACCGAACACGGAGAAGGCGCTGGGGTTGTCAGCCAACAGTAAGTCGGTGCCTGTCGTCGAACAGTCCGGCGTCTCACTCGCGTACAAAATACGGGCGGCTGTCGCCCGCTCGCGTGGGGTGCGGGTGCAGTACGTCCGAAGGAGGTCCCGATCCGGCGGATCACGGAGCAAGGTAAGCCATGTGAGTGCGTGTAGTCGACGCCAGTAGCTGCCACCGTGGAGGTGCCGTCGCGACCGGTTGTTGATGCCAAGTGCCGGGCCAATTCCCGCCAGCTTTGTGCGATCACTCCCATCGAGGCTTCGCAGATAGCTGTCAAGGACTGGCTCGAGTTCCCGGCGTTGACGTGCCGAAAGAGATGCGACCCACTGCTCCCACTCGGGGTCGTCCCGGCCGAACAATCGCTCGAGGAGTTCACTCGTGAGTTCCGCCCGAATCGCCTCCTGACGCCGTCGACGCCACGTCTCCCAGAGTGAAACGCCGACGGTGAGGCTGGCCACGGCGATGAGCGCCGAACCGATGATGACTGCCCCGATGAGCAGTGCCACCGGCGGGAACTCGACTACTTGTAGCGGGACAGAACTCATCCCCGCCCCTCGACAGCGCGTTTCCAAGCTGACGGGACCGCCGCCGAACGCTGTAGGCTCAAATACTGACTCATTGACAAAATCTGGTGATGTGCAAGGAACCCGCACCCGACGGCCTGCACAGAGCCTTTCATCTTATTTCGCAATGAGCTTCTTGATCCGTAGAAGCAGTTCGTTCGGGCTAAACGGCTTCGTCAGATAGTCGTCGGCCCCAGATTCGAGGCCATCCAGTACATCGTCTTCTCGGCCGCGGGAGGTCAGCAAAATAACTGGGACTGATGGGTCGACCTCGAGTTCGCCCCGGCGGATCGCTCGCAGCAGTTGGACGCCGCTTTGTCGTGGCATCATAATGTCTAAGATAACGACGTCAGGTTCGACGCCGGGTACCTCAAGGGCCTCCTGTCCTTCAATCCCGTCACGACAGATAGTGAGGTCGAAGCCGTCAGCCGATAGCTTATGCTGCAGAATAGACCGGATCGTCTCGTCGTCGTCTGCGAGAACTGCCGATTTGGACACGGCGCTAATTTTGTGCTTTGTGACTTTATTCTATCGGGCATGGATACGCTGTGGTGGGTGTCCCGTCCCGTGGCGGTCCGACTGGACTCAACTCGAGTTGGTGTTAGTACCTCTAATCAAAGGCTACTCCAATTTTGGGCGAACTTTCGAGATATACAAGCAATTATTACCCATTAGGGAGTACAGATAGTAAATAGAACTGGACCACAATGAATAAACAGCTATTACTGCAACCGACTCCGGCCGTCATGGGATATCGATGAACGACTGGCAGCCAACAACCTGTATGCGGTGTGCCGTTGGCTGTGGTCACCTCCAGCGAGGGGCAGACGACGGCTATGGCGTTAGCGAAGCCCGCGGGAACCCCGCACACCCGGCCAGTAACGGGCTGAAATGCCAGCGTGGCATTCAGGAGACGGTCAACCCCGGTGGCGAGCGCTTGACCGAGCCACTGGTCCGTCGCGGGGGGACGCTCCAACCGACCGACTGGGATACGGCACTCGGTATCGTGGCCGCCCGATTTATTGAGGCCCTCAGCAACAGCGGTGACACTATCGCTGTGTTAGGGAGCGGTCAACAGACGAACGAAGCCGCCTACGCGCTGGGAAAACTCGCTCGAGGTGGCTTTGGAACGCCGTACTACGACGCCAATACGACGCTCTGTATGGCGTCGGCAGTGACTGCCTACTTCCAGGCCTTTGGGAGTGACGCACCGCCACCAACCTACGAGGACATTCCAAAGGCTGATACCCACCTACTCTGGGGAGCGAACCCGGCAGCCGCCCACCCGGTCCTCTACCACTGGATCACAAACAGCGCCAGCCAGGAGGGAGGGCAACTGCTCGTCGTTGATCCAGTCGAGAGTGAGACGGCAAGCGATGCGGACCTCCATATCCAACCGGAGCCGGGAACCGACCTCGCGCTGGCTCGAGCGGTTCTCGCCTGCTGTATCGACCGCGACGCGATCGCAACCGAGTTCGTCGATACGAATACGACCGGGTTCGAACGAATGGTCGATTCCCTCCCGGACATCGAAACGGCAGCGACCCAAGCCGGGGTTTCACTGGCGGATATCGAGACCATCGCGGACGCACTCACTGCTCCAACGCTTGTCTACTGGGGAATGGGCGTCAACCAGAGCGTCCAAGGGACGGCAACTGCTCGAGCGCTGATCGATCTCTGTTTGGCAACGGGGAATCTCGGGCCCGGTTCCGGGCCGTTTTCGTTGACTGGGCAGGCAAACTCGATGGGGGCCCGGGTGTGTTCTTCGAAAGGGACGTGGCCCGGCCAACGGGAGTTCACCGAGACCGAAAACCGAAAGCGTGTGGCCGGGATGTGGGACGTGCCGCTCAGTCGGCTGCCGGAGTCGCCAGGGCCCGGATTCGTGGGCATCGTCGATGATCTCGCCCGTGGAGAGATTGACGTCTGCTGGACGGTCGCAACAAATCCGGCCGCTGGCATGCCCGATGCGAGTTACGTCCGGACGGTGCTCGAGGACAGCTTTCTGGTCGCTCAGGATGCGTTCTATTCCGATACCGTTGCTTGTGCTGATGTCGTCCTCCCGGCGGCGACGTGGGGTGAATCGGAGGGAACCGTGATCAATATGGAGCGACGGGTCTCGAGACTCACCGCGGCGGCCGACCCGCCCGGGAATACCCGCCCTGACCTCGATATCATTGCCACCATTGGCAACCGGGTCGAACCAGGCCTGTTCGATGACCCACCATTGGACCCCGAGTCGGTGTTTGAGGAAGTCCGAGAACTGACTGCTGGAACGAAGGCCGACCTTGCAGGTATTTCATACGGCCGGTTGGCCGACGAATTAGCCGTTCGTTGGCCCGCTCCGGACGCAGAGAGCGAGGGTGGGTATCGATACTATACGGATGGGAACTGGTCGTTTTACACCGACTCCGGATTGGCAGGGTTCTCTACGGCAACCCACAGCACCGTCCCCGAACCGGTCACCGAATCGTATCCGCTCACGTTAACGACCGGGCGCTGTGCCGGCGTGTACAACACGGGCGTCAGGAGTCAAGAGAGCGCGAACGACGGTCTGCCGACGGTTCGAATGCACTCGCTTACGGTCGGTGACTATCTTGGCTCGTTTGATCGTGGCCGGACCGTAATCACCTCTCGGAGGGGAAGTGTGATGGTCGATACGCAGGTTGATGACGGCATCCCACCTGGAATCGTCTGGATACCGATCCATAACGCCGCAGTGAACGAACTGACACTGCCGGCGGTTGATCCGGAGTCCGACGAACCAAACTTAAAACAGTGTGCCGTCAGGATCGGCCCACCGTCAAGGGCTAATACCGATTTCGATACCGGTTCGGCTTCAGTGGAGAGTCGGTGACGGCCGGCTTCCCGTCCCACCCTACGGACCCACCTATTTGTCAACTTTTGAAATTTAGCGTATAGGGCTCTTCTCCCTCTCTTTTTGAGCATGTTGATTAGTAGCATGGGCGGTAGTATATGGATTTCAGATTTACTTTTTCAACGCTTTGTGAGACACACTCCTTGATATTACATTTCACACGCTATACGATGATTAAATGGGGCAAAAAATAGAGAATTGGAAAAGAACGTTAGGTCTTGCGAATATTTTATTATTTGTAAAGCACATTGCTTATTTACTACGGGAATACATGAGACAAACGGGATAACATCATGATCTGGAAAATGCCTTTGGGCATCTCGGCGCTGAGTTGTCCTCAACGACGCAAGGCTTACACCCAGATTAAAAACGCTTACAGAAGAAAACAAAGACAAAATAATATAGGGAATTAATACAATAGCGAGCAAGAACGGCCGCTACCTTTCGACTACTGAACCAGAAAGGATTTAATCGTGTGCCGGCATGTCACTACCGGCGGTACTCGGTTGGCTTGGTCCGACCGAATTGATCACACATCTCGCCTTTTGCGCTCAGTCCCAATCTGTCACGCTGGACTTTATAAATCGAACAAAACCGTGCTTTTTGAATACATCTGTTTATTTTCCCTGCACCGTTGACAAACCAAGAAGTCATACTGCTGGCCACCGTTAGCTATCTACACCATGGATGGCTCCCCCACGGACAACGAACGAAGTGTGATCCGGTCCGGCCGTAACTTCGAACAGGAGTACCGGCTCGATGCGAGTGAGGTCGGTGCGTTTCTGATCGCAATAGGCGAACAGCTTCAAGACGGGGATACACTCACGCTCGTTGACGACGAGTGGGAACTCCCCTTCGCCTTCGGTGAACCCATCGGGATGGAGATCGACTACGACGGTGTCGGGCACCCGGAACTCGAGATCGAGATCGAAATCCCCGGCCGGACCGGGGAGAAGGCGCCACAGGTCGAATAGCGTCGGTCGGCCACACTGCCGTTTCGAAGCGACCGTTCCCATCAGGTGGGAATCACTTATACCGTTATATTTCGGGACAAACTCTCTTCGAGTATGCACTATATTGTTGCGACAGATGGCTCAACGGAGAGCAACCGGGCGGTTGAGTACGCGACACGACAGGCGTGTGCGATGGGGGCCCGTCTCGAGATTGTTCATGTGTTAACACCGCAGACGGAGTTGGTCAACGGAGAGGTAGTTCTCGCGGGCGAGGAAACGGCTGTTGAATACGGGCAACGAACGATCGACCGGGCGGCAGATCGTGTGCTGAACCTCGTTAACGGGGATGCGGTTAGTCCTAACGTGTTCGATGGCACAGCTGAGGAGTTTGAACTGGAGACCGAACTGCTTGCGGGTCGTCCTGCCGTTTCGATTGCCGAATACGCGACGGACGTCGAAGCCGATGCTATCTATGTTGGCCATCGCGGATTATCGGATGAACGACAACAGGTCGTTGGGAGTGTCGCAAAGAGTGTCGTCGATAAGGCAACAGTGCCGGTAACGATTATCAGATAATTGGCACCCGCGGTCGGGGTGAGGTACCTTCGAAAGGTACTACACTGCAATCACTTCTCATACGCTTTCGGAACCTTTGATACCGACTGCAGCAAGGCCTACTCGTGGCCCGCACTCGACTCTTTGCCTCCCTCTGTGGCCTCGTCTTTTTTCTTAACCTCGCCAGAATCGTTTTTGCACCCCTTGTCGACGTCTTCATCACCGAATTTGCCATCGGTGAGGCGACAGCTGGCCTCATTGTGACACTCGTCTGGATCGGCAGTGCGTCACTTCGGCTCCCCACCGGCTGGGTGTTGACGAGGGTTCGGCGACATCGGGTCGTCCTCGCCTCGGGTGGTATTCTCGCCGTCTCTTCGGCGGTCACCGCCTCAGCGATGACCGTCCCCCACCTCATGATCGGCGGGTTCTGCATGGGGGTTGCCTCCGGTGTCTATTTCGTCTCGGCGAATCCGCTGTTGAGCGAACTGTACCCCGCACGCGTCGGACACGTAATGGGGATTCATGGGGCATCTAGTCAGGTCGCGGCCGTGATCGCCGCACCGTTTGTCGCTCTTACGCTTCTGGTCAACTGGCGACTTTCGCTATGGACTATCGCTGTTGGTGCAAGCCTCCTTACGATCTATACGTGGTTCGCGGCAAAGGGAACCGAAATGCCTCGAGCTGGAAAAGAGGATCGCGATTTCGTCGCTGGGGCGCTTGCGGAGTGGCGGATCATTTTGACAGGGCTTGCCCTTGTTGGGACGACGGTGTTGATCTGGCAAGGGATATTCAATTTCTACGAACTGTACATGCAGTCAAAAGGGCTCTCGGACTGGTGGGCGGGAGCCATGCTCACGTTACTTTTTGCAGCGGGCATCCCTGCGTTCCTTTTCGGCGGTGATCTCGCTGATCGCCTTCCCTACGTGTGGTATCTGCTCGGAATTAGTGGCACCTTCGCGACGATTCTCCTCTTGCTCACCCTCACCACTGGGACCGTTCCCCTCCTTGTGTTGACCATAGCTCTCGGCTTTGTCGTCCACGCAGTGTATCCGGCTACGGATACGTTTCTGTTAGATACCCTTCCGGACGAAACACGGGGCAGTGCCTACGCGGTGTTCAGTACCGCTTGGATGTTTACCCATTCGCTTGGTTCGTACATCTTGGGCCTCGTTCTCGAGCAAGGGTACGCGTATGATCAGGTGTTTACTGTCGCCGCCCTCTTCCTCGGAGTGACGGTCGTACTTCTTGGCCTCCTCGAGTGGACTGGACGGCTCCCCAGTTGACCGGGCAGTCCCACTCGATAGACTGTGGCCCCTCACCAGTCGACCCTCGAGCGAATCTCGTCTAATCGATTAACTGGCTCGATACCGGCCAGTAAGACGACAGCGAAGATGCAATCGCTGTCAGGCTGTGGAGCGTCGCCACTGAGAACCGTCGGGGAACCAACAGCCGATTCGACTACTGCACGGCCATCGGCAACAGCCGTTCGGTTGAGCCATTCCGGTGGGCCGCCGACGATGAGCAACCCGCGGTCGGCGTCAGAGCGTTCACACTCGAGGGTGAGTTTTCCGCGGAGCGCTTTCCCGATTGCCGTCTCAACGGCACTGATTGCGCGACTGGCATCGACGGCTGCTGTCGTGGAGAACAATCCGAGCCCAAATCGGGAGTCGTCGTCGGTCTCGATCTGTTCCGTTCCATAGCCAAGCGTTGCGATCCCCGTCTCGGTTCCGAGAATTCGTGAGACGTCGTTTGCGTCGATAACCGTCTCCGCATCGGTTTGATTGTGTGTACCCGCTCCGGTTGCAGAAAACAAGGCTGCGATACGCGTTGCCACTGCCTGATTGATGCGGTCGCGGCCAGCGGTGAGCGTTTCGGCGTGACCGAGCCACGATTCGTTGTCAACGCAGATGATCGCATCGGCAACCCCCTCGAGGGACTCGAGTGTTTGCAGCGTGTTCGTTTCTGCTAGTTGCTGGTCCTCACTCGTCGTGGGTGGAGATCGGTCCCCCATTGCATCGGGCTGGATGAGTTCTGAATTCTCATCCCGTGGGGCTGGCAACGTCCCAAGAACGTACACTGGTTTGTCGTACAACGTCTGTAAGTTTGCGATGAGTGCCGGAGCCGTTCCTCCCCCAGTAGCCCCACCGAAGCCGATGACGATCAGAAACGCATCGACAGTCGAGGGCTGTCCGTCGTCTAGCTTTCGGCTGAGTTCGCCGACAGCCTGCTCGCCAATTGAGACTCCTCGCTCGAGATCACGGTTGAGGCCGTTTTCGACGGCGGGAGCATATCGGATTCGGCGCGTCTCAGGGAGGTCTCGGAGCGCCATCAAATCCTCGCTGTCGGTGTCAAATGCGAATGTGGTTTCGATGAACGGCTTTCCGCTGAAAGCGGCAGTATGAAGTGCATCGGCGATCCGACAGCCTG
>LFCJ01001529.1_pt1 | contig 16255 bp, 16 predicted proteins | sample 643141 | NCBI WGS metagenome assembly LFCJ01 (sample SAMN03766243, study PRJNA286221) | soda lake metagenome | biome: soda lake; feature: Kulunda steppe; material: water; isolation source: sample B1-Br-g2 brine of Lake Bitter-1 | place: Russia: Kulunda steppe | collected 2010-07 | reverse complement strand
GAGGCCACGCCGGCGTGGGGGGGTAGACGGTGCGGCCGGTGCACCGCCGCCCTTCCTGGATGACGACTTGAGCCAGCGCCTGCACGCACTGGCAGACATTGCGGAGCTGCTGGGGGAGGAGCCGCCGCCGCCGCCGCACCACCACCACCACGGCCCCGGCAGCCGGCCAGGCAACGCTGCTCGCCGAGCGGCGGTGGCAGCGGCTGCAGCAAGAGCCTCGCCAGGCGCGCACCCGCAGCCCAGACAAGCGTCGCGACTGGGCCCAGGCCTGCACGCGTCGCCCTCGCCGGCAGCTGGCGGCAGCCCTGTGCCCAGCCCGTTGCCATCGCAGGGAGATGAGGGCCTGGATGCTGCTGCAGGTGGCAGCACCAAAGCGCGACTGAGCAGGGCGGCCTCGGGCTGCGGCGAAGCGTGGGACCTGCCACCAATGCATCAGGCCTTGGAGTGGCACCTGCAGGGGCAAGATGAGGCTAAGGCGGGAGGCAGGGGGTGGTGTAGACAGCTGGGCGTGCAGCCACCAACAAACGGCCCTGCTGCTCCAGGGGACTGTGGCTGGCGCAAGATGCACGTAGCGGATCCCACAGACAAAGAGGAAGAGCAGGCGGAGGGGGAGGAGGTGTGCAGGCAGGAGGCACTGTCCTGCCTTCTGCGCGCGCTGCGCACGTTAGGTGCTGGCGGCGCGTGTATGCTTAAAGCGGAGGCTGCGCTTAAGCAGGCGCCTGTAGGGCAGCTGGCAGCGCTAAAGGTGGGGGCTGGGTCGCAAGAGCGTGCGCACCATCTTGTATTGATGTGGTGGTGCAAGCATATGTGTGCTATCGCACTCTTGCCAACATGTGTTTGAGTGCGCAAATGAGCGAGAGCTCGTGGACGCGCGTGCAAGAGGAGCCGCAGAGACTGTGGACATTTGAAGCTGGGCTTGTGCGCGTTCTGCGCAGCCAGAGCTCCACTGCCTGTCAGGCTTGCACTGATGCATGAGTGTGTACATGAACGTGGATACACTTAAATCCAGCGCATCCTGGGCAGTCGCTCTCTAGGGTGAAGGAGGTGCGCTGCCTGTGGTTATGGAGGGCAGCTTGCTGCAAGTAAGCAGTCGGCTGCCAGGTCGAGTTGACAGGCAGTGGGCGGTGGTCTTTGAAGCAGTGTTTGTCAGCGTCTGGTGGGCAGTAGAAACAAGAGAATCAATTTTCCTGTATAATGAACACCCCTGCATCGTGCCCAACGTTTTCTCACCTGTCCGAGCCCACCATTCACTCACTTGTGTCCACTAGCAAACACGCACACGAACATGCACACACACTCACCTGTGCACCTGTACACATGCACACACGCACACACACATACACACACCAACGCAGGGCACACACGATTGAGTGCACATCACACACACACATCGGCACATGTATACGTGCGCAAGCACGGCCGCACACACTTACACATGTGTCCGCTCGCGCACACACGCACAGGGATCCGCGCTGGGCGCCGTGTGGGCGGCCCTGGGTCTGGAGGGGGACCCCTGCCTCAAGCATGGCACTCGAGGCTGCGTAAGAGCGGCGGGCGCAGAGGGCAAGGGCCGGGCGGACTTACAAGGCTGTGTGAAGCAAGATGGTGCAGAGGACCAGGCAGACTTACAAGGCTGTGTGAAGCAAGATGGCGCAGAGGGCCGGGCGGACTTACAAGGCTGTGTGAAGCAAGATGGCGCAGAGGGCCTGAGCCAGTCCTGTACCTCTGGTAGTGCGGCAAGCAGCGGCCCAGGCTCCTGCAGGGCAGGCAGCAGCAGCCTTGCTGCCAACGACAGGGCTGCCGCAGGCGCTGCTGCTGCAGCCGGTGCAGCTGCAGTGGCGCACGAGCGCGCCGGCTGTGCAAGCGTTGAGGGCGCCAGCACAGAGGGTGTTGTAAGGGGGGCGGCACGGGGAGCACGCAGCAGCAATGGGAGTGATGCTGGGCTGTTGGGTGCAGTTGGCTACAAGGGCAGTCATGGTGGGAATCCGTTTGGTGGCGTCGGCGGTGGTGGTGGCGGTGGCAACGGCAAGTGGGGTGCTTTAGAGGGGGGCTCTTTGGGGGCAGCCACTGCCCTAAGTACGCAAGGAGCAAGCGCACAGTGTGATGAGGCCGCTGCCACGGTGGATGCATGCCTTGGACGGTGCATGCCTTGGACGATGCATGCCTTGGACGGTGACGATGCATGCCTTGGACGGTGACGATGCATGCCTTGGACGGTGCATGCCTTCCACGGTGGATGCATGCCTTGGACACGAATTGCACCCTACGGGTGCAGCGGGCCATGCGAGCGAGCAGGAAGCAAAGGCGCAGGCGGGGCTGCTGAGGTGGGAACCTGCAGCAGCAGGTGGCCTGGCGGGGGCGGGCTCTGCAGCAGCAGGTGGGCTGCTGGGGTCACGTGGGGGGGCCACGTGGGTGGCTGGGGATGTGACAGAGGGGTTCAGGCAGCGGCAGCAGCAGCAGCGCTTGCAGCCTCGCCTGCACTGCCCTGACCTTGCTGCCACTGCGCGCACTGCCACTGCCACTGCTGCCACTGCTGCCACTGCCACTGCCACTGCCACTGCTGCCACTGCACGCACTGATAGCTATCACTGAGAAGGGCCTGGCTGCTGCCGTCAGATGCTCAGCAAAAGGCCGTTACGCTGCAATCACCTGTCCTGTGCTGTGCTCATAATATGGTGCTTACTCTTAAGGGTGTAAACAGCTATGTGTGCAGCGTTTAAACGGTGCTGAGTGTCAGCAGTGTTGTCAGCACCCACTTGACTACCACAAGAGGTTACAGCAAGCCTGGAAGAACGGTGCACGTGACGTGGAAGCTTGGACTTGACAACTTTAAGGCGTAGATCCCTGGACAGGTCAGCTCATGATGCACAGTTGCAAGTGTGAAAAACAAGTACAATGTGAAGATCTGGTGACGGCAATGATGATGCATGTTTGTGAAAAGCAGCGTGGACTACAATGTCCATTGTTTGTGCCCCTCCATGTGGTGCCTGCACATTCATTTCACGTGCGATCCCTAATAGATTTCAAAATAAGATGCGCTTCATATCAGCTACCAGTCCACTTTTAATATCTTTGCTTTTGTATCCTTTTCTTCTTTCAGCTTGCTTTCTTGAGTAGGTTCAACAGTGAGTAAGCTTTGAGCACCTTCAAACCAATCAGGAGACGTCTGCTGGCTTGTCTGCCCGCAACCCTCCTGATCCTCACTGACCGCTTTCTTCTTTTCTGGTGAAGGGGCTTTTCTTCCCAAGTGGCCCCTTTTCCTTAATTGATGTAAGGAGCATTTTGCTGCTTGCGTAGTTTTTCTTTTCTTTCTTTCTTTCTTTTTTTCTTTCTTCTTTCTTTCTAAGCTTTGCAGCTTTACATTTGAGACACAAGCGATGTGAGCACCAAGCCTGGTGGCATCAAAACCACGTGATGTTTTCATAGGGGCAGTCCTCCAGGGTTCACTGTGCCAAATACATGTTACCTTTACGCAACTATTGACAGGTTTTTAATAGTTAAAAACAGGCTTGTTGTAAATTGTCCTTTTGCTAAGGATGATTTACAAGGGTTGACAGATAAGGCCTTCAGTCAAGAACTTCTTGTAGTTGACACATGCCTGAGTTGGGCAGTGCCAGGTTTAAGTTGCACAGCATCCAGGAGGTTGGTTGAGTCAGCTGGTAAAGTACTTGATCCGTTCAACGGGAAAATTGTCAGTTTGAATAAAGTGTTATTCCAAGTTGAGCACATGGGGTGTGTGGATCGCCTGCGGACAGCGGCAGTGTACACTGAGTCATAGTCATGCATGCCACGTGTCTGTCAGGTGTGTAGCAGCCTTTAAGCGTGACATAGCGTGACGGCTCATAAGAATAAGGTCATAGAGGAGCGGCTTGGAGATCAGGGTTCTCTTACGATGGAGACTCATTGGATGTATTTCAGTCATCCCTCCAGACATTGAATCTGAATATCTTGGAGGGCTCTTTAGGTGTGAAGCGGTCGGTGCCTAATTAGGTCTAACTAGCATGCTGTCCTCCATAGTCCCACCCATCCAGCAGGTCCTTCAACTTGTCAGCTTATAAGCTTTAAATTAAAGCTGACCTCAAACTTTGGCCTCGAGCTAAGATATGTTGGGCTTTGGACATCTTGCGCGCCAGAAAGGAATGCAGGGCTGCAACGCATCATGATGCATACAATCCTTCTTGCTGGTGCTATCTGTTTGTTACTTGGATATCACTGCAGACCTGAGGTTAAAGATGATGATTTTGTCGAGGGACATTGCTGATGTGGATCCTCAGGCAAGCAACAACAAATTTTGGGCAAAACTTTCATTTTGACTCAACCCTCCTAGATCTTCAAGCCAATTCACACACTCGTAAAGGGACTGGGGGTGCTCTCCTCTCAGAGGCAGCCATTAAAATTGTATGATACAATCCATCCAGTACGTGAGTCCCTCTTCAGTTAGCTCACCTTGCTTAGCTCGCCGCAGGTGTTGGAGTTGGCCTTGCTGGTATTCTGTCAAGAAGTCTTGTGCTTCCTTCAGGCGCTGCCACACTGCACAGAGAGACCAAAACGAGCAGGGCAGTGGACTAGAAGACTGGTCAGAGCCTAATCTCTGATGCGGACTGGGGGTGCACTCCTCTGCTGCCACCTCGCTATTTGTACCTTGACCTTAGGGAGGCCCGAGCATGTTATGAGGAAAGTGAGTTGCCTGAGGTTTCTTTTGTGTGCACACTCTCTTGCAGCGGAATCCTCCCTCTGGCGTCATGGTGGTGGAAATGGGTATTCGGATAAGTGCCCATGTGCTGCTGAGCAAAATGAGGAGCATGTTCTTTTCTAATGTCAGACTCGTTTGTGTGCAGAAAAACATTTTTGCCTATTTCTCCCTTTTTCAGTCATTTTCTGTGGAGGCTCCTTGTATTATGCATGCCTTGCCTACGTTGGAAATGTTTGGGCTGTTGATTCAACCAGGGTTGATTCAACCAGGTCCACTTGAAACAGTGGTTGATTCAACATTCAACCAGGAAATGATTGAAATAACCATGAAACAACTGGGTGGTTGGTACATCTAGGAATCAATTGGGGATCAACTGAAAATTTGGCAAGATTCTGTTCGACAGCCTCATTGGCTGCAAATCAAAAGTTTGAGATGATGGCTGTATATTCCGTTCCTTCAGGTATGTAATGACCTGGAGCAGTGGTGGTCCTTAAGTGTTGCTATTGTCTTGAAAGAGGTCTTGCTCTGCCGGTATCACCTCAGGCTTGGCACTGCACTGCCAGGACAGTTTTAGTCTAGTTTACAAGTAAAAAAGTCCTACTAGGACGACTAGAGAAGTGCTTCAAGCAACACTAGAAATGCAGTGACTTGAGAGTACCACTAATAGTGGCTAGTAGCACAGGAACTATCAGTAATAGAGGTTAAGTAAGGTCTTGCTCCTTCGTGGGCTTGTTTTTGCCCCTGGATTGCCTCAAAGGTTATAATCTTGCAAAATCTAAGAGAAAACTACACAGGCGGTTGAACATCCTCCGCATCAATTAAGGAAAGGGAGACATGTTGGTCTGAAGTACTGCATGCCAATTCCCACCAGAGGCAGGGAAACAAGAATTACATCTGGAAAACCTCACCCAAACTTCCACACAGCAAGAGCAGGGCCAAAGAAACAGACATACCCACCCACAAAAGGACGTCCCACGCATGCTAGTAGTCATACTGTCTTTGAATTCCTTTCTTGACACAACTTTCTTATAAAAATCCTATACAAAAATGGCTGCTGACGGTGCTGAAGAGGAATCTGATGGTAAGGGACACAAACCCTTCATGGTGGGTCATGCGCGTGTGAGGTCTGGAGCCTTTACAGTTCAACTGGTTCCAGGCAGCAATACATCTGTACAATTCTTTTCTCCAAGACAATAACTCCACTGATAGAAAGATTTTGCAAGCTGACCTTAAACTGAGCTCACACTGCGACAATCGCTGGACATCACACAATCTATCTGCCATGGGTGGTCTGACATAATCCTGAGAAAGGCTGCTGAAGTGTGTGCCCATTGATCTTCAGTTGTTTTCTCATCGACCTCATGGAGAGGCACTTGGAATGTAGGCATTTATTCTCATGCGCTCATAATAAGTTCTCATTGAGAATGCAACAGCAAATGCTCCACTTACCATCAATGGTGCGCCCTCCCTACAAAAAAGGGCTCTGGTCACGAATTTGCCATACATCCTTCCCAATGCTTCCCTTCATCTTCCTCATGATGTTAGCCGCAGCGCAGCACTTTTCAGACTTTGTGCCCACACCCTACGTAGGGTATACGAGTAAAAAAACAGACCTGGACCCACAGTGACTCCCTTGGCTCTCACAGTGACCTTCGCAATGCTTATGATATCCAAGATGAGCAGCATGCCATTGTCCACTGCACCCATCCCCGTGTGTTTTCTTTCCACAGCGTGACTCTCCCATATGGGATGAGCCTCCGCTGGTTACACGCTAGCACTGTAAGACCGGAGTAATGATTAAGAGGGACAGTCGGGGGCATTCGTATTTCATTGTCAGAGGTGAATTCCTCCCACAGGTTCCCATGATTGTCTACTTCCCCAAGCCAGAACAATAGTAAGCTATATTTTTACCTTCATGATCTTGTTGTATATTATGAACAGGCTAGCAGCCATGCTTCTTGACTGAAGGCCCTTTTCTTGGAAACCACTTGTGAATGCTTGCTCAGCGGTACAACAAACTTATCCTTTTCATCTCAGACATTATGGATTACCTTTTGGCTGGTGAAGACCATCCACAAACCAATCAGCCCAACAGCCAGGCTGTTGGTAAACCCTATCTCAAAACTTGGCTCACCACAAAAAGTGCTACAGCATAATCATATCATATGATTCAAATTACATGCATGTCTTGTCTTCAGCATTCAAACAGGTTCTTCTTCTATGATACCTAACCTAAATTTACCTTAATCATTCAAATTTCCTTGATGCAGTCATTGCCATCATCTTGAATCCTTGGTGGCAATCTATTGCTCTAAGCGCGGTGCTCAGGTGCCCACTTTCATGTTAGCCGGTGCTGCTTTGAAGTACTCAGACTCATTTAAGTACCTTGGCATGACATATCACCGAGCACTCAACACGACAGCCTCACCTGAGCATGCAGCCATACCAATGCTTGCAGCAGCTCATCGAATACGTGGATTTGTATGGGACACTGCCCTATGTGACGTCTTTTGCTTCCTGAGGCATATGTAGTGCCTGCTGGTATGTATGGCTGTCAGGTTTGGAGCTCAGGGATTTTGCGCGAAGGCGATGTATTGAGACCTACCATTCAGACATTGCATTTAAATTTCTCAAAAGGCACCCTAGGTGTGAAGCAGTCTGTGCCTAACTGGGCTGTACTACGTGACTCACGCCTAACTAGGCTGTATGTGACTCGGAGTGTGCGCACAAACCTCTGCAATTCTATTAGTTTAGAGCTGCCATTAGGTTTTGTAACGGCCCGTTACAAACCCGGGGTTGTTGTCCTCAAACAGTGCCACTCTTAAGCAGGCCCTTCATGCAGACCTGAAGCTGGTGCCTCGGGCTAAAACATCTTGGGCTTCGGATATTATGCGCACCTTTGAGGTATTGCAAGCCTACCACACTTATACACAAGCTTTCTTCCACTGGCAGGGGCTCCCAATTTGTTCCTCAGATTTCACTGCTGACCTGAGGTTCAGGATGAGAAAAGTGTGGAGGGACATTGCTGACATAAACCCTCTGGGAAGTGACAACAAACTGGTGACTTATCATTCTTGGTTTGCTTGTCCCCTCTTAGGTCTTCTAGCTGGTTCACACACTCGGGTGCAAAATGGGGACGCCTCCTCGCTATCTGCACCTTGATCTCCCTAAGCATGTTATGAGGAATGTGAGCAGGTTTTGCTTGCGAGCACATACTCTCATGGTGGATTCCTCCATCTGGCGCGGTGGAAATGGCCACTGTTCTTTTTCACTGTCAAGACTTGTTTGTGTGCTCAGAAGAAAGTACTTGTTCCTTTTCTTCCCTTCCTGCCGATCCTTTTCTATGGAGGCCCCTTATTTTTTACAAGCCTTGCCTAGTCAGACCGTCTTTGATTTTCTTTGTCAACGGCACAACAAACTCTGCCATTTCATTTTAGACATCATGTACTATTTTTTGGCTGGCGAAGACCAGCAACAAACCAATCAGCTTAACGACCTGGCTGGCAGTTAAGCCTAACTTGTAACTTAGCAGGCGGCGGGGCACCTGCGATGGAAAGTCGATTATCCACCCTTGCAACCTGTGGGTTCGGGGTTCGAACCTCACTGGAGGCCACAATCGGCTTAGCTGCCCTTGTTCGGCGGATACAGCCTTGAAACCTTATCTAACTTGTGTAACTTGGTGGCAATCTCTTGTGCATGCGGCTCAGCCTGGACGCCAATCATTCCCAGCATTCACTATGTGAAGCGGCTACGGCGTTTCTAAAATGGCATTTGTGTTTCAATGACCACAATAGCACTCGTGCACTACTGAATGTACCTGTTCCACTAGTATATTCAAATAACAAATGGGTATTTCGAGCAAGCCACCGATGCTGCCCTGGGTTATCATGATGATCATTCATTCTGCAGCCTCCATATCCTTGTTGCCCTTCTGCTTCAAACGCTCCTCTTGCTCTGGTGGTGGTGGCACCAATGTCAGTGCCCCTAGTTTGAGGCCGCCAATGTCGTCGCGCGCAAACATGTCCACGATTGCTGCAGGCACAAGAAGGGGAGGGGGGGCAAAGTCTGTCTTGTCAATACTGACTCATTGTCTTTGGCTTATAGTTTGGCTTATCATGAGTGTTTTGTTTTAACAAAGAAAAAAAGTAGAAAGCCTTATGCATGCCATTGACTGCACAGCATGTTTTTTCCGTGCATCCCATAGGCTGTCTACTCTACGGTCATTTGATGGCTGCGCGGCGCTCCGCAGAGTGCGTGGAGTCCTCATCCTGCACTCACCAGACATGATGACAAACGCAACAGACGTCCAGAAGCAAGCAGCCAAGCCTTGGGCCACATTGTCACCAGCGTATGTGTACAATGCGCCGCTCACAATTGTGCCTGCAGCGCATTTATGAGGTGATGCTTGGATTGCTGCGTCACCAGTCACGAGGGTATGTCGGCTTGAGTTGCACAATGCACTGCTCAAGCTTGAGCTCGGGCTTAAGCCCGAGATCTGCACTTAGTGCAATAAGCGCTTTGGAGGTGTTGACACGAGGTCTTCAATGATGAGTTCATTGCTTTGATTAAGTAAGACACATCGCCAAATGTTTGCATCACTTTGTTCATTTTTGTGGCGACGCTCAGACCCCCAGCAGGGCGCAGATCTGCTCTAGAGCACCCTGTGTCACCAAATTGGGACACGCGCAGACCACCCTGCGTCGCCAATTTTCACTCATCAATTTATAATATATGTGTAATAGCGAATGAATACACTTTGGTGGCTCGTGGGCCCCGGGCGAGGGCCCTCCAAGCTAAGGGCTGTAGAAAACCAGAAACCCCCTGCTCCCTCGCTTCCCTCATCCTCCCATTTCCTAGTAACGTCATCAAAATAGCTCTGGCGGCACACAATTTCAGCAGAAGTGACCTGTGTTGCCAAATGGCATCACACCCCAAAACATTCGAGGCACTCGTCTTCATACTGATCGACAAGCCTGCGCAGGCATGCCCCCGCACTCACCCACGAGTCTCCCCGCAGCGTTTGCCATATAATAGAAACCGACTCCTAATGCAACCTTGTCGCCCTCCGCGTACCTGCGTGCCACACATATGCACACATGATGACGGTGTCAGTGCCTTTCATAAGCGCAACGCGTCGCCACTTCGTAAGATTTTGTCAAAAATGACATAGACACAGAAACTCCTGACATGGCGTCAATGAGGATCTTGTGCAGCCAAATGGCGACGTGGAGGTTTTTGGTGGAGTAGCCATTTTACCAGACGTTACCATGTTATTTCAATTAAGCAAGGGAGTTCAAGAGAGCTTTAGTAAATGCCCAGCCTACCCCTGCCCAGCCTGCCTCCTCTCCTCCACCAGCCGCAGCAGCACTTCCGCTGCAGCAATAACCCTAGCTGTTGAAGCAGCCCGTGCAAGCACATGTGGGGGAGCAGCAGCATGGGACTACAGTAGGAGGTATACACTGAGGGGAAGGTTGAAGGGACTGGTAACTGCAGCCAGCAGGGGCAGAATGGGGATCCAAAGCATCCAGGGGGGCGCAAGCCGAGTGGTCTCAACAGTCTCCTCTTCTTAGGAAGATGAAGGTGCCATAGTGGCATCCGGTCATCAGGGAATGGCAGAATGGTCCCCTTGGTCAACGCTAAACCTGAGAATTGTGCAAACTCCTGAGTTGGAGAGGCAGCGCTTTGGGGAAGGGGTAAAAAGCAGTTGATTAACACTTCATGAAGTGTACATGAAGGAATGCAGTTGATTATCACATGGGCACCAGAATCGCAAACCCTCAGAGCAGCAGCAGCAGCAGCAGCAGCAGCAGCAGCAGCAGCAGCGGTAGAGCATGCACCAGCAAAATGTGCAGGCCTGAAGTGCGCTGGCCCACGCAGGCCTGAAGTGAGCTGGTCTTGCAGCAAGCTTGCCTCAATCAAGAACGACAGGCACGACCGCTTGCAAGGAGCCACCCAATGCTTGCCATCCAGCAAGTGTGCCTTGGACAGTTCCCATTTCAAAGGGCAGTGGCAAATGATTAAGAGCAAAAAAAGCAGCGCCCATCGCCATGGGGCAAGTATCATCATCATCATCATCCTATCGCCAACTCTTATGGCGATGGCAAGTAAGAAGAAGTTATGACAAAGTTTAATTTGCATGGCCAAGGCTAGACTGAGGTGAGGTTTGATACAGGGGCCAGAGTCTGGCATTGAGTCAGGCATTGAGCCAGGCATCGAGTCGGGCATTGAGTCAGGCATTGAGTCTGGCATTGAGTCAGGCATCGAGTCAGGCATCGAGTCAGGCATTGAGTAAGGCATTGAGTGGGCGGTTGCCCCAAGTGTGACATTGGGAGTGCTTGAAATGTCAGTATTCACTGCTGTAAATATCTTTTATCGGAGAAGCAGCCAAAATTCAATTTGTTTTTGCCGCGCTCCACTTGTTTTGACAGGAGCACCGTGTGTGTGGCCAGTCGGCTTCGCACCCCATTACCTCGTAAATAAAACACTGGCACACATGCTGCTTGCCTCTAAAACCAGCTTGGTGCAGCAGCCTGGCTTATGGTGGGCTGGTTTAGCGTTGACTAAGGGGACCATTCTGCCATTCCCTGTGACCGGATGCCACTATGGCACCTTCATCTTCTTAAACAGAGGAACAGGGGGGCTTGCACCCCATAAGTCATTCCCTGTGACCGGATGCCACTTTAGCACCTTCATCTTCCTATATAGACGAACAGGGGGGCTTGCACCCCGTCTTTTAGGCCTGCACACTACAAGTTCAGAACAGCTGCAACCACATGTAGCACACACACACACACACACACACACAAACAGACACACACAGACCCACGCGGTGCCTCTGGTGGTGCACACACCCATCCACAGGCAGCGCACCTCACGATCAGGTACGAGTGCGTGGCGGAGTTGACGGCAAACAGCAGCGCAAAGAGTACAAGGCCGGTGATGAAGGTGCCCACTATGCCTGCTGTGTGCCGTGCTTCGTGGAATCCTGAGGCCTGCAATGAAAGTCAGTCATACCAGAGTTAAGTCCATGCCAAACAAGTAAGTGGCAGCGTGTATCAAGTCAGGGCCCCATTGTAAGTTAGGCCAACACCGCATGCACGGAAAGCAGCGTAGGCTCGATGCAGGGATAATGATGCACGTGATGGCATGTGTATGGAATGCAGCAGCGCATGCGCGTGCAAAGGCTGTGATGTTTGTGATGCACCGGGCTGGCCAGACTGCAACAGTAGGATGCAGTTGTGTGAGCGAGGTCCACATGATCTTGGCTTTTGTGGATGTGCAAGCACCTGTGCGATCAGAAGGCTGTCTGTTTCTGTCGTTGTACAGGAGGATTTTCAATTCTGAGCACACATATTCCTGCCTTCCAGACAGTTCCATGAATCAGGATTTCCTTCACCACCACACTAGCAACTACCCAGCCAGCCACCAGGCTTGAGATTGGGCTGGCAAGGGGATTGGTGAATGCAAAAGAAGTTGATTGTTCCCTAGCAGAGGCCCATTCAAGAGCCTTTCACTATTCTTGCGACAGCTTCCAGACATCTTCCTTAGGAAGCCAGCGCAATCGTTTGCTCTTCTTAAGTCCAGGCATCAAAACTCCAGCTCCCATCTCACACGCAGCAAGTGCACATCGCGCTCCGCACCTGCAGCACAATGCCGAGGTACAGCGGGGCCAGCACGAGCAGGCCGCACCTGCGCGTGGATGTGCCAGATGCAAGCTGTAACTTTGTACCAAGCAGTTGCCTGCATCCCACACGGAGAGAGATGCGCCCAATAACCAGCAGTGCACTGATTCCCTTGCACAGTGCAACCCACCATTGCACAGTGCAACCCATCATTGCACAGTGCAACCCATCATTGCACAGTGCAACCCATCATTGCGCAGTGCAACACACCATTGCACAGTGCAACCCACCATTGCGCAGTGCAACCCATCATTGCACAGTGCAACCCATCATTGCACAGTGCAACCCATTGCCTGCAAGGGTAAGGATTGTTGACCCACCAGAAAACGTTCACCCATTTGTTGGCGGGCATCTGGCGTAGAGGCCCCAGGATGAGCTGTGGTGTCCAGCTTTGGAACTGCAGTGTGCCAAAAGAATGTGAACAAAAGTTATAGAAAGGGCATATGCCGCTGCCAAGAGGCCTATGGATATATGCTGGGCAACGTGGGGCCAGCACGGCAGCAAGAATGGCAGCTTGCTGTAGCGCAAAGTATTGCACCCAAGGGGGCCAAAAATAGCCCAGATTAGGTATGTCTGGCATGCTTCTTGTGTGCAGGTGCCTCTTAGCTGGCTGGCTGCAACTTTATACAATTAGTCAGAAGGTGACCCTATTGTTGACTAAAAAGTGTACTGCTTGATCTAAAAAATAGCCACCTAGGAGTAAACGCCTGATTGTCTAGAACGAAATCCAAAAAAAGTGAAACAACAAACCCAGCCCTACAAAAGACCAGCCATCTTACCCTATACAAGCATTTGATGAGCAATCTCTTGCTGTCCTTACCTGTCCATAAACGATGATGAACACTCCCATTGTTAGGCCGGCAAAATAGTTGGACCAGCCCAGGCCGTATGCCACGTCACGGACAAAGAAAGGCAGGGGCACCTCAAACCACAGGTCCCGAGAGGCAAACAAGAAGAATCTGCAGGTGTGCACAGGCGGGCACAAAGTCAGTGAGTGGTTTTGAGCCAGCTGGCCTGAAGGCTGATCTGGGTGCAAGCGCTTTGTGCCTGGTAGCTGTCAGCTTTGGGCAGCTGTGTTGCTGTGAGGCAAATGCGGGCATCAGTGTGAGGCTGCAATGTGGGTGGTGCTGCGAGGCTGCTTTGAGAAAACTGCATGGCTCCAGCACGCACAACCTTGGTATCCATCAACCCACACAAGCAATCTTAGCAACACCAATGCATGAAATGCAGTCCATTTCTGCAAGAATAGCAGGCAGCTGCATCAAGGCGGCCTTGACAGGCTTGCCCACAGGTTTGCATGCATACATGTATGCACAAACATTTGAGCAGACACGCATGCACCTGGGCACACACACAAATTTGCACGCACAACGCATGCATCTGGGCACACACACAAATTTGCACGCACAACGCATGCATCTGGGCACACACACAAATGTGCACGCACAATGCATGCATCTGGGCACACACACACAAATGTGCACGCACAACGCATGCATCTGGGCACACACACAAATTTGCACGCACAACGCATGCATCTGGGCACACACACAAATGTGCACGCACAATGCATGCATCTGGGCACACACACAAATGTGCACGCACAACGCATGCATCTGGGCACACACACAAATGTGCACGCACAATGCATGCATGGCGTAGCTTACCTAGAGATGGACAAGACAGAGATGTTGTAGTTTTGGCGAAAGACACTCCTAAGTGTCAGGTTCTCCTTGCGAGTGCGGCCAAGATCATTTGTGAGCCCTGCATTGAACCAGCGAGCGGGGGAAAGGCAGGTAATGCGTGAATTATAATTTCAAACGTGCATGTTGGAACAAACACCAGCCAATCTGATCTAGGGGAAAGGACACCAAAGATATAGAATGAGCCCCAGGGCGCTCACAGCCGCAAAACTTGCACATCCAATAGAAATGAACAGCACCCTGGCATGATCAGATGACTCTGCATTTTATGCATTCCATGCAAGCATACCTCTCCATATGGACGACAACCCTAATCATGCTCGAATTTGCACGGAATGCATCTTTCTTTGAAAGGTGCCAATGCGTGTGTGCGGCTTGCCAGCATGCTGCTGCAGCTCAGCCGTCATTAAGTCGGCAGGCCTCATCATTTGCATGCTTGCTGCATGCTCACTGCAAGGGCACAACAGCCCCGTCAAAACCCCAGAGTATGAGCAAGGGACAAGAACCCCCCAAACAGCGACTTAAAGATGGGCACAACGTGCGCTTGGGTACAACATGCGCTTGGGCAGCCAATAGTGTATTTCCCTATGCCCACCTGTGATGGCCCATGGCAAGGCGCACAGGATCAAGAAAATCATCAATCCCAGGGCAAAGTAGTAGTTGAAGGTCACGGCTGCCGATCCAACAAAGTAGCCAACACCTGCACAGGTGATATGTTGCGCAAGCAGCAGACGCAAGTTGAGAGATCCAGTGTAAGGGGGCAGGCACACCGCGACCTTGACAGGCGACCGTGGAACGTACCGACCTGACTCAAAATTGTTGAATTGGACATGCTTTGTTTATATGCAGCCAGCACATGGGCTCCCTCACCTTTCAAGCTGTTCTTCCAGCCCGTGATGAATGACACCAGCTTGAACAACATGGACTGCTTTTCATCAGGCGTCACCAGCTTTGTCACCGTCTTCCCACCTGTGTAGCCGCATGACCAGCAGAGCGCCGCATGGAACCCAGAAATAAACGTATACACGCACCCTGCTCCACACATCCGTTTTTGACCGTCATTGGTGTTTGGAGGCACTCCACATCTCCATGCAGGGCCTCAGAAGCATGTGAAGCATGCACGCACTCAGCTCTACTAGTCATTCATGACGGAATCAGTGCCTAAGCGCTCCATGCATCTACACATCCCCGTGCAGGGCGTCAGAAGCATGCAGGCATGTACGCACCCAGTATGTTATGGTGTTTAACCCTAGCATGTAGCATGCGCACGCACCCAGCATGTAATCGTGTGCCCAGCACGTAGCATGCACGCACGCACCCAGCATGTAATCATGTGCCTAGCACCTAGCATGCACGCACACACCCAGCATGTAATCGTGTGCCTAGCATGTTGCATGCATGCACGCACCCAGCATGAAATGGTATGAAACCTGGCATGTAGTATGCACGCACGCACCCAGCATGTAATCATGTGCCTAGCACGTAGTATGCACGCACACACCCAGCATGTAATCGTGTGCCTAGCATGTTGCATGCATGCACGCACCCAGCATGAAATGGTATGAAACCTGGCATGTAGTATGCACGCACGCACCCAGCTTCACGAGGTCTTTGGCGACGCCCACCGTTATCTGGGCCATGGTTGCAAACAGGATGGCCTTCCATTTCTCGCCTGCAAGCGCACGCACAGGCAGGGCGCGGACAGGCCAAGCCATTTTGCGCCTACAAGCGCGATCAAAGGCAGGGCGTGCACTGGCCAAGGTGGACCCTCAAAGCCTGGGCAGACACTGCATGCTGTATGGGCAGACACTGCATGCTGTATGGGCCAGGTGCTTGTGCACAAGCATACGATGTGATAATGCGTGCGCAGATGATGAGGCGAGGAGCCCTGCCAGGCCATCAGCATCATAAACACATGCTCAAATACATAAACACATGCACGCAAGTGTGCGCATGTGGGCTTACATTACACATGAGTCTGCATTACACATAACACATGAGTACATTCATAGTTGCACAGTACGCGTACCAGAAGCTCTGGTACGCGTACCCGTACCATTCGTACCCGTACTCGTACCGGTACGTGGCACGGCTGGCACGGCGGGGCGGAGAGGGGGCTGGGACCCTTCCCAGGTCCTCCAACTAACCCAATTTCTACTGTCTTCATTACGATATTT
>LFCJ01001528.1_pt1 | contig 16256 bp, 13 predicted proteins | sample 643141 | NCBI WGS metagenome assembly LFCJ01 (sample SAMN03766243, study PRJNA286221) | soda lake metagenome | biome: soda lake; feature: Kulunda steppe; material: water; isolation source: sample B1-Br-g2 brine of Lake Bitter-1 | place: Russia: Kulunda steppe | collected 2010-07 | reverse complement strand
TGACTCCACTCGTTTGCTCTTTCACCTCCGTGTGTCAACAGTCTTGAAGTCGGCTACTGAGGTGTCCACCTGAAACGCCGACAACCAAGATGAGCCCTGTTTGACCAAGCAAACACCCCTCGTTTTCGAGTTCAACGCGGTAAATCGTCGCGTCGCGGTCGCGTTGGTGAAGCGATTCATTACGCTTACTCCTTCGTCCATACAAATGAGTTTCCTACCTCCACCTTCGTCACCTTCTCTTTCTCTTCCAGCGCGTTCAATCTATGATATGCCAGAGTATACGAGCATCCGACGACATCCGCGACATCATTAGTTGAAGGAAATTCTAAGGACTCAACGGCCTTGAGAAAGTCCTCATCGGGGTACTCTTCGCTAAATTTCCCTGTCTCTTTGTCGCGGTCTCGCTCCACAAACCAAACATCAGGACCTTTTGTCTTAGTAGTAAACGATTGATGTCCATTAAAGACATCTTGAATGGATACTTTTACCACGAGCCGCCCCTGTGTGACTATTAAGAGGAGTATGGAAGAGAATCAGTCATTTTTACAAGAATTTGACAACTCGTCGAGTGTATCAGATGTTCTCTCGACGATTGATAGTGCTGATAATATCGAGAATATGCTCCAGCTTGGTGATTTTTCGGAACGAGTCCCGAATCTCTCGGAAGATGTCACTCCGAAGAACAGTAAATTAGGTGACAAACTTTACCGAGTGTTCGGCTACCCAAGTAAGGTCTATTACAAGGATATCGCTCGATTTATCGAATCGTACTCTGAGGAAGGCGATGTTGTTTTAGACCCTATGTGTGGGTCTGGTTCAACCGCATTAGCATCACTGAGTACGCGACGTAAGGCGGTTGTAAACGATGGGAGCGCGTTGGCCCATTTCGTATCTAAGAATATCGTTTATCCAGCAGAGACTCACGAACTGCAAGGAGCATTCCGTGACTTGAAGTCGGAAATCAAGGAGAAAATCGACTCATTATATGAAGTGAAGTGTGACTGCTGTGGCGAATACCGTGCGGCAAATAGCATCTTCCAGTCAGACATTTACGAGTGTGCTGGATGTAGTGAAACCTTCCCGCTCTATGAAAACAAAGCTGATGAAAAGTCCACATACAAATGTCCTCATTGCGGAACCAAACTGAAGACCTCTGTACCAGATGTTAAAGAACAGAGGGTGGAACGGCGAGTTCCTGTATTAGCGAAATACAAATGTCGAGACTGTACCTGCGACGATGGGATTCGACACGAAACTGCTGTTGATGATGATATCGTTGAACATTGGGAGTCCCGTTTAAACGAATACGACCATCTATTCGATGAACTATGGATTCCCCAAGATGAAATTGTAACAGACCGTTGGTATACAAGAGAGAGTAGTTGGCCGGGGTTTGAGAAAGGTGCCAGAGTGGTTGACTTGTTTACCGACCGAAATCGGCTCGCTCTGGCAATGCTCAATAATTCGATTGAGAATATAGAAGAGCTGGATATCCAATCACAACTCAAATTTGCATTCGTTGCATCCCTAATTCGTTCAAGCAATCGAATGTATGAAACCTCTGTAGTGAAGACCTACTATCAGGTTCCCAGCGTCGGCAAAGTACAGAACGTCTGGACTGTTTTCGAGCGCAAGTTCAAAACGCTGGTTCAATCACGAGACCAACTGCGGGAAATAACACCACTACAGTCTCCCGAAAATCTCACAGATTGGATTCGAGTCCTGCGTCAAGATGCTACCAATCTACCTCTACCGGAAAACTCCGTAGACTACGTCTTCTTAGACCCCCCTTACGGAAGCCAAGTTGGCTATTATGAACTAAATCTGTTCTATTCTGCGTGGCTACGAGAACAATCCGAAGCTTTTGATGATGAGGTCATCATTCCTATGGAAACCGATGACGACCCCAAATATGCTGAGAAATGGGGACAAATGATGGAGCCCATCCTCAGGGAGGCAAAGCGCACCCTCAAGCCGGGGCGGTATATGACACTCTTGTTCCACAGTAAATCGGACGAGATATGGAACGGACTACGACGTATAATGTTCGAAGAGTTAGACTTTCGATATATTGGATACGTCGATTCCGAACGAGGGACTACGATTCACACGAATCGACTGAGCGATACGAATCTGAAGAGCGCGTATATTACGTTCCAGAAGCGCGAGGGAGAATCTAATATCACCCTTAACGAAAGCCTCTCTGAGGAGGAAAAGGTGACTCTTCGGCGGGAACTCAAAGAGTACGCAGAAAACAATGGTGAACACTCTCTGCGGGAACTTCGAGATGAGGTTATCCGAATCGTACACGAAGAACAATTAGGACACGTCCCATCCGAGGAAGAGATTGAGGGAATAATCCGTTCTATTCGAAGTTAATCGAAGTCAGACAAGGTTGTTCCCCCGCTACCATCTACTGTCGGCAAAATTGTTTTGAGGTGGTCGGAGAGTTTTGATGGGAACGAATCGCTAAAGACCGGTATCGTGTAGGGTTCAAATGTATCGGGATGCCAACCGACCATCATTACCACAATCGGCGGAGCCTCATCGTATTCCATCAATTGTTGTTCCATCCAAGATATTTCCTCTGAGACATTAGATGGCGTAACCGCGCCAACCATATATCCGAACCCGTAGACATAGTTGACAGGTTCCTCTTTGAACCATCTTCGGTCTGAATCATCTTCTGAGATAGTTTCCCAAATCTCGTCACCTCGATTACGTCGATGCCAGAAAGGGACGTTACGTATCCCAGATGATTCGTCATAATCCTCTTGACCCTCAAAGAATCGTCTCATCATCGCCGGCAGGGTCGGATTCCAACTGGATTTTTCTTGTTTTGACTCGAACAACAATAGCGTAGTCCCCTCTTCATCATCAAGATATTGAGCGACAACGTCTGGTCGTTTCATCTTGCCTACACCCCTCTTGTGGATTTCTTGGAGATACTCATCACCATTGTTAATTAGAACAATTTCCTTCCAAGAACCACTTGGTGGGTTACAATAGGCAACGTGCCATCTCGTTTTGTCATCAAATATTTCTCTGACAAAATTCGTGAGATGGTCTTCGCTAAATCGTTCTGGTCGCCAGCGGACAAGTTCTTCAATAGATACCGTCATACTATTACCCCCGACTGACAGTCTTTTTCGCTTGCGCAGATGTCTGTGATAATCACGTCACACAACTTTGCTAACTCTCTCCATAAATTGTTTGTATTTGATAGTTTCTGCCCCTCTTCCTGTTGTGCCCGTCTCACCTGCTCAATCCAGTTCTCAGGAATAAGCTCACTATACAGAATTGCAACTCTTGCTCCAAATTGGCCGTCATCACCAAACAATTCGTGGATGAGTCGTACAAATCCCTTGTCAGGACGGGAAAATGCCGGCCCACCTGTATCTTGAACGTATCCTGCAATTGGGAGCAAAAGAATCGGGCCTTGTCCAGATTCAATTCGGCTCAACACCTCTTCTTCTGGTTGATACGCGTCCTCAATAATACCTGCAAAATGGCCCTTATTTCCAATAATACCAATCTCATTCACTCTGTTCTTATATGAAATTGGAACTTTCTCGGCGTTTTCACTACTATACAGGCGCTCCTGCATCTCATTTTTTGTTAGGTCGGTCGTGACATCTGACACCCCCCAACTTTCAGCAAACTCTTGGATATCGTCTTTACGCGTTGAACTTTTGATTTTTAATTTCGAGTTTACCGAATCCTTGTATATAGACTCGGTGGAAAGCGATTTTTTGAATGCCTGCGGGTTCTCTGTGAAATCAGCGTGAGTCCACTCATAGAATTTGTACCTGTCTGGCAGACTTTGTTCCATTAAGGTCGCGTCTGTCCATGCTTCTGCAACTTCCTCAGGGTCATCATCAATCACCGGGTGGTCTTGTAAGATAGTAAGGTCGCTCTCGACATACTCATTCATTGCGAGAAGCATACTACTCATTGCATCGGTGAACGCTGTCCGATACGCGCTCTTTGCGTTCTCGTTAACCTGTTCAGCGCGCGGTGGCTCAAGTTCTTCTGAAAGGGCTGATAAGATAGTACAGACCGCGACTTCAGCAACTCTTTGTTCCCAACTTTCCGCTTCAGTTGCTTTAGATACAGTCCCATCTTCAATTGCCCGGTCGTACCAAGGATTATCTGAATATACTGTTAGTGAGAGCGAGCTGTATCTCGCCATTAGAGCCAACTGACCAAACTGTATTATTGAGTTGGGGTGGCGAAAACTCCGGATGTCTCCCTCTGTTACCTCTGCACTCGCTATTGAAACTGTGTAGATGTATGGTACACCACGTTCAGCCGCTTGAGCAATACGGGGGAATCGTTGCCAGTCTTGATTACCCGCTGAGATGGCGTCATTAAATTCAATCCCCAATATAGGCTCTCCAACCTCGTCGGCGTTTCGAGCGTGACATAATATAATGTCAGACGCTTCTTGTCCAATAGTCGGCCTTCGGTCGGTTGACCAGTCTTCGTACCTCCCGCACGGAAGAAGACCTACATATTCGCCTTCGTGTTCAAACAAGAAAACTGGAATATCATCTGGGCCTCTCTGTCCTTGATATTCAAACCCGAGTTCACCCCCATAGTTGGCTACCATATCACAGAATTTGTGACACTCTGATAGATTATCCCCATAAACTCGAAAAGCACAGACATCCTCTATGACTGTTGATGTATCAACCATATCGGCCGACACACACTCGTCAATAAAAGGTATCCTTTGAATACATCTATAATGGCTGCTGAATATTAGAGTGTAGTTTTAGCACTTGTTCCCTCCAAGATTCGGTCGGCGTTTCAGTCCGCGCTTCTCAAATGAGTCAGCGATATCCTTTAGACAGTCCCAGCTCACGATGTCAGATGCGGTAATCTGCTGGAGAGTTATATGGCATAGGTGACACCACGCCCATATGTAATTGTGGTGTGAAGATGTTCCACAGCAAAACAACGTCACTGCGGAGGGACATACAGGACCTTCTCGTCTACGAATGCCACACTTCGTCGCCGTGTTTGTCCCACACGTCATCAGGGTCTAACCCGGCCTCAATAGCCTCCTGCCTCGACACCTAAACCGACTAAAACACTTACCCGACAGCGAACACGACTTAGAGCATGGACGAATTGACTGAAGAAGACGTAGAACCCCATCTCGAAGATGCGGACGTAATGACTAACACGGTCTCACCTTGGCGTTACTCCCTATGCGAGCGGGTAACCGAGTTCTTGGACAGAGATTGATTCTGAATGGAGGATTAAGTTGGTATCCACGTAAGCGGAGACATCAACGTCCCAATGAATAATCCGAGGAACCTGTCTGAAGAAGAGGATTTCAACAGAGCCAGAGCAACGACTTCCTTGCTAAACACGAAATTGCTTCGCGAGCGCATGATACCAGTCTTTCCGCTCAAGAACACGGGAAAGGGTACTCGTAGAAGGAATTGAGGTCTGCTCTACGATAGACCGGAAAGACTCTCCAGCTTCCCGCATTTCTATGGCGGTTATTACATCCCCAAAGTTGTCTCCAGGGACAAGGTGTTCTCTCTGTTCATCAAATTCAGTACCGTACCTAGGTCGTCCTTGGTGATAGCCGGCATCAACTCGTTGCTGGATTTTTGTCCGAGCCCGCTGAATTTCTCGTCTCTTAGCGACATCATCAATATAGGCTTGAATCATTTCGATAAGCCATGCTTCGTCAGAGTTGAACTCAATACGTGCTCTCTCAGTAGTTGTCCACAGCTCAACACTCCAGTCTTCGATGTCGTACATCAGCATTGACCGCTCCCGCTTATCACGTGACAGACGGTCGCGGCCACGAACGATGAGTACGTCCGCGAGCCCGTCTTCCAGGTCCGTTTGCATCTGAAGATACTCTGGGCGTTCAGAATCGAACCCAGACGCAAGTTCTCCATCATCATAGATGCGCGTCAGCTCGAATCCCTGCTCGTCGGCAAGGTCGCGTATCTCTTGCTTTTGGTCGTCGATACTCGCGTCTGACTTCTGAGAGAGGCGGGTGTAACCTATTGCAACCTTAGTCGCCATCTTCATCCCTAATTACAGTCAGCTCAACTTTGTCCCGGGAGCTACCCATCGACCACTCCAGCTTATCCCCCTGGTCAAGATTGAAGAACTCGGCCAGTTGCTTCGGAACTGATGTACTGTACTGTGTGATTGTTCGAGTCGACCCGTCCGGGTCAGTAATCTCTGAAGAGGTCTTTTGTACGGTTGATTTCGGCATGTCTTGTGTTGTACAACGTGTAGTCCAACTATTAACCTGTCTACACCCCGTTCCAGAAATCCCGATTTTTAGAACATACCAGCATCATAGTCAAGCGCCTACCTGCCTAACTTACGAGTATGACCACCCGGACGACAACGATATAGACACTAACCAAATCACCGGGCATTCGACAAACACCGATACCGACCAAAACGTTCCTATACAGCATATTGTCGATGGACTACTATTTTACCGTTTGCGGCTGTGTGAATGGAATCATGGGTCACGACAGAGGTTTAGAAACCCAATCCTCCTCCCCGCTCAGCCAGCCACGACTGTATCAACAATTTCCTACGGAACTGCGGATGAGTATTACACTCACCGCATCAAAGTGACTCAACAAACGCAAGTATAAATACGCTACTGTGAACACAGTAGGTTATGTCCGAGCGGGTGGACGGGCCTGAAACAACTACCGTCACAGAAAATCAGGAACAGCTCCAGGGGCTTCTGCGCGACCTCTTTCAATTTGATGCAGAAGACCTTGACTTCGGCATCTACCGAATTCTCAATCAACGGAGAGACATTATCGAGGATTTCATCGAAGAAGACCTAATAGAAACGGTTCACGAGGCGCTGGGAGAAATTGTTGAGCAGGAGCGCCACGAGTTAGAGCGAGAGCTTAGTGAAGCAAGAGAGGAAGTTGAAGGGCTACTCGGCGAAGATGCGTTCGATGGTGACGACATCAGTGAACAATATCGAGACACACCAGTCGCAGAAGATTACATAGAGGCTAAGGAGCAACTGGAGCGACTGGAAGTGGCCGAGGAGACGGAAGCACGCATCTTTAATGACCTGTATCGGTTCTTCTCGCGGTTCTATGACAGAGGAGACTTCCACGTCAAACGACGATTTTCCTCGCAGGACTCCAAGTACATGGTTCCGTACAACGGAGAGGAGGTATTCTTCCACTGGGCTAATCGGAACCAATACTACGTCAAGACCAGTGAACACTTCACTGCGTATCGGTTCGACACCGACAATCTCACAGTTGAGTTCACGCTCGAAAAGGCGAACGTCCCCCAAGACAACGTCAAAGGAGATGAACGGTACTTCGTCCTCGGGCGTGACCCCGTCTCGTGGGATGACGATGAGCGTGAGTTAACCATTAGCTTCCAGTACAGACTCATCACCGAAGGGGAAGCCGACGAGTTCGTACAGACCTACAACGAGGCGACTGGTGACGACCGGAGCAGTTTCAACTACAAGACGAACACTATTCTCTGTACCGCGCTTCAACAGGGGATTCTCGACCACATTGACGACGACGAGCTTCAGCGGGAACTCCAACGCGAAGAAGACGGTGAGACTGACCTGATGCAGCACCTGACGCGATACACCTCCGAGAACACGATGGACTACTTCATCCACAAGGACCTCGGGGGATATCTCGGCGACGAACTCGATTACTACCTCCAGAACGAAATCCTCGAAACAGACGAACTGGTTGAGACGGCCGCCGACAGAGAGCCGACTTCTATCCGCCGTGCCCGTGTTGTTCGACAGATTGGCGAGCGAATTATCGAGTTCCTTGACCAAATCGAAAGCTTCCAACAGCGGCTATTCGAGAAGCGAAAGTTCGTGTCGCAGACGGACTATATGGTCACGCTGGACAAAGTTCCAGAGAACCTCTACGAGGAGATTCTCAACAACGAGGAGCAACTTGAGCAGTGGCGCGAGGTTTACAACACTGACGAGTGGGAAGGAGACCTCTCGTGGCAAGGGGAGTTCACCGAGGACGTTCTAAGCGACAACCCTTATTTAATGATAGACACTGCACTATTTAATATTGGGTTCACCCACGAATTGCTTTCTTCACTTGATGATATCTCCGATGAAATTGATGGGACGCTTATTCATGGTGAAAACTATCAGGCACTGAATTTGATTCTTGAAAAGTATAGAGGAGACATTGATTGCTGCTACATTGACCCGCCATACAATACGGGTAGCCGAGAATTTCTATATAAAGACAAGTATAAACACTCATCTTGGCTCTCAATGATGGAAGACCGTTTAAAAATAAATCAGAAACTATTAGCTGATTCTGGGCTATTTTTCACTACTATAGATTCAAATGAAGTGAGCAATCTTCGGCTTCTATGTGATAAGATATTCGGGTCTGATAATTTCTTAGCGGATATATCTTGGGAAAAAAGATACACACGCAATAATAAGGCCAACTTATTCTACTCACTCAAGGATACTATCCTGACTTATCGTGTAACTGACAGTGTGGATAAAATTCGTGAGCCGAGGACAGAAAAAGCTAAAGAAAACTATAGGAACCCAGATAACGACCCACGTGGACCCTGGATTGATTCCTCTTATGTAGCCCCAACAAGCCATGATGAAAGACCTCAGTGCGTATACGAAATTGAAAATCCCCACACGGGGGAAACAATAAATCATCCATCAAGAGCTTGGAAATTCAAGCCGGAGGTTCACCAACAACATATTGAAGAGGACAAATTGTACTGGGGAGAGAACGGAGACTTTGAATACCCACGACTGAAGAACTTCCTGTCAGAAATGGAAGGGATGGTGCCTGTCGATTTATGGAACTATGAAGAGTCAGGGACCAACGACGCAGGAGGAAATCAAATTAAGAACATGTTTGGGTATGAAGCATTCGACAATCCAAAACCATCGAAACTTATCCGAAGAATGATTCAACATACTCCTAATAGAGCTGAAAGAGGAGTGGTACTTGATTTCTTTGCTGGCTCTGGTAGCACTGCTCAAGCTGTGATTGAAGAAAACAACCAAGACAACGGGGATAGGGACTACGTTTTGGTAGAATTAGATAGTCACTTTGATGAAGTGCTTCGCCCCCGGATTCAAAAATATATCTTCTCTAGTAATTGGAGTGAAGGCGTGCCTGAAGACCGCGACGGCCAGTCGCATATAGTAAAATATCACCGACTCGAATCTTACGAGGACGCACTGAACAACGTCGTGCTGGAAGAGCCAACTGACGAGGAACAGCAAACCTTCACTCAGAACCAGCGCGATGCTTACGTTTCAGGCTATATGCTTGGTTTCGAGTCTGAGGGCGCATCCCTGATAGAACCCGCATCGTTCGAACAACCGTTTGACCATGAGTTAGACATCGAACGGAAGGGTGTCGGTCGGGAGCCGGTCGCGGTCGACTTGGTCGAGACGTTCCACTACCTGGTTGGTGCTGACGTACATCAATTCGAGACGTACGAGCATCAGGACCGCGAGTACGTAGTGACCGAGTGTAGCGTCGAACGCGAGAACGGCGTAGATAGCGTATTGACGGTTTGGCGCGACGCCCGTGACCTTAACCTCGAACAAGAGCGTGAGTGGGTCGCTGAAGAACTCGAACGCGAGCAGTTCGACCAGATGTACATCAACTCTGAGAGTGCCGTACCTAGGGCGGAGCCGGTCGAGGTAACGTTCAAGACCCGGATGGAGGCCACAAACGATGACACGAAATGACCTCGACAGATTCCGGCTACGGCTGGCGTTAGCCGACTACTTCCGCGATGTCTTTGGGGTCGCGGATGTCACGGACCGTGACACTGTCCGTCGGTTCTACGACGAGCTGAACCAGGTTAACGAGGGCTACACCTCCGAGGGGCGCAGCTACGTCTACAACTTTGTCTCTGCACGGATAGACGAGGAGACCGTTCCGCAGGACGACCTCCTGCGTTACGACGAGAACCTCAAAGAGCACCTGGAGGCAATAAACGAGAACCGCTCGACTCCTATCGTTCTCAAGCCCTTCCAGGTGTTTGCAGGACTGATGTCCGAAACGTATCTCGACTGGGTTCTCAACGACTCTGAAGTGTTTCTCGGCCGACTGAACGAATTCGTTGAGGATTACAACGACGAGCACAAAGGCCAGATTAAGTACCCGACGTTCTCGGAAGACGACCTGAACACAGCGGCGTTCTGGATGGCTACCGGGAGTGGGAAGACGCTGCTGATGCATCTGAACTATTATCAGTATCTCCACTACGCAGATGAGTACGACGAGGAGCCAGACAACATCCTATTGGTGACCCCGAACGAAGGTCTGTCCCAGCAGCACATCGAAAAATTCCGCGAGAGTGGCATCCCACGTCGACATTTCAACGCGGAGAGTGTCGACCTCTGGAGCGCAGGTGACAATCCCGTCAAAGTCATTGAGATACAGAAACTAACCGAGGAGAAAACTGGGGAGGGACTGAGCGTCGAAGTCGATTCGTTTGAAGGACGTAATCTCTTGATGGTCGATGAGGGACACAAAGGGGCTGGTAGTACGGCTCAGACTTGGCGCAACCGACGAAAACAACTCGCCTCAGACGGATTTACCTTCGAATACAGTGCGACGTTTGGCCAAGCCGTCGCCGGCTCCGCCGCCGATGTCGAAGAAGACTATGGCAAGTCAATTCTATTCGACTACTCCTATCCACGATTCTACGACGACGGGTACGGGAAGGACTACAACATCCTGAATCTGGAGACCGAAATGCAGGATGAACTTCGTGAACAGTATCTCCTGGCAAATCTCTTGACCTTCTTCGAACAGCAATACGTCTACAACAGCAATCCAGGAACATTTAGTGACGAGTATAATATCCGGAATCCACTACTGGTGTTCATCGGCCACACAGTGAACGCGAGTAAGACTCAATCGGCTCTTAGTAACAATGACAAACGGAGCCTTGCTGACGTTGAGGAGGTGCTACTGTTCCTTAGTCGAGTTCTTCAGAACGACGATGACTGGGTACCAGAGACAATTGAAACACTACTCTCTGGTGACTCAGGACTCGAACGCGAAGATGGCGACGACCTATTCGAAGATGAGTTCGTTGCGTTACGCGAGGCTGGACTGTCGGGAGATGACATATACCAGCGAATACTAACAAACGTTTTCCAGACCGAGTCTGCCGCAGAATTGAGCGTAGTCGACATAACGAACGCTCAGGGCGAGGTTGGACTTCGGGCAACCACGACCGACGAGTATTTCGGCGTGATTAATATCGGCAATGACCGGGTTTTTCTCGACCGAGTTGGCGAACACGACGCTATCAGAGTCGAAGAAGACGAGTTCGCGGACTCCCTGTTTAGAGCGATTAACAGTCATGACTCAGACATTTCGGTTCTCCTCGGCTCACGCAAATTCATCGAAGGTTGGGACTCGTGGCGAGTATCGACGATGGGGTTGATGAACTTTGGTCGCGGCGAAGGCCCTCAGGTGATTCAGTTGTTCGGGCGTGGTGTTCGTCTGCTCGGGAAAAACCAGACGTTGAAACGCTCACAAGAGCTCTCCGGTAACCATCCGGAACATATTGAGAAACTGGAGACACTCAATATCTTCGGCGTTCGCGCTGACTATATCGCTGCTTTCCGTGACTATCTTTCCGACGAAGGTGTTGACACGGAAATGCGCGAAACGGTTTCAATCGAAACTGAAACACAGGACCACTTCCAGAACGAGGGGCTGTTGATTGTTCGCCCGGAGACGCAAGAGTCGTTCGCAGAACAGAGAACAATTACACTCGATTCGACGAGTGATATCACTCCCGAAATCGACTTGACTCCACGGCTTAGTGTGATTTCATCCCAACGTGGATACGAAACAGCAGGGGAGGGCCAAGAACAGACGATTCCCGATACAGCAATCAAGTTTCTTGACTGGGATGGTATCTACCGTGACCTCTGGCAATTCAGGACAAATCGTGGATACGAGAATCAGGTTGTAGAGAAATCAGAACTGAAGAGAGTCATAACAGAGGGCAACTACACGCTCCGCTGTCCAGAAGGGTTAGTTACGTTCGAACAGTTCGGAGACCTTGACCGTATCCGTGATATCGTCCTGATGATTCTCCGGAAGTACGTCGAGAAGCACTATGGTCAAGCGGAAAAACGTTGGGAACAGAGCAGCCTGACCTACAAGTCTGTTGATGACGAAATTGACGACGAGAGTGGGGCCATTATCACTTCCTATTCCGCCGAAGTCAAGGCGAGTGCAGAGGAGTTCATCAAAGAGCTTGAGTCTACCAAAGAGTCCGGGCTGTACTCGGATGAAGAAGATGCACCGAATCGAATCCATTACGACCGTCACCTGTATCTTCCGTTAATTGCCAAGGAATCTGGTTCAAATGCTGAGAAAGTAGATTACTCTCCCCCCGCACTCAATGAGGGCGAAGAGCAACTGGTTCGTGAAATCAAACAGTATTTTGAACACGAAGGTGCATCACTTCTCGAAGATTGGGAGGTGTTCCTACTGCGAAACCAGTCACGGCGAAGAGGGATTGGATTCCTTGTTGCAGATGAGGGTACACAGCGATTCTTCCCCGACTTCATTCTCTGGCTACAGGGCGACGACCAACAGCATATTGTATTCCTTGAACCACACGGGCTGGCACTAGAGGGGGACCCGCTCGCCAACCACCGTGTTCAGTTCCACGAGCGAATTAAAGAGTACGAGTCCGAATTAGTCGATAAAACAGGACGAGATAGTGTCTCGCTGCACTCGTACGTCATCTCAATTACAGACGCTCCAGAGCTAATTTCTCGTGCTCGTGTGGACGAACGTGGTGATTTTCACGAACACGGAGTGTATTTCAACGATGATGGAGTTGGACCCATCCTGTCTGATTTGATAGAAGAATAAACCTAGGAAGAGGTATTGAAATGACAGGAAACCACGGGCGTTCCGACCGGCCCACAGCTTGTCATTGGGGATTTGCTCGTCGAGAATCTGAGTTACCGTATACAAGTACGACATTTGGGTCCGCCCGCGGCTGTAAGAACTCTGGATGGCTTTGTTAAAATCCTCAACCGTTGATTGTTTTATACCTCAATTGTTTGATACAGCGTTTTCAGCAGCGTAGTGGTTTTTACACTGTAGTCACTTTTTACTCATAATCATGAGCGACAAGTTAGAAGATGAATATCCTGAAGCTGCCCCCTTCATCAGAAAAGCAGTTAGAGACCATAGCGAAGAGTGGGTGATTGAAAACTACTCACCGAAAATCACCAGTTTGGGAGTAGTCATGGATGTCCCTCCGATTGAAGAATTACCATTCTACGATGAAGAGAAACACAGCGTATTGACTGAACAAGAGAAACGTGAGAGAGCAGATGCATTCAGAGAGTATCGAGAGAATCTCAAGAATGCTGGCTCCGACACAGAGTAAATTCGATAGGGCGACCCGTGCTTTCGCCAGTATATAATTACTCTGTATCCGTAAATGGCTAATCTTCCCGCTTGTCTCGGACAGTATAACCATTAACTTCCACATCTTCGGGTAGTTCGTCTTCATTAATTCCCACGTACCAGATGTATTCCTCGTCCCCGTTCTCATCTGTTGTTCTGAAGACTACTGTGTCTCCTTGGGCAAGGACAAATGATTCATATTCCTTATTTCTCCTCTTCCACATCTGCCAGGCGGACATGAACGAATCATCTGACCCAGCGAATACTTTAGACATCCTCTTTGCTATACTACTATCAGACATACTAAAGTAGTTTATTATGCTCTTTAGTTATTTAATAGAAACGCCGGTATTTCCCACTGATTTTCATAGGTATCCCCTGGGTGGAGTAGTGGACGAACAGATGCTTGTTTTTGGCTCAGAGCGCCACGGTCCGGGTTCTTCTCTCCCCCACACACGTACTTACCGTAGTAATATTAGAGGTGATTGGAGCTGTAAGGGGGTGGGGGTATACACCCTCCCCCCTCACTACGGCTTTACCCTTATACAGAGTGGCCTCACAGATTGTGGTCTTACCATACAGTACCAGTCATATTTCAAGATAAGTCGTGGAATTGGCCGAAGACTACGCTATCCCAGTCCGTGACCCAGTGAGGTCATAACGGTGTAAAGAAACCGGCTACTGCCGAGGTCAGCGTTCGAGCCAGTAGTGCCAATCCTCGATGGCTTGTTTTGTATCGTCATCGACATCGACGGGTTTCAGTTGCTCCAAGGGGACGCCGAGTTTGCGGTCCATCCACTCGACGGTTACGTGCTGCTGGCTGAGCGTCGGCTCCGTTGACGACAGTCCCACGACACGCACTGTCTCGCCTTCCTTCAGTGGTGACTCCTCCCGTTCGGTGGTACACCGCGCCTCGAAGGGGAAGTCCATCAAGTCATCTAAGTAGGCGTACCAGCCGTATGCTTGCTCCTCTACGGTGTAGGCATCGACGATGATTCGCATCTCGATGCGCTCTTCGCGCTCCTCGTCTTGCTCGGTCATAGCTCACCGCCGGTCCGTGTGTGAAACGACGCTCCGGACTTGAACTCGGTCAACTCCTCAATACGGCCTTCGAGTTCCTCGATTTCCTCTCGAAGTTTCTCGGCTTCATCACCCTCAGTGGCTGCAAGTTGGTCTTTGAGGCCCTGGAGGCGCGTCTCCTTTCGCTCTTCGTTAACCTCGGCCTTGCGGACGTACTCGCTCTCCTCAATATTGTATACGTCGCTCTCGGAGAGGTCCGTCACGTCCAGTGCGTCCTCGACCTTGTCACGGTCGACACCGAGCACGCGCTCGCGGTCGATACCTGCGTCTTCGAGCGCCTCCAGTACCTCTTCATCGTCTTTGAGCGAGCGGTTCCTGCGCATCGTGCGCTGGACGGAGCCGAACGGTCCACTCACTGGTCGGTCGTGGTGGAGACGGGTCAACAGCACGTCGGCTACGTCCTTGCGGAGGTCGTTTGCATCTCGTTGTACGTCGGAGAGCAGAGTGTAGAGGTTCACCAGTGCGTCCGTCTCCATCTCGGGGAGGTCGGTTACATCATGCCGTTCGAGGGCGTCAAGCAGTAAGAGCGCGTCTGCGTACAGGTCGAGGTCCGGCTCGGTACGGTTATCGGTATCTGTCTCTGTTTCGGCGTCATGGAGTTGGTTTGTCGTCGGACCCTCCTTCTCGGTGATGACACCACGGTCTTCATCGATTTCGAACCGTGGATGTAGGCTCAACACCGCTGGGTAGGGGTCGGCGTCGGGTGGGAGTCGGTCGAGTTCGAAGCCGTCCGGTTCGTCTGTGATGCGCCGATAGAGCGTCTCGAACTGGTCGCGCTGGAGTGGGCGCGTCTCGTCGATGTCGCGGTCGAGAAACTCGACGACGACCCGTTGTTCCTGTACATCGGTGACGTGAAACCGGTCGTTCGATAGCGGCGTGATGAGCGTCGACCTTTCCGGAAGCTCGTCGAGTTCGTCCAGGAGCGTGTGCCAGGAAACGCTGAACGGCATAGTTCGAGTGATACGAGCGACCGATAAAGTCGTGTGGGACCGTCACGGCAGTTAGGTATCAGTCGCTTCGCCCATCACATCCAGCATCTCCGACGCGAGCGCGGCATCCAGGTCTTGGAGCGACCAGTCGACGGGAAGTCCATCAGCAACACCGGTTTCGTGGGCGAGGGTCCGAATCTGCTGTTTCACGTCCGAATCGACATCGACGACACGGGGAAGGTCGTCATCCTCGTCCCAGTAGGGTGGGGCGTGGGGACCGAGCAGTTCCTCGGTTTCGAGGTCGGCCACAGTCCGGAAGTAAAACTCCGTAAGGTCGGTTTCCATTCCGAGCGTGCTGCGTGTTCCCGAGGCGATGTCATCGTTGGTGACGAGAGTCTCTAACACGTCGATTGCGGCGTGCTGGTCGACGTAGAAGGCGGTATTCAGCGTGATTTTCACGAACTTCGGTTCGTCTTCCGCAAGCGCGAACAGGTGGTCGGCAACGGAGTGCTCGGGGTGACCGATACCCCAACCGTAGGTATACGATTCCTCGTAGGCGATATGGAACTCGTCGACGTACTCGGGGATGGCACCGAGAAACGCGAGTGCCTTAGCAGGAATAGCATCGATGCCGTCCGACCGGCGGGTACGAATCACCTCGTCGGCCCCGTCGGTCGGCAATCCGATAACTGACTACTGTACCGTCCACGGGAGGGCCTCAGTTAGAAGACCAGACTATCCTAAGTAGCTCCTGCAGAGTTCGATGTTTCCGTACCAC
>LFCJ01001527.1_pt1 | contig 16257 bp, 13 predicted proteins | sample 643141 | NCBI WGS metagenome assembly LFCJ01 (sample SAMN03766243, study PRJNA286221) | soda lake metagenome | biome: soda lake; feature: Kulunda steppe; material: water; isolation source: sample B1-Br-g2 brine of Lake Bitter-1 | place: Russia: Kulunda steppe | collected 2010-07 | reverse complement strand
GATCTCGCTGCATGGCGTACCCAAGCGAAAGCAACAGGGCTGCAAGCGGCGTGAAGATCGCGGCCAGGAAGAAATGCAGCGGGAACCCGCCGAGGATCGTCGTGCCGGTCATCAGATCGGGCGCGAGTAACGTCGCAGTTGTCGGCCCGAAAATAAAGAGAATCCAGGCGATAAACGAAGCCCAGATCACCTTCAGGTGATCCCGCATGAACGGTGTCGCCGGCTTGAAGATGTTTATTTCCTTATCGAGGTACGCTTCTGTTCGGACGCCCCCATCAGTCTCGATGTCGTCAGGGTCGTCCGTATCGTGGTTGGTATTATCTGTCATATTTTCGCGCTGGAGTTCGGTTAGCTGCGTTGGTTCGTTGAAAAGCCGGAGCGGAGTCAGTCGCCCTCGACCTGTTTGGCGATGTCGTCGACGACCTCAGGGTTTCGCAGCGTCGACGTATTTCCGAGTTCGTTGCCGCTTGCGATGTCCTCTAACAACCGGCGCATGATCTTCCCCGATCGCGTCTTGGGTAGTTCGTGTGTAAAGAGGACAGCCTCTGGCTTGGCGATCGGGCCGATCGAGTCGAGGATGGCCTCTTCTGCCTTCGCCTCGAGCTCGTCTTCTTGATCCTCGTAGCCGTCTTCTGGAATCGCATAGACGTAGACGGCCTCGCCTTTGACTTCGTGGTCGCCGCCGACGACGGCGGCTTCGGCGATCCCTTCGACGCCGACGACAGACGACTCGATCTCCATCGTTCCGAGCCGATGCCCGGAAACGTTGATCACGTCGTCGACCCGGCCGAGGATGGTGATGTAGCCATCGTCGTCGAGTGCGGCCCCGTCTTCGGGGAAGTAGACCCACTCGTCGGCATCGGGATCGGAGTACTCCTGCCAGTACTCCTTGATGAACCGCTCGTCGTTCTGGTACAGCGTTCGCAGCATGCCGGGCCACGGGTTGTTAACCGTAGCGTAGCCGGCTTCGCCGCCGGAGACCTCGTTGCCCTGGGCGTCGACGACGCGGGCGTCGATCCCCGGCAACGGTGGCCCTGCAGAGCCGGGTTTCATCTTGTTGATGCCCGGCAGCGTGGTGATCATCATCCCCCCAGTCTCGGTCTGCCACCAGGTGTCGACGATCGGGCACTCTTCGCCGCCGATATGTTTGTAGTACCACTTCCAGGCCCGCGGGTTGATCGGCTCCCCGACGGTCCCGAGCAGGCGCAGCGACGAGAGATCGTGTTTCTCGGGGTACTGTTCGCCCCACTTCATGAACGCCCGGATCGCCGTCGGCGCGGTGTAGAAGATGTCGACCCGGTTTTTCTCGACAATCTCCCAGAGTCGGTCTTTCTCCGGGTAGTCGGGCGTTCCCTCGTACATGACGGTCGTCGTACCAAGCGCCAGTGGCCCATAGACGATGTAGGAGTGGCCCGTGATCCAGCCGATGTCGGCCGCACACCAGTAGGTGTCTTCGGGTTCGATATCCAGCACCGCGTGGGAGGTCCACGCCGCATACGAGAGGTAGCCGCCGGTCGTGTGTTTGACACCTTTTGGCTGTCCCGTCGTTCCCGACGTATACATCAGGAACAGCATATCCTCGGCCCCCCGCGACACCGGCTCGACTGACGCTCCCTCGTGTTCGTCGACGAGTTCGTCATAATCGTGCTGGTTGTCGGACAGCGAATGACTGAGTTCGTCGCCGAGTCGATCGACGACGACGACATCGGACACCTCGTGGTCGACCCCACCGAGTCCCTCGTTTGCTTTCGAGATGTGGTCGAGGGCGTCACCGCGGCGGTAGTAGCCGTCACAGGTGACCAGATACTCGCTGTCAGCCGAGTTCATCCGGGTCGCGAGTGCGTCGGCCGAGAAGCCAGCGAAGACGACCGAGTGGGGGGCACCGATGCGAGCACAGGCGAGCATCGCGATCGGCAACTCCGGAACCATCGGCATATACAGCGTGACGATGTCGTCCTCTTCGACGCCGAGGTCGCGAAGCGTCGCTGCAAACGCCTCGACCTCGTTCAGCAGTTCGCCGTAGGTATAGGTCCGTGTCTCTCCCAGTTCTCCCTCCCACTTGATTGCCGCACGATTCTTCGACCCCTCCGCTACGTGACGATCGAGGCAGTTGTACGAGGCGTTCAGCGCCCCGTCGCCGAACCACTCGTAAAACGGCGCGTCGCTGTCGTCGAGGACGGTTTCGTACTCCTCGTCCCACGAGAGCAACTCCGCCGCCCGCTCCCAACATTCTGGCCAATTCTCCTCGAACTCCTCGTAAATGTCCGGATCAGAGACGTTCGCTTGCTCGACGAACGACTCGGGTGGATCGAACGCGTCCTGTTCCTCGAGTCGTGCCTCGAGGCTGGCTTCGTCCTGTGACATGATACACACGATCAATCACCAAGGATGGTAGTAAAGTAACTCTCTAGGTGTACAAAACGAGCCGCAAAATCGACCGGTTGTGAGCAGGCGTCTCCGCTCGAGCACCGTGAAACGACTGCCGCGTGAAATCGAAACTCGGTGTCGGGACAATCGAACGAGGCGTTTCAGGAAGAGCCAGTTGAGAACGACTGTGGCGACTATATATTTACACCGATCACTTTAGAACGGTAGGGGCAGGGAGCATAACCGAAACGGTGGTTCGCGGTGGTGTATCGCCAGTCCGTCCCCGATCGGGCGGTGGCCGCCAGTCCGTCCCCGATCGGACGGTGGCCGCCAGTCGATCTGTGATCGTGCGGTCGTCGAGCGTCCGATCACGCGAAAGTCCCGTTGCGATCGCGCAGTCCTCGGGAGTCCGGTTCTGGTCACGTATTCTCGTCCGGATCGCCGAAGAACGTCTGGAGCAGTTCGTGCTGTCCTTTCCGCAAGTGATTGTGCAGCGTCGGAGACGAGATTCTCATCGCGTCTGCGACTTCTTCGGCCGTACTTTCGCGAGGCCAGTCGTAATAGCCACCGAAGTACGCCGCTCGGAGCGCCGCCTCTTGGCGATCGGTCAACCGATCTTCGAGCCCCGCCCGGAACGTCCGTGCCGTCTGGACCGTCCGTTCCATCTCGCGTTTGCCGACCAGTTCGGAGTCTGGAAACGCGGAGCGAAGGCCGGTCACGATCGTCCGCAGATCGGTATCGGCCGCACACTCACCCCTGATCGTCGCAACGCCGTCCTCGATCGTCGCTTCGAGTGCGGTGACGCCGTACTCCGTCAGCGTGAGTGACGGTGAGGAGCCCTCGACGACGAACTCGACACGCCAGCCGGTCTCGTCGGTCTCGATCAGCCGACAGTCGCTGATGCCAGGATCGTCCGCGGCTCGATCGAAGACCGTCGCTGGTGAGGCTCCTTCGAGGTAGACGTAGTAGAGCTGCGTCGACTCCGAGATCGGAACCAGCGAATCGAGTTCGAATCGACAGTCCAGCTCTCGTGCACACTCGACAAAAAACGAGCCGTCGTCGCGGCATCGAAACTCGAGTTCGAGGACGTGATCGGACAACAGCAGATTCCGCCGGCGGACGGCAGCGATCGCGTAGCCGACCTGTCGACCGATGGTCTCGAGCCACTGCCGTTCGCGGTCGTCAAACGCCGTCTGTCGGCTCGTCGCAACCGTCAGGGAGCCGTAGACGGTATCGCCGTAAGCCAGGTCAACACGTGCGAGTGCTCCCTCGAACCGATCGTCGCGCTCCTCAGCCGTCTCCGCATCAACTGGGCGACGGATACCGTCTGCGACCCGGACCTGTGGCCCGTTTTCGGACACAGTCGGCTCCTCGCGCCAGTCGTCGGGGACGAACCGATCGATCGAACCGGGTTCGATGCCACTCGACGTCCGCCACTCTCGTCGCCTGTCGGCGAGCGTCGTCCGATCGATCCACGCAAACTCGTAGGCACCGTCGACCAGCGAGGAACACGTCTCCGTCTCGATCTCTTCGTGGTCGGTCGCCGAGAGCAACGATTGGGTCAGCTCTCGGTGACAGCGAGCGACCTCGTACAGTTGATCGAGTTCGTCGTGAGACGTTCGTTCGTCTTCGATGCGTTCGTGGTACCGCGAGACATCGCTGACGAAGAGCACGTAGCCACCGTCCTGCTGGAGAGTCTCTCCGAGTGCGGTGCACAGGACTCGCGCACGAAACTGCGACCCATCGTCGCGAACTAGCCACAGGTGGTCCTCATAGCTCGACTCGGTTTCGGCTGCTACCAGCGTATGCTCTGGTTCCCCGCGATCGACCCCCTCCTCAGTAAAAAACGTCGAGACGTGGGTCCCGACGATCTCACTGGCTCGATAGCCGAACGTCGATGCCCCGCTCCGGTCCCAGCGGTCGACGTACCCCTCCTCGTCGAGTCGGAGGAGCGCGTAGCGATCGGTCGCAGCGAGCACCGACCGAAGAACGCGATCAGTGCCGAGTGCAGCCCCAGAAACTGCCGTTTCTGTTTCGCTGGCCGTCCCCTCCACAGGGGCGAACGCTTCGACGAGTTCGTCTGTCGTCGGGGTGGTAAGATACGATTCGAGCGCCTCGAAACTTCCCCACCCACCGGCCGTTTTGACGGCGCGGGGATTAATGTCGTGGTCGACGAGCGCAGTGCGTGCGAAGTGTCGCCGGAGATCACTCGTCGAAACGTCCGACAGCGTCGGGTCATCGCAGCGCTCGCCAGCCCGGTCGGCGACTGAGGAAACCAGCATCTGGAGTCGCCGCGGAGAGACCGTAAACACGCGATCGTCATCGGAGAGACCGTTGCTCCGGGTGTAACGTCGAAGTTCGCGTTCGACCTGGGTTGGGAGATAGGCGGCTCGATCGGCCCGGTCGTCATCGGTGGGAACCCAGAGCAGATACCGCGGCGGATCGGTACGGACCTGCTCGATCGCTTCGACAGTGAGTTCGGTTAGTTCGGTCGGCCGGAGACCGACCTCGCCACAGAGTCGGAGCACGAGCGCTTCACGGTACGTTTCGGCAGCGTCGAGAAGCGACTCGTACTGTCGGTTCGAGAGACCAGGCGACTCGACTGCCTCGAGACTCATTGTTCGCTTTTTCAGTAGAGACGAATATAGATGTTCCGCAGCCTCCAGCCCGATCGACGAGTGGTGATTCGTATTACCGACGATATCTCGAGTACGTTGCCGTCAAAATCTGTTGATCTCGTTTCGGGAATCTTGATTCCGCGAAACGGTACTCACCAGGTGTCGTCGCCACTGCGTTCGGTCTGGATCTCGCCAACGATCTCGGGGTTTCGGAGCGCACTCGTATCTCCCAGTTCATTGTCGTTCGCGACGTCCTCGAGTAAACGACGCATAATCTTGCCCGATCGTGTCTTGGGCAACTCGGGTGTAAAAATCACCTCCGCAGGTGTGGCGATCGGCCCGATCGTGGACTCGACGCTGTCGAGGATCGCTCCCCGGATCGCATCACCACGATCGCTGGTCCCCGCCGTGCTCACATACGCACAGACGTCGGTCCCCTCAGGCCCGTTCGAGCGACCGACGACGGCTGCCTCCGCGACGCCATCGACCGCCGCGATCGCGGACTCGATCTCCATCGTGCTCAGCCGCCGTCCCGAAACGTGGATGACGTCGTCGACCCGGCCGAGGACAGTGATGTAGCCGTCCTCGTCGATCCGGGCTGCGTCGCCGCTGAAGTACCACCACCTGTCCTCGTCGGGATCGGAAAAGCGTCTCCAGTACTCGGTGCAAAACCGCTCGTCACCGTCGTACAGGGTCCGGGCCATCCCCGGCCACGGCCGGGCGAGAACGAGATAGCCCGCTTCACCGGGCTCGACTTCGGTCCCCGAATCGTCGACGATACGGGCATCGATACCGGGGAGCGCCGGTCCCGCGGAGCCGGGTTTCATCTCGTCGATCCCGGGGACCGTCGAGACTGTAATCGCGCCCGTCTCGGTCTGCCACCACGTGTCGACGATCGGACAGCTGCCGCCGCCAACGTGGGTACGATACCAGTTCCATGGGCGCGGACTGATCGGTTCGCCAACCGATCCGAGCAGTCGCAGCGAGGAGAGATCGTGTTCGGCCGGATACTCCTCACCCCACTTCATGAACGCACGGATGGCCGTCGGTGCGGTATAAAAGACGTCGACAGCGTTTCGTTCGATAATCTCCCAGAGACGGTCTCGGTCGGGATAGTCGGGCGTCCCCTCGTACATCAGGGTTGTCGTGCCCAGCGCGAGCGGGCCGTAGACGATGTAGGAGTGGCCCGTGATCCAGCCGATGTCGGCCGCACACCAGTAGGTGTCTTCGGGTTTGATGTCGAGGACCGCATGGCTCGTCCACGCGACGTGGGCGAGATACCCGCCCGTGGAGTGGACGACGCCTTTCGGCTCTCCCGTCGTCCCCGACGTATACATCAGAAAGAGCATGTCCTCGGCATCGCGAGCCACCGGATCGACGGTTTCGCCGGCGAACGTCTCACTGAGCTCGTGGTAATCGTACTCGTCGCCCCCGAGGACATGCGGGAGGTCGTCGCCGAGCCGATCGACGACGACAGTCTGGACGTCGTAATCGAGTGCGAGACAGGCGTTGTCGACCGTGCTCTTCTGGTTGAACGCGTTGCCGCGTCGGTAGTAGCCGTCACAGGTGACGAGATACTCGCTGCTGGCAGCGTCCATCCGGGTTGCCAGCGCCTCAGCAGACAGCCCGGCGAAGACGACCGAGTGTGGCGCGCCGATCCGGGCACACGCCAGCATCGCGATCGGGAGCTCCGGGATCATCGGCAGGTAGATCGTGACGACGTCGTCTTCTTCGACGCCGAGATTGCGGAGTGCCGCAGCGAGTTCGTTTACTTCGACGTAGAGATCCTGATACGTGTACGTCTCGCGTTCGCCACGTTTTCCTTCCCACCTGATAGCCGTATGGGTCTTTCGACCAGCCTCGATGTGGCGATCGAGGCAGTTGGCGGACGCGTTGAGGCGGCCGCCGGTGAACCACCGGTAGAACGGGGCGTCCGCGGTCTCGAGGACTGTCTCGTAGGAGTTGGTCCACGTCAGCAGGTCCGCAGCACGCTCCCAGCACTCCGGCCACTGCGCTTCGAACGCCTCGTCGAGTCCCTCGTCTGTCAGGTTCGCCTGCTCGACGAACGATGCGGGCGGACGTCGAGGCGCCGCAGTCGGGGAGTCGCTATCGATCCCCCATCTGTTCCGATCGGGCATCTCTCGTCCGAATTCAGGACAGTCGGACGAATAAACGTTCCTGCAGCGGCCAGTAAATCAGCAGTTCGTGTTGTCGGCTCGTCGACTCGCCCCGTACGGTGCTCGATCGCAGCGAACGGACGAGAGGCACCACTGAGCGGTGTGTGAACAGTTTGGATTGGTACTACACCCGGGGCGTCTTACTGTACGATCCAACGAGCTACACGCCAGCGACGTGCGACGCCACGAGCTACACGCCAGCTACGGACGACCCGCGAATTATCCTCCGGCCAGTACGTCTATCGGTGGGGACAAACAATACAATCGTACTCTCTCATAGCGCTCAGAAATGGTTTATTGTTGTCGACGCACCTCAGTATATCATGAACGAAGAGAAACAGCGGACAGCAAACAACGAGTCGGAAGCAGCCGTCGAGACGTCGTCTCGACTCGCTGACGACGCCTTCTACCGCGCGCTCGCCGCGACACAGCGGCGACGTGTCCTGTCGCTGCTCTCTGACGAGACCGAACTGACTGTCGAGGAGCTCGCGACGCTGCTCACCGGCTGGGACGCCACCGAAACGAACAAGATGGCGACACCGGCGGACCGCGAGACGACTATCATCGAACTCGTCCACATCCACCTGCCGTTGCTCGCCGAATGCGATCTCGTGAGCTACGACGCCGAAAACGCTACCGTATCGATCGAGCCACTGAGCGAGACGGTCGTCGATCTGATCAACGAGAGCATCGACGTCGAGAGTCGGTCACCGTCGTGAGCCCGATCACGTCGCTTCTCGCCGACGTCAAACGCCGGACGAAAACGTTCATCGTCTACCGGAGCGACGACGCAACGGCGATCGAGTCCCAGTTTGCGAGCCACAACGTCAGCGTCGACCATCGCGAGCTCCCGTCGGCCGTTCCGGAACCGTTTCTCGTCATCGAAGACGACGGCGCGTTCGCGGGCGCGATCGCGCTGTCGGAACTGGAGGGGTTGCTCGAACCGCCGATCGTCCGGCCCGAAGCGGACGATGCGGTCTCGACGGGGTATCGCGTCCTGTTCGACGTGCTCGACGAGACGGTGTTCACCGCAATGGAGCGCAGCCAACTGCTCGCAGTGACCCGGGAGATCGAAGACCGCGCCTTCCGTGTCGGCACCGGCACGCTTCGCGTCGCGTTCCAGTCGTTCTCGACGTTCGAACCGCAAGTCAAGCTTTACCGGACACTCGGGACACGCACGGACCTCGACATCCACGTTCACGGAACCCGCGACTGGACCCCGCCGAAGATTCCAAACGTCACCTATCACCCAGATACGGACGGGACGCTCGATCGGTACTGGGTCCTCGCGTTCGACGGCGGAGAACGCGAGACACACACCTGCGCGCTCGTCGCACAGGAACAGGACGACGGCTACGACGGGTTCTGGACCGACGACACCGAGTTCGTCGAGGACGTGCTCGCCGAGCTCTCACAGCGGTGAGCCTGTCGGACAGCGCGTCGTGAGACGCCGGTGGGTTGGAGATCGGGAGACGTGCGATGACTGGAGATCGGGAGACGTGCGATAACTGGAGATTGGGAGACGTGCGACGACTGGAGATCCGTGTCCGATCTCGTTACGAACCGCAACCCTCCCTCCGAACCGGGCTACGCGCTCACCGAAACTGGAGGAACTGCCGATCGTCGTCGTGATCGCCGGTTGCTGGATAGACGACGAGAGCGTTACCCGGCGTCGTCGTCGAGACGAACCGTGGTAGCGTCTGGAGCGCTGGATCCCATCCCATCGTTCCCCGCCGGGCACTCACCGTGACAACCAGGTCGGTGTCGGTCACATCGGTTCGAAGCCGATCGCGAAGCGCGTTCCAGCCGCCGACGCGATCGAACGTCGCAGTCACATCGACGTCTGCGAGCTCGAACAACCGATCGAACTGCCCGGCACGCTGTTCGACGACGAGCCCCCTGATCGGTGCGCCGAGTTGCGTCGCCAGCCGGTCGAGCGTCCGAATCGTCTCGGCGAAGCCGTCGTTGTGTTCGATTCCCGGGGGCAGGATGACCACGATACCCGTCGTCGTGTTCAGTGGCTGGCGGATGTGGGAAACGAGCACGAGCTGTGTCGTCCGGGTGAGCACCCGATCGATGACATCGCCGAACACCCGCTGGCGTCGCGAGGGTGCGCCGTCCCAGCCGAGTATCAGGGCCGTAATTCGGTTCTCGTAGGCCGCCCGAACGATTCCCGATGCGACGTTCTGGTCGATCCGTGTCTCCCCGTCGATCGGTACCTCCGCGCCGGCAGTGTACACTGCGCTCTCGGAAATCGATTCCTCGATGTCGGCGATATCTGCACCTGCTCCGTGACCGGGCCGGGCAACGGTGAGGACGTAAAGCGGCTGGCCGCGCTCTTCCTCGCGGATGAGCACGCCGAGATCGAGCAGTTTCTCGCGGGACCGCGAGGTCCGAGAGAACGGGACCATCACTCGCTGTGGCGCTTCCAGCGGGTCGTACGCAGTGCGTTCTGCCGTTCGGGCGAGCGCCCGACCGTAGCGATCGACGACTGCCGGGCTGATGACGCTGACAACGAGAATCAACAGGACGACCGCGTTGAGCATAGCCTCGCCGAACAGCCCGCGATCGAAGCCGATCAGGACGATCGCGAGAGCGGCTGCTGCCTGGCCCAGTGACAGGCCGAACATTGTCAGCAACTCGTCGGTGGAGTAGTCGTAGATGGCAGCGGTGAGCCAGGCTGCTACGTACTTCGTCACGATCACCAGGACGACGAACGCAGCGGCGATCGACAGCGTCTCGCCACCATCTCCGAGAACGCGAACGTCGACGAGCATCCCGACCGAGAGCAGAAAGAACGGAATGAACAGCGCGTTCCCGACGAACTCGATTCGGTTCATCAGCGGGCCGCTCTCGGGAATCAGCCGATTCAGGACGAGCCCTGCAAGGAACGCGCCAACGATGTGTTCGACGCCAGCGAGCTCTGCGAGAAATGCACAGACAAACAGTATCGCCATCACGAACAGGAACTCGAAGTAGCTCTCTTGATCGACCGTTCGGAAGAACCACCGCCCGAGTTTCGGAACGAGCAGCCAGACGCCGGCGAAAAACACCGTAAGTCCAGCGCCCAGTTCGAGCCAGAACGTGGGTCCGAGTTCGCCGGCGTCCGCAGCGACGACAACCGCGAGGACCAGCAATGCGAGCGTGTCCGTGATGATCGTCCCGCCGATCGTTGCCGTGACGCTTTCAGTCGTCGCAATCCCGAGTCGGTTAACGATCGGATAGGCGAGCAGCGTGTGTGAGGCGAAGATCGCGGCGAACAGCGATGCGGCTGCGAGGGTGAGTCCAAGCAAATAATACCCGACGAGCATCCCGACGACCTGCGGAACCAGAAACGACAGGAGCCCGAAAACGATGCTGCGATCCTTGTACGCGATGAACTGGCTGACGTTGATTTCGAGACCGGCGACGAACATCAGGTAGACGATCCCGACCTCCCCGAGCAGGATGATGGTCTCGCTGCGTTCCAAAATCCCGACCCCGTTCGGTCCGATCGCTGCTCCGACGAGGATGATGCCGACGATGCCGGGCAACCGATACCGTTGCAAGAGTAGCGGTGCGGCCAAAAAGACGATCATCGCTAACCCGAAGATGAGGACTGGATCCTCAACGGGAAGCGTCAGCGACAGCATTGAAACCAGATTCGAGAGTGTCAGCAACAGTATCGACACCCGGTTGAGAGCGCTCCAGACACCCCGTCAGCAGACGTCTGCAGATCGGTCGAGTGCCCCTCCGTTGCGGTGGGCCACCAGCGATCGGGATCGCCTGGCAGCGACTGCCAGCGAATCACTCGTCTAGTACTGGCCCGTCGTCGAGTCGATATCCGAGACATCTTCGGGGTCGATATCGGTCCCGGGCTGGCGAACGACGTAGACGTCGTACCGGTGGTCGCTCGCTACCGGACTCCCGACGCTCGACTGCGGTGCGATCACTGAACCAGCGTTCTCCGAGCCAATAAAGACGACCGACGCTTCGATTTCGGCTGCGATCCGACGGATCTCCCGGACGACGTTCGTTGTCGCCGTCGCCGTCGGTTCGTCGGAACTGACTCGTTCGACACGGAACGTCGCCTCCGGCGCAACCTCGGCTGCTCGCGTCTGGATCCCTGCGGCAATCTCGTCAGGATCGAACGGCTCTCCCTCGGTAATCCAACCGCGATTGACAGCATACTCGCCGTCGTCAGGAATGACTGTCAGGACGACCACGTCCTGATCGAGCAGGTCACCGAACGTCGAGGCCTTGTCGAGTGCTTTCGTCGCGAGATCCGACCCATCGAAGGGCACAAGCAGTGTCATAGCGGTATTACATACGACAGTGGTGGTAAATGTTCTCCTCCGTTGCCGTGACTGGTCGTCTGCACAGCGACGTTTGCGGACCGTTGTCGATCAGTGCTAGCACACCAGCGACCCATTAAGCCAGCGTTCAACACGCAGTCAGATCCGAATATCGCATGGCAGACGGTCTCATTCATCGACCACGAGGACAGGGCGATCGGCGAGCCTGATGACACCGTCGACAGTGCTTCCGAGTAGCGCTCGCCGGAACTTCGATCGCCCCGTTGCGCCGATGACGATGGCACCAACGTCACCGTCGTCCGCGTACGCGACGATCTCTTCGTGTGGCGTGCCCGATCGGATCGTCGTCTCGATGTCGACGTCGGACGCAACGGCGGCAGCTTCGAGCGTGTCGAGGGCATCTCTGGCCCGGTCGCGGAGTGCTTGTTCGGCCTCGTCAGGGTCGACGATCGCGTTGTCGTAGGCCGTCCGACGCTCGACGACGGCGATGCCGTAGAGCGTCGCATCCATCTGGTCGGCGAGTTCGATCGCGTGCTCGATCGCCGCACCTGCACCGTCGCTGCCGTCGGTCGCAACGAGGATCGACTCGTACATACGTGACAGTAACAGCCACCGCGACAAAGAGCTATACCGTTTCCGCCGCTAGCGTCTCGCGTGAATCGACGGACGATCCTCTCGAGTTCCGGAGCCACACTTACGACAGCTCTCGCCGGCTGTACTGGCGTTCTGGATCGTGTGAGTCGATCGGAGAATTTCGAGACCGAGACGGTTGCAACGGGGTTCACCCATCCCTGGGGCATGGCATTTCTCCCGGAGGACGGCCGACTGCTCGTGACCGAGCGTGACGGCGAGCTATCCCTCGTCGATCCCGACGACGGCACAGTCGAGGCGGTCGACGGCGGACCGGACGTATACGTGGCTGGACAGGGTGGGTTGCTCGACGCCGCGTTCCATCCCGACTTTCCGGACGAGCCCTGGCTCTACCTGACGTATTCGACCGACAACGACGACGGATCGACCACAGCCCTCGGCCGAGGTCGACTCGATGACGAGACGGCACAGCTCGACTCGTTCGAGGAACTGTTCGTCGCCGAACCGTTCGTCGACTCTGACAATCACTACGGCTCCCGTGTCGTGTTCGGTGCCGACGAGATGGTCTACGTGACCGTCGGCGATCGGGAATCAAAGGAGTTCGGCCCCGACCACGTCTCTCAGGATACGACGACGCCCATCGGTTCGACTGTCCGGCTCGAACCGGATGGCTCGATTCCAGACGATAATCCGTTCATCGACGATGACGACGCAACGGACGAACTCTTCAGCTACGGCCACCGGAACGCACAGGGAATGACGGTCCATCCCGAGACCGGCGACCTCTGGCAGAGCGAGCACGGCGAAGAGGACGGCGACGAGATCAACATCGTCGAGGCAGGCGGCAACTACGGCTGGCCGATCGCAACCTACGGCTGTGAGTACGGGACGGACGAACCGGTGGGTGACGATCCGGACGAACGCGATGACACCGTCAACCCGGTCTACTACTGGGAATGTGGCTCCGGCGGCTTCCCGCCGTCCGGAGCGACCTTCTACGACGGTGGTGCTTTCCCCGAGTGGGAGGGCGATCTCTTCGTCGGGAACCTGGCTGGGCAGTATCTCGGTCGATTCACCGTCGACGGGACCGACGTCGACGAAGCCGACCAGTTACTGGAAGGCCGTGGCTGGCGCATCCGCGCTGTCACAGTCGAACCCGAGACTGGCTACCTGTTCGTCCTGGTCGACGACCCCGATGCCCCGGTCGTCCGCCTGCAGCCTTCGTAGGTCCGTCGTTTGTATCGACGGGATCGGCCATCGACACTGCTGATGCTCGCTGACGTGTCGTAACATACGAACGCCACGGCAAGGGCCTCAGTAGGCGTTCAGCGTGAGAGTCTCGGCCGCCGATCGTGGGTCCGTGAGTATAACTGGGGGCAGTTCCAACGGTGGCGTATGGCTGATGAGGTCCCGGTTAAGCGAACCGATCTGCTGATTCTCGCCGCCGTCTCCCTGTTCGGCGGCGTTCTCCTCGCATCGGTGATGTTGTCGCCTGCGCTATCGCCGCCGTATATTAGTGCGATTCTGGCCTCAACGATGCTCGTCGCGTTCTTTCTGTTCATCCCCGCGATGGGAATACGGCTGTTCGTCGACGACTGGCGCGAGGAGGACGCCGAACAGCACTGACGACGTTCGGTCCCGGCCGCTTTTTTCGACAGCGATCAATCCTTGCCGGGCATCGTCGAATGTCGCCTGACAGCGCGCATATCTGCCCGATCGGATGGCGGCGGTGCCATCGTCGAATGACGTGAGGAGTCGCTCGAACCGATCGATCCCTTCTGATCGGAGTCCTGGCCGATCCCGAACAGCTCATCGCCGTCTTCCGCCTCGGTATCGTCAGCGTCGTCTGTGGTATCGTCAGCGTCGTCTACGGTGTCCTCGCCCTCTTGGGCGTCTGTCTCGTCATCAGTCGCACTCGCAGCGACCGACTCCAGTTGCTCCTGGAGCCCTGACACGTCGTCGCCGAACTGCTCGACCCGATCGGAGAGGCTCGATCGGAGTTGCGCTTCGAGACCGCCACTCTCCTCGTCTCCAGTGTCGGCCGTCGCCTCGCGCTCGGCCGAATCTGGCTCTGGTGTCTCGTCGACGGCGATGGACTCGTCTTCGATCCGTTCCGCATCGATCGCCTCGTCGAGTCTCTCGGCTGCAGCCTCGAGTTCACTCTCGTCCCGGTCGGCGAGCCGTGCGAGGGTCATTAGCCGCCTGAGATCGTCTACCTGCTCCGGGCCTCCCCGCGCGATGGCTTCTGGAATCGTCTCCGGCTGGGTGCCGTCAGGCAACGTATCGAGGCCGATCGCAGCGAGCAGTTCCTGTGGATCGGTAGACTCGACGAGGTCGCTCGCCTCCTGGGCCGCCTCATCGAGTGATGATCCGGCCGCCGAGTCGTCAGTGGGCGAGAGAGCTGCCTTGCTCGCGTCATCTGTCTCGGCTAGCAGTTCCTCGACCCGGGCCTGGAGTTGATCACTCATAACGTGGGCTCAGTCTGGATCGTTATGCTGCCTCCTGAGACGGTTCGCCGTTCGCCGATTCGGTCTCCGTGTCGCCAGAATCGTCGGCATCCGTCACTGTCTGGATGATTTCCTCGGTCATTTCGTCGCGGCTGAGATTCGCCTTCACGCCGACGTCTTTAGCGATCGACTGGAGATCCTCGTAGGCCATCACCCCGAGGAAATCTGCCAGTGTCTCGCGTCTGAGATCTTCGAGGTCCTCGGCTGACGGTTCGGACTCGTCTGCAGCATCGGCTGCTCGTTCCGCGTCCGATGGCTCTTCCTCGTCGATCTCGTCGTCCGTTCTCTCGGTCTCCGCTGTCTCCTCTTTGACCTCATCCGCTTTTTCAGCTTCATCTGCTTCTTCGGCTTCATCTGCTTCGGTATCCTCGATGTCATCTGCTTCTTCGACTTCATCTGCTTCTGTTTCCTCGGCCTCGGCTTCGGACGCATCCTGATCGAGCAACCCCTCGAGGGCACTGCCTTCGGCTGCGCCCTTGGCAAACGACGCGACTGTCTCCCGTCCGCCCAGTTCTGCGACTCCGTCACTGACCCCCTCTCGAACTGCAGCCGTCACTTCCGATCGAAGCTCGGAGAGATCCTGGCCCTCTTCGACCCCCTCTCCAAGCGATTCGTGAACCTCACGACCGATCGCGCCGCCGAGTTCGCGGCCGACCTGCTCGCCAAACCGGCGGCCGACCGCTGCACCGAGTTCGCCGCCGTCGATCTCGTCTTCGAGATTGCCATCACCGAGCAGTTCGCTGATGCCGACCTGATTCGTGACCTCATCGGTGACGACCTCGGTCAATCCACCGTCGTCACTCATCGGGCTCACCTCGGTTCGATCGATCGCCAGTAGGTGAATAGACAGTCACAGTCACGGATTTATCCCTCTTGATCGCCGCTGCCCTCGTCCGAACCGTTCGATTCCATCTCGCTACCGCCGTCCGACTCGGCTTCGGTGTCTCCACCCTCGCCTCCCGCACTCGATTCGGCCTCCTGTTCAGCTTCCGCTTCAGGCTCTTCGGTTTGCTCTTGATCAGCTTCCGCTTCGGCTTCTTCCTCTTCAGCTTCTTCTTCGGCCTCTTCTACTTCCTCAGCTTCTTCCTCCTCAGCTTCTTCTCCGGCCTCTTCATCCTCTTCAGCTTCTTCTTCGGCCTCTTCGGCTTCTTCAGCTTCTTCCTCCTCCTCAGCTTCCTCTTCGGCCTCTTCCGCTTCCTCCTCCTCGGCTTCCACGTCTTCTTCCTCGGCTTCCTCTTTCTTTCCGAGGAGTTCCTCGACGACGAGGCGACCGATCGATCGGCCGACCATCTCGCCGACCTTGCGCCCGACGACGGCACCGATCTGAGCACCGAGTGCCTCGCCGAGGGGTTCGTCCTCGTCGAGCTGGTCTTCCCATTGGGTCCCCGAGATCAGGTCTTCGACGTTGATGCTCTCAGTAATTGCTTCGGTGTCGATACGATCGGTCATCGATTTGGATTCGGATTCGGTTTCGGATTCTTGACTCATGATTGTGCCTCCGCTTGTGCGGCTTCGTGCTCTTGTGCGCCCGATTCCTCGCCGTCAGCATCCGGCTCTAGTTGCTCGAGAAGCGCCTCCACTGTACTGCGAACGATCGTCGCAATGACCTCCTCGACCGGGAGCCCGGGAACGAGGCCAACGAGTGCCTCCTTCAGGCGACCGACTGCACCCGAGAGCTTCGATCGGAGCCACTGGACTGCCG
>LFCJ01001526.1_pt1 | contig 16257 bp, 16 predicted proteins | sample 643141 | NCBI WGS metagenome assembly LFCJ01 (sample SAMN03766243, study PRJNA286221) | soda lake metagenome | biome: soda lake; feature: Kulunda steppe; material: water; isolation source: sample B1-Br-g2 brine of Lake Bitter-1 | place: Russia: Kulunda steppe | collected 2010-07 | reverse complement strand
GGCGCCGGTGTCGTCGGTTCCATGCCGACCTGCGTGGCGCGTGCCGCGAGCAGCTGCCGCCAGTACGCGAACGTCGTCTGGTAGTACGCGCCGTCGTCGACGGGATAGACGAGCGTCTCGAAGTCTTCGCCGACGACCCGTGGGCCCATCCGGGTCTGCTCGCACTCCAGATGGTGGTCGGCGACCGTCGCGACTGACTCGGTGAATTCGTTTCGTTCGTTTCGCGTAACGAGCACTGGGCTGTCGTACCCATCGGCGTAGGTCGCCAACCGGGCGAGAGTTCGGGTCTGGAGGGTTTTCGCGTGGGTCTCGCCGAGGGTATCGTCGGATCGGTACTGGGCGTCGACCGCCGGCGCGACGATGAGGGCAGGTGTGTGGGGTGACGAGTCCTCGTCACGATCTGGTGCCCGTCGACCGGCCGCCCCGGCATCGACGGTGGACATCTGGATCGACTTGTTCACTGCCGTCGGGAGATCACAGACGACGCCGTAGTGCTGGTAGGCGGTAAATCCGCGGGCGACGTAGATTCGGTTGAGCAACCGTTGACTGGGCGCGATCTGAGCGAGTGTTGTCGTCGTCGCGTGTCCGTTTGCGTCGACCCAGAAGGCGGGCCCGTCGTGCAGGAGGAGATGGTCGAGCACGAGCGATTGCAGGATTGGGACGCCGCGGCCTCCCTCGACGTCGAGCAGCGTGATGCCGTCGTCGAGCTGCGGCAGCAGCATCTCGTCCGTAGCCGGATCGGCCTGGTCAGCGAGGGACCGATTGCGGTCAGCACCCCGTGTCGGCTGATCGACCGCCAATCGGTTCGACGTTGAGTGTTCTCCCATACTCGATTAGTTGTCTACGTTCCCGATAAGCCGCGGCGTGGTGTTTCCGCATTTCAGGAACGAGACAAGATAGAGGTATACCTTGGTTCAGTCCCCGTATTTTCCGAATCGATTGACCCTTTCCGAGATCGTTTCCTGAATTGCTATCGGTTCGTGCTATCTCTTTTAACCAACATATCGTATTCTATTGTGTCGCATGTTGGTTAAGGACTGAGTTACTCGTGGAGATACTCCTGGCGTAATTGGGCCACATACTGTGCATCCCAGCCTTTGGTCTCAACGTAGTAACTGAGCGCAGTATCGACGTATGCCACGGGCAGAATCTCGTGAGTGGCAAGCGTACAGAGGATGTGCGGTGTCGTGAAGAGTGTGTTCCGGTCGTCAAGAGCGAGAGTGATGAAGAGATAGTTGGTGGTGTTGAATTCGTCCGTGATGAAGAGCTCTGCCTCCAACTCGTTGGCCAGCCAGAGACCCTCGGCCTCTCCCTGCTCAAGCCCGTAGTTGAGCGGTTCGTCGGTTCGATCGTCGACGCTGTGGGTCGTTACATGGTGGGCAGCCTGGAGGACGAGATCGGCGGCGGCAGCAAGAAGATCATCATCCCCCGTGGCATCGGTGACCTCGCCGAGAACACTCGCTGGTACGTGGACGTCGTACCCGGTGAGGAGTGCTTTGAGTGGGTCCCCGCCAGAGGGAGCCTTCGGCCGCCCGTCAACGACCGGCGTGGCGAGATTCAACAGTACATTCGTATCGACGACAGCAACGGCGTGCTCCGACATCGTCAGACACGCGACACGTCATCAGAATCAGCCGAATTTGAATCCGTCCATTCGGAAATCTCGCCGTCGTAGAAGGCATCGTCACTCGGGAGCCCATCCTTGAGTGTGGGTATGGCAGGCGTCCGGTCGATCGACTCTCGGAGGAGTTTCAATCGCATCGCCTCTTCACGGCCGAGAATTGCTTCGACGGTGCCGTAATCGACCCGGCCGTCGTAGTAGGCGTCGCTCATCCGTCGCTGGAAATCTTCATCATTTGCGAGCTCTTCGAGTTCGTCCTCAAGTGCGTCGATGAGGAGACGGGTACGAGAGATATCGAGGATTTCAATCGCGCTATCGGCGCGCTCGACGAGAGACTTCGGGGCGTTGAAATCGACGCGTGTTTTTTCCTCAGCCATCACTCTATGTGTAGAGTCTACACATACTTAGTTTCCTCGCCGTGCAAGCGACCGGATCGTGAGAGGAGCAACAGCGCTACTCACGAGTTGATATTTTGGGTATCTAACCTTTATACGTCCTACTCGCGTAGTTTTGTGTGGTGTGTTTACATGAAACTTGCATTAATCGGGGTCGGACAGGCAGGCGGGAAGGTGGTCGACGAGTTCTTGGCCTACGACGCACGGACAGGTGCGGATATTGTTCGTGGAGCGATCGCCGTCAACACGGCGAAAGCAGATCTCCAAGGAATCGACCGCCTCTCGAAGGACCGCCGCATCCTGATCGGGCAATCACGAGTAAAGGGGCACGGCGTGGGCGCGGATAACGAACTGGGCGCAGAGGTTGCTGAAGAGGACATCGACGAGATCCAAGGGGCACTCGACTCGGTGCCAGTCCACGAGATTGATGCGTTCCTCGTCGTCGCGGGACTCGGTGGTGGAACGGGATCGGGTGGCGCGCCCGTAATCGCCAAGAACCTCAAGCGGATCTACACTGAACCTGTGTATGGGCTCGGTATCCTGCCCGGGAGCGACGAGGGTGGGATCTACACGCTGAACGCCGCCCGATCGCTCAAAACGTTCGTCGATGAGGTGGACAATCTCATGCTGTTTGACAACGACGCGTGGCGCAGTTCGGGTGAGTCTGTTGGCGAAGGGTTCGATGCGATCAACAAAGAGCTCGTCCAGCGGTTTGGTGTGCTCTTCAGTGCGGGCGAGATAACGAAAGGAAGCGACGTCGCTGAGAGTGTCGTCGACTCCTCAGAGATCATCAATACGCTCAAAGGCGGCGGGATCTCCTCGTTGGGCTACGCCGATGTCGGCGTGGACGAACCGGAGCGGAAAGGGTTGCTCTCGCGACTCCGTGGCGATATTGCTGATGAGATAGACAGTACAGAAGCCACAAACCGGATTACAAGTCTCGTCCGGAAGGCGACGCTGGGCCGACTCACCTTACCCTGTGAAGTGAACGGGACTGAGCGGGCGTTGCTTGTTGTCGCCGGCCCACCGGAGTACCTCAACCGGAAAGGAATCGAACACGGTCGCAAGTGGCTCGAAGAACAGACCGGCTCGATGGAGGTCCGTGGTGGTGACTATCCGCGGCGTGGGGAAGGGACGGTCGCAGCGCTCGTGTTGCTCGGCGGCGTGACGAACGTCCCGCGGGTGAAAGAACTCCAGCAGGTCGCGATTGAGGCTCAACAGAACCTCGGTGAGATTACTGACGAGAGCGAGGACCGCTTCTCGGAGCTGATGGATAGTGACGGGGAACTGGAGTCGCTGTTTTGAGACTGTGACGGCCTATCTCCAAGACTCGTTCCGAGGTGGCCGTCACCGTTCGTCGTCAGATTAACCAACAGTTCGGCGTACTCCGACAGTCTGTTGGTTACGATCGGTCACCATCACGATACAGCACTCCGTCCTTCGGAGATCAGCAGTCAGTCGGACACGCGAAAGGTTCGCGTAGTGTCTCTATTGCCATGGACGACGTCGACCTCCACGAGATCGAACGCGGTGAAGATACGGCTCCACTCTCGGTAGTACAGTGGAGTCTCCTTGTCGACGTAGTTCACGTCTGGGTCAGACGACGATGAATCGCGTATTGGACCCTCGATCTCCGCTGTGACCAAGACGTTGTCCGTGATTCGAGCTACCTCCTCGAAGACCCATTCGACATCAGGATGGAGGTGTTGGAGCGTCTCAGCCGAATACACCGCATCAAACTGTCCATCGTCGAAGTCCCCGATGATATCCTCTATCGGGCCGCAGTGAAACGTTCCGTCGGCCGCGAGCGTGGGATAGGTTTCCCGCATCGTGTCGAATGCCTCGGCGTTGATGTCGACGCCCGAGAGATTTTCGAAGCCGCCGTTGGCGAGATGTCTGAGGTGACGGCCAGACCCACACCCGAGTTCGAGAACCGTTGCGTCACGAGGAAGGTATCCGCTGAGAATATCGCGGATTACGGTACTCGTGTCATTCGGACCGCAATGTGCGTAGTACGCTGGTGAGTATTCGCCCGTCCGGTCTGTCCACGTGTTTCGGACGGAATGGAGATCCACGTGTATCAACACGGGCAACGGTGTAAAACGTCGTCGAACAACGCCTGACGGCAGAATGGACGTCTTCCGACCCCAACTATCGATTTACGAAACCGGCGACGCAGCTGCCGAATCGACTAGTGAGTACTCTCGGTCTCGACTCGTGCCTTTTGCTTCAAGGAGGTTGTACTGGGCCATCTTTGAAAGGTAGGTCCGAACGGTGCGCTTCGTCCGCGGATCGTCGACCGCCTGCGTATAGCGGTCGTGAATCTCGCTGGGTCCAAGTGGGCCGTGGTCGCGAACAATCTCGTAGACGACTCGCTGATGCGGCGTGAGCGAGTCAAGACTCTTCTGCTTGATTTGGGCCCGAGCATCTTCAGCAGCGTTTATGAGAATGTCGTTGGTGATCTCCTCGTGATTTTCGCGATCAGCCGTGCTGGCTGCGCTGCGAAGCATCCCGATAGCAAGACGAGCGTCGCCAGCGGCGGCATCAGCGATCTGATAGAGCTGCTTGTCGGTGATGACGCCGTTTTCAAGGCCCCACTTCGTTCGAGCACGCAGAATATCGTAGAGTTGCTCGTTGTGGTACTTGTCCATCCGGACGTGTTCACTGGAGCGCAACCGGCTCACAAGGCGGTCGTCGACACGGCTGAACAGCTCTTCTTCTTTGTTCGCGATACAGATCACCGCGAACTGCTCCATGCTGTGGAGGTCGTAGATGAGGCTCGGGTCTTCGAGTTGGTCGACCTCGTCGAGGATGACAACGGTTCGAGGGCCGTCGTACTGTTGGAGCCGATCGATGAGTTCGTCGTGAGGGGTCGACTGCCGGTGGATGTCTATCGTCGCGCCGATGTCGTCGAGGATCTGGTACAGGGTCCGGAAGCGGCTGTAGTTCCGCCAGCAATTCACGTAGGTGGCCTCGACGTCGAGCACTTCCTCGCGGAGCCGTTCGGTAACGAACTTCGAGACACAGGTTTTACCGACGCCACTCGGGCCGGTGACGATGGCTGTGTCAGCCGGCTCGCCGTTCGTGATCGGTTCGAGAACGCTCGAGAGGTGGTTGACTTCGGCGTCGCGATGCTCGACTTCTCGAGGGACGAACCCGGCGCGGAGGACGCGAGCATCACGGATCATCTGTTGATGGGTAGTTATTCTCAGCGTGAGTGATATAAGTGTGACCGGGTAGATTCCAGAAAAGCTCTGATCACAGTCGTATATCCTCCTCGATTGCTCCGACGTCTCTCGATTCTGATTGTGGAAACACACTGTTTCCGGAAACATTCAGAAACCCAGTCAACGGTGTGGAGCTCGCTCTATACTGATCATAGTAGTTCGAGCTGGATGGACCCCATGGAGAGTACTGTCTGACGTGCTCATCGAGATCGCTAGGTCGTAGATACAGATAGACAACTTCAGCTCTGGTTACCTGCGTCAAATACGGCGGCAAAGTCCTCGAGAAGCTCCTGTGGTGACCTCTCATCATTACGAGACGGAAGTGGTGCTTCCCAGCATTCGATCTGGAGTGTGTGCGCATTCGATACCGGCTCCGGATCGGTTACTACATTGAAGATCCCGGTGTGATAGATAGCAAGTAGTCGCTGGTCATGAACACCGACATAATCGATACCAGCCCGATCCAGGGCTGCTGGAATGTCTGTGGGCGCAGATAGCGAGACAGAGGCGCTTGGAGACGCCGAGTCGCTCATACGATGGCTTCGTCCATCACACGGATAAAAACCAGCCTCGAGGAAGGTCCGGATACAGTATCTAGTCAATTCTCGTGGCCGGTCTGTCGTCTCCCAACGGGTACAAATGTGGGTACCGGCTACCCATCAGTTGAATGATTATGTGAAAACAAAGGGAGTATCTACTGTGAATGGACAATGAGAGGTAATATCGGTAGCTCTCACACCCCATATTCGATATGAAATCGGAGATTGACGTAGTAGTAAGATGACTCTCACACACCGTCTTCGATATGAAATTGGTTCTTCCACAGAGAAAATTGCTCTAAATCCAATTTGTACGGTCTAATACGGCAGTATTAGTGTTTTGTTCAAACATTTCATCTCGAAGAACCTGCTGCTATCCCTCACAATGAAATCTCATGGACGGGCTCGCACACAGTGTTTTTGTATTTCATTTCGATGACGGGGTGTGTGGATGGGGACAATTCCTGGGCTAGATGGCTTCATATCGACTCGGGGGTGCCCACTTCGAAGAAGATCTACCGCGGCCAGGACTCCGAGGTGGGATTTCATTTCGAAGAAGGGGTGTCTGTCTTGGTGTCTGGGATTTCATATCGATGGAGGGGTCTTCACTTCGAAGTTGGTGTGTGATGATATGAAAGAGGCAGGAAATTCATTTCGACGGAGGGGTGTTCATATCGATATCGCCCATTTCATTTCGACTCTACCCCCTTCATTTCGACAAAGGTTATTAGCGGTTAGATCACAATGACCACTATGGAAGGCGACGAAACCGACTCGGGGCAGCCAGATACCGAGTCTGGTGGGTCACAAGAGTCCGGATCATCTGTCGTGGATAGCATCCTCGATGGAGACGTACAGACTGTTTTTGAAAACAAGGACCTCGTTGACTCGAGTACGATTGTCGATCAGGATCGGATCTACGGCCGGGACGAGCAACTCGCTGCCGAAGCTCGGGCGTTTCGGGACACTCTCGATGGTGAGCGACCGCCGGATCTGCTTTTGTACGGTCCCAGTGGGACAGGCAAGACCCTGACGGTGAAAGCCGTCGCGAACAAAGTCAAAGAACGAGCTCAGGAGAGCGGTATTGAGTTCGACTTTGTGGCAGTCAATTTCAAAACGATGGAGTCCCACACGCTCGACCGCGCTGTGTGGAAGCTAGGCCACCAAACGGCACGGAAAGCGGGAGTGGTTTGGGATGTCCCTCGGTCGGGTGTCTCGACCGATATGAAATACACCCGGCTCTACGAAATCGTCGACGATCACTTCGACTCACTCGTGTTCATCCTCGACGAGATCGACGCGCTGACCGGCAGTACGGGCGCAGACGAACCGGCGTACTCTCGACTGCTCTATAGTTTGAGCCGAGTCATGTCGGAACAGCATGTTGATACACAGCTGTCTACGGTGGTTGTCACTAACTACCCGAAGCTCCGCGAGAACCTTGACAGCCGGACTGACAGCTCCTACAACCCGAACGGGATTCATTTCTCGGATTACGACGCCAACGAGCTCATCAAAATTCTCGAACGACGTCGAGATGCGTTTAAACAAGACGCCCTCGAAGACGGAGTAATCGAGATCGTGGCTGCGTACGGTGCTCAAAACGAAGGTGACGCGCGTCGCGCGATCGATCTGCTCCGGGATGCTGGAGAGATCGCGAACCGGGCGGGCGACCCGGTGGTGACGCAGGACCACGTCAGATCGGCAAACGACTCTGTGGTGAAGAATCGGGTCCTTGAGATCGTTGGTGGGATGTCTGTCCAAAAGAAGCTGTCTCTGTACGCTGCCGCACTTGTCGCGAAAGAGAATGAGGGAGCGGCTCCGAGCCCTGTGGTGTACGACATCTACAAAATTCTCTGTGAGGGAAGCGACATGGAGATATACACACAAGAAACAGTCAACAGCCACATCAATAAGGCCGGAACGTACGGCGTTCTGGAAAGCGAACGGGTCAGTGGTGGATTCAAATCGGGTGTCCACTTGGTTTTCAAGTTCACCGAGCCCGTTGGGGCTGTTCTAGATACATTGAGCGAAGATGATCGACTCCAAGAGATTCCTGCGAAAGAACTTGGGGAGGTCGTGAAGAGACGGTTGCGGGATTAGTAGTTCGGTCCGCACAGCCAGTTCGTACTCTTTATCAACTGACTGTTTCGGATGTCGTCCGGAATAGTTCGAGGGTCTCCTCATCGAGATAGGACTCAATATCCTCAATTGGGTGACTATCTCGGATGAACTGTTTACAGTCTTAGCTTTGGTGAATCACCAGGCAGTGGTCGATTCACTGTGTCACCGCTCGTTTGATGTGAGAGGCTTACATACCCGCCGAAACGATTGTTTGACCTATTACCATCTGTGTTCGGTTAAGGCCATAAGCGCCGAATTTACGGATCTTAGGAGTTGGCACCGGCGGATCAAACGGCCGAATTCGTCCTCATGAGCAGTAGCTTCGCGGTTGCGACCGGCGTGGAAATATTACTGGTAGTGTTAACCGAACACGGATGGACCTATTACAGTAAATCTATTTCTTGCTATAGTTTATAAAATATCCAACTGATTGCCTCTTCAGCATGTCAGACTCGAAGGATTCAGATGTCTCACCAGACCTGTTTTCGGCAGTAGATGTCTCCGCTAGGACCTACCTGAGATCATCATGCCTTGTTGCGGGTCCGATCAGCGGGCTGTGCAGTCGGTCTGCCAGTGATTTCGTGAAACTGACGGGTGAATTGGACGCTTTCTTGCGGTATGAGGTCGAAACGGCCGCTGGTGAAGCAGTGTAAGCATCTTGGTAAACAGCACGTTGACAACCCAGACGAACCCGCTGCGCCGGACGGCGACAGCGGGTTCGCCGACTGGGTTCAGATCGCCTTGATTCTCATGCACGCTGAACTCGACAAAAGCTTCCGCGAGACCGAAGCGTAGTTTAACAACTCTCTTGCCATCCGTGAGGAACTGAATCTCGAAGCCTCGCCAGACCATACGACCCTCTGTCGCTGGGAAAAAGAGTACCAGATGCGTGAACTCCGCCGCCTGCTCCGCCGAAGCGCGGAGCAGGCGGGCTGGAGTGGTGAAGCCGTAATTGACGCGAGTGGCTTCCAGCGTGACCAAACCAGCTACCACTACCGCGACCGCGCGAACTACTCGTTCCAGTCGATGAAGACGACGATCTTGATCGACGTGAACTCACTAGCGATCAAAGACGTTGATTTCACCACGCAGAAGGCGTGGGACGGCCACATCGGGATGCAGGTCTTCCGCGTTCCGGCGGAAGACCTGCGTGTGCTGTCTGCTGACGCAAACTATTCATGGGGTGTCGCTCCGAGTCAACGCGACCGTTGATCAAACACCGAGAACAGACCCCGTTACAGAAAGCCCACAACGCACGGATGAACGAAGACTACAACCAGCGCTGGATGAGTGAAACGGGCTTCTCGCAGTTGAAGGAAGACGACGGCGAGAAGCTGCGCTCCCGGAGCTGGCACGGCCAGTTCCGGGAGCTGACACGGAAGTGTATCATCCATAACCTGACGCAGGCGGCGAGTTAAGAGCTCGCCGCCTGCTCTCCCTCTCCGGACGTATCCGGGAGAGGCATCGTCGTCGTCATCGAAGCAAAGACGCTAGATACCATAGTTCTGATCCTTCAGCAAACGACGGTAACTGCGAGTGCTGCATCTTCTACGTTCGAAAAGTCGCTTATGACACCGTGAAGCTGTAGATTATCAACCCCGCCCCGCCGCAGTCTGGCGTTCAACAAGGCAGATCATCAGCAACCACAGTCTGTACATTGAATTCCATTTATAATAGATGCGAGCGGAGCCTTCGCTGAAAGTGATCGACCACAACTTTCGCAACTCGGGTCTTCCGTTACTCCGACCCCACTACCGTATCCAAGTGTCAATGTTGTTCTGGCCCCGCTGCAATCCAATTGAAACACGACATCCCCACGTTCATACTTGACCTCGGTAGCGGTAACTGGAGTGATGACGACTTCGACTCCGTGTCGTTCACGGATCTCGCGCTGTCGATCTGGATATCCGTTTTTCCGACGGCGTCGGAGTTCAGTCAGATCAGCTTCGGTTTCCTCTAGCTTCGTTTTGTACTCTCGCCGCTCTTTCAGCGACTCGACCCGTTTCGATTGGTCTGCGCCGTCGATCGTATCATTGAGTTCCTCGATTCGAGTCCGAAGTCGAGCAAGTTCGGACTCCAACTCCTCCTCCCGCTGTTGCTGTAACTGGCGGTATTCTTCGAGTTCGGCATCCGCAGCCCGGGAGGCTTCCTGATGGATTTCGTCGATTTCCGGACGAACCGCCGAGACGAGTCGTTCACGTGATGTGTCTATTAGTGACTCTATTTGCTCCTGGCTGAGTTCGACGGGCCCGGACGAAAGCGCGGTGGTGTGATCCAGTCTCGTCAAATCCATGAGAGTCCGATCGATGTTCGGAAGGATCTCTCCCGAACGAACGTCGATCCCGATGCCACGAAGCAACTCCTGTTGATATTTACTCACAGTCTCGATAGAAACTCGGAAAAGAACGACCAGTGCCGTTCGATCGTAGTAGGGTGTAAATTCGATATCAGCAACCGACACGGAGCTTTCTTGAAGCCAGTCGGGTATGATGATGTCTGCATCGGTTGCATCGATCGTGACCTTACCGATCGGTGCGCGGTCGCTTGCATCGTCAAGGACGGCTTGGAAAAACGAACTTTCCGGATGAAGCGGCTCGGCTGTCTCATCCGTATCACCGGAAGAATCGCAGAGAAGAACGTGGTCACCTTTCGGGAGATCGGTCTCCGTATCTTCGGGGATCCTGACTCGCCACTCGTTACCCTCCTTATCGACGCGGCAGTCGAGCGATCGGAGATAACGTTCGGTGAAGTTCTCGACCGCCGACTGCGTTACGGGAACCGCGGCGTCAGTCATCGCCTGCCCCCAGATCGAACCCCTCGAAAACCCCACTGTTGAACTCCTCAAGTTTATCGGCCAGTTCACGCTGTTCCTGCAGGTCAACGGCCATCGCATCGAAGTCGTTTTCCAGATCGACTTCCGAATCGGCGTTAACCAGTCGTTCGAAGATCTCGTCTTCGAAGCTCGTCCCGGACTCCTCCAGGCGACTCAATATCGAACTCAGCTCACCGACGCTCTGCTGGAACAGATCGATCTTGTGGTAGAGTCGTTCCAGCACGTATTCCTCCACGGTGTCCTTCAACGCCATATTGAAGATGAACACGTCTCGCTTCTGCCCGATTCGATGTACGCGCCCGATCCGCTGTTCGACGCGCATCGGATTCCACGGCAAGTCTAAATTAACCAACATGTTACAGAACTGAAGGTTTCGACCTTCACTCATCGCGTCAGTTGAAACGAGGATTCCACCCTCGGTTTCGAAGTCCTCAACGTTCTGCTCCTTCTCGCTGCTTGAGTGACCGCCGTGGAACGCATGAACCGTGTACCCCTCAGAGGCGAGCCGGTCGAGGATCTGCTGTTGAGTCGCACGAAACTGTGTGAAGACGATGACCCTTCCCATCTCGACATTATCCCGGGCTTCGTCAACGATATCCAGGAGTCGTTCCTGTTTCGTGACCGTGTCGATGTCCTCGATCTGGTCCAGAATCGACTCCAGTTCGTCCGCGTGCGTGAGCTCCGATTGGTCGTAGAGTCGCTTCTCGATGGTCTGCTTGAGTGCCACGGGACTGCTGACGACCTCCTTCTGGAGCAGCATCAGCACGAGCTTCTGGCCCTGGTCCTGACTATACGCTCCTCTGACGTAGTCTGACACCGCCTGGTAGAGTTCTCGTTCCTTTCGCGTGGGCTCGAACGTTCGTGTGTCGATAGTTCGGTCGGTGAAGTCGATGTCCGTGTCTTCTCGCCGGTTCCGGATCATCACCTTGTCCAGTCGGTCTTGTAGCTCGTCTCGATTCACGAGCGTCTCCTGATTGCTGTTCACGAAGTACTGGTGAAACACGTCGCGTGTGCCGAACAGGCCGGGTCGGAGGAGCGAGACGACGTTGTACAGGTCCGTCAGCTCGTTCTGAATCGGGGTCGCCGTCAGAAAGAACGCGTAGTTGTACGAGAGGGAGTCGATCAGGTCGTACCGGTCCGTGTCCTCGTTTTTGACGTAGTGTGCCTCGTCGAGGACGAGCACGTCCCAGTCACGGTTGAGGACGACGTCGCGGTACCTGTCGCTCTTGGCGGTGTCGATGCTGGCGATGATGTGGTCGTGGGCTTCGAACCCGTCGAATTCGTCGTCGTAGTTACAGACGAAGTCCAAGCCGAACTTCTCGTGGAGTTCCGCCTGCCACTGCTTGGCCAGCTGAGCAGGAGTGAGAACGAGAACGGAGTCGTCCGTTTCCCGGAAGTGCATCTCCTTGAGGATCATGCCGACCTCGATCGTCTTTCCGAGACCAACCTCGTCGGCGAGCAACGCCTTCCCGTCCATCTCGAACAGGGCGCGGTAGGCGGCGTCCACCTGATGTTCGAGCATCTTGACCGAATTCTCGTCGAGCTGTTTCAGCGACCGGAGCTCGGAATCCGGTTGCCCCGCTTGCAGTCGAACAGCCTGAATGGTGTGGAGGTGCTGTTCGCCTGTGGAATTCCCCGGTGGATGGCGCTGGAACCAGTCTGCGTCCTCATGAGTGACCTCGATGTCTACGAGGTCGTAATCGCCCATGTCTCTGAGGAGTCAGGTGATGGTCAAATACCTTGTGCGCCCTGCCCACGCTTGGTGTGCTCAAGATAATACCATCTGGCCCGGTTAGATCCAATTCTTCAGATTCATTGCTGTTTGAAACAACCGGTCGCTGACGAGTTCGTATTGGCTGGAGAACGTTCTACCAATTCAGCAGGACGTTTCGATAGCCGTGCAAGATACAGCGCATATTTAACAGAAGGTATATTATACGGTTGGTCTTCTATCAACAGAGAGCAGGGATTCAATTCACATGTGGCCAGATGAGACGTATTCTATTGGAAGACGGAAGCTATTACATCGAGCAGGTTTAGTGGGAGCAACCTCGCTCCCTTTATTATCGGGCTGTATTGAAGAAGCGGAAGAAGAGCATCCGAATCGTGGTGAAATTCTATCGATAACTCAAACTGGTAGGCAAAATACGTTTGGCCCCCGCTCACGGAGATATTGGATGACTGTGCCTTTTCATTCGGAAATACGTCATATATTCGAGATGAAATCAAGTACTGAAGGATATGCCGATCCAGGGCTGTTAAATCTCAAAATATATGAACGGCCTAGTCCGGATTACCGAGCCGGCCACGCAAGGCCGGGGTATAGTGAGGGTTGGGATGTCGTAAAAACAATAGAGGGAATTGATATTGAATCCAATCCTGAATTTGCCCACAAACTCCATCCTGGTTTCTACTCTGTAGAACTAGATGGGAGCGAACTCGGAAGAGAAGTTGAACTTGACTGGGTGGCGCGTGTTCACCAGTATCTGGGTGACGGATCCAATATTGATTGCCCAGAACAAACTGAAGAATTAAAAATAAATAATTTATACGCCATTGAATCAGGTCGAACTACGGACCCTCATGTTGAGTTGATTCACAATATACAATATTTCGATACGGCCTCAGATACATACCAGTTGGACTTGCTATTACAAACTCCCACGGACGAAGACAGAGTTCGAATACATAATGAGTCGGGGTTCTGCACTACACCGTTCGTGGGGTCCAGTGACTTTAGGATTGAGCATCCCGAATCCGATCCGTACCAGTTGGAGGTGGAATTGATAGATGACGATACTGTAGTTGCTTCGCAGGCAATCGAATTCGGGTAACTGGTAGAAATGCGGCTAGTACTGTTAGACGGTCGGAAGGTACACTCAATGGTCGGGTATTACATCTGCGTGGGGTATTACTACAAATATAGGAGATTTATATCTCTGTTTCAGTCACAAACGTTTTAACCTAATTTTACATACTGAATTCGAATGGACTTACTTAGCGGTAGTTTATATCTGCTAACTGGATATTGGCTTCTTTCGATCCCGCCGTTCATCGAATCACTCCCCGACTGGGTAATGGTTCTGCTACTCCCAGTATGGATCGTGCTCGCTATCCTTGTTATTGTTGTCTCTATTGGCGTTTTACTTCTGATGGTTTACGGGCCTGCGATCCTGTATGAAGTCTTACCAACGTGGGTCTGGATTCTTGCGGGTATTTTAGGTGTTGCTGCTGGTGGGGGTGGCGTTTTAGTGGTATTCTTAATATGGTTGTATGGGGCGATAGTCGCTGAGCATTGGTAGTAGTGCCGCCCTACATCTATGGATACTACTCGGATAGGAATTGTCGTTTCGGAATGCCCATGCTCCGACATCGTGATACTGTATGCACTCCCGAAAATCATACCTCAGATAGACTAACTAGAAGTGCGGGAAGTATTTTTGGTGGAGTCCAGACCACCGAAAAGATGCCGGTCATGAGCGAAAGGCCTTGTTTAGACGCCAGCGTTCAGCGGTCTGCCACCTCGATTGCGCGTTCGATGTTTCGCACCGCTGATTTCATGACAAGTTCGCGGAATTAACCGAACCACGTTCTCGCCCACAGCGTCTCACCATATCGCTGCCGCAATCCGAAAAACACGGATTCAGCGTTCGAACGCTGGTTATACTCCCGATCGTGGATGAGTAAGTTTCTCGCCCATCCTCGGAAGCCGGGGCCGCGTTGTGGAATCAGTGGTGTGATACTTTCAGCCCGCAACCTCGTCCGAAGTGCTTCCCAGTCGTATCCTTTATCAGCAGCTACAGCCGTCAGATCGTCGAGATTCCGCACCAACACCTGCCAGCCGACCTGAGTATCGTGCGGTTGTTTCATCGAACAGTGTATCTCTAGAATCGCACTCGTTTCACAATCGATGATCAGCGTGGTCTTCATCGACTCAAACGTGTAATTCGTCCGTTTCGCGTAGTGCTGGCTCGCTTGGACGCGGTCTACGCCGGTTGCGTCGATTGCTTGGACATCTCCAAGTTTGTACAGTTCGACCGACGCGTCGAGGATCGCTCGCCATCGCTTCATCGAGATCGCTTGCTTTCGCGCACAGACGGTCGAAAAGTGTGGTAGCGTTTCACTCGTCAAATTGAGCGATTTTGCTACTCTCGGCATCTCTCGTAACACATCCATCAACTCCCCGTAATCGTGCCCGAGGTACTCTTTGAACCCCTGAACGGCGAGAATTACCCAGTCGGCATACCCCTCTTTCCCGGGCCGGTATGCCGGAGCTGGCTCACCAGCGACGGCTTTTTGAGAGAGCGATACAACCGTCTCTGCGAAGCGGGCGGTCTTGGTTTGCACACCACATCCGTCCCGCTTCAGTTCCTAGAAAATGAGCACTCCTACGGAGATACGAGTATAGCAACACGAGTGACACAACCCTCAGACTGGTCCGATTCGACCGTCTAAACAAGGCCGAACCTCTGTATCTCGCACGGTATTCTTGACAGATAGTGAATGATATGACCGACCGGTCGATAGGTTAGCACCCAGTACTGACCGCACCGAAATAGAACCTACCACCTTTTGAGGACTTCAACAGGGCCTACCATCCAGCAACGATTCCGAGACCGCACCATAGTGTTTATTTGCTCCGTGGCAGCCTGTATACGTAACAACAGATGTCGGAAGCAAGTTCCCTGTCCAAGACTCTCGACGACACGGTCACCCTCAGCCGTGAGCTTCGAGAGGACGGACAGATAGACGGGCAGGTGAAGCTCTACAACGTGGACGACGAGAATGAGTTCGAGTCCGACGCCGAGCTCTTCTTCGACCGCACGTTGATGACCCAGGGACTTCGAGAGGCCCTGTCGATCCTTCGGGACTCCCTTACGGGTGATGACCCTCGCGGGACGCACATTCTCTATGGTCCCTACGGCAGTGGGAAGTCCCACCAGATGGTGGCGCTGTACCACTGCTTCGACGATCCCGCCGCTGCGGGCTCGTGGGCTGCCGACGAGATCGAGGGGTTCGAATCGGCGCTTCCGGAGTCGGCAACGCCGATCACGGTCGCCATGCAGAACGAGCAGTACGAGTACCTCTGGGAGCCGTTCTTCGAAGCACTCGACGCCGATCCCGGAGCGTACGAGTCCGGCGGCTACCCGGACATGCAGACGATTCAGGACGCCGTCGGCGACGACACCGTCGCGTTCTTCGTGGACGAGCTTGAGGACTGGTTCGACACGTTACAGGGAGACCGCAAGAGCGCGAACAAGGCGTTCCTCCAGTCCCTGCTCGAATCGACGGCGCTGTCCGACCTGGATCTCTACACTATCGTCTCCGTTCTCCGTGAGGACTCCGAGGTCCACGACATTCTGAACCGCGAACAGGCGGTCGAGGTCAACATGAACAACCAGGTGGACAAGCGAGAGGTTCTCCACCACCGCCTGATCGAAGACACGGACGAATCGGCCGCCCGTGAGATCGTGAACGGGTACTTCGACGCCTACGACCAGTCCGACCACGTCACGAT
>LFCJ01001525.1_pt1 | contig 16258 bp, 20 predicted proteins | sample 643141 | NCBI WGS metagenome assembly LFCJ01 (sample SAMN03766243, study PRJNA286221) | soda lake metagenome | biome: soda lake; feature: Kulunda steppe; material: water; isolation source: sample B1-Br-g2 brine of Lake Bitter-1 | place: Russia: Kulunda steppe | collected 2010-07 | reverse complement strand
TGGGGTACGGGTAGGTGAGGGAGGCTGGGGGGAGGTGACAAGGGCAGGTGTGGGTGGGGTATGGGTAGGTGAGGGAGGCTAGGGGCGGTGCCAGACACTGCGCCCTGAGGCATCTCCCCCCAGGGAACCCCAGCGCAGCAACTGCCTGAGACTTGAGCTGCAGCGGTGCCGCTGTGGTTGGACAAGGGCAGCGGCAGGGCAGGGTGGGGCAGACCGCCACCGCTGTCGCTGCCATCCGGTGCGTCCGCAATGGTGGCCGCCAAGCTGGCTGCCCCAGCAGCACCCCCGTGCATGGCGCTGCCAAAGGAGATGGAGCCAGCCTGCAGGTCGAGGAGGCCAGCAGGGAGCGGGGACGCGCACTGCGTGTGCGCTGCCGCCAGGGCAGGGCTGCTGTTGCGCACGTCAGGGAGAGTGTGCACGCTGGAGGCGGCCAGGCCTGCAGGCGCGGTGTCATGGTGGCTGGGCGCAGCATGGATTGCTGGGTGGGGGGGCGAAGACGACAGCACGGTTGGGCATACAGCAGCAGGAGCAGCGGTGGCGCCGGTTGTAGCAGCAGCAGCAGCAGCATCTGGTGGGGCAGGGGTAGGTGGTGCAGCCACAGCAAGAGACTCAGGAGGACTGAGAGTGCGCACGCTGCTGCTGGGGGCCCCAGACAGACTCATTTGCTGCGCCGGCCTGCTGCCAAACACCGTGGGGGTGGGGGGGCTGGTCTGTCCGGGACTTCCCAGCGTTGACGCTGTGTGGGAGTGCGTGGGTAGATGGATGGGGGAGGTGGGGCCTACCGACCAAGACAGCCTGGTGTGGGTGGCAGGAGGAGGGTCGTGGTGTGTAGGCGTTGAAGGCAGGGGAGTGGCGGCGCACGAGCAGGGCTGTAGAGCAGCCGAATACCTGAACGCGGGGCAGGCACGAGCAGGAGGCAGGCAGGCAGATGGAGGTGCTGCTGGTAGATGCGGTGCTGGGAGACGGGATTCGGGGTCACAAAAAAGAGAGGAGAGCTGAATGCAGAGGGTGGGTGGGCTGCCAGGTGCAGATAGCAATTGATAGCAATTGATAGCAATTGATAGCAATTGATCTGCCAGGTGCAGATAGCAATTGATGGTGCTTCAAGTCAGCACTGGAGCCATCTTATCCATGGAGCCATCATATCCATGGAGCCATCATATCAATGGAGCCAGGCACCTGCGAGCCTCCTGCTGGCGAGCAAGCTTCCTGCTGGCCAGCCTCACAGACATCCCTTTCAATTTTTTTGCCAATTTCAAACGAGTTTTGAACAAGCAATTCATGTGTTTGACGCTGCCACGTATTGTAGATAATACAAAAGTGAGAAGGCCAGCAATCCGAAGGTGCATAATTGAAAAGGCAGCAGCCTGAGGCCCACTCCAGCATATGCTGCAACATGCACTTAGCAAAGGAAATTCCAAACAAGCAACAGAAAGCAGGCAGCTCAGCCTGCACGGCATGCACTCACAGCGCGGCAGTTGCATTGGTAGCACCATCCTCTGGCGGGGCGAAGCATGCAGGCGCAAAGATGTGGGTGGGGTGCAAGAACGCGCCGCCTCCGCCCTGACACACAAGGTGCTCAGGATCAAAGGTGTGATGCAGTTCACGCCGCCTGCAAGGTTTGGCACAACATATTTTAGTCGTGCTGTGCAAAGTGATGATGTCTGCTTTCTCCTGTATGCTTATGTGTGTGCATGTGCATGGTAACAGCATACTTGCAAAGTCTACCTCAGGTGCGAGTGGTGTATGTCAGGCATCAATGTTGGAGCTACTCATGTAGAAGAAATCCAAGGTGTAGGAGCATACACACGAGACAAGAGCACCAGCCCCCCTAGCGCAATGACATTGCATCCATGCCCAGATACCTAGTGCTTGCCTCACATTCGGCGCCAATATCACTGCCCCGGTGCAAAGTATACATCTGGCCATCAAGCACACTGGAACGATTCAACAAACACAGTGCCTCAGATGAGCCCCCCTGTGTAGACATCACGTTCACACACTGGCTCTGCCAATAGACACCCAACTAGCAGTCTGACTTACTTGGCTTGGCAAGACCTGCAAAGATTCTGATCTGAGGTCTCCATGAGGCGCTGGACTGGGTCTACACTTGCGTGAGGCGATTGGGATGATTCCACTGCAAGCATGCAGAGTATTCCATGCTCAGGTGCTGTGACTCACTGCATGTTTATTAATAAAGAGAATTCCATATGCTCAGGTGCTGTGACTCACTGCATGTTTATTAATAGAGTATTCCATGCTCAGGTGCTGTGACTCACTGCATGTTTATTAATAAAAGGTGAACACACAGACTCCCTAGGTGATCCAGACTCCCTCAAACCAAACATCTACTGAAGGCCCATTTTTGACAGCAAGCATAATGCACAGCAGGCGTTGGACGTACCTGCCGCAGGAGGAGCTGGAAAGCGGCCAAGCTCATGCAAGAGGATGGAGGGCAGATGCTTGGCATGAGCGCTGCGCAAGCTCCCAGGCCCTTTGGTCCTTGTGCGCCTGCAGGGTGGGTGAAAGCATGGTGCTGGTGGGTGCATGCAGCCGTGAGCTGCTCTTGGCTAAGGTCGCGCCGTATGGAGGATCATGAGTGCCACAGGCGAATGAAGCCTCAGATAAGGTGAAAAAAGGGGGCCCACTATGCCCATGATTTGCGAATGATTTGCGAATGATTTGCGAATGAAGCCTCAGATAAGGTGAGAAAAGGGGGCCCACTATGCCTATGGTTTGCCCAGTGCCCTGCGCAGAGGGAATTCACAGATCTCCTGCTTTTGTTCCCTATAGCCACGCAGAGCACAAGGAAGCCAACATGACATGGTGCCCTCCTCTCTGCTGCCACTGCATGTATCTTCATCTGGCTCTTGGCACAAAGCACTCATGCCAGATTGGGGGGACTAAATGGGGAATGAGAAGGCAGCCACGAGGCAGCAGAACCAAATTCAAGATGGCTGCTTGCCTGATGCCCTTGCGGGAGGAAGTGGAGCGGCCACCCAGTGAGATGCTGCTGCTGTCACTTTCGTCGCTGCTGCCCCCCACGACAGAGGAGGACCTGCCAACAGATGGTTAGAATGATGGAAAGGAAAATGGAATGAAGTGCTTGCATGCTGACAACCATTGGGAAGCGACGCTGTCACCGCTGTGCATGCAATGAGCCTAATACATGCAAATTCTTGGGGTTACAGAACGTGCTTAAAGCATGCGCTGCGCCAGCAGGAGCATTTGGATGCAAGAGCATCAACACATTCTAACATTCTTATACAGAGTTCATGTGCTTGTGTGCAAGCACGCATGTACGCGTGTGCACAAACACGCAGGCAGGCACATGCATACCTGAGGTACAAGCCTGCCTGGTCCGCATGCAGCCGCACTGAGTTGCTCCTGCTACTGCTGTTACTGCCACCCCGGTGCTGTGCGGCATACTGCGGCTGATGCTGCTCCACACTACTTCTGCTGTCCAGCATGACAAGGCTGCCGCTGCTGCTGACCCTGCAGGCACGCGCAGCACAGGTGTACATGGGTCCACCTTCTTTTTCTCCTCTCGCCTGCTCTGGCTCAAATCCCAAGCAGCTGACAGGGGGCATTCAGACACATGTGCTTGTGGAAAAAAAGTGTCAGACACATGTGCTTGTTGCGTGTGGCAGCTGTACACGCATGCATGCTTGCTTGTTGTATGTGCCAAGTGTACATCCGTGCGTGCTTGCTTGTTATGAAGGGGGGCACGCATGTGCGCTTCCTGTGTGCAGCATTGGTAAACTGATTGTCAGCTGTCGCGGCTTGAATAGGCACACTTGTCAGGAGGGGCAGGTGCGAACGTTTGCAAGCTGGGTAGTCGCAGTGCCTCACAGCTGGTGCAGGTCAACAGAGCGCTCGGCCTGTGATTGAGCTCACACACACATTGACAGTAATCTTCTGACCTCTGGTGCAGATCAACAGAGTGCTCGGCCTGTGATTGAGCTCACACACACACACACAGTGACAGTAATCTTCTGACCTCTGGGAAGGGCTGCCTGGGGGCGGGAGAGGGACTGGCAAAGCTTTTGTCATGGTCGTGCAGGCAGTGGGGCAGGACCCATTGCGGTTTGTTTGGCAGAAGGGGGTGCAAGGGGAAGCGCTGCTGCCAGGAGGCACTAGGGCCCGGGGGCTACCGCCGCTGGCACAGCACTGCAAGGGCTGGGTGTTGGCAGATGGCGCAGCTCCATCCTCAACGCCTGCCGCTGTTCTGCACGCCCCTGTTGCCCCCCACTCCACAGCTCCGCCCAGGGCCTGCAGCAGCCCTGACCCAGAGGGAGGCGAGGTGGGCTCGGGATCGTGCAGCTGCTCAGTGCTCCCCCAAGGCCTATGCGGCACCCGTGCACGGCAATCAGCTGGGGCACTTCTTCCCAGGGCGTAGCCGCCGGATGGGCCTTGGGGCGGGTGGCCGTGGCGGGCGGTGCTGTGGGCAAGACTCTTGGCCGCGGTGGGGTGGCCCGCGATGTTGGCGGGTGGCAGTGGGGCGGGTTCCGGACCCTGGGCTGCGTGCGCGTGGCCGGCAGTGGTGGGAGCAGGCAGATGGGGGCCCAGGGTCACGGAGTTGGGACGCGCTGTGGAGGCCTGGGGGACGGCTGGGGCGGTTTTCTGGAGGGGCGCGGCGGCAGGCGGTGGGGGGGGCGCCGCTGAGGGGTTTGTGGCACCGGGGCCGGCTCGCCTTGGGGGGCGGGAGGGCGGCTGGAAGCTGTGGCGCATGTAGAAGTGCAGGTCGCCTGCGGCCGCAGGGGCAGGGAAACAGCTTGGCGTGCTCTATCTTCATGCGCGCCATATGAGCACACCTCGCAGGTACGCATCAGAGGGCACAGGCATATGCACATGCGGGCAGGGTTGGCAGCGCCCGCGGGTGGGAACGCTTCTGCCGTGTGGGCGGGGCCCCGAGAGCGGCCCCTCAAGCAACACTTGCTTTGGCTTTGCTGACAAGACCTTGTGCGGCCAGCGTCATGGTGCGGCACTCCGGGTGGCAGCAGGTGCAGAGGCAAGGGGGGAGGGGGGAGGACTGACCTGACAGGTGCACGCGCGCACGCCCCCTCAAGTGGCCTCGCACCAGCTGCCTCAGGTTGTCTGCCTTGTGTTCCTCCTGTGCACACGCGCACAGCCACAACCAATAAATGGACAAAATAAATGAACGCACAGCCACAACCAATAAATAGACACAATAAATGAACGCACAGCCGCAACCAATAAACGGACGCAATAAATGAAAGCACAGCCACAGCCAATGAATGAACGCAATAAATGGACGCACAGCCACATCCAACAAATGAACGCCGCCTGAGCCAGAAGCACTGAGGTTCCAAGGTGCTCTGTTGGGTGCCTTGTTGCAGGATGTGTTCTGCAAAGGACCCTTTGCTTTCTGGCTTTGGCAGCGCACTAGCCTAGTCACTCGTGCCTACCTGGAGGTACCACTCAAGCAGCCAGATGGGCTCATGCGTCAAGACGAGCACATTGTCGTGGCCGGCAAAGCGCTGCTCAACAACGTTGACAAAGTACCTGCAGGTCAAGGTGCACCAGAGGCCACGTGCAAGGAGGAAAGGGAGACTGTATCTGGTTTCAAACGCCAGACTTGTGGACCTCTGCAGCATGCCCCGAAGCGATAATACCAACTTGTCAGGCTGACAGGATACATCGAGTTGTATGGCATCCATTTTTCTATAACCTGTCAGTGGCAATATCAAGCAACGTGTATTTTGCCTATAATGTGTGGGAGAGGAAGGTGCCAAAAACATGAGCACGTTGCGCTCTGCACCAGCCCCTCATCTTAGTGCCTCAGTGAACTGCATTGAAAGCTACCTGGGTGCTGGAGCTTGGCCATTCAATCATGCTTGCAATTATGCCTGCAGTCATTCTTAGAATGTGGGCATACCCCCAGGTCCAGAGCAAGGCCTAGAGAGCAGAGCTAACCATACGTGGCAAGTCTCACGTTGTCATCCTCTTGCCCTGCCTGAGGGCACAGGGGGTTATCTCCTCCTTGCAAGCCACGCCCTTGCATCTCCAACCCTTAGAGTTTGGGGTTTGGAGTGGACCCTTGGGGTTAAGGCGGTTTACCATTTATGGACTACCTTTTACCTGCAAAAGCTATAAGTGATCCTCTTTGGTCCACCACATTTTGCACAATAAAATCCATCCCTGGAAGCGCCTTCCCCCATGCACCAAGGCTTAAACCTCAGACTTCCTCCCTCAACCACCCTGAATCAACCCTCAAGTAATAAGTTGAGCTCATACGTGTCCACTTGTCGACGCACCTCAGTTGGCAAATGTCAATGTCGCCCACCAGCGCCAAATCAACGCCAAACACCCACCACCCATGCGGCAGCTTGAGGGCAAAGTAGCTCTTTTCCTGAGGCAGCACCCAACCTCCCAGCCACCCCTGCGAGCAATTCATTTGGATGGGAAATCGGTAGCAATTAAGCTTCACCCCTTTTTGCACGGACAGTCCCCTGGAAGTGGGTACCATCCAACAGCAGCGTCTGCATGCATGGCGCCTGGATGCATGTTTGCAGGGAGTTGCCTTGCGGGTGCCCCACGCGCACCAAGCTATCCCACTGTGTGAATTGAGGAGACAGAAGCATGACGCAACAAAACTTTGCAGTCCTCGTCTGGGCATAAAAAATTATCGGGCCTATTACTCAGCTATGCCACCCCAGCCAAAGATTTCAGTGAGGGTAAGCACGTCTTGTCCCAGGTGGCTGGTATGTGGTCATGCCTTGACATCAAAATATTTTCAAGCATCATGCATCATTGCAAAAGTTATCACCATGAGTACTTCAATTGAGAGCAACCACAACTTTCAACACATCTGACCTACCTTGTGCTGTATATAGTTAGTGAAGGTCTCCAGGCCATCAATCCAATCACTGTGTGCAAATCAAGATTTGTAATCCTCTTCCAAAGCTGTTTTACTATTGCAAGTGTGTAGCGTGATGTGCGTGTGCTTAGAAAAACAGATCATGGTTTGTACTCCTCATCTGAAGCCGTTTCATGATTGCAGATGTGTGTGTTGTGTATATGTGTGCTTGATGGAACAAAAGCACTAAGTGGCGCTTCATCTCATGTGGACAGGTAGTAATCGTGGAACCAGAAGGAATAATTTACACATTGAGTACACTCACTGGTTGCCAGGGATAGCAAAAGCATTTGGGCCCGGATACTGAGCAAGTGTGTTCCTTCCAGATGGGTGGGGAGAGCTGCTTTTGTGCGCCTACAAACACATCCAGAGCACACAAGCAAAAACAGACTGAATGCCAGGTCAATCTGGGTGCAGGCTGCAGCTTGCATCTGAGGCCCCTCTGACATGCAGGCTTAGCAACGGCTTAAGCACTTTTGGAAGCCCACAAAGCTGGCAGGCTTACAGGTAATCTGCAGTTTCTGTTGCCCAGGACTTGTGGAGCAGGGCATCAATATCTGTGACAAGTCCAAGCAATGAGCAAACCCACCATCCCTGCAGAGGTAGGGGGCAGGTCTGGTTTATGGATAACCATGCGGCCTGGGTGATGGTGGGCTGGGGGTGGGAATGCCTCCTGGAAAGGGTACAGAAGCCTTGACTCGTAGGTCTGCCTGCGAGGCACGGCAAGCAAGTAAAACTTTCTTTGTCAGGGAAAAAAGGCAGATTGAGGCCACCCACCCAGTGATTTCAAATGATCGAGCATTCACGCGAATTGGACTATCCGTTCTAGATGATGGATGCAGGCAACTTGCATATCTAGCCACCAGCACAAGCACAAACAGTGAAAGGCACAAGCGCATGTCACAGGTAAAACTAAGCATACATGCATGCAGCATGTGCACACCCACCTTGATGGATTTGGGTACGCCAGGTCCCCACCCAACAGCAGCAGCTGTGCCCGCGGAAGCACAAGACTTGAGCCACTGCAAGAGATCTTGAGCTGTGAGCCGTGTGCAGGCGCCTCACTGGACGCGCCCCTGCCCTCCTCAAGCACCTTTCTTGCCGCCGCTCCCGCGGACACAGCAATGGTGCCTGATGGTTCAAAGTCGTGCTGCTGCTGCTGCTGCTGCTGCTGCTGCTGCTGCTGCTGTAAATAACACTGCTGCCACATGCTGCAACCTTGCAAGGCTCCATGCAGACGGGCAGGGACATCCACAGATAGCTGGGGTGCAGCGAGGGCGCTTGCAATGGCATACGTTGAATTCCTGAAAAGGGCCACACATACGCAAGACAGTCAAGCTGCAGCATGTCTCTGGAGTCATAATCATACTAGATAATGCAAATCAGGGGCCAGGGTCATGTGAGCAAAGATCTCATTGCAGCTGCCAATTTCGTGCCTATTTTTACAGCTTTGGATGCACACGCTGTCATTCAACATCCAGCATAATCTGCCAATCTGATAATCAGCGCTAGGCTATTTATTAGAATGATATCAAAAATGAAGAGGTGCAGACATATGAATACTAAAGGGAAACTCCTTTATGCCTGGTCTATGATTGGTCCCGATCATCAAGGTACTTGTTCATTGTCATTCTCAAACAGAAGCCCAAGCTACCCCCATCCAGTATGACCCACCCTCCATCCCCAGTGTCTGCAATGAAGTCAAGCCACAAGCTGTCATGCTCCTCCAGGTGCTCATAAAGGTAACCATCACCCTCAGCTGGACGGCTACTTTGCTTTTCTGTCGATGCAGAAGTGGCTGCCTGCGCAGGGTGAGCAGGACAAGGTTGTGGCATTGTGGCAAACGTTGAGCCCAGCAAAGAAACGGAGAGGTACAAATCCATGTCACCAGAGGCCATGTGCACTTTCAATCTTTCTCACGATCATAGGTGTTTGGGCCAAAGACAATTTTGCTCTTTGCAAAAGCAATTCTGCAAAGCAATTGTGCTGCATGCTGCACACAAAATACTAACTGGGCCTAGCTTATTGAGTTTGCGTACTTCCACATGAAAGATGACACAGGGAGCTTTGGCGCGCAGGTTTATTACTCAGTGAACACTCTGGGATGGTGGATGAATAAATTTGTTGCTTTGCAACTGTCTAACTAATTAATGGATACAATGGGTGTGAGTCAGGTTACCTGGAGTGTGCGCATATCAAAACGGCCTAGGAAAAATTTGACGCTGATCAGCAAGTCAAAGCAGGTGTTGTACAGGTCTGCACTGGTCCCCGAGTACCTGCCCAAACATAAAATGGGAATGAAGGTAAGGTTAATAGGCAACGCTTGTCCAGCATAAAACTCAAGGCACAGCATGCAGATACCAGCAAGGGATAGCACCTTAAAGCTGCAAGAGGATGCTACAGATGCATGAAGTGGCATGCATGCTTTTGCAAATCTTTCTCCCACAAGTGCTTGCAGTGAGCCTTAAGTATGTGTGAGGACATACTAAGGGAGAATGCCTCACCAAGGGACCATGGGTAGGAATGCAGGCCGCGGCTCTGGCCCCTCCTTTGCAGCTGTTTTTACACCGCACTGCGCATTTAAGCCCAAATGCCCTCCTTTGCCAGTATCTGCTCCCTCTCCAGGTCCCCGCCCATTCAACCCTGCACCGCTCGGAGGCCCCACTTTCAAACCGCCATGGTGTGGGGGCAAGCAATGTCCGGCCCCTCCGCCTGCTGCAGAGAAGGCGCAGCTCAGGCAGAGGGGGCTGATGGATGCAGCGGCGCGGCTGTCGGCCAACGGGGAGGACACAGACGCTGCGCGCCTTGCCTCCCAGGTCTCTCTGTCCCAGGATTGCCTCCGACTGCGGTATTCATTCTTTGAGGCACCCTCGCGGATGTCCCCAAGATCAAACTCCTTGTGCACCTTATCCCACAGACCAGCCGCCTGGAGGGTGCATGCACAAACACATACAGAAGGTAGATGACCAACTTGCACTACGTTAGCTTGCCTTGAGGCTGACTGAATCATCATTTTTTCCTCCAAGCCACTGACATACATTGCACACATCGACCTTGCCAGCCTAGTTGAGAGTGTAAGAGTTGCTAGCTGCTCAATCCCCAGGCCAGTGGCTTTGAGTCATGCTTTCATTGGCCACAACCTGCCACAAAGACTGCTGCCTGATCCTTACAAACAACTCCCCTCCGCAGTCGCGCAAGCCTACAAGCCACATATATGTTGCATCCCTTACTGCACTCCCTAATCTATGGGGCTTGCGCAGCATCCCTTACCACACTCCCTAATGTATGGGGCTTGCGCAGCATCCCTTACCATGCTTCCTTATGTATGGGTCCTGCGCAGAATCCGTACTCCCTCATCTATGGGTCTTGTGCAGCAACTCTTACCACACTTCCTTATCCATGAGTCTTGTGCAGCATCCCTTAACACACTCCCTTATCTATGGGTTTTGTGCAGCATCCCTTACCCCACTCCCTTATCTAAAGATCTTACGCAGCGTCCCTTACCGCACTCCCTAATCTATGGGTCTTGCGCAGCAGTGTCTGGACTGTTGGAGATTGCAGGGTCTCTACAACTTGATGGCCCCTGCAAATGAGCATGCACAGGGGTTCAGGGAATTGCTTCTAAGCATGCTTATCTATTGGGCTTAAGGAGTGCCCTGAGCTTGTCACGCATAATAGGGACTAAAAGTCTCATCATCAGCCCATTAAATAAAACTAGACTGTGTCAAGAAGATGCCAGGCTCTCCTGAGATGAGCATCGTCTGACGCCAAAGACGCCTTGTGTCTTCTTCTCATGTCCAATTTTTTAGCATTTTCCTACAGCAATGCTACCATGAACAGTAAACAGAGCATTGGGGCACAAGCTTCTCCTTGCAAAAATCTAGCATAATTGGCATAATTGGAACTGATATGCTAACGAGATTTGCTGTGTGACAGATGTGCAATCAAGCTTGAGTACCTGCTATATGTCTACACATTTCTGTGCATGAGCCTGCACACCTGTCATACGCCACCTTAGTGTCCTCAACCTACCAGGCGGCCAGAGGTGCAGGTGCAGACACAGCAGAGGCCTTGTTAATGGTCTTCCGTAGCTGCAGGGGTAAGGGTTTGAATTGAATTGTTATGGGGAAAATGATCAATATAAATACACACTCCCTGACGATGTTATGATGTCTTTGCAACAGTTGGCTTGTTCACTTCAGGGCAACTGATTTGGGAGATGCTTGACCATACACACCACGACAGAATGCAGATTGCAGTAAAATGCAGAGTTGCGAGCAATGGATACCCGCAAAGTTGGTCTAAACAAAAACATGTACCTCACAATACAAACATGTTTGTATCAGCAGAATTAATGGCTCTGCGGGATTTGCCAGGGATCCAGAAAGTGATTGCTTGACAAGTCACGAATGTGAACCACCTATGTGCGTGACCAGGCACCTATATTTTGACGCTTGATGGCATCTAAGGCTGGTGATGTACCGTGCTGTATGGGAAAAGATGGCAGCTCCCTCAACCCCGAGTGAAGGCACGCCTTGCTTGTCAGTTAAGCTGCCCTTTTATCCACGATAATTCAACTGACAATATAAGGCATACCTGGCGCTTTGCCTCAAGGCTTGAAGGGATGGAGCGTACATCAATCCCTTCTCAAACTGTCTTTGAAATGAGTTGTGAAACCAACTTGTGAAACATGGCAATCAAAGCAAGTGGTTCCAGTGCTCACCAAAGGGAACTGCAGTGGAGATCGCTTCCTTTGAAACCGGCGTTTCTTCAAACTTGAACCTCTGCCAACAGTGCCTGCCCCGCCTGAGCCTGAGCCTGCAGAGTCTCCAGCCTTTGCTGCCTTCCTGGCTCGCATCTGGTCATGTAGACGCACCCAAATTGACCTAAACAAGAGCAGGAGGTGTGGAAAGGGCTCTTATTTAGGGTGGTCATACAGACACTCCCAAATTGACCTACGCAAGGGCAGCAGGTGCAGAATGGTCAGTTATTCTAGATATGCTGGAGCCCTTCTGTGGGGCTGCTGGGTGTGCAGTCATTTTAATGCAAGCTGCACTGGTCTTGATAAACAATATGCCACAACTGCTATAAACCTCTCTTCGGATTGTCCAGCAGCAAGTGCAGCAACGAAGACTGCAGTAGACAGCCCAAACTGATCAGTCAACTAAGTTTGAAACAAGGGGATCCATACCCTGAAGATCCAAGAGGGACATGCAATCCTCACCTTAAGCTCGGGTTTTGTTCATCATGGACACTGACAGAGCGGCGAAGCTCTCCCATGTGCACTGCTTGCAGTGTCTTTGCTGCCGCATGGTCTGCCACAACGTTTGCTGCAGGATGAAAGCGGCAGATGCCTCACTATGTTCATAACCATTATATTTGGAAACGAGAGGATGACGATGGTGGCTATGATAGTGATGGTGATGGTGGTGATGATGGTGATGGTGATGGTGATAATGACAATCACAATGGCACTGGGCAGTGGCAGCACCAGCACCAGCACCAGCAAAAGCCTTTTTCTACATTATCAACAATCCAGATTCCCTATCCTGTACCACAACCTCGATGGCAACCTGGCAAAACAAACAAAAATCCAGGCCCAATGCAACGCACATGTATGCAAAGCAATTGAGGACGGCTGTGCAACTACAATGAAGCGCTCAGCTTGCAATGATCAATACATAAGCAATGTCATCGATACCATCAATGATAAGTATACCAGGGCAGCAGGATACTCATGCACGCACACCAGGAGCACAAAAAAATGGGATGGAAACCTACCAATGTACAGAGCAATCAAGGTTATCCACATGGTCAGAACAGGACTCAGGACATTCCCTGCTGGTACCCAGACCTGCATGAATAGAGTGTGAGGAAAGTCATGTACTCATTGGGAACCTATCAGCCAATAACAAATTCGATTCAGAGCACGTGCCAGGCGTGACACTCAGTGGATTCAAGGGGTGAGGCATGAGACATGCTTTGCATGAAATATCTCGCAAAATTGTGCGCAAGCTACATGATGCTTATCCAAGGGCGCGTACACTCATTTGTTCACAACAGCACTTTTGCACCCTCAACTCTCATCTCCCCGCTTGTATCGATCCAATACATGCAAAATAGCTGAACAATTAACAATTTTCAAGTTTGATCCGCCAAGAAAAACTTATCATGTGCAAGCCCTGTCAGCCACTGCATAGTCATAGGGGGCACTTAATACTTGTTTTACAGCACACATCATAGCAACTTGGCTGCAATTAGTCTGTGTATTCTCACCACATCACGGCCATCCCAAGGAAAGTCGATGCCAATCAAGCTTGCGGTCGCATTCGCTAGCTGCTCTCTGGATCCCTCCTCAAGATGGTCGATGTAGCTGAAGTGGTGATCAGCCTCTGGCAACCTCGAGTGTGTGGCCGAATCACCACCTTCACCTGCAGCATCCATGCACAAGCCCAAAATCAAGCTATATATGCAATATATGCTACGTATGCAACGCAGGCATGCCGCATTGGATGTGCAGCAAAAGCCACATGCCTCAAAGTAACACTGCACAACAGCACAGAGCAATTTGCTCTCAAACTTTCCATTTCCTAAATCTAGGGAGTTTACATCCTAGGCTAAGGAAAATGATGGCCCGAGTTGAAAACGCACCCCAGAGCATGAAGGACGAGAACCACGGGTAGCGCGAAGTCAGGATCGGGTGGAGCCATTTTGCGCAAACGGCGGACTTGACTTGATCTGCACCTCCCTCATCCAAGCTGCTGCTACCACTGCTTAGGCTGCTGCCCTTCAGGAGGCCATTGCCACAGAAGGAGTGGTATGTGCTGCACCAAAGGGTGCAAAACAGTTAAAAGGTGTGTCCTTGTGTACACTAACATGCCAATGTGTGAAAACAGTTGAGAGAAGCCAGTGCTGAATCCTCCAAAATTTGGGGGTTGACCATCTGAGGTGATATGAATCATGGCTTATGCTGATAAGACCAGATAGCCAAGGGTCAGTGAAACTTATCTATGCACTTTCCTCTATTCAACCAAACTTTCCAGCATCTAATTTCAGGCAGGAGCAGCAAGTCGAGAGACTTCCAAAACAAGTGACCATGCTGTGTGCACAATGCACACTGGGTTACTGAGCAGTCACGTAGTGCTTCATAGGGGCACGGCACAGCATAGCAGAGGTCTCAGCTTAATAGACTAGCAACCCCACCTGCACATGACTCCAAGCACCATAGAGTTCAGCAGCAGGCAGGACATGACTTCAGGTGACCAAGAGCCCGTAGCGAGAGACACTTTGGGCGTCAGAACTCTGAAGTGCACCAGCAAAATGTGCAGCAGCCACAGCGCGGACAGAACCTGCAGAGGGTACGAGGCATATGCAGCAGCTGGTGAGCAAAGCAGATGCCAAATGACAGGCTCAATGGGGCTGGGCGTATGCTGTGGCAAGCAGCAACACAAAAACTCTAACAACAGACACATTACATCCTAACTTGCACCCGCTAGGGCCACATGGTGGTCTATGGGGAACAATGCCCAAGCCGAGTGTTTCATGGATCATGGAGCTGGCTACAGCAGAAAAAACAGTGTATGGCGCACAGCCAGATCACAGGCAGCCGCTGTGCAGTAATGATTTTGGTGATGCCGCCAAACTCCTGATTGCGGCGGGGCCCTTGGTAGGTTGCTTGTGAGCAGCACTGGCAATCTTTGCTTGATGCACATGACCAGTTCGTTGATCTGCACATGCGTTTGACTACACGTCCTGCAGCGGCCCAATTGGCACAAGGCAGGAAGCAGCATGTGCTCACCACTAGGCTTCCCAGGGAGACAACAATCATGAGGCTCACATCCGCCTGCATGCAAAGCAAGACAGACCAAGTTTCGCGCGCATTGTGTCCAACAGCATGCTTCAAGAAGCCTGCTTAAAAGCCATGTTTTCCAAGGTGCCCTCAGTGACAAGCAGCCTGTGCAATCAAACAAGCTGGACGTGCTGAGATCTCGGACCTTGATATTGACCCCCATGCTATCGAGCGAGGGGAGGTGGTAGAACACTGCGCCTGTCAGCCAGGCGATGTAGATGCTGGTGAAGTTGATGTGGCCCCTGTGATGCGGTAGCGGGCAAGGCGCTGCATCAGTTTGTGGTTGGAAGAGCCAAACATTCAGCTTGTACCTCACGAGCCAAATTGCGGCTGCAGCAATTGAAAGAGCACGAGGTTACGCAGGTGGTCGTTCCCCGGGGGCCCTTTCACACGGTCAGCATGGTTCAGGCCAGGGAGGTTCCAGGCTGCCCACTGCACCAGCAGCAACAACTCTTTAAGTGCATGTGCAGCCAGCCAAACTTGTCCACACTGCTCTGTCTTAGTATGCTCTCCTTTGAAAGCAACCTGCAGCCCTCACACTGGCCTTATTACCTACACGTCAAGACCAATTTGAGCTTGAAAATATACATGCACTTGCATCACACTGACCTTGATGCACTGCCGATGCGGACTCGGACATAGGGACGGACATAGAAATAGGCGAAGGTGGCCAACAGTGCTGCGCGCAAAAGGGCATGGGTGAGTTAACAGGCTTGTGCGCCTGCAGGTCTGCAACAGCAGCTTGGTAATGAAGGGGCATACTGGGATGCAAGAGGATAGGAGGCATGCAGAAACAACGCCATTCATAGGAAAGCTGGTGGGAAGCTCCTTCATTCCAAGAACAAGCCAAAGATAAGGGAGAGAAGGATGCTTGGTAAAAATAGCAGTTGTGGCTGAACCTAGGCGCCTGCGCCAGCAAAAAACATCCCGACAAAGACGCCTCAGTACCTGATAGCACCCAGTACCCTTTAGCTGACCAGATCTTCTCCTGGCTGTTGTAAGAGCCCACACAGCAGGCAAGCCCAGCTAACAAGGCAGAGATGTAGCATCCAAAGTGTGTGTGCTCAAAGTAGCGGAGCTCCGGTAATTCCTTAGGACCAGCTTCCATGGTGCCCACCCTGAAATTGCAGTGCAAGTCCAAATTGCAAAGTGCAGGCCATCGATCAAGTATAGAATCATGTCCAATGCACAAAACTGTGCCTTCCATATGCTCAGAAGAATCAGCCCTGAACCTCATGTATCTGCAATTTAAAACATTCATTGTTTGCACAAATCAAACAACCCAAGCAAGTGCGTTTGTGTGTGTGGGTTTGTGTGTGTGTGTGTTTGTGTGTGTGTGTATGTGTGTGTGTGTTTGTCAGTATGGGTGTGTGTTTAATTCTTAAAATGTGAAAGAGTGATTGTGTAAGAATGTTTGTGTGTGTATTTGTCTGTGTGTGTGTTTCTTTGTCTGTGTTTATTGGTGCGTGTGTGTATGCGTGTGTGTGTGTGTATGTGTTTGAGCGCGTGCGTACATGTGTGTGTGCACG
>LFCJ01001524.1_pt1 | contig 16260 bp, 20 predicted proteins | sample 643141 | NCBI WGS metagenome assembly LFCJ01 (sample SAMN03766243, study PRJNA286221) | soda lake metagenome | biome: soda lake; feature: Kulunda steppe; material: water; isolation source: sample B1-Br-g2 brine of Lake Bitter-1 | place: Russia: Kulunda steppe | collected 2010-07 | reverse complement strand
AGCTGGGTCGCCCCTGTGCATCGGGAGAACCCACTTGAGCACCCGACACACGCAGGCTGCTTGCACGTGCCCCCAACAAAGTACTGTGCCCCCCCTCACTAGCAGCCAGGTAGCGGCGCAAAGATGCAGGCACCTGCACGAGCAGAAAAATAAGCACACTCGTGAATGTGTGTACTTGTGTGCGGCTTTGCGTATGCGCATGTGCGTGTGCGCGTGCGTCTACATGCGCGTGTGTGTGTGTGTGCGTGCGTGCGTGCGTGCGTGCGTGTGTGTGTGTGTGCGTGTGTGTGCAGGGGCGAGATTGCATGCGTGCAGGTGTGCATCCATACAGGCGTGTGTGAATGCATGCTTGCATGTGTGCATGTGCATGTTTGTGTGAGTGTACGTGTGCCATGAATGTATGAATGCATGTGTGTGAGCACACACACACCAAGTAAAAAGTGTGCATGCATGGTGATGTCTTGCAACCAGGCTGTAGACGAGGCATTTCTACACACAGCAGCACATGCCCTGCTTGCCGTGACAGCCAGACATGCTGTCTAGCCTTTGACAGTCCTGAACAAACACACCCTCTTAACCCAAGAACTATTCCTCCTGGAGGTCCACACACCTGTATGACACCTCGCCACTCCTCCCCAGCCAGCACATCCTCCAACATCTGGTCCAGGTTGTGGAGGTCATACATGAACAGCACGCGCAGTAAACCGTCTGAAAGCTGGTTGTCATACTTCACATGGAGCAGGTCACCCATGTACGCAAGGCTGGACGCATTCTGGTACAGCACCTGCAGGAGGGTATCAGTGCAAGTTACGAAGTGCAGCAGGTGAAGCCTCAGCCTTAACCGTAAACCCTGGCTGCAGGCTGTAGTGATGAGAGCGCATTCCAGAAGTTGGGGTCAAACCAGCTGATTAGCCTCCACCCTGGCTCCCCCAAAGAATTAACTGACGATTATACCAGGGGCCCCTCGCAGTATTTGTCAAAGTTGACAGCCTAAACAGTGCAATGTTGTAAAACAATCAGGTCGACTTGACTGAGCTCACTACTGGCCATCGCAGGTGCTAGAGCCTATTTTTTACATGCATGGCGATTCCTGCTATGCTCACACCGCATTACTTGCCTCTGGATGAAAGGCAAAGCATGAGGTATGCAGTCTGTAAGCCCTGGCTCTTTTTTTGGACGGCCCCTCTTGCCATTCCAGCATGGCTGAGCCATGAGGCTGCCAAACCACACCGGAACAGCTGACATGCATTGCAATGCCAACATAACAACATGACAAATCAAGCGTGAATGCATGTAAGCTACCCACTCAAAGGCACCAAGGGAACCCATCGCCCTACAAAAGCCACTGTGCCACTCTGCAGGTGGGAAGTGCAAACATGGGCCATGAGCAGGCAGCGCACGTGCTGCAATTTGATGCCCTGATTCGATACATATGGCACACCTTGCCCTGGAAATCGATGAGCGTCAGGATGGCCGGCACGTGGCTGAGCACCGCGTAATCACGCATGAGACGCGGCACCACCTTAGGGCAACAGGTGCAGGATTTGACTGAGTAGCGCCTGTGAGTTCTAGCAGCACATGCAACAGAGCATGTCAGTCCGGCTGATGAAAAGTTTGCATGTAAATCCTTTTCATAATTCCCGCCAGCTGCTGCACCTCGCTTCCAAAGCAACATATGTCTGCAAGCATTCTTTATGCTTGTATACGCTTGAATGCTCAAAATTTTGTTAAAACACCAGCTTGGGTGGTAAAATAGGGTGGATCAGCTTTATTCCGTTACACTGGCTGGTCTGGGATATGTTGCAGGCAGGAGGTGTGCCCTCTTGCCAAGATTCCAGTGCCCCAGGGCTGAAGCTGCCTGTGCATGATAATTCAGGTATGCTGCAAATATGTACAATGCAGGGAGCTCAGCTGAAGCCTCCCAGCGCAACGAGCAAGCGTGTTGATGCAAGAGCACTTCACATGCACCTGGGCATCTGGTCTTGGCGGACGTTGCTACTTGGCATTTGAGCGCCACTCTAGGTGAGTTGCTGCAAGGAATGCTGAGATACAATTTAACCGCTTTGTGACAAAGCCTGCCATGAGAGGGGAATGGCCAAACATGGGGAAGACCGCACATCACGTCTCTTTTGGGTTGACCATCTCTACACACCGGCCAGCAAACCTCACCTGGCATCAGGCAGCTAAGCATGCCATGCATACATACATAGCACACAAGTTGAAGGTCGGCAAGAGCGCGTAAGGTGTAACCTACGATTGCGACGACGGCGCTGAGGGCTGTGGTGACTGAACCAGCCGTACCCAGGGACAGCAGGTCGGGACTGTGGTGACTGCACCAGTCACTCACCTCTGCAGGGTCATAGGGCACGTTGTGCTCAATGGCCAATGCAGGCATTGGTGCTTCCTCCTCATCCCTTGAGGCCACGCTCCCTCTGCGCCTGTGCTTGCTGTCAGGCTACAGGTCAGCATACGGACATGCAGCATGCATTAGCCTTGGCGGTAGAGAAGTGCACAGCTGTGCAGCATGCAATGAGCCCAGACTTGTTGAGAAAACTGGCCGAAGACAAGGCCACTGCTGGCTATCTTGCTTGATACACCCAGCTTTGCAGCTCCTCACATACAAGGTGGCAGTGTGTTCACCTATTGACATCAAGCACAGTACCCTAGCACTTGCCGACATATTCTCTCTCTGATTCACCACTGCCGCATAACATATGGGGAACCATCAAACACCAACCAGCGCGCCCGTGTGCACGCATGCACAGTACGCGCGTAGACATACACACAGCGTCACCCCTGTGACTGAATCGCACACCAACTGCGAAGAAGCTTGGAGGAAAACCATCACTTGAGACTTGAAAGTGCGCTTGCATGGCAACTTGTCCCAGCAGCACCCTGGCCGCACACTCACCTTCCAGAGGCATGGCGTGATGCGCATGCCAAGCAAGGAGGATGTTTGGCCAGCAGGATCGGGGGTGACGTGGCTCACAGCTGTAGGCTCGCCACGTTTCAGGTTGCGCAGTGCCTTCTGGATGGCAAACGTCAGCAGTGTGTCCCGCTTCAGCAGCTTGCATACTACCTGCACAAGAAACAGACAGATGAATGCACAACATGAGCACATGGTCTTAAAGGCAGCGCTTGAGGCAGCAATCGATTGAGATGCCAACAATTGCCCCAAAACCACAGCTTTGCCAAGCATATGCATGAGCGCGAGCTTTTCACGACCTGCCAAGCTAAATTCAAGAGTGTACAGCTCAATACCATTCTCACTGCAACTGAGAGTGGCCCCCAAGTGTAAACAAGCCGGCTGGCTTACATCTAGGCTGCATTAGGAATTGGCAGCTTTGCACTAGGCTCCCCAGCAATGGACTCTCTTGCTTGCTAACATGCTCTCTCTTATTCAAAAGTACTTGGGTTCAGTTAGTTGGCAGCGCACAAGCTAGGTGCACCAATGCAAGCAGCTGTAGGCACTTGATGCCTGAAGGTTGCGTACCACCTAGTCTCAAGACTCACCTGGCCATAGTCGCTGAGCCCCGAGAGACCAAAATAGGCTCGGCACGTGACATTCACATGCATGGGGACCAGATTGTTCCTAGGGCGCCCACGCTGCAGGAAACCCTCCTCTGACTGCACGCACATAGGGGCAAGAGGTGAACAGAGGTGATAAGACTTCTAGCACCTGCTTCGCGTCGCAGGAATCCACTGAGTGGCAATGCCAAGATACCTTTGTAACCAGGCACATGTTTGCACCAGCACGTAGGTCTAACAAGAGGTACATGTTCATGGTAAGCCCTTGATGCATGTCTACAACGATACTCCCACGCCCTCCCTCTGTGACGTGGCTGTGTGCAAGAACCATAGGATCAAAGCCCGCTGCTTGATGAACGCTTATGTACGCTCATTAATACATGCGCACACGCATGCACACAAACAAACGCACATGTGTTGCACACTCACAAACAGCGCTCACGTATGCAATCACAAACAATGTGCACCAATCTCGCATGCATGCATGAGATGGTCCTGTGCCTTCATCAACTCCTTGATATGCAATGATGTACACAGATTCAGCAGCTTGCAAGTGCATGGGTGTAAACAGTCCGGGTGCTGATGCTTATTTCCAGACCCACCTGCAGAGTGAGGATTGCTGTGGGCTGGGACTTGAACTTGGTCTTTTCCAGGGTCTGAGGACTGTGTAGAGTAAAACCCAGCGCCCTAAGTTCCTCCACTGTCATGTCCCGATGCTGCCCACCCGTGCTGCTGTTCCCCCTGCTGGTTACGCGGGATGCAATGCGCTGGGGCTGGTTCCAGGACTCGGTGGGGCTGACGACCTCCCGAGCCGGCCCTGCTGCTGCAACTTCAGCCTGGTCAGAGAGTAGGACGTCGCTGTCATGCTGGAGGGAGGGCTCTGGCATGTGGGCCGGGTCGTTCGTTGGGACTACTCTCTTGGAACGCGGGCCCCTCCGCGACCCCCATTTTAACATCCCATGGGTCTTTAACGACAACGTCCCTGCCTCTTTGCCACTGTTTCGCCGCTCATCAAGCTCCTCCTCAATGTTGGGGAGCCCGCTCCCGAGGCCGTGTCGGGCATGCTCCTCTGCAACGCCATTTGGGCCTTGGATTCCAGAATGTATCTGCTTGGGATCATCATCCTTAGCCGCAGGTGTAAGACATGAGAACCAAGTCAGACCCATCCTACGAGACTACGAGCTAGCCCATAGTAATCAAAAGATTATTTACATTCGGATAAGAACATTTTTTAATAAAACATGTCTATGTCCCGTGGGTATTTGGCGGAGATGATAACTATATAATTTATAGCCATTTCTGGAATCTTATTTTGAGGCTGAAACCTTACAGGGTTACAGGACCGTGTCTTTAGCAAGCGGCGAGTTCCTGCCCTGGGGCGCATCAGCACGCTTGATTTAAGGTCAGGCAGCATTTTGTTTTTTTTAGTCTCATCGACTGGTACGCTCTGGTAAACTTCATTCGCAATTTTACACAGGGTTCTGCTTTCCTGTGCCACGGGCCTCGGCAGCTAGCGGGAAGTTATGCCGCAGTATCAGGTAAGTGCAGGCAAACGAGTGGCTCAGTGGCTAGGTGCCATTGGTGTACGTCCCATGCATGGCATCAAGCTCCCTGTACCTTCTTCCTTGCAGCAGCAGCAGCAACAGCAGCAGCAGCAGCAGCAGCTGGAGCACCTTTGGTGGCAGGCATGATTGGCGTGTATGATGCCCACGCAGCGGGCAAGAGAGGCCACGTGAAGCTGCATCCCCCTGTCAAGTCTGAGCACGGAGCAGGGAGCAAAGCATCAGCTTCGCAAGCCAATGGCATGGGGCTTGCACCAGGTTTTGAACGCCATCGTCATGTCTCTGCACCCAATGCCATGGGCTCTCACCAAGCGGCATCAAATGGGGGAGGGGGTACTCCAACTAATCACTGGGCACTAGTGTGGGATTTAGGGGCAAAGGCCGGGGCAGCAGCAGTGGCAGCATCATCATCAGCAGCTCGTGGCAGGTTGGGGCAGTGGGCTCGCCTTAGGCGTGAGGCTAGGGGGGGCGGAGTGCTCCCCTCTGGCGAGATTGAGGCCCTTGGACGCCAGTATAACTGCTTGGAGCACGAGTTTGAGGTGCGCTGTCTTCTGGAGGGAAGATGTTACAGGCCTGCCTCTGCATCAGGCCACGCCCTGTCCTCCTTCTGCTGGGTTGTGAGCGTCTAGTGGTGCTGTTCCTTGCTGCTTTCCCTGCCGTTAGTGCGTGTCATATGCCACTTTCAAGCATGGTGTATCCAGCATGCCATGCCTGCGAGCTTCCATTCGTGTTCTGCACCTCTCAGTTGGTTAGTTTGGGAACTCAGCTTCGCATGTTCGGGTGGTCGCTGAGCTCAAACCCAGCCTCTAAGCCGACAGCATGACTTGTGCATGGAAGCGCATGCGAAGTCCATGCTTTTTTCGCATGCATCTTGCATGCCTTGAAGGTGGCAAAGATGCATCAAGCAGGCAGCCATCCAGATGGCGCAAGTGAAGTGGGCAGGGATGCATGTTACCAATGACCAACGCCCACTTATCTTTTGCAACCAGGGCTTCAAGCAGAAGTGGCCTGCCCTAGAAGCTGAGGCGGCCAGCAGGCGCGCCTTGCGCCGCGCGCAGTCTGCTCATCCACTGCCAAGCCACTCTCGTGCTGCCGCCACCGCAGCCAACCCCCACGGCGCCGCAGGTGCGTTGCCTGCTGAGGCCTGCTGGCCTGCCTGGGCAACACCTGTCCTGAGAGGCTCGCTGCTAGAACTTTGGTCCACCAGATTATGCTGCACTTGTTCCCCTGTGTAGTATGGACACATGTCGCCAGGGTTGCCTTGCCAACCTTAGACCCAGTTGCCAGACTGCACATACCACACCGACGCTGCTGCTTTGCAGGGCAAGCTGCTCTCAGCCATCGTCACCCCAGCAGGCCGCGCACCGCCCCCTCTTCTCAGCTTACGCCTGGCCAGAACGTGAGCGGCTGCTGCAGCAGCATCCCCCACCCAGGCCGCCAAGGAACACGCACCCCCGAGCGCCATGCAGCCGCGCGCACACCCAGCCGGCCGCGCTGGGTTAGTGGGGGCCGCACACCGGAGCGAACGCCACCCCCGTCACACCACCGCGCCAAACAGGCACACACCCGCCACGCCCGCACACCCGAGCGTCTGCCTCTACCCCGCCTCCATTCCCAACAGACCCCCCCTTTGAGCAGCATCATGCCCACGCCAGAGCGCCAGCGCACCTTGTGCAACAACAGCTCGCGGCTGCCAGGGCCTGCCTCAAGCGCAGCTGAGCGCGCACAACGGTGCCCACAGCCACTTGTCCAGCCGCTTACTTTGCTCACCCCCCTGCGCACAGGGCAGCAGCAGCAGCAGCAACAGGTCGCGCCTGCAACTCAGCCTTCGCCTCAGAAGTTGCAGTTCGCCAGCAAGCAAGGCAAGGGGGTTGGCCCAGATGTATTGCACACCGGACTGCAGCAGCAGCAGCAGCAGCAGCATACCAGCAGCGACGCCGCTGCTTCAACCAACATGTGGCGGCCAGAGGGCAGCAGCGGTGCCCGCACCTACTCCCCCTTTTGCCAACCCATGGGCTTAGAGGGAGCGGACAATGACGACGACGAGGACCCGTTCTCGCTGCCCGTGCTTGTTGGCCCTCCCGCAGCCCGCAGCCGCGCGGGCAAGCTGGCCACAACCGCCGCAGCCGAGGCCCCTCCCCCGCACACCAGTGCCACTCCATCACGCCACTTGCGGCAGAGTACGGACCTGCTGCTGCCCAGCCTAGGCAGTGTGAATGCCATGCTGGCCGCCACCTCAAACCCCGCCACACCCAGGACTGCCCAAAAAAGCGCGCCCTCCAACCTTCCGCACCTGCCGAGGGGCTCGCGCACCAGCGCCACCAGCAGCTGTGTGCGAGCCGATCCAGACGGGCACAAGCAGCTGGAGCAGGAGCAGATGGCGCATGCGCAGCACATCCGCCTCATGCAGCGCCGCCTGGTGCAGGAGCAGCGGCGGCTGGACGCGCTGCAAGCCGCGGCAGCCGCAGGGTCGCAAGGGGCTGCCGGCACGACCGCTGGCCCCAGCAGCGCAGAGCGCATGGAGTCTGCAGGCGCGCCTCCCGCGGGCCCCCGGTCCCCTGCCTCGTTCATCCTTGCGCCCCCTGCTGCGCCAATGGGCAGCAGCCCCCGTGCCGCGCACGAGCACGTGCAACCACGCCTGGCCACCGCTGCATTGCATGGCGACGGCGCCGCTGCCAGCGCAAGCAGCAGCCTGAGCAGCAGCACGCTGCAAGGCGAGGGCGTGACGGCTGCCGCCACCACCCTGCAGCGCAAGCAAGCCGCCAGCCGCATTCCAACATGGGCGCTGCCGTCAGGCAGCTCTGCTGCAAGCCCTATGCACGTGCCGGACAGCGAGAAGGACGGGGCAGGGGGCAGCGCCAACATGCGTGTCATGGCCATGGCTGCTGCGCTTGCGGAGGCCAATCGACAAGCACATGGACCAAGTCTGGCAGCCTCCCCCCCAGTGCAGCAGCAGCAGCAGCAGCAGGCCACACGGGACGCTCAGAAGGCAGGCACCAGGACAGCCAGGGGAGTGGTTACTGCAGCAGCAAGCCCAGGCGCGCAGAGAGCAGTGCCTGCCGCTGCGGCTGCGGGGGCAATGGAGCAGCAGGGCCCGCAGACTCGAGCAGGCGGCGCCAGCAAGCCAAGGGGGGGGCGCGCAGCGCAGCGCCCCCGGGTCCAAGTGACGCCACCTAGCGGCGGCGGCAGCAGCGGCAAGCACAGCGCGGCCCTGTCACCCTCAACCCCCAAAAGCGCCCCTCGTGTCACAGCTGCCACGCGCACCAAGGCTGGCCGTGGTCCCCACCCGGCATCCACGTTCTCCGCAGCTGCCAGCGCGGCTATGGCCAACCCCGGCCACAGCAGCTGCAAGCCCCCATACCTGGGCCCCCTCCACACAAAGACCTCGGTGGGCCATTTCCTGGTGGCCAAGGGCACCCCCTCCACACCAACCTCGCGCCGCCCCGCCTCCGCCTCGTCCTCGGATCCTGCTGCAGCAGCCCTGGCAGCAGCTGCCAGCCTGTCGACAGCTCGCAGCCGGAGTGGGCTATCAAGTGCCGCTGCCTGCCGCGCACTCAGCGCTGTGGGCAGTGCGGCAAGCAGCACACAGCACTCGCCCCGCCCCTCTTGCTCAGGTGTGCACCAGGCCTGATCATATGATGGGGAGCCCTGAGATGGCTTGCATGCGTGCTTTCAATGCGTGCTAGATTTCAATGCAGCCAGGACGGCGGATGTTAAGGGCGTGCAGTTCCCCATTCTTGTGCATGCTCTGTGTGGGCGCTTGCACGGGGCGCGAAGCCTGCTTGTGGTAAGGGTGCCAGCCCACAGCAAACCAGCCCATGCTCAGGGATGCGCGTGGAGTGCATAGCCTACATGTGCCGCATGCACCTTGGGGGATGAGCGCAACACATGATTGTGCGTGCGCATGCATGCAGGCATGCAAACAATTGTGCATGCACTTCAAAACGCGCACGCACACACATACATGCATACACATACACATGCCCACTTATTCATATACATGCCCACATACACATACACCCAACACACACACACACACACATGCACATGCACAACGCACAGGCGCATGCACAACGCACAAGCGCACCATGCAGCACACACACACACACCTGCATGCATCTGCAAATACATGCAGGCGCACAGTCGCCAACCCAGACGCCCCTGCCTCCGCGTGGCTGCGCGCACGCGCACCGCCCAAGCAGTACCTCCGCCACGCCTGCCTTTGTGACACCCTGTGACCCAGCACCAGGCAGCACACACTCCACCCCACCCTTCCACACGCCGCCCTCACGACCGGACAGCAACGGCCGGGCAGGGAGCGACCGCCGCAGCAGCAGCGGTGTGCCTGGTGGCCACAGCTACCTCCTGCGGCTGCAGAGGGAGGCGCGCGCACGGCATGCAGCTGCGGCCGCGGAGGTGGGCTCGCCCACCCTGGCAACTGGCGGCAACACTGCTGCCGCCCCTGCCTGCGGCCCCAGCCTCATCCGCAGCCCCTGCTCTCCCTCAGTATCCATGCGCTCCGCCGACGCAGGCTCCCCCCCAGACGCGCCCATCACGCTGCTGCATCCGCACCGCCCGCTCTCTCACAACCCGGGCACCCCCCGCGAGGACCTGGGCGCCAGCTGCAGCAGCAGCGGCAGCAGCAGTGGCAGGTGCAGCTGGCAGCAGCAGGCTGCCCGGCAGATCGCTGCGCCCCTGATGCGCTCCGTGCCTACGCACATTGCGTTCAGCCCAAGCACGTGCGCGAGCAGCGCGGACCGCGGCAGCCCCATGCAATGCGAGCGAGCAGAGGACATGCTACCGCTGAAGCAGCTGTCTGTCCTGCGGCAGAGCAGGTGGGGGAGGAGGGGAGAGGGGGCAGGGCAGGGGATGGAGGGGGGAGGAAGGGGGAAGAGTCTCCCAATGGGCTGCAGCCATGCACGTGGCTTGTGCCAAGGTGGCACGCTGTACTGCAGCGTCACAGGACAGGCAGGAAGTGTGCGTGCATGCACGTATGTGTGTGTGTATGCATGACACGGGGCACAGTGCTACTGCCTGGTGCGCCGGCCATGCGTGCTGGCCGCCACGTGTGCACGCTGGGCACTCCGCACCCTCTGCTCTCACTGTGCCCCTTGGCTGGCCTGCTGACCCGCACGCAGGATGAGCTGCGCAAGCAGCGCCAGCAGCGCGACGGCCGTCTCCCACGCCACCCCTGCCTCCCAATTCCACACTCCGCCCCTGAAAGGCAGGTCCAGCGATGGAAGCGTGCCATACCGGGGGCAGCCCTCCTCCTCCCAGCAGCACACACCATCAAACTGCCCCACCCCTCCCCACAACGGCCGCCCTCCCTTCCGCCTCTCCACAAGCAACCCCCTGAAGCACAGCCTGGCTAGGCTGAAGCTGCCCTCGCCCAGCCCCCCGCACGCCAGCCTGCAGGCCAGCGGGAACTTGGGGGCTAGAGCGCGCGGGACACCCCCGCCAGCCTGCACCCCGCTGCCCTTCCAAGCCCTGCAGTCCAAGAGCTTCACCGCAGGCAGCGGCGTTAAACATCCCGGGGGCCCGCTGGCTGCAGCCCGGGCAGCAGCAGCGCTGCAAGGGGCTGCAAGGGAGGCGGCGGCACCGGCTGCTGCGGCTGCCCAGGGCGGCTGCCAGCCTGGACGGCAGGGCTCACGGGGCTTGCTGCAGGTTTTGCCGTCACAGCGACAGCAGCCGCAACCACACAGGCACCACCCCTCCTTTGAGGCCACCACACGAGAGGAGCTGGATGCAGATGCAGGTGCGCGACCCTGCCTGCCAGCATGTATTCATCGCATGCATGCGCGAGTGCGGTGGGTGCATGGGTGCAGGTGAGGGTGCGCTCTGCGTGGACAGGCGCGTGTGCATGTGTGTGTGCATGCCCCTGCGCATGCATGCAGGCACCCGCCAGCACACGGCGCCAGCTCAGCACTCAGCAACTCAGCAACTCAGCTCAGTGGGTGTCAGGGCCATCGTACGGTGTCCGCTGGCAGGCTGGTCTTTGAGAGGGTGCACAGCGTAGGATGTGTGGGTGGGAGGTCAGGAATGCTTGCTGCTCCCCTGTGTGTACACTCAGAGCAATGCCTGAGTGTGCACAGCGGATGCAGAGCGCTGTGAACGGACGTCCCTTGGAACCGTGCCCTGGCTTCACCTGCAAAGCAGGCCCTTGCGTGAGGGAGGGGCAGTGTGTGTTTTTGCCGCCAACCCGGCCTTGCGCAGCAACAGCTTCATTTATAGCCTCACCATGCTGAGGGCAGGCTGTGGAGCATATGCCGCTTGCAGGAGAGTGCAAATTTAGCATGCATCCAATCCTTGGATTGGCCTGCTTGTCTGCATATGGCCATCAGCACGCTAGCATCACGGCTGGTTGACAGGGCCTGGAGCACCTGTGCTTGTGTGTCAGCCTCCCTTGTTGTCTTTTCCTGCTCGTGCGCAAACTGATTGTGCACTTGCCACGCAGATGTGGAGCTCGTGAGCCGCAGCAGCAGCTACCAGAGCCACTGCGGCAGCTTCCACCGCGGCAACTCCTCTGAGCTCTTGACCGGCACGGTCTCCTGCGACGCGGCATGCAACGGCGCGCCCGCGCCTGTGCTGGCCACGCGGGGTGCCAACAATGCAAAGGCACAGACAGCGGCGGCAACGCCTATGCCTGCTGACCTGCATGAGCAGCAGCAGCAGCAGCCCCACCTTGCGGCACGCGTGGCAGCCTCACCAGTTAAGGCGGTAGCATCATACTGGTCGCGCTTGTTCTCCCGCCCATCAGGGCATCACCAAGCTGCAGCAGCAGTGGGCGAGATGGGTTGAGTGGGATGCGGTGACCGAAGGTGATGGCACTCATAAGGGCGCAGGCTACTTCCTCTCGAGAATGGTGGCGTGGATGCTGCTTTGGCAATGCATGCATGCGCTGTGTGCGTCATTCTGCTGTTCACAGCAGCCGACCTTCCCCTTGCAAACACACGCATGACAGCGGTGTTTGGGAGCCTTCAGATTGCTGAGCCTGGTGGACTTCTGTGAAAGCTGCGGGATGGAAGCAAAGGACTTGTCTGGACGCCTCTCTCTTTGTCCCCATATAAATGGCAGCATGTGCCAGCATGCTCAGAGGCAGCCCTGCTGCACTGGGTCATACTACTTACTATTCAGGGAGGGGAGGGAGCCGCTTTGGACGTGCCTCTTGGTTTATGATTTGTGTCAAGCATGCAAAACCACCAAGGAAGTGGCGGCATGCCTGCTCTGATTCTGCGTGTCAGAGCCTGTCTGCTTGATTTAACCAAGATGACAGGATTGTGCATGCAAGTGATGCATACACCTGTACAAGTACCAGCTTGGTCTTGGTGATTTTTGTCAGCTTGCACTGACAGCAGGGCAAAGCGGCACATTGTATTACGTAACTTCCGACCTAAAAAGCTTCTGGACACTTGCTCAACAGGCAATGAAATGCTTCCCCATTGTGCTTGACGCCCTTGTCAAAATTGATGTACATACCTGCAATAAATATTTCTGTTTGACCTCGAGTCTGTTCTCAAGTCTGGACAGAGTTTTTATACTGCCTTCATCTATGGTGACAATCTCTATTTATCAGCACATGCTTTCCGTGCAATTTGTTCGTCTGAATGTTCTTTGCCATTTTGCAATTTAAATGACGCTGATGTGGCTGGCGACGCTCTTTGCCAAGTGACCTACATTTGCTCGGTCCACCTAGAACCTGCTCTTGTGGTAAGGATTTCTTAATTGCACACCAAATAAGGGCAGCTAAATGGAAGCTTGTTAATACTTGCATCCGACCTAAGGGGTTTACAGGTTTACAGGTTATGGGTTAACTGCCAGCCAGGTCGTTAGGCTGATTGGTTTGTTTCTGGCCATCGCTGGCCAAAAAATAGTCCATAATGTCCGAAATGAAATGGCAGAGTCCATTGTGCTTTCAAAGCACATCAAAATTTGATAAAGTTGGTGCACACTTGATAGAGGTCATATACTGTGAAGACACCAGGCCTGGTCACCAGCTGGAGGCCTCTAGCAAATAACATGAGATTATATGCAGGTGCTTATAAGCCATAAGGTTTCAAGGCTGTATCTGCTGAACGAGGGCAGCTTAGCCAGTTGTTAGCCTCCAGTGAGGTTCGAACCCCGAACCCACAGGTTGCGGGTATGTATGGACAACTTTCCATCACAGGTGCCCCGCCTTATAAGCCATATGGGTCACACTCCACACCACCATTCTTGGTGTGGGAGGTTCAATTTAGTCAATCTACCTGGCTCAAGGTCAAACTTAAACTTGTTAACTTGGAGGTTCAATTTATACCTCCAAAACTTTGCACCGTCTTCAAGAGCTCGGCCTTGATTCACAAAGGATTCAGAAGACTGCTCTTGAATTGCATGCTCACTCTGTGAACTATGCTCACAAACTCACTAAAAATGCGCACATGAAAAAACATAGAGCTCTCAAGGCCTTGGTCTGGAGGTGGAATCCTTCATCTGGCGCGTTGGAAATGGCCACTGTGACATGTGTTCCTGTGCTGCTGTTCACCATCATCTGTTCCGCTCCCCCTTTAGAAACTCAAACAGGCTGAGACTTTATTAGCCAAGCAGACACCAAAGGCCTAGCCTTGTATGTGCATGAGTGCTTGGAGTGCTGTGCCTAGATTTCAGGTCACGACCTAGCTTGCCTTATTTGGTTTCGATTGCAGGCCTGTTTGGCTTCAGCTAAGCTGCCCTCGTCTGGCAGGTAAAGCTTTGTTACCTAACCTAACCTGTGCTGCTGTTCGAAATGAGGTGCATGTCCTTTTTCACTGTCAGGACTTGTTTGTGTGCTCTCTCAAAAGTAAGTACTCTTTCCTTTTCTTCCCTTTCTGCCAATCCTTTTCTATGGAGGCCCCTTATATTCCACATGCCTTGCCTAGTCAGACTGCCTTTGATTTTCTTTCTCAACGGCACAATAGACTGCCATTTCATTTAGGACATTATGGACTATTTTTTGGCTGGCGAAGACCAGCAACAAACCAATCAGCCTAACGACCTGGATAGCGGTTAACCCCCTTTACTTGTAACTTAACTTGGTCTGGAGCATGGGGCTGCCAGCCACCCTCCAGAGCCCCACCATTGGTGAAGGAGAACACTTCGGGCCAGTGCGTCTCCTTCTCCTTGATTGATGCAGGGAGCGTCTTGCTGCCTGCATAGCTTTTTTCTTTTCCCCTTGTGTATTTGTTTTTGTTTTCTGCATGGCTCTTTCCCGCTGCTTCCTTGCTAAACAAAGACTGACTGCTAGTCATCCAGATACTACCAGATACTGCACTAGTAACAGGAACGCCTACAAAAGAAACAACCACCATAGGTGTGCATTAAGAAGAAGGCGAGGGTGCAGAGGGTATGGGGGGCTTTGATCACAAGCGCCAGCCTACCAATCTTTGTGTAGGGTCCAGGGCTCCAGCCAGCTCACACCCAATCAGCGGCACATCCATCTAATGGAAAAGTATTACGTAGATACTCCTAGTAAGCCTGCCGAGACAAGCAGCCCACGCACGCCCTCTCAAGTTGCCTCAGACTGGGCTGTATCACTCATCCATACCCATCTCCTCATCTGAAGCCACCTCCGAAGAGCTCTCCCTCCCAGAGTCGATGTCGGGCAGGCTGCCCTCTGAGTCGCTGCTCTCCCCCTGCTGGTCCCCCTGCGCGCCCCCGCCGGATCTTGCCCTGGAGACCTCCTCTGCCACTGCATGTGAAGGCGCGTGGCCCTGCCACAAGGGGCACTGCTCCTGGTCTGGCTGCGGCGAAGAGGCAGGCTGCTGCGCGGGCTCAGCCTGCAGACCACGCCCTAGTCCTACGCTGCCCTCTTGCCCACCCTCCGCTGTGCGGTGCGGACAGCTTGGGCCGCCTGCGATGCCAGCGCTTAGCCCCTCTGTGGATTTTCCCACCGCAGGTGCCGCGGCCCCGCCTGCCACGCCCATCTCAAGCTTGCCCCCCTGCGCTGCGCCTGCCCCTGCCATCACCTCTTGCGCATGCTGGAACGCCTCTGTGGCGGCCAGCGTGGCGGGCTGCTGCGCCTGCGCTTTCCCTGATGCCTGCACCCCGCCCGCAGCTGTAGCCTTCTCTCCTCTGCTGCCGCCCTTGTTGCCGAGCTCCCGTGCAGACAACAGCACACCACTGCCGTCCAGAGGACCTGGCGCAGCTTCAGTGGAGAACACAGGGGCGCTGCTGCCGACGGCCAGGGGCGATGGAGTAGGCGCAGGGTCCAGCACAGTCCACATGCGGGGGCAGGGCAGGGGCGCCAGTTCCTGCAGGCCTGCAGCACAAACGCACATGGCACAGGCACACGTGTGATGCACGTACTGCTGGCAGGGGCCAACGCGCAAGCTGGTCAAGGAAAACAGCCCCCCCCTGCTCGCGGACAGCTGGCAGGCACATTGCAGTGTGCCAGGTGATTGATTTGAAGCCGTGCCAGATGCAATTTTTGCCCAGAGTGGCGGCCACAGCAAACACCCCAGCAGACAATTTGCAGCCCTGTCCCGGCACAGGAGGAAGAGCTCCTCTCCTCCTGCTCGGCGCCCTGTCATGCACGCACACCCTGCATGGCGCGAATCATGCGTGCAGCAGCAGCCCATGGCGCACCTGCGTACGCGCCGGGCTGGGCGGCCGCGATGGGCAGCGCGCGTGGGTGCAGCAGCGCCTCCAGCCCCAGCCCCGCCTCACAGCACACTGCGGTCACCCCTGGGTGCACACTGGCCGCGCCCTCCCGGAACAGCGCCAGTGCCTGCGACAGGAAGGGCGGGCGCTGGCCGGGGCAGGGCGCCAGCAGGCAGGCGTGCAGCGCCCGCAGCGCAGCCGCGCGGAGTGCAGCCACGCCCGCAGCCACTGCCGCTGAGGGGGCTGCGCCACTGCCGCTGCTGGCGGCAGCTCCGCCGCCACCAGGGTTGGTGCCACCCCCGCCTGGTGGCTGCTGATGCGAGGCGGCAGCGGCGGCTGCGGCAGTGGTGGCTGCGCGGGGGTGGCCTCGAGTGAGGGCGAGCGCAGCGGCGGTGGCGGCGGCAGCTATGTGGAAGGCTGTGGCATCAAGCTACGAGCACGGGCATGAGTGTGTGTGTGTGTGTGTGTGCGCTGTGCATGACGAGCGCGTTTAACTGGGCATCTGAGGCCCTTGCAGGAGCCCTGCTGCGCTCCCTGAGCGATGCCTGTGTGTGTGTGT
>LFCJ01001523.1_pt1 | contig 16265 bp, 15 predicted proteins | sample 643141 | NCBI WGS metagenome assembly LFCJ01 (sample SAMN03766243, study PRJNA286221) | soda lake metagenome | biome: soda lake; feature: Kulunda steppe; material: water; isolation source: sample B1-Br-g2 brine of Lake Bitter-1 | place: Russia: Kulunda steppe | collected 2010-07 | reverse complement strand
GGCATCCCGCGCGGGATCTCGCCCACGATCGCCACCCCCGCCGCATCGAGCCCGAGCGCCGCCACCGCCGCCGTCGAGACCGCCACCGCCAGGAGCAGCGCCCCGCGCGCCACCAGCGTCGCCGCCTTCGCCCCGAGCCCGGCGCGGCGCATCAGCGGCGCGAGCCCCGACCGCGCCCAGAACAGGAAGACGAGTACTGCCGCACTCAACGCCAGCGTGGGCAGGTGCAGCCCGCCGATCCCCGATACCAGCGATGTGACAAGCGCCGGCAGGGTGCTGCCGCCCATCTCGATACCGGTCAGGTGGCGCAGCTGGCTGCCCGCGATCAGGATGCCGGCGGCGGTGATGAAACCGGAAATCACGGGGTGGCTGAGGAAGTTCGCCAGAAAGCCGAGCCGCAGCAGCCCGAGCGCGAGCAGGATCGCCCCCGACAGGAACGCGATGACGAGCGCGGCGAGGTGGTAGCCCGGCGTCCCCTGCGCCGCGACCTCGCCCGCTGCCGCCGCCGTCATCAGTGCGACCACCGCCACCGGCCCCACGGCGAGCTGGCGCGAGCTGCCGAGCAGGGCATAGATGACGAGCGGCAGCATCGCGCCGTAAAGCCCCACCTGTGGCGGCAGCCCCGCGAGCATCGCATAGGCCATCCCCTGCGGCACCAGCATGATCGTCACCACGATCGCGGCGACGAGATCGCTGGTGAAGGTCTCGCGGTCGTAACCGCGGCCCCATTCGAAGACCGGAAACAGACGGTGCAGCATCGCGAAACTCCCGCGGCGCCGGACGGCGCTCAGGCGGGCATATACGCGCTCGCCCATATATATCAAGTCATGAATATATCAGATCGCGCCGCGCTCCGGCCGCACCAGCGCACCCAGATGCGCGGGCAGGGCGGTGAAGTCGTCGAAAGCGGCGTCATGCGCGATCTGTGCGACGGGCAGGTTGCGGTAGCCCCGCGTGAAGAGCACGAAGGGCAGCGCCGCGTCGGTTGCGGTCTGTGCGTCGACTTCGCTGTCGCCCACATAGACCGCTGATTCCGCGCCGAGGCCGTGCACGGCGTGAAACAGCGGCGCCGGATCCGGCTTGCGTTGCGGCAGCGTGTCGCCGCACACGATGACTGGGAAATACGGCGCGAGGCCGAAGTGATCGAGCAGGGCGTGCGTCGGCGCCGTCGGCTTGTTGGTGCACAGCCCGAGCGCCCAGCCCGCGGCCTGCAGCGCGCGCAGGGTCGCCTCGACACCGGTGAACGGCCGCGTCAGGGTGAAAGTTTTCTCGTAGGTGTTTATGAATGAACGATAAAGTTCCGCATGAAGTGTGGCGTTCTCGGGCAGGTCGAGGGCCGCCATCATGCGCGTGACGAAGACTTCCGAGCCGTCGCCGAGGAATTCGACCGTCTGCGCATGGGTGATCGCGCCGAGCCCCTGCGCGGCGAGGGCGGCATTGGCAGCGGCGTGAATGTCGGGCGCGCTGTCGACGAGCGTGCCGTCGAGATCGAAGACCGCCGCCCTCACGCCGCCTTCCACTTGATCGAGCAGCCCATCGAGGGCGTCTGGCTGCGCGGGCCTTCGCCGGTGTCGCGCACGGCCTGCATCGCCTCGATCAGTTCGCGCCGCGTATTGGGACCCGCCGCGCCCTTGCCCGCATCGTCGAGCCGGCCGCGATACTGCAGTTCCATGTCGGCGTTGAAGCCGAAGAAGTCCGGCGTGCAGGCCGCGCCCCAGTCGCGTGCGACCGCCTGGCTCTCGTCGTGCAGATAGGGGAAGGGGAAGCCATGCTCGCGCGCCATGCGGGCCATGTTCTCGAAGCTGTCATCGGGATGCGTCGTCGCGTCGTTGGAACAGATCGCGGCGACGCCGATGCCCATCTCCCGGAGCCGGCGTGCATCGTCGATCAGACGGTCGAGCACGGCGAGCACATATGGGCAGTGATTGCAGATGAACACCACCACCGTGCCGTTCGGCCCGCGGATGTCGTCGAGGCTGTAGCTGCGCCCGTCGGTGGCGGGCAGGGTGAAGCCCTGCGGCGTCCAGCCGAAATCGCATATCGGGGTTTCCTTCAAGGCCATGTCGTGGCTCCCTTGGCTTGCCGCGCTCAGGCCATGCGGCCCACGGCCTTCGCGGCGGCGCTGCGGATGGCGCGGATGTTGTCGCCATAGACCTGCGGCGCGTCAACCGAGCCGCCCTTGAACACCGCCGACCCCGCCACCAGCACATCCGCCCCCGCCGCCGCGACGCGCGGCGCGGTTTCGGCGGTGATGCCGCCATCGACCTCGATAAGGATCGGCCGGTCCCCGATCATGGCGCGCAGCGCCCTGATCTTGGCGATCTGGCTGTCGATGAAGGCCTGCCCGCCGAAGCCCGGATTGACCGTCATCACGCAGACGAGGTCGATCATGTCGAGCAGATGCGCCACCGGCTCGATCCCGGTGCCCGGATTGAGCGCGAGCCCGGCCTTCGCGCCGGTGGCCCGGATCGCCTGCAGCGTGCGGTGGATATGCGGGCCGGCCTCGAGATGGGCGGTGATGATGTCGGCGCCCGCCCCGGCGAAGGCCTCGATATAGGGATCGACCGGCGCGATCATCAGATGCACGTCCATCACCGTGCGCACATGCGGCCGGATCGCCTTGCACATCGCCGGGCCGAAGGTGATGTTGGGGACGAAATGCCCGTCCATCACGTCCACATGCACCCAGTCCGCCCCCTCGGCCTCGATGGCGCGGCATTCGGCGCCGAAATTCGCGAAATCCGAGGACAGGATGGAGGGGGCGATCTTGATCTGGGACATGGCGGCTCTCCGGCGGCTGCGCAGGCTGCATAGCCGCTCGGCCGGGGGCGGTCCAGTGCCGCACGGCACGCCAATGTGACCATCCGCCGCGTGACGGCGCGCGCAGGATGGATTACGCCGAAAGCATCAGGGAGTTCTCATGTTTGGATTCGACCTTTTCGATGCCGCGCTCATGCCGGCGATGATGATCGCGCTTGCGGCGGGGGGCCTGTCCTTTCTCAGCCCCTGCGTGCTGCCGATCGTGCCGCCCTATCTCGCCTATATGGGCGGGATCAGCATGAACGACCTGACTGAGCAGGGCCGCGCCAGCCGCAAGGCGATCCTGCCGGCGCTGTTTTTCGTTCTGGGGCTGTCCACCGTTTTCATGATGCTGGGCTTTACGGCCTCGTCGATGGGGGCGTTCTTCCTGCGCAATGATGTGCTGTTTGCGCAGATCGCGGGCGTTGTCGTGATCGTGTTCGGGCTGCATTTCGTGGGGGTGTTCCGCATCCCGATCCTCGACCGCGAGGCGCGGATGGATGCGGGAGAGCGCGGCGGCTCGGCGGTGGGGGCCTATGTGCTGGGGCTGGCCTTCGCGTTCGGCTGGACGCCCTGCATCGGCCCGGTTCTTGGGATGATCCTGAGCATGGCGGCGACGGAATCGGATGTCACGCGCGGCACGGCGCTTCTGGGCGTCTATGCGCTGGGGCTGGGGCTGCCCTTCCTGCTCGCGGCGGTGTTCGTGCAGCGCTCGATGGCGATCATGACGCGGCTCAAGCGGCACATGAAGGTGATCGAGCGGTCGATGGGGGCGCTGTTGCTGCTGGTCGGGCTGGCCATGGTGACTGGGGCGTTCACCCGGTTCTCCTGGTGGCTTCTGGAGACCTTCCCGGCGATGGCGCTGATCGGCTGATTACGCCGCGCGCGGGCGCATCGCGAGCCAGATCAGCGCCGCGCCCGCCATCACGAGAAACGGCAGCATCGCGAGATTGACGAGCGCCCAGCCCGCTTCCGCCGAGCCACCCATGCAGTTCATCAGCGTGCCGGAAAACAGCGAGGCGAAGGTCACGCCGCCGAACACGATCATGTCGTTCATCCCCTGCGCGCGGCCGCGCTCCTCGGGGCGCTGATTGTTCGCGAGCATCGTGGTCGCGCCGATGAAGCCGAAGTTCCAGCCGATGCCAAGCAGGATCAGCGCGATGTAGAACTGCGTCAGCTCCACCCCGCTGAGCGCGACGATCCCCGCCGCCGCCAGGATCGCAAGCCCCAGCCCCACCGTGCGCTCCGCGCCGATGCGCGCGATGATGTGGCCGGTGACGAAAGAGGGCGCATACATCGCCAGCACATGCGCCGAGACGATATTGGCCGCGTCGCTCGTGGCGAAGCCGCAGCCCACCACGGCGAGCGGCGTCGAGGTCATCACGAGGTTCATCAGCGCATAGGACACCGTCGCGCAGACCACTGAGACCGCGATCACCGGTGTGCTCAGAAGCTCGAGGCGCGAGCGCGCCACCGGGGCGTCCACCTTCGGCGCCGGGGGCGTGGGGATGTCGAGAAACGCGAACAGGAACACACCGCCGAGATTGAGCGCGATCACCGCGAGATAGGTGCCCAGAAACGGGATCAGCATGCTCTCGGCGGTGACATTGACGATCTGCGGGCCGATCACCGCGGCGAGCAGCCCGCCCGCCATTACATAGGAGATCGCCTTGGGCCGGAACGCGTCCGAAGCGGTGTCGGCGGCGGCGAAGCGGTAGAACCCCTGCGTGGACATGTACATTCCGGTAAACAGCGAGCCCAGCAGGAACAGCTCGAAGGAGGCGTGCCAGAGCCCGTAGGCCGCGATCGCCGCGCCCAGCGTGCCGCCCATCGTGCCGAGGATGAACCCCGCCCGCCGGCCGTAGCGCTGCATGAAGGCCGCAAGCGGCGTGGCGGTGAGCATCGAGCCGAGCACGATCAGCGAAATCGGAAGCGTCGCCCAGCACACATTCGCCGCGAGGCTCTGCCCGGCCAGCCCGCCCACCGTGAAGATCATCGGCATCTGCGCCCCGAGGATCGCCTGCGCGGCGATCAGGACGGTCACGTTGCGCTTGGCGCGGCGATCGGACGGGGCGGCTGTCGCGGCGGTTTCGGTCATGTCGCCTTGGGTAGCGCCCTGCGCCGGAAAGGGGAAGGGCAAAGCCGGCGGCTGGGGCGCGCGACGGGTTGGCGCGACGGGGCAGGGCGGCTAGGTTTCGCGGATGCGCGAACGGATCATCGAAACCGAGGACTGCGTTGCCGAAGGCGCCGCGTGGCTCGCCGGGCGCGAGCCGCGCTTTGCGCAGGCGCTCGCGCTGACGGGGCCCTTGCCGCTGCGCCACCGGGCGGACGGGTTCGCCGCGCTGATGGGCGCGATCGTGAGCCAGCAGGTCAGCGTCGCGGCGGCGCGCGCGATCTGGGGGCGGCTCGAGGCGGCGGGGCTGACCGCGCCCGAGGCGGTCGCCGCGGCCGATCCCGAGGCGCTGCGCGCGGCGGGGCTGTCGCGCCAGAAGGTGCGCTATGTCATCGCGCTCGCCGCCGCCGGGATCGACTACGCCGCGCTGCGCGAGGCCCCGACGGAGGCGGTCGTGGCGGAGCTGACGGCGGTGCCGGGGATCGGGCGCTGGACGGCGGAGATCTACGCGATGTTCTCGCTGGGGCGCGCGGATGTCTTTGCGCCGGGCGATCTCGCCTTGCAGGAATCGGCGCGGATGCTCTTCGATCTGCCCGCCCGCCCGCGCGAGGCGGCGCTGCGCGACATGGCGCAGGGATGGTCGCCCTGGCGCGCGGTTGCGGCGCGGCTCCTGTGGGCCTATTACCGCGTGGACAAGGGACGCGAGGGGGTCGCATGACGAGACAGCTCAAGGCCGGGCGCCGCGCCGCGCGCTCGGGCACCACGAAAAGCGTGATCGTGTTCCTGCACGGTTACGGCGCCGACGGGGCGGACCTGCTCGGCCTCGCCGATCCGCTGTCGCAGCACCTGCCCGACACGGTGTTTCTCGCCCCCGACGCGCCCGAGCGCTGCGCGGGCAATCCGTTCGGCTATCAGTGGTTCCCGATCCCCTGGATGGACGGCTCCGACGAGGCGGCGGTCGCGACGAGCCTGCAGGCATCGGCAAGCGACCTCGACGCCTATCTCGACAGCGTGCTCGAGGCCGAGGGCATCAGCTCCGCCCAGCTCGCCGTGATCGGGTTCTCGCAAGGCACAATGATGGCGCTGCACGTCCTGCCGCGCCGCGCCGAACCGGTGGCCGGGATCGTCGGATTCTCCGGCCGGCTCCTCGCGCCCGAGCGCCTCGCCGCCGAGACGGTGAGCCGGCCGCCGGTGCTGCTCGTGCATGGCGACGCCGACGAGGTCGTGCCGCCCGCCTCGATGCCCGAGGCCGCGCAGGCACTCAAGGCGGCGGGCTTTGGCGTGCTCACCCGGGTTTCGGAAGGGATCGGCCACGGCATCGCGCCCGATGGGCTGAGCGCCGCGCTCGGCTTCCTGCGCGAGGTGCTGCCCGAGTAGAGCGCGCTGCGCTCGAGGCCCGCGCCGCGATCAGCGTTCGCCGCGGCGATAGGGCCGCATCAGCGCCTGCGGCACCCGCGCCTTGCGCGCCATGAAGGCGAGCGCAACGATCGCGGCGAGATAGGGCGCCATCAGGAAGAGCTGATAAGGAACCGTGTTCTCGAGCGCCGATTGCAGCCGCAGCTGATAGGCATCGAAGGTGGCGAACAGCACCGCCCCGAACAGCGCCCAGCCCGGCCGCCAGGACGCGAACACCACCAGCGCGATGCAGATCCAGCCGCGGCCCTGGACCATGGTGGGAAAGAAGCTGTTGAAGGCCGACATGGTCAGGAACGCGCCGCCGACGCCCATCAGCGCGCTGCCCGCCATCACGCAGGCGGTGCGCACCACCAGCGGGTTCACGCCCTGCGCCTCGGCGGCGTGCGGGTTCTCGCCGGTCATGCGGATCGCAAGCCCGAGCGGCGTGCGAAACAGCACCCAGCCCATCACCGCGACGAGCGCGAGCGCGAGGTAGGTAGGCGCGGTCTGATTGGCGATGACCTCGCCGAGAAAGGGAATCTCGGCCAGGATCGGGATCTCGACGGGGCGGAAGGCCTCGATCGTCGGCGGCGAGGCCTCGAGCGGGACGACGAGACGGAAGATATAGTAACTCAGCGCCGCGGCGAAGAGCGTGATCCCCAGCCCGGTGACATGCTGCGACAGCCCCAGCGGCACCGTCAGCGCCGCGTGCAGCAGCCCGAACAGCGCCCCGCACAGCGCCGCGACGAGCAGTCCCGTCCACAGCCCGCCGCCCGAGAACACCGTCAGCCAGCCGATCATCGCGCCGAAGGTCATGATCCCCTCGATCCCGAGATTGAGCACCCCGGCGCGTTCGCACAGAAGCGCGCCGAGGGTGCCGAAGATCAGCGGCGTGGCGATGCGCAGCACCGCGTCCCAAAGCCCCGTCGAGGCAAGTATCCAGAGCGCATCCATCAGCGGCGGATCCTGTACTGCGTGAAGAACAGCGCCACCAGCATCGTCAGCAGCGACAGCGCCACGGTGACATCGGCGATGTAGCTCGGAATACCCACCGCGCGGCTCATGCCGTCGGCCCCGATGAACATCACCGCCGCAAACACCGCCGCCGCGACAACCCCGATCGGGTTGAGATTGGCGAGCATCGCGATCACGATCCCCGAATAACCGAAGCCCGGCGACAGGTCCGTCGTCACATAGCCGCGCACGCCGAGCACCTGCACCGCCCCCGCCAGCCCCGCGAGCCCGCCCGACAGACAGGCCACCATCATCAGCGTGCGCCCCAGCGGCACGCCCGCGAAGGCGGCCGCGGGCGCGTTGAAGCCGGCCGCCTTGGAGCGCATCCCGAACACCGTGCGCGCCTGCAGCAGATAGATCGCCACCGCGAGCGCGACCGCGATCACGAGCCCCACATGCAGCCGCGAACGCTCGATCAGGCGCGGCAGGGTCGCGTTGTCGGCCACGGGCACGGATTGCGGCCACCCGAATGCCATCGGGTCCTTGAACGGCCCCTCGATCATCATGGAAACAAAAAGGATCGCCACGAAGTTGAGCAGCAGCGTGGTCACGACCTCATCGACATTGAACCTCAGCCGCAGCCCGAGCGCCGTCACCATCAGCACCATGCCCCCGAGCGCCCCCACGACGAGCAGCACCGGAATCGCCAGCGCGGCGGGCAGCCCGGCCGTAAGCTCCGCGCCGACCGCGGCCACAGCGATCGCGCCGATGAAGAACTGCCCTTCGCCGCCGATGTTCCAGAGCCGCGCGCGAAACGCCACCGCCGCGGCGAGCCCCGTCAGGATCAGGGGCGTCGCCCGCGTCAGCGTCTCCGTGATCGCCAGCCGCGTGCCGAGCGCACCCGCGAGGATATGGCCGTACGCATCCAGCACGGATGCCCCCGTGAGCGCGATCAGCCCGCCCGAGATCGCGAGCGCGGCAAGGACCGCCAGCACCGGCGCCAGCAGGAACAGCGCGCGCGGGCGGTGGGTGCGCTGCTCAATGCGCATCGGCGGCGCGCTCCTCGTCCCAGTCGCCCGCCATCATCAGCCCGAGCCGGCGCGCATCCGCCGCCTCGGCCGCAACCGGCGGCGACATGCGCCCACCGGCGATGGCATGAATGCGGTCGGCAAGGCCGATTACCTCGTCGAGATCCTCCGATATCAACAGCACCGCCGCCCCTGCCGCGCGCGCCTCCAGAAGCCGGGTGTGGATGGCCGCGATCGCGCCCTCGTCGAGCCCGCGCGTCGGCTGCGCCGCGATCAGCAGTCGCGGCCCTTCGATCATGTTGCGCCCAAGGATCAGCTTTTGCATGTTGCCGCCCGACAGCAGGCTGGCGCGGTGATCGGGGCCGCCGCCGCGCACGTCGAAGGCATCGATGATCTCCTGCGTGAAGCGGCGCGCGGCGGCGCGGTTGACGATCCCGCGGCGGGAAAACCGCGCCAGATCAATGCGCTCCAGGACGGCATTTTCCCAAAGCGCGAACTCGCCGATGACCCCTTCGCGGGTGCGGTCCTCGGGGATGCGCCCCACACCCGCGCGCACCAGTGCGCCGACATCCGGCCGGCGCACAGCGCGACCGAGAATGGTCAGCCGCCCCCTATACGGCGCGAGCAGCCCGTTCGCGAGCCGCGCGAGCGCGGTCTGCCCATTGCCCGCAACCCCCACGATTCCAAGCGTTTCGCCCGCATGCAGCGTGAAATCGATGGCGTGCAGGTCGGTGCCCCCGGCATGGCGCGCGCTGACACCGCGCGCCTCGACCACCGGCGCGCCCGGGGTGGCGGGGGCGCGCTGCGGGCGCGCGATGCGCCGGCCCACCATCAACTCGGCGAGGTCGCTGCGCGAGGTGTCGGCGGGGGCACGCTCGGCGACGCTGCGCCCGCCGCGCAGCACCACGATGCGGTCCGCCGCCGCCATCACCTCGCGCAGCTTGTGCGAGATGAAGATCAGCGACAGCCCCTCCTGCGCCATCATGCGCAGCGTGGCGTAGAGGGTCTCGGCCTCGCGCCCGGTCAGCACTGCGGTCGGTTCGTCGAGGATGAGGATGCGCGCGTCATTGTAGAGCGCCTTGAGGATCTCGACGCGCTGCTGCTCGCCCACGGAGAGATCGCCGACCCGCCGGCCGGGGGCGACCCGCAGGCCGAAGCGCTCGGCGATCGCCATGAGCTTGCGCCGCGCCGGGCCCCGGTTCGACCGCAACCGCCAGACCGGCTCGGAGCCGGTCATCACGTTCTCGAGCACGGTCAGGTTGTCGGCGAGGGAGAAATGCTGATGCACCATGCCGATGCCCGCATCGATCGCGGCGCGCGGGCGTCCGGGGGGAAGGGGGCGCCCCTCAACCTCGATGTGGCCGGCATCGGCGGTGTAATGGCCGAACAGGATGCTCATCAGCGTCGTCTTGCCCGCGCCGTTCTCGCCCAGCAGCGCCAGCAGCTCGCCGCGGCGCAACTCGAGCGAAATCGCCTCATTGGCAATGACGGGGCCGAAGCGCTTGGAAATCCCCGACAGGCGCAGGACCGGCTCGGCCATCACGCGGCCCCCGCCGCCGGGCGCGCGGCGGCGGGCGGGAGCCCGGCGATGGCGCCGATGTCATCGGCCCGTGCGGCCACGATCGCGCCGGGTCTCTGCGCGCCGCAGAGCCCGCGCGCCGCGATCGCCGCCCCCATCGCGTCCACCGGATCCGCCACCGCGGCTCAGCCGGGCTCGTCCATGTTCACCGGGACCTCGAAATCGCCCTCGAGGATCTCCAGGCGCCGCGCCTCCATCGCCTCGACGGCCTCGGCGGGCGGGATATCGGCATCGAAAAGGATGTCGCTGCCGCCCGCGGGCATCAGGCTGTAGTCGGTGTAGTTGCGCCCGGTGGGCTCGCCCGCCTGCACGTCGGCGATGGCGGCGTCGAGGGTCGGCCGGAAATACCACATCGCGTTGGCGAAGACGGTGTCGGGGTAGCGGTCGGTGTAGTCGATCAGCGAGCCAATGGCGAGGACTCCGCGCTGCTCGGCGGCGTCGGCGGTGCCGATGCGCTCGCCAAAGAGGATGTCGGCGCCCGAATCGATCTGCGCGAGCCCGGCCTCGCGCGCCTGCGGCGGATCGAAGAAGGTGCCGATGAAGGAGACGAGGTGGCGGGCATCGGGGTTCGTCTCGGCGACGCCGGCGGCGAAGGCGTTGATCAGCAGGTTGACCTCGGGGATCGGCACCGCGCCGACGGAGCCCACGGTGTCGGTCTCGGTCATGGCCCCCGCCAGCATCCCGGCGAGATAGGCGCCGCCGTGATTCCAGGTGCCGAAGACGCCGAAATTCTCGCCCGCGGGATCGCCGCTCGAGCCCATCACGAAGGCGGTGTCAGGATAATCGGCGGCGACCTCGCGCGCCTCGCGCTCGACGGCGTAGGATTCGCCCACAATCAGATCCACCCCCTGCTCGGCGTATTCGCGCATCGCGCGGGGGTAGTCGGTGCCGGAGACGCCCTCGGAGAACTGGTAGTCGATGATCCCTTCCGCGGCGGCCTCCTCGAGCGCCTCGTGAAGGCGCGAATTCCACGCATTCTCGACCGGCGAGGCGTGGATGCCCGCCACGCTGAGCGGCTCGTCAGCCGATGCGGCCCCCGCGGCGAGCGCCAGCCCCGCCGCGGCGGGGGTGAGGATATGTCTCGATGCCATGATGCGTCTCCCGTTGTGATGCCGGCGCGGGCCGGTGCGCGCCTGTTCTCGCGCACCGGCCGAGCGTAGCGCCATGGGGACCCGCCCGACAAGGGCGCTGCGATGCGGCAAGCGCGTTACGGGACCGAATCGGCGCGGCGCAGGGTGGCGCGCGCGCCGGTTCATTGCGCGCCATGCGCATGCACCGCACTTGATTCGCCGCCCCGGCGCTGTAAGCTCGACGGATGTCGGATCAGCGCGGCCGGCGCACCGGGGGATTGCGGCCATGCAGGCACTGATTCTGGATTTCGGCGGCGTCATTTCGCGAACCATGTTCGAAACGCACCCGATGACGGAGGCCGCGCTCGGCCTTCCGGCTGGCACGCTGCGCTGGCAGGGGCCGTTCGACCCGGCCGCCGATCCGCTCTGGCGCGACGTGCTCGCCGAGAAGCTCACCGAGCGCGACTACTGGTGGTATCGCACGCAGGAGGTCGCGAAGCTGGTCGGGGCGGACTGGACCGAGATGTCGGACTTCGTGCGCGCGGCCCGCGGGACTGCACCCGAGGCCACCATCCGGCCCGAGGCGCTGGCGGCGATCGCGCGGGTGAAGGCGGCGGGGCGCAAGCTCGCGGTTCTGTCGAACGAGCTTGACCTCTTCTACGGCGAGACGTTTCGCGAGCGTCTCGCGGTGCTTGACGATTTCGACGCCATCGTGGACGCGACCCATACCGGTATACTCAAGCCCGATCCGCTGGCCTACGAGCTGTGCTGCGCCGCGCTCGGGGTCGTGCCGGGCAACTGCGTCTTCCTCGACGATCAGCCGCGCAACCTGCGAGGTGCCGAGGCGGCAGGGATGACCGCCGTACCCTTTGACGTGCGCGCGCCGGATGCGAGTTTCGCTGCCGCCCTGCGCGCCCTGGGCCTGCACGAAGGAGCGCGCGCGTGATCGCCTTGCCCGCAAGCCGCGACACTGGCGCCGGCGCGGCCCGTCGCGGCGGCGCAGATGCGCGGTGTCGGGTTCAGCCCTTCGCCCGCTGGCGCGCGCGGTCCCAACTCGCGCAGAGCGCGCCGTAGCGCCGGGCCATGTCGGCGACAGCGTCGCTATCGCTCAGCCTGCCGGCGAACCAGTCGCGCGCGGCCGCGCTGAAGATCGTGCGCCCGACCGCGAAGCCGCGCACGAGCGGGTGCTGCGCGGCGGCATCGAAGCTGCTTTGCAGCGCGTCATGCGACGCGTCGAGGCCGAGCACGACGATGCCGCGGCAATGCGGATCGTTGCGCGTGATCACGGCGCAGCAGCTGCGCCACGCGCCGTCGGAGGCCAGCGGTTCCAGCTTCCACCAATCAGGCCGGATCCCGATATCGTAGAAGCGCTGGATCAGCCGCGCGGTGGTGTCGTCATCGACGCGGCCGACCTTGGAGGGGATCACCTCCAGCAGCATCTCCAGCCGGTTGCGACGGCAGGCCTCGAACAGCCGCGTCAGCGTCGCTTCCTGCGCGGCGCGCATCGCCTGCGCATCCTCGGGATGGCAATAGCACAGCACCTTGACCACATGCTCGAGCGGCCATTCCGCGAGCCCGCCGCAATCGGTGCCGAGTTCCGGCTCGAGTTCGAGCGGCCGCGAGCCCGGCCACTCGACCGGCCGGCCGATCCACAGCCCCTGTCCCGCGGCCCGGTGGAGCGCGTCGCGGCCCAACCGCCCGTCGCACAGCAGCCCGTAGCCCGGCCGCCCGGCCGCGACCTGCTCGACCGCGTCGAGGCACAGCTCCTTGAAGCGGCCGATATGCGCGCGCGCACCGGCGGCGTCGGCGATCTCCTCGAGCTGGGCGCGGTGATCGAAGGCGAACACGCGCAGCTCGGGCCAGTCGCCCTTGCGCGTGGTGGACCAGTGCAGCGCCTCGAGTTCTGGGTCGTGGCGCAGCGCCGGGGTGGTCACGCCGCGTTCGAGAAAGAAATCGAGCTCCTCCCATGTCGGGTAGGCCGGGGCGCAGCCATGCCGGCTCACCGCGAAGGCGCCGCAGGCATTCGCGTAGGTCAGGGCGGCCTGCCAGCCCTCGTCGCGCAGCCAGCCGCGCAGGAGTCCCGACATGAAGCCGTCCCCCGCGCCGAGCACGTTGTAGACCTCGACGGGAAAGCCGGGCCCCGAAAGCCCGTCCTCGAGCCGCTCGCCGATATCCCCGTCGAAGGCGACCGCGCCCATCGGCCCGCGCTTGCAGACCAGCGTCGCATCGCTCAGCGAACGCACCGCGCGCAGCGCGGCGCGGGTGTCCGTGCTGCCGCCGGCGATGTGGAATTCCTCCTCGGTGCCGACGATCAGATCGAAAAGCGGCAAGGTCGCCTGCAGCCGCTCGGTGACGGACGGCGCGGCGATGAAGCGGTTTTCGCCGTCGCCATGGCCGGACAGGCCCCACAGGTTGGGCCGGTAATCGATGTCGAGCGCGGTGCGCGCGCCGGCCTCGCGCGCCAGATGCAGCGCCCTGAGCACGGCGGCCTCGGTGCGCGGATGGCTCAGATGCGTGCCGGTGGCCACCACGCAGCGCGCCTCGGCGATGAGCGCGGGATCGATATCGTCCTCGCACAGCGCCATGTCGGCGCAGTTCTCGCGGTAGAAGATGAGCGGGAATTGCTCCGTGTCGCGGATGCCGAGCAGCACGAGCGCGGTGAGGCGCTCGGGATCGGTGCGCACGCCGCGCACATCGACACCCTCGCGCACCAGCTCCTCGCGGATGAATCGGCCCATATGCTCGTCGCCGACCCGCGTTATCAGCCCCGATCGCAGGCCCAGCCGCGCGGTGCCCGCGGCGATGTTGGTGGGCGAGCCGCCGATATACTTGCGAAACGTGCCCATATCCTCGAGCCGTCCGCCGACCTGGGCACCGTAAAGATCGACCGAGGCCCGGCCAAGAGTAATGAGATCGAGCATATCCAATTCCTGCCGAGGGGACTTTGACCCTCGTTGAGTTCGATCGCAAATTCAACCGGCTAGAGCGCGTCGCGTTCATTCGCATTCACGCACCGCGCTCTAACCTATTGAAATCGCATGTCCGAGGAGCGCAAAACCGGTCCCCACTTTTGCGCGACATGCTCTAGGTGTGACGGGATCGGGCGCCGTTGCGCCGCCGCATCGCTGGTCGCCAGCCGCGCCACGTCCAGTCATCGCCGCACTCGCGTGACGGCCGGGGGGCGATCCGGCACACAGGGCGTGACCGCAGACGGGCGACCCGGCGCGCGCAGGGGCAGCCGGATGGTTGCCGGCACAGCCGGGAAGGCTAGGCTTACGCAGCCGTCTCCGCCATCGAGGATCGCCATGACCGACCCCACCGCGCTCTGGATCACCGCACCGGAACGGGCGGAGCTGTGCCGCGCCGGGGACCTCGACGGCGAGATCGAGGTCGCGGCGCTGTTCGGCGGGATCAGCCGGGGGACGGAGCGGCTCGTCTTCGCGGGCCGCGTGCCCGCGAGCGAATACGACCGCATGCGCGCCCCTTTTCAGGAGGGTGATTTTCCGTTTCCGGTGAAATACGGCTACGCGACGGTCGGTCGGGTGCGCAGCGGTCCGCGCGCGGGGCAGGAGGTCTTCGTCCTGCACCCGCATCAGGATCGCTTCGCCTGCCCGGAAACCGCCGCGATTGCGCTGCCTGATGCGGTGCCGGCCGCGCGCGCCGTGCTCGGGGCGAACATGGAGACGGCGCTGACCGTCTGCTGGGATGCGCAGGTCGGGCCGGGTGATCGCGTCGTGGTGGTGGGCGCCGGGGTGATCGGGGCGCTGGCGGGGTATCTGTGCGCGCGCATGCCGGGCACGCAGGTCACCCTCGTGGATATCGCGCCCGAGCGGGCGGAGCTCGCGGCCGCGCTCGGCTGCGGCTTTGCCGGGCCCGAGGTCGCGCCGGGTGGCGCCGATGTCGTCATCCATGCCAGCGCGAGCAGTGCGGGCCTGGCCACGGCGATTGACTGCGCCGGGCCGGAGGGAATCATCGTCGAGGCAAGCTGGTACGGCGCGGGCGAGGTTTCGGTGCCGCTGGGCGGGGCGTTTCACAGCGGGCGGCTGCGGATCGTCGGCTCGCAGGTGGGGCGGATCCCGCCGGCGCGCGCGCCGCGCTGGAGCTACCGGCGGCGCCTCACCACGGCGCTGACGCTGCTCGCCGACCCGGCGCTCGACGTTCTGATTTCAGGAGAAACGGAATTCGAAGATCTGCCAGCGCGTTACGGCGCGATCCTCGACGATCCGGCGACGCTTTGCCATCGCATCCGCTACGCCGCGCGCTGAGGCTCAGCCGGTTGCGGCGTGACATGCCGCGCGGGCCGCAGTGCGGTTGACCGGCGCAAACGCGCAGTCGAACAGCACATCCGAGCCAAGCTCGAAGACCCGCGTCGCGGGCCGGCGCGCATCCGCCAAGCGCGACACCGGCGAGGTGGTGACCCCTTGCGGGCCCGCGCCGATGATCAGCGGCGCGACGGAGACATGCAGCCGATCCAGCAGGTCGGCCTCGAGAAACCGCGCGATGGTGATCCCGCCGCCCTCGATGAGAAGATTGTGCAACCCCCGCGCATGAAGCGCGCCGACGATGTCGCCCGGCGCGATCCAGCTGTCCTGCGGCAGTCGGATGACCTCGACGCCCTCGGGCCGCGCCTTGTCCGTGGACTGGATCACAATGCGCCGCGCGCCGTTCTCGGCAAGCACGGCGGCATCGTTGGGCAGCCGTCCGCGCGGATCGATGATCACCCGCGCCGGGTTGGTTCCCGGCACGAGACGCACCGTGAGGCGCGGGCGATCATGCAGCGCGGTCCGCACCCCGATGACGACCGCGTCGACAAGCGCGCGGATGCGGTGCAGATGCGCGATCCCCTCGGGCCCGGAGACATCGCGCGCATCGCCCGACTCCGTGGCGACACGGCCGTCGAGGGACTGGCCGATCTGCGCGATCAGGTGCGCGTCGCCCGCCGGGCGCGCAATCGGGGCGTAGAGATCGAGCGCGGCGCGCTCGCCCTCGGAAAAGTCGCCGCAACAGGCGCAGGCGCGCCCCGCGCGGATCGCGAGGAGCCGCTCCCAGGCCCGGGCTGTCACGTCTGTTCGCGGCATCCGCGTCTCCTTGCACATACCTTCAACAGCCCCCAGAGATAGGGCGCGGCGCCGGCATGTCACGCGGCTGTCAATCTTGCGGCGGAATCGCGAGCACGTCGCGATGCCCGATGCGGCACCCGCCCGCGTCGCGAGCGGCGAGCCGCCGATCGAGCCACGCCTCGGCGTCCGCGGCGCCCGCGGCGCCCGCGGCGTCGGCGATTCCGGTGAAAAGCGCACCCTGCAGGTCCGCGTCGTCCGGCCCGAGCT
>LFCJ01001522.1_pt1 | contig 16270 bp, 13 predicted proteins | sample 643141 | NCBI WGS metagenome assembly LFCJ01 (sample SAMN03766243, study PRJNA286221) | soda lake metagenome | biome: soda lake; feature: Kulunda steppe; material: water; isolation source: sample B1-Br-g2 brine of Lake Bitter-1 | place: Russia: Kulunda steppe | collected 2010-07 | reverse complement strand
GCAACAACAATGAGAGGAATACTAGCTTCTGCAAGTGTGGTCGCTACGGACTCAACGGCACCGAACGCCTCCGCGTACCTGTTTTCTTGGTCAACAAGGTCACCGGCAACGACGACCGCATCCACTCTCCGAGCAACAGCCGATTCCACGATATCAGCCCAGATCGTCCGGGGAGAAAATTCGGCCAGATTGAACCTATCAGGGAGCCGGCTTGGACGACGCCCGATATGAATATCCGCCACACACATAAATTCTATTGGTGTCATCTAATAATAGCATTAGAAAGAATGAAAATAAGACCATCGGTCAAATTGAGCGCAGTCAAGGAATTCCGGCATACACCACCGTCCTGACAGCGACTCACGACATGCGAGCGAGATTCCGTTTGGCTGTAAGCTGACTCACACCAACTCAAGCGCCGCGTTGTGCTGTATAACATACCGCGACTTCAAACTCCCATCTGGGATCAAGATACGCTCCCCTTTACCGTCAATGATCATTCGCTGTAACACGTCACCCTCCGTTTAATGCAGGATTTACGCATAACTGTATAACTTGATTACGGCATAGCACTGCTTCCACTGTTATTCATGTCTAATTTCAGTGTGGGGCATTCGTTGGACTCTCTACTGATTATACAAAACAGATCCAGTCAACTTTGTCAGTATGTCTCTGTTTAAAAATGCCAGTCAGTAAATTCATAATATAGAGACTATTCTAGTAAATAGTGAGTGGTAATAACGCATCTGAACTACCTGACGAATGGTGGTTTGATGAAGTCCCATGTGGAAGAACTAGGAAGCAAGGTCTGATTCAAAAAAAGACCTTCAGCCGTGATTTAGACACATTTGTCCGAGAAATTCTGCAGAATTCTATAGACGCTCGTGACGACGACGGTGAACCGGTAGAGGTTACATTCAAATTGCGTGAGTTCGGCGATAAGAGTGCATTCGAGGATGCAATTCTGTGGGATAATTTGTACAACCACGTCAAGTCTGGTGGCCGAGATCAAGATGGACACGGTCTCACGGATTACGTAGAGTATCTAGAGGATGGTGGAACTTTCCGGGTGCTTACGATAGAAGAAAAGAATGGAAAAGGAATTCAGGGCAACGAAGAAGATCAGGACTCTGATTACGCTGCTCTCATCCGTGATCCTGGCTCAAGTAACAAGGGCGGCAGTACAGGAGGGCGTCACGGCCTTGGGAGTACCCTCCTTTGGGTCGCGTCTGGGTTCCAGACGGTTTTGTTTAATTCTACTCTCGCAGACGAACTACCCGGACAGACGTCTCCGCGGTTAGTTGGCCGCTGTTTCATACCAACCCACGAACTTTCGGATGGAGAGTGCTACGATAACGATGGTTGGTTCGGCTCTCCTTCCGGATTCAATCGAGCCGAACTCATGAGACCGGAGTCAATATGGGGCGATACTGCAGCGGAGTTAGCTAAGGATTTGAGGATGTCCAGACCTGATGCCAACGGGACGACGATCATGATTCCAGGGTTTCGTGATCCATCCGACCCTGCGATGGATGACCAACCCTCCCCACAAGAGCTGTGTGGGGTATTTGAGAAAGCTTCAGCAGAGTACTTCTGGCCAGCGGTTTCTCGCGGTGATTTGGAAGTCGACGTTGAGATGTGTGGTCATGAGGCCACAATAAATCAAGACACCATTCAAAATTATGAGACGATTTCTCCTTTCGTGGAGTGTTACAATAAGATGGATACTGCACCGGACTCATTCAAGGGGCCGGGAACGGTCGCCAAGACAGATTACGAATACACAATTAAGAGTAAGAAAGAATCAGAGTGCGAAGACGACGAAGATTACCCAACTCCCACAAATGGAGAGATCACCGTCGCTGCTCGGAAGGCAAAACCCAGTGATACAGAGGGGAATGCAGCCGGCAGACTCGGCGAGATCGCCCTGTTCCGTGGCCCCGGGATGGTTGTAAAATACAAACCAGGACACTACCTCGGACACTCGGGAAAGTACCATGGTATCTTAGCTGCCGGGAAAGCACGAACTGATCCGGAAGACAATCACTCTGATACTGACGAAGCCGTCGACGACTTTCTGGCGATGGCTGAGCCACCGATGCACGACAAGTGGTATGGCAAAAACAACGATGAACTCAAGGCAGAATATGAGCAGGGCTGTGCTGGAATTGCCGAAGATATTTCGACAAAGTCACTGAGAAACGCTCTCTCAAAGATCCTCTATAGTCAGTCGGATAGATCTGGATCTGTTATTCGTCCGACCCGCGATATATTGCCGAGGACTCGATCAGATATCACCACTGAGGGAGATGGTCCACCCCGATCAACGCCGTCTGCTCCTCCGCTTTTCGAGTGGACAATAACTGATAAAATCACCAACGGTAAATGGATCTTCGACGGCACAGTAGGCCCGAACCAAGATCGGCAAATGATAGCCGATAACCCCTTGGAGAGATGGGATCTGACATTCGAACTAGTCGCACTATTCGAGGACGGCACAGAGGCAGATCACATCATCATCGAAGATGTTGATATCCTGTCTGTAGTAGGTGGCGCGGTAGCTGATGTAGTGTTCAAGAAACAATCAGATGGTGAAAAGGGTCATATCGAAGTGACAGAAAATATTGATAGAATAGAGTTCGCAATCGAAGCTCAACTTCCAGGGACAGAATCTAGGTTAGGAGACGTAACGAAGACCCGACTCAAGATTACCGACGGGTCCGTTGAGGTGAGTAGATAACCATGTCTTCTACACTTCGTCTCAACCGTACGCTGAAGTACGAAACCTTCCCGCATAGGTGCGTTTTAGGACAACTTGACTTTTGGATTGAAGAGTTCTCGCTTGATGGAGACGATCCGGTCCATCCAGACAATCAGCGATATCTAAATTTAGACGATTATCAAGACTGGACCAAGGTTGAGTTTACGCTCAAAGTTGAGATACCAGACGAGCTGTTGACTAAGGTATTCCCAGGAAAATCTGAGACATATCCAGGTACCGTTTTAGTCGCTGGTCACTGTGTAGAAACCTACACTAGAGCAGGAGTTGTATTGAACGATGGAGGTACCGTGAGTGCTACAACAGTCAGTGGAACGCTCACGATCAAATCTAAAGATATCGTCGGGAAGCTCTCGCTGCATCCATATCTTCTTCGTTCAGAGACACTGACCGACGCAAACGCTAGTGCTATCGGGCTAGATAGTACACATAACTACGCTACAGAACAGGGTTCGATACTATCCGATGGTCCCAAGAGTCAAATTCAAGTTACCGACAAGGAACCTGGGAGTGACGACGTCCTTCAGGTTGAGCGTACTTCGTTTGAAGAGGAAAATGAGGACGAGGATAGTCCCTTCCCAGCAAATGATCGGATGTACTATCTCGATTTGAAGCGGGATCCAGACAACCCAGTCTTGTACTTCAACGAAGACCACAACCAAGTCGTCGACATCATCTGGAATGGAGATGGTCGATACGACGATCTCACATCAGATCTCGTGTGGGACCACGTTATGTCGTCTGTCTGGGCCCGTATGGTCCAAGTCGCAGCAGAGGAGTACGACTCAGATGCCGAGGCATGGACACCCGAGTGGCAACCAGCTGTCTTTGAGATGTTGAATGAACATTTGTATAACGACGAAGACACGTCACCGCGAAAGGCTGCAGAGTTTTTGGCCGAGGAGTTGGATCAAGATCCACTATCGGCGACAGAACGTATTGAACAGGCGGTCCAGGGGCTGTTGAACCCTGCCCGTCAGTTCGACAATCACGCAACGAGGCTTGGAAACCGATGACAGACTGGAACCCAGACGACGACCTAGACGATGGCCAACAGATAGTTCGGCTCGCTGATGGAGCTGAGACACTTCTGAGTAAGTACCCAGAGTTCCTCGAAGGTGCTCACGACAGCATCCCGTTACCTGAACTCAAACCTCATATTAAGCCCACAGAAATCACTGTCGACCTCCAAAGTTTGGAGTCCGAGTTGAGAGAGATTCAGTCTCAAACAGAACAATTTAGCACCGAGATAGATCCAGAGGCGGCTGTCGCCGTTCGTCAACACGTTGAGATCACCCGGTCTGAAGCAGCTGACACAGGTCTCTGGAGTGCATTTTCGGTGTTGTACTTCCCTTGGTTCGTCGCCCACCGCTGGGATTTTAACGGTGTCTCTGCGATGAAAAAGAAGTTCTGGACCCAAGGACGGGCACTGGATTCTGTGGCCAGCACCTTCGAACGACTGTGGTGGATCGCAGAACTCACCCGACGAAAAGAAGATGGGACCGTTGATTACGAACCAACCCGTCAGGCATTCTCGCAACGACGGTTTGTATTTCGGGTTTTCGACATCCAAATGGGTCGGTACGATCCCGCTGTGAGAGCCTTATTAGACGTTCTGTATGACGAGGAAAGCGGTGAGGATGGGAAAATGGCACCGACCAATGTAATTAACGGCACAATAAAACGATTCAGGAAATCTGGATCTGTGTTTCCGTACGAAGGTCAAACCCATTCGGAGCTAGTGAGTACCTTAGAGGAAATTAGAGCGGAAGTAGAAGCAAATCCCGAAGGTAATGATTGATCTCACTATGAGAAAAGAGATACTTATTCGTAATCACTAAGTGAATAGTTTGACTCTTCGGCGCGGCGTTTATCCATCTCTTGATCATAGTTCGAATAGTCACGAACACCATCCGAGTCACCTGAGGCCTCGAGATAGTTTCGCGTGATGAAGTCGACGTAGGCGAGTGGCAGCGCGTTTTTTGCGACGTGTTCTTTAGGGTAGTTGCCACGAATGCCTTTCACAGCTTTCCACCAGAGATGCGAGCGCTCGCTGTAAAAGAACGGTGAGGTCTGACTGGCCTCTGACCCGAAGGTAGATTGACGCGGTGGCTGTTGGAGATGGAACGAGGTCTCGAAGGCCCGTTCGTAGGTGATCGGGAGGTTGAACATCTTTCCTGTAAGGTGCGTTGCCGATTCCAACGGTGCCCTTGGCTTGTTTTCGATGACGTAGTGGTCTGCCATTTCCATCGCGAGTTCACGTGCACGTGGTATCTGGTCGACGTGATCATCTGGTTCGACGCCCGGCATATCCGAATAGCGCGTACACATGGGGTGACCGAACCACAAATCGAACTCTCCCTCGGGTATCTCCTCCATTAGGTCAATAGCTTCGGTCGACGCACACCAATCGTTGTCCTTCGGATCAATCGTGAACCGATGGACCTCACCGATCGTGGAGAGTGCCTCTGCTTCAACGCCGTAGTCGGCGAAACAGTATGCGATCTGTAATTCGTCTCTGCCCTCGCTCATATGTGTATGTAGTCGATACCCGTTATTCTCACAGGAGGACCTTTGAACTTCCCCTTAGCCCCGTCGGTCCTGTGATGCTGATTTCACGTCGTCTACGATACGCACGACGAGATCCCGAGCATCCGCCTCGGTCAGCCCCTCCAGTTGGACGTTAGTCAAGGCGTGATTGAAACGCCGTGTAACGTCGTCTATCACCCAAGAGTCTTCGTTGGCGAGCTCCGAACAGATGGCGATCACCGCGGGCTGGTACCTAGCGAACCAGCGATCAAAGACCTTGTTAACCATCGTTTGGTTCATGAACACCTGCTCGGTCAAAGAGTAGTCACCCTCGTCTACAGTTAGTTCTGCGATCCACCATAGCCTGTGGATCGCGTTCGAATACAGATCGGAGCCAGCCCCGAGGAACTTCTCTCGCATTGCTGCCTCTGAACGGTACTTCCAGCGCTTGCGGACGAAGTGTGGGTATCGGACGATGGCGATCCAATGCCAGAGTCCTGGATCACCGGCCGTCCGTCTCGAGATGTCTAAACACCGGTGGACGTCTGCAGCGAGTGCCCCGTCCATCTCCGTGTCGTACTCTGAGTGGGACATTACGACGCCGTCGACTTTGGAATCCAGTGTGGCTAAGTCAGCGGTTGGTTCTCCTGGCATCACTTCTACGTACTCGGCTAGCTCATCCTCCGTGAGCGTAGTCTCGCCTTGGAGGAACTGTTCGCCAACGAGTCGACGGCCGTCTTCGGTCAATCGGTAGAGTGTATCGTCAGTCATGTTAGATTCGGAGCCCTTCCTCCATTAGGTTGATCAACTGTTCGCGTGGCTTGAGGAACTCTTGGACCTCTCGGTCGACTCGCTCCATGAAGTGCGGGAGGTTTTCGGTGTTTTCGACATCGGCTCGGAGTTGGAGGGCCGCCTCCGTTGGATCGTCTACGGCGTACAGATTCGGGGCGAACGTATCGATGACCATTCGCTGCCACTCGTGTGGGACTTCGCCGTTGTCGTCGACGGCTGCCCCTGCCCGAATCACCAGTTGGGTCCAGACGCCTTGGCCGATTTGATCCAAGATCACGTCACGCATCCTGGGCTCGGCGCCCACCGAGCCTTTACTTTGAAGAATGTTGGTGATGCGTGGATGATCAGCGTTGATCCAGAGTTTCGGTCGTTTCTCGTTACGGAAGTCGAGATAGTAGAGCTTCTCACCCTCCGGGAGGTGAGCAACGTCGGAGAACCTGACTTCTTCACCGTCAATGTGTGTGGGTTCCTCGTGTTCCACACGGTCGATAATCACCCGGTAGCTGTGGCCACCAGCGATACGGATGTTCTTGCTGGTGGCGTAATCTCCCTCGCTGTCGCCATCTTTGGATCGAATCAAGAACGGATGAAGTTCGACGGCACCGCGGAGATCAGAGCGCTCCAACCTGATCGCAATCTCGTAGGTTCCAGAACCGTCGAACGGTTCGGTGACCTCAGCTCGGGTTCGTAAAATCGTCTCGTGGCACCGCAGTGCGACGTACAACTTCGCAGGTGGACTCTCGCACTCTTCAGGCGGAAATACGTATTCGATCGTCTCATCTGTAATTGAGAGCCGCCCGTAGAGTTTGATCTCGGACCACTCAATCAGTTCAGTCTCGGTACCATACTTCTCTTCCAGCACCGGAACGAGATCAATCTCGCTTTGTCCAGCTTTCAACTCAATGTCTCTCGGTTTGCTGCCATCGATGGTGTACTGATCGATGTCAAAGTTGATTCCTGTCTCGCGATATCGAAACGGTAGCGTCGTCGACCGATGCCGTTGTGAGCGTTGTGTCACGTCTCGTCATCCTCCGTCGTACGTAGCTCAGCCCGTATCTCCAGTTGTGTTTCGCCAACGGCGCCACTCATCACGTCTTGGGCTCCGATCTCGTGGGATGTGCCTTCGAATTTTAGCTCACCAATACTGCCCTCCAAGTTGATGTGGACCTCACCATCGGCTATCGTCGTCGTCACGTCGTCTTTGTCTACAGTTACCGACTCAATCGGGATTGCATCGTAGCTAGAGCCGTCTTCTCCGATTCCAGTCAGTGCGACTTCGGCACTCCAGCCGTCGTACTCATCTACGACTGGTGAGATCAGCCCCTCAAACTGCCAGCGGTCACCGTCAAACCGTGAGTGACTATCGAACTCAAACACCCGGACTTGCGGTCTATCTACACGCGGTTGGCCGCGTCCGTGGATGGGAAACCGTTTGAGGACCTGTTCAGAGAGCATACTCTCGTCGGGACTACTCTCGGCGACCAAGTGTCGAAGGCCATCTCGGACTGTACCGAACATATCGTCGATCGCCATCCGGAATCCACGTTGGTACTCTTCGCGGAGGTTTTCGGTCGACTCCCACTCGTCGTGGTCTGGTGGTTCGGCGAACCGGAGGAACCGATCAATCTCTCTGTCGCTATCGGTCGGCTTGCTGTCGGTCCGAGCTTCTCCACAGGCGAGTACACCGTGGAAATTTCGATCGCCGAAGGCGACACGGCTCTGATCTAAGTATTTGACGACCATCCCTGAGCCACGGAACAAAGCCACTCTGTTGAGGTAGGTGTCGTTGTCCGCAGGCGAAGCGAGACGGGATGCGAGTCGTACCGTCCCGTTGGGGGTTTCGGTCCCGTCCGCCCGTGGCGGGATGTTCATAGGGATATCAAGTCCGGCGACGTCACCAGGTGTCGTCAGCAACTGTTTTTTGTCACCGAAGCGTCGTTCGAAACACTCCACGAACGGCCTGATAGAAGGTACACTGTCGACGTCGGCTTTTACAGTCTCTTCAGGAGTCTCAACTGTCACCGTAAGATCACCACGATAGATTGCTGGCCAGAAGTACTTCACTGCGGCTTCAACGAACTCGGAGGCTGTGTCTTTTATCTCCGGCCGTGTCTCTCTGGTCGGATCACGAAAGTCGACGACCATCGCACTCGTTCCACTGACTGTAGGTCGTGTAACTTGGAGGCCTTTCGCAAGCCACTCGGCCGTCTCGCCGGTCAGTGCCTCCGGTCGTACCCCCTCGTCTGTTCGTGTGGGCTGGCACAGCCAGCCTGCACCTTGATACGTCGTCTCGTCGCCCGTTAGTTTATGCGTCGGAAGTTTCGTCCTTCCGATGAGCCGTTGGGCCTGGATTTCGCCGTCAGTAGTTGCAGGATGTGAATTGAATATCACCGTTGACGCACCAGAAAAGGTCCACAACACCGACTTCCCCAATCCGTAGGAGCCACCAGCAGTATCGTCTTGTTTGCTACTGTAGAGTTCGTCTCGAACCAACGCCGCGTAGTTTGAATCGTCGTCCCATCCACCAGTGAGTCCGGTCGTATTTTTATCTTCGACGATCAGCAGTCGTATCTCTTTGTTGGGATCCACTACTTGATCTAGGAGCTGTTTGTACCCGCGTCCTTGATCGGACGTTGCAATCGTCTCCAATCTATCACGGAGCCCATCTTCCCACTGGAGGGCCTCAAGGAATTCATTCCGGTCGTCGCCGGAAAGTGTAACGAATCGGAAGGTAACATCCACCGAAACATCTTCGTTTAATTTCTGATCGTTCGCATTCTGGAGCACTTCGCGAACGAACGTTTCAGTATCGTGGTCAACGGCGTGCTTCGTCGGATCGTCGCCATATCGTGGAGCACCAGGGCCGCCGCTGAAAAAGAACCACTCGGAGTCTGTCGTGATATTGTGACTAATAGTCATTTTCGAAGAACCAACGCATTCTGAAATAGGTAGGGAACTCGACACACATCATTGTTCCGGGTCCTTCCTCTTACTCGCTCCAATTGTTGCCGTAATCGCCACCCGAGGTGACTGTGAGATCTCCGAGCAACTAATATGGAGTCCGATTACACTGGATCTGTGCATCTTATTAATGCTAGCAAGATTTTATATAGATTCGTTGGAAAGCAGGTGCATGAAAATCTCTGCAGTAGATCTCTTTTGTGGTGCTGGTGGCCTCAGCTACGGATTGGAGCAAGCGGGAATCTCGGTCGTTAGTGGGATAGATAATAACCCCGATTGTAAGTACGCCTACGAACAAAATATTGACGCAACGTACGTCCAGTCGAAAATTGAACCTCTGTCCTCGGATCCTGAACGTATCGCTCGGATGTTTCCGTGGAACGCAGATCTGAAGGTCTTGGGTGCCTGTGCGCCCTGCCAACCGTACTCTACGATGGGCCACGTCAAAGACAAGTCCCATGCCGACCACGACAAGTGGGGTTTGCTTCGGGATGTCATCCAGATTATTGATTACGTAGAGCCAGATGTCGTCGTCACAGAGAACGTCCTCCAGATCCAAGAAGACAGCGTCTATGACGATTTTATCGCGTATTTAGAGAACAACGGGTACCATCTGAATACCCCGGAAAATCGGAACGTGTACTGCCCAGAACACGGGATTCCACAAAACCGGAAACGGTGGGTGGTTATGGCATCGAAACGGGGCAAAATTAGTCTCCCAGAGCCATTCTACACCGAGGAATCGGCGTATCCAACCGTGCGAGAAACTATCGGCCACCTTCCAATGATCCAAGCTGGGGAGGTCCATCCGGACAACTCACTGCATCGGTCTCAAAACCTTTCGGAGTTGAATATAGAGCGAATCCAGAATATAGAACCTGGAGACGATTGGGGGGTCTGGGAAAATTCAGGCTTAGAACATCTTCTCGCAGAGTGTCACAAGAAAGCCAGCGGCAGTTCGTATACGGCACCGTACAGTCGACTTGAAGCAGACAAGATCGCACCGACGATTACAACGCAGTTCTACAATTACGGTAGTGGCCGATTCGGCCACTACAATACCGACCAGGATCGTGCCCTCTCATTGCTCGAAGGGGCGCTTCTGCAGACCTTCCCCGAAGACTACGACTTCTACGATGATTGGGATACTGTCGGAGTGAGCAACTTGGGTAAATTGATCGGGAACGCCGTCCCGCCAAAACTTGGAGAGCGTATCGGTGAAGGAATCGTTCAGCACGTTGAAGGCGCTACGTCGGCCAAACCCATCGGTGTCGTAGACGACTGATTCAAGTGATTACAGACTTCAGATGAGTATTCAGTCCGTTTTTTTACGGCAGGGTCTAGGTGTAATCTCCAGATCACCAGAAGTAAGTGCTTTATCAACAGATACAGTTTGATTATATACACAAATGGATGTCTCTGCAGTAGATTTGTTTTGTGGGGCCGGTGGTCTTACTAACGGTTTAGAGCAGGCCGGTATCTCTGTAGAGGCGGGTATTGACGTCAATAGCGATTGTCGATTCTTCTACGAAGAAAACAACGACGCAACATTTCTGGCACACGATATCGGGCGTATCGCCAGAGAAGAACCAGAGGTGATAGCAGAGCACTTTGACAATAAAGCCAAGGCAACGTTACTGGCTGGCTGTGCACCTTGTCAACCCTTCTCTCCGTTGACTCATGGAGTTGATAGCACCGATCATGACAAGTATGGAATGCTTCGGGCCTTCTTAGAGATTGTTCGACACACCATGCCAGATTTTGTCGTGATGGAAAACGTCTACGAAATACGAAATACTGACGTATACGACGAATTTGAAGATGGTCTAGGAGAGTTGGGATACAATCTTAATCCCGACACCGACAAGCGTGTCTATTGTCCCGAGTATGGAATTCCGCAGACCAGACGGCGCTGGGTTCTTGTTGCGTCTAGAGATGGCCGGATAGACCTCGGAGCGCCGAGTCACCCTGACCCCGATGAGTACCCGACGGTAGAGGGGTGTATTGATCACCTCCCTGTGATCAAGGCAGGCGAGACACACAGCAAGGATCCTCTGCACACTTCACGTCGACTAACAGACAAAAACCTCCAACGAATCAGACAATCGAAACCCGGTGGTGACTGGACCGATTGGGACGACGATTTACTCTTGGAGTGCCACAAGAAATCAAGCGGACAAAGTTACAAGTCAGTATACGGACGGATGGTGGCCAACAAGCCTGCACCGACGATCACTACGCAGTTCTACAATTTGGGAAGTGGTCGATTCGGACACTACGACACAGATCAGGATAGAGCTATCTCGCTTCGTGAGGGGGCGATGATACAGACATTCCCCGAAAACTATCGGTTCGTAAAGGAATCTGATGAAGTCGAACTGAACAAGATTGGGCGGCTGATCGGGAATGCTGTCCCACCGAAGTTGGGAGAGGTGATTGGCGAACGTGTGATTGAGTTCCTTGAGTGGTCAGATCGACAGTCCAGTTTGTCTGACTTTAGTTTGAAAACACCCACTCAATGATCGCTGACAATCAAGAATTGAAACTTGATTGATTAACCAGTTGTCTTCAGAATTACAATTAAAAGTGAGATTTATATATGATTCGGAACGTCCTGATTAAAGACGACATCACGGTCAAAGAGTTCCTCACAGCGGCTGAACCGCCACAAAACGACGAGTGAAAACATACCGAAATCTTCGCAAACACAAATTTAATTTTATTTATAATTCATATCAGCATATTAATTCCGATGTCAACTCACAAAATAAGATTTAACAATTAACTGCGATTTGATAACTCATGGCTAGACATCCCGATACCTTAGGAAGCTCATCTCTCAGTGACTCAACTGCTGAGTCAATTAGCGATTTACTGATGTGGGACTTCCCGTCGCAGAAATCGGGTATCACAGAGTATCACGATTTGCCGACAAAGGAAGCGCTTGACAGTGACTTGGAGACGTTCGTCAGAGAAGTTCTCCAGAATGCTAACGACCAGGGGTTAGCTAACAATGATCCCGTCAACGTCACCTTTGAGTTTCAGCAAATCGACGATGTCGACAAATTTCTTGACACGTTCAACTGGGACAACAGAGACGCGCTGCCGGAGAACCTCCGTTGGCACATCCAACAAGCGAACAAGAATAAGAAGACTCGCGATGCGGGTCTGAAACGGTTCCTGAACCACTTTGACGAGGAGGAACTCCTTATTTTGACAATCCACGATGAGAATACTACGGGGCTTTACGGAAGCGAGGACAATAGCTCAAGCCCATATGGTGCGCTTGTGAAAGACTTCGGTAGCTCCGAGAAACCGTCCTCCAGTTCCGGAGGGAGCTTCGGTTTAGGGAAGACGGTTCTCTGGGCGTTCTCCGGTATTTCGACCGTCCTTTTTAATTCCACACCCATGAATGCCCTAGACGATCATGAACCGCCCCGCTTGGTCGGGCGGAGCATCCTTCCATCCCATGAGCATGAGGACGGCGTGGATACGTACACAAACCACGGTTGGTTCGGTCTTGATGACGAGGAAGCCCGGTCTCGGCTTGGTCGACTGCCGTCGATATGGCAGGATCAGGGTCCGGTGGAAGAGGTGGCTGAAACTCTAGGAGTAGGTCGCGGTGATCGAGGCACCGGAACCTCAATCGGGGTTATCGGATTTCGGATTCCCGGAGAAGACCTGAATCCAGATCCCGAAGAGCTCGCTGACGACTTCCGACATGCGGCAGTGAAACACTTCTGGCCCGCTATTTCGCGCGGAGATCTAAACGTGTCTGTGAAGACGCCTGAGGGCGACGAAGAGGTCGCCACGCTCGACGACGCACCAGGTGTCCGACCCTTCCAAGAGGCATATGAGCGATTATTCCAGCCTGTTGGTTCGAAACTTGAGAAGCCGGGTGACTTCGCGAAGACAGAGGTGAAATTGACCGTTCCAGAAGAAAATGACGAGGTGGTAGACGATCCCGATCCGTCCTACGAAACGTCGGTTGACGTGGTTCTCCGACAGTTGAACCCCGCCGACTCAAACGCGCTGGAGGAGAGCGAAGACTCGGATATCGGTCCAAACCATGTCGCACGTTTGCGAGGGGCGCAGATGATTGTAGACTATCTTGACAAGGGGAATGTTGCCGACCGAGGCAAAAATTTTGCAGCCGTTCTCGCGGCCGGAGAAGCACAGACGCCCGAGGGGGAGGTACCAACGGACGAACAGCTAGCGGTGGAGAAATTCTTGAAACGGTCAGAGCCGACGCAGCACGACGACTGGGTCGGAAGCAAGAACGAGTATCTCAAGAAACACTACAGCGGGACTATTGTTCGGGAGGTCAACGGCCTCGCTGGAGAGCGGTTAGAACGAGAACTCGCAGACGTTGTCCGGGAAGAGGTTGAGTCGGGTGATGAGGTGCCAAACATGGATGACGTGGCCCCGATAATGCAGGGGCGCTCTACGGAGGGGCCTGGAGGTGGCTCCGTGATGGAATGGGAAAAGGAGCCATCTACATCCTTCGACGGAGAGTGTTGGAAATTCGCTGGATCTGGCGGTCCAAAAGAAGACCACAACGGATGGGAGTTAAAAATACGACTCGACCGCATTGACGCTGAAGAGTCCCAAAGCGAGGTCATCCCGATCAGCTCCATCACTCCTGATCCAACGAACGCAACCGTGAGCTATCAAAAGAAGGGAATTAAATTAATCATGGATTCGACGGTTGACGAGATAGAGTTTGAAGGTCAGTCAGACGAAGTACTAAATCCTGGTGAAGACTATTCGGAAGCGCTTGAGGTCGGTGATCTTACCGAGGTACGTCTTGATGTCTCCGCAGAAGTTGAGACTGGAGATGAGGAATAATGCCCGCGAATACCCAACATTCTATGGCTCGCGATGAATCGATGCCGTACAACTACGAAAGTAACGGACTCGCGTTCGGGATTTCTTCTTTCTCGCTTGATGGGGGTGAATCGGGGAAACCGAACTACGACGAACAGGTAGTCGCCCCTCACAAGTACGGAGAGTGGGATGAGATACAACTCTCAATAAACCTCACGGTGGAGGGATCAGTTGAGTCTGTATTCCCGGACAATGAGGGACCGCCCTATCCAGCTAAACTGATTCTTGTAATCGACTGTGAACAGACCCAGATGCGACAGGAGGCAGTCATCAAAGAAAGTCCCGTAGAGGAGAGCACCTATGAAGACGAAATCGTTCTGAATCGGCGACTATTACGTGGTGACGTTTCGCTAACTCCGCGTCTAGTGAGAACTGAAAAATGTCTTGAAGGGCTTCCCTTCGCACCGAACGCCGGTATGCGGGTTGCGGGTGGACGAGGATGGACTCTCGAAGTGGACGAACCTGAAGAGAGCGCGAACGGATTCCCATTCAAATACCGTGACTTCTCGCAGGAGAGTATGCCGCCGGAGGACCTCATCCATAAGTTCAGTCGTAACCCTGACCCCAAGATAGAAATTAATGACCAAAACGAGAACGTGGTTGATATTCTCCAGAGCGGCCTTACGTACGGTTTCCGCCCGAACATGAAGCGCAATCTCAAGGCTCGCTTTGGGAACATGCTCTGGATTCAGCTCATCGTCTCTACTGCAGCCACGATTGCGGAGTCAGGTGAACCGGAGTTCTCTTGGCAGGAAGGGGTCGTGGTTGAGGTTGTCGAAGAGGACTTCGGTGGCTTGATTGACGCTGATGACTACGATGGCGCAGTTGAAGAGTTGGGTGTTCGAGTTTCAGATCCAGGAGAGCTTAGAGAATTTATCACCGACCTCTGTTGTGCTGTACAGCTGTACAGTGACGCTGCAAAGCATCTAGACGGCTTCATCAAGGAGGAATCACCATGACAGAGATACGTGAACTGACCGAATCCGGACGGGATCTGATCAAGAACCACAATCGGTTCCCAGACGAAGAGGAGTCGACGCCACCAGAGAAGGAGTTGAAAACTCACCTTCGAAGTCATGAAGTCGAAGGGGCCGAACTTGACTTAGATGGTCTGCGAGACGCCATTGACGACGCGAAGGCGATATTCGACTATGGTCGTCGAAGTCAACGTACGAGTATGGACTCAAACCTAGCTCCGATTGTGCGGGAATGTATTGATGTGCCACCGAGAGTAGCTTCACTACCCGGATTCTGGCAGTACCTGTCCCTGATAGAGTATCCGGACCTAGTCACGACACGCTGGAGCCGAGACAATGATATCCTGGAGAAATTTCTCGGGACACAGAAAGACCTCTACTCAAATTATTTGGCTCGTCTCTGGTGGGCTGCTCACCTCACCAAAAATAAAAAGACTGATGACTACTTTGCCACACACCGTCTGTTCACGAAGCAGCGTCTGGTTAATTACCTGCTAGATAGTTCGTTTAGGCGTTCACGTCCTGCAGCTAGGGCGTTTGCCGTCGTACTTGCGAACGAATCACAGTCGACTATTGACCCTGTCGGGAAGCGGTTCAACACATCTCGATCAGTAATCGAACTAGATTCGCGTTCCGAAGAGGAGATTATAGAACAACTGGAGAAAATCAAAGCTCGAGTGCACTAACAACAGACTACTGTCGCTTCAACTCCGTTCGTTCGTCGTAGTGGGAATAGTCGATTATTAATAACATCCGTAACTGACAGGGCAGAGTAGGAATAAAACCGACCAATGAGGCGATTTGAAGTTGGAGATCAAGTTCGGGTTGATATTCCGAATGAGAACGATCCCGATCATGAGCGACTTCATCAAAAAAACGGTATAATCGTTGAAATATTTGAAGATGACGCCGGTAAAGAAACAGGAGACCCACGTGACTCGCATTTATTTACTGTTAAGATTGATGTCGACACAATTGAATATCTTCGGTGGAGAGATCTCCGACCAGCCTCAGACCAATAATTGCCTGTATTGACTTATACGCTAAATTCATATTACCGAATCGAATGGTTGAAAAATAAATGAGAAGACAAAATATCAAAGTATTATAGTATATTTGTCCAGCTATTTTTATTCGCACTAGCTGCTGGCTTGAATGGGCCATTCTTAATCAGCTTCAAGAATCATAGATAACTTAGTGCTGATAGTTCGTAATCGGGTTATACGGTAATCCGATTAGTACCACAGATTACTCCACAGACCTACTACTCTGGAACAAAATCCATACCTAGTACCCTTGAATACAATTCCTCAAAACAGGATTGATGGAAATTGTCCTTCCTTCG
>LFCJ01001519.1_pt1 | contig 16287 bp, 14 predicted proteins | sample 643141 | NCBI WGS metagenome assembly LFCJ01 (sample SAMN03766243, study PRJNA286221) | soda lake metagenome | biome: soda lake; feature: Kulunda steppe; material: water; isolation source: sample B1-Br-g2 brine of Lake Bitter-1 | place: Russia: Kulunda steppe | collected 2010-07 | reverse complement strand
GGTTCGCCGGCGCGGCCGAAGCCCGGCCAGCGGCTGCGTGCCGGGGCGCGGGTGTTTCATGTGCAGGCGGTGGCGGATGAGCCGGGCGGGGCCTGGCTGACCTGCTTTGCCGAGGAGGAGGAGGTGTCGGCATGAGCTATGCGGGAGGCGCGGCGCTGCAGGAGGCGGTGTATGCGCGGCTGATCGCGGATCCAGCACTCGACGCGCTGGTGGACGGGGCGGTGCATGACGCGGTGCCGTCGGGACCGGAGCCGGCGCTTTACGTGCTCATCGGCTCCGAACAGGTGCGCGACCGCTCCGACCGCAGCGGGCCGGGGGCCGAGCATCGCTTCAAGGTCAGCGTGATCAGCGACGCGACGGGGTTCAAGGCGGCCAAGAAGGCGGCGGCGGCGGCCTCCGTGGCGCTCGAGGATGCGCCGCTGGCGCTCGAGGCGGGGCGGCTCGTGGGGCTGTGGTTCTACCGCGCGGAGACACGGCGGCATGCCCAGGGCGCCGGGCGGCGCATCGATCTGACATTCGTCGCGCGCATCGAGGGCTGAGCGGCGGCGAGCGACATTTCAAAGGAGACGGACATGGCAGTGCAGAACGGCAAGGATCTTCTGATCAAGATGGACATGAACGGCGAAGGGCAGTTCTCGACGGTGGCGGGGCTGCGCGCGACGCGCATCAGCTTCAACGCCGAGACCGTGGATGTCACGAGCCTCGAGTCGCAGGGGGGCTGGCGCGAGCTTCTGGGCGGCGCGGGCGTCAAGAGCGCGTCTATCTCGGGCTCGGGGGTGTTTCGCGATGCGGGCACCGACGAGCGCGCGCGGCAGGTCTTCTTCGACGGCGAGGTTCCGCATGTGCAGGTGATCATCCCGGATTTCGGCAAGGTCACGGGACGGTTCCAGATCACCGGGCTCGAATATGCGGGCAGCCATAACGGCGAGGCGACCTATGAGCTGTCGCTGGCCTCGGCGGGTGCGCTCGACTTCCAGGCGCTTTGATGGCGAACCCGTATTCCGGCGAGGTGGCGCTCTGGCTCGACGGCGAGCGCCATGTGCTCAAGCTCACGCTCGGCGCGCTTGCCGAGCTCGAGGCGGGGATGCAGGCGGACTCGCTCGTCGCGCTGGTGGAGCGCTTCGAGGGCGGGCGGTTCTCGAGCCGGGACGTGCTCGCGCTGATCATGGCGGGGCTGCGTGGGGGCGGCTGGCAGGGCACCGCCGACGATCTGCGCTGTGTCGAGATCCGGGGCGGGCCGGTCGAGGCGGCGCGGGTCGCCGCGACGCTGCTGGCGCGGGCCTTCGCGGTGCCGGGCACGGCATGAAGGGCTTTGACTGGCCGGCGCTGATGCGCGCGGGGCTGCACGAGTTGCGGCTCGAGCCGGCGCGGTTCTGGGCGCTCACGCCGGTGGAATTGCTGATGATGCTCGGGATCGAGGCGGGCAGCGCCCCGGTCACCCGCGCGCGGCTGGAGGAGCTGGCCGCGCGCTTTCCCGACAACCCACAGGGGGCGGATGATGGATCCGGAGGAATTCGAGGATCAGCTGGCGGCGCTGGAGGCGCAGCTGGGCAGTGCGCAGAGCGTGACGGCGGCGTTTGACGCCGAGCTGCAGGGTATGAACAGCGCGCTGGTGATGACCGGGCGCGAGGTGGACACGCTGTCGCGCGGGATCGGCACCGGGCTGCGCCGGGCCTTCGACGGGCTCGCATTTGACGGGATGCGGCTGTCGGATGCGCTGCGGCAGGTGGCGTCGAGCATGGTGGACTCGATGTACAACATCGCCATGCGGCCGGTGCAGGAGGCCGTGGGCGGCGCGATCGCGCGCGGGCTCGGGGGGCTGATGCCCTTTGCCGATGGCGGCAGCTTCGCGCAGGGGCGGGTGATGCCCTTCGCCGATGGCGGCATCGTCTCCGGGCCGACGGCGTTTCCGATGCGCGGCGGCGCGACGGGCCTGATGGGCGAGGCGGGCCCCGAGGCGATCATGCCGCTGGCGCGCGGGGCCGATGGCAAGCTCGGCGTGCGCGCGGGAGATGGCGGCGGGCGGGCGCCGCAGGTGGTGATGAACATCAGCACCAACGATGTCGAGGGCTTTCGCCGCAGCCAGTCCCAGATCGCCGCGCAGATGGGCCGGGCCCTCGCGCGCGGCCAGCGCAACAGGTGATCCGAGATGGCATTTCACGAGGTCAGTTTTCCCCGCAATCTCAGCTTCGGCGCGATCGGCGGGCCCGAGCGGCGCACCGAGATCGTCACGCTGGCGAGCGGGCACGAGGAGCGCAACGCGCCCTGGGCCCATGCGCGGCGGCGCTACGATGCGGGGATGGGGTTGCGCTCGCTGGACGATCTGGAGGCGCTCATCGCCTTCTTCGAGGCGCGGGGCGGGCAGCTGCACGGGTTTCGCTGGCGCGACTGGGCGGACTACAAGTCCTGCCCGCCGTCGCGCGATCCCGACGCGGGCGACCAGGTCATCGGCTACGGCGACGGGGTGACGCGGGAGTTTCAGATCATCAAGCGGTACCGCTCCGGGCCGCACAGCTATGACCGGCCGATCACCAAGCCGCTGCGCGGTTCGGTTCGGGTCGCGCTGTCGGATGACCGGCTCGAATCGAAGGTGCATTGGAGCGTCGACGAGACGACGGGCATCGTGCGTTTCGTCTCCCCGCCGGGCGGCGGGGCGCGGATCACGGCCGGGTTTCTCTTCGATGTGCCGGTGCGCTTCGACACGGACAGCATCCAGGTTTCGGTGGCGAGCTTTCATGCCGGCGAGGTGCCGAGCGTTCCGGTCCTGGAGGTGCGGGTATGAGCGATCTGGGGGCGCATCTTCGCAGCGGGGCGACCACTGTCGCGCGGGCCTGGGCGCTCGAGCGGGCCGATGGGGCAGTCATGGGTTTCACCGACCACGACCGTGATCTTGCCTTTGACGGGATCACGTTTCGCGCCGACTCCGGGCTGAGCGCGCGGGCGCTCGCCCAGAGCACCGGGCTTGCGGTGGACAACACCGAGGCCGCCGGGGCGCTGTCGGACGCGGCGCTGCGCGAGGAGGACATTCTCGCGGGGCGCTATGACGGGGCGGCGCTGCGCATCTGGGAGGTTAACTGGGCCGATGTGGCGCAGCGGCGGATGATCTTTCGCGGCACGCTGGGCGAGATCAGCCGCGCCGACGGGGCCTTTCGCGCCGAGCTGCGCGGTCTTGCCGAGGCGCTCGGCCAGCCGCAGGGCCGGGTCTATCAGGGGGTCTGCCCGGCGGTGCTTGGCGATGCGGCCTGCGGGGTGGATCTCTCCCAGCCGGGGATGTCCTCCGAGCGGCCGGCCGAGGCGATCGAAGGCGGCCGGGTGTTTCGCTTCGAGGGGTTCGCGGGCTTCGAGGAGCGCTGGTTCGAGAAGGGGCGGCTGCGCGTGCTCTCGGGGGCCGCGCAGGGGCTTGCCGGTGTGATCAAGAACGACCGAATGAGCGGCGCGGGGCGCATCATCGAGCTGTGGGAGCCGATCCCGGCGGGTGTGGCGCCCGGCGACATGCTGCGCATCGAGGCCGGGTGCGACAAGCGCGCCGCGACCTGCCGGCTGAAATTCGGTAATTTCGTCAACTTCCGGGGCTTTCCGCACATTCCGGGTGAGGACTGGCTGATGGCGGTGCCGCGTTCGGATGCGGTCAATGACGGCGGGAGCCGGTCGTGAGCGGGCGCGCGGATGTCGTCGCGCAGGCGCGGCGCTGGATCGGCACGCCCTACCGCCACCAGGCGAGCCGGCTGGGCGCGGGGTGTGATTGTCTCGGGCTTCTGCGCGGGATCTGGCGCGCGCTTCACGGCGCGGAGCCCGAACCCGTGCCGCCCTACACGCCGGACTGGTCCGAGCCGGCGCGCGAGGAGGTCCTCTGGCGCGCGGCGCGGCGCAACCTGATGGAGAAGTCCCTCGGCGCGGTGTCGCCCGGGGATGTGATCCTGTTTCGTATGCGCGACGGCGCGGTGGCCAAGCATCTCGGCGTGCAGGCCGAAACGGGGGGCGCGGCGAGTTTCGTGCATGCCTATTCCGGCCACGCCGTGGTCGAAAGCCCGCTCTCGGCGCCCTGGACGCGGCGCATCGTGGCGCGGTTCGAATTTCCTACTGGAGGTCAGTAATGGCGACGATAGTGCTTTCGGCGGTCGGGGGCGCGGCCGGTGCCAGCGTGGGCGGGAGTCTGCTCGGGCTGTCGGGGGCGGTGATCGGCCGGGCGGCGGGGGCCGTGGTCGGGCGGATGATCGACCAGCGGCTGCTCGGGCTTGGCAGCGAGGCGGTGGAGACCGGCCGGATCGACCGGCTGCGGCTGACCGGGGCGAGCGAGGGCAGCCCGATCGCGCGGCAATGGGGGCGCGTGCGCGTTGCCGGGCAGGTGATCTGGGCGTCGCGGTTTCTCGAGGACAGCACCACCACGGGGGGTGGCAAGGGGTCGCCGCAGCCGGAGGTGACGGAGTTCAGCTATTCGATCAGCCTGGCGCTGGCGCTCGGCAAGGGGGAAATACTCGGCGTGGGGCGCGTCTGGGCCGATGGCGAGGAGATTGACCGCACCGGGATGCAGATGCGCGTCTACACTGGCAGCGACGACCAGCTCCCGGACCCGAAGATGGAGGCTGTCGAGGGGCAGGGGATGGTGCCCGCCTATCGCGGCACCGCCTATGTCGTGTTCGAGGAGCTCGATCTGGGCCGGTTCGGCAACCGGGTGCCGCAGTTCAGCTTCGAGGTGCTGCGCGCGGCGGATGCGCCGGATGTTTCGGTCCTTTCGGAACTCCTGCGGGGGATTGCGCTGATTCCGGGGACCGGGGAATATTCGCTGGCGACGACGCCGGTGCATTATGATTTCGGTCCCGGCGAGAAGGAGCCCATCAACGTCAACAGCCCGGCGGGGGGCACCGATCTCGAGGTGTCGCTCGATGCGCTGACGACCGAGCTGCCGCGCTGCGACGCCGTGGCGATGGTGGTGTCGTGGTTCGGGGATGATCTGCGCGCGGGCCAGTGCGAACTGCGGCCCAAGGTCGAGCAGGGGGACTTCGACGGGGTCGGGATGTCCTGGCGGGTTTCAGGGCTGGCGCGTGATGCGGCGGAAGAGATCGCCGAGTACGAGGGGCGTCCGGTCTATGGCGGGACCCCGTCGGATGCGGCCGTGATCGAGGGGATCGAGGCCATCCATGCGCGCGGGCAGGAGGTGCTGTTCTACCCGTTCCTGCTGATGGAGCAACTCGAGGGCAACGGGCTGCCCGATCCCTGGAGCGATGCCGACGAGCAGCCGCCTCTGCCCTGGCGCGGGCGGATCACGACATCGATCGCGCCGGGTCGCGACGGCACGCCTGATCGCAGCGCCGTGGCGGAAGACGAGGTCGCCGCGTTCTTCGGGCAGGCGCAGCCGGGGGATTTTTCCGTCTCAGGCGGGGTGGTGCAGTATGACGGGCCCGAGGAATGGTCGCTGCGCCGGATGATACTGCATTATGCGCATCTGTGCGCGGCCGCTGGCGGGGTCGAGGCATTCTGCATCGGCTCCGAGTTTCGCAGCCTCACACAGATACGCGGCGAGGACGACAGCTTCCCGGCCGTGGAGGCGCTGCGCGCGCTGGCGCAGGATGTCCGCGCGATCCTGGGGGACGACTGCAAGATCAGCTACGCGGCGGACTGGTCGGAGTATTTCGGCTATGATGCCGGTGGCGGGAACCGGTATTTCCATCTCGATCCGCTCTGGGCCGACGAGGCGATCGATTTCATCGCCATCGACAACTACATGCCGCTCTCGGACTGGCGCGACGGCGACGATCATCTCGATGCGGATTGGGGCAGCATTTACGATCTCGCCTATCTCGAGGCCAATGTTGCGGGCGGCGAGGGATATGACTGGTTCTATGAAGGCGAGCAGGCCCGCGCGGCGCAGCGGCGCACCCCGATCACGGACGGCGCCTACGGCGAGCCGTGGATCTGGCGCTACAAGGATCTGCTGAACTGGTGGTCGCGGGAGCACTTCGAGCGCCGTGACGGCGTGCGCGCAGAGGAGCCGACAGCGTGGGAGCCGCGCTCCAAACCGTTCTGGTTCACCGAATACGGCTGTGCGGCGATCGACAAGGGCACCAATCAGCCCAACAAGTTCCTCGATCCGAAATCCTCCGAGTCGCAGCTGCCCTATCATTCAAACGGGCGCCGCGACGATTACATCCAGATGCAGTATCTGCGCGCGATGAACGCCTACTGGGACGATCCGTCGAACAACCCGGTCTCAGAAGTCTATGGCGGGCCTATGGTGGATATGGATCGCGCCTTCGTCTGGGCCTGGGATGCGCGCCCCTTTCCGCGGTTTCCGGGCAATACCGAGCTCTGGACCGATGGCGAGAACTGGGCGCGCGGGCACTGGCTCATTGGGCGCGCGGCAGCACAGCCGCTCGACGCGGTGGTCGCCGAGATCTGCCGCGATGCCGGGCTGCGGCATGTGGATGTGTCAGGCCTGCACGGGCTGGTGCGCGGATACGATGTGCCATCGGTGGAGACGGCGCGCGCGGCGCTGCAGCCGCTCCTGCTTGCCCATGGCATCGAGGTGGTGGAACGAGGGGGCGCGCTGCGCTTCGCGATGCGCGGCAGGACCGCCCCGGTGCGGATCGATCCGGAGCGGCTGGCGCTGTCGGGCGAGGACGGCGGCGGCTTGGAGACGGCGCGGGCACCTCAGGCCGAGACCGCGGGGCGGGTGCAGCTTACGCATGTCGAGGCCGAGGGCGATTTCGAGGCCCGGGCGGCCGAGGCCGTGATCGCCGACGAACCCACCACCACCGTGGCACGCACCGAGCTGCCGCTGGTGCTCACGCGGGCCGAGGGGCGTGCGGCCGTCGAGCGGTGGCTGGCCGAGGCGCGGGCGGCGCGCGATACGGCGCGCTTCGCGCTGCCGCCGTCCAGCGGGCTCGGGGCCGGGGACCTGATCGAGTTCGAGGGCGAGGACGGCTTGCGACGCTATCGCATCGATCGGGCGGAGTCCGCCGGGGCGCTGGAGATGGAGGCGGTGCGGGTCGAATCCGAGATCTACACCCCCTCGGATGCCGCCGAAGAGCCGGTGACCCCGCGCCGTTTCAACGCGCCGGTGCCGGTCGATCCGGTGTTTCTCGATCTGCCGCTCCTGACTGGTGACGAGGTTCCGCACGCGCCTCATGTGGCCGCCACGGCAAGGCCATGGCCCGGCTCGGTCGCGGTCTACAGTTCGCGCGAGGATAACGGCTACACGCTCAACACGCTGCTGGAGCGGCGCGCGGCGATCGGGGTGAGTGAGACGCCACTGATGCGCGCCGCACCGGGCCGCTGGGACCGCGGGCCGCGGTTGCGGGTGCGGATGCCCGGCGCGGCGCTCGAGTCGGTGTCGCGTGGGGCGCTGCTCGACGGGGCGAATCTGCTCGCCATCGGCAGCGGGTCGGATGATCGCTGGGAGCTGCTGCAATTCGCCGAGGCGGAGCTGATGGAGAGCGATACCCACGAGCTGTCGATGCGGCTGCGCGGCCAGCTCGGCACGGATGCGGTGATGCCGGATGCGTGGCCCGTGGGCAGCACCGTGGTGCTCATCGACGGTGCCCTCGCGCAGATCGAGCTGGCGCGATCGGCTCGGTCGCTGGTGCGGCACTACCGGATCGGGCCGGCGCGGCGCAGCCTCGACGATCCGTCCTATGTCCACGAGGTCCGCGCGTTCGACGGGATCGGCCTGCGGCCCTATTCGCCGGTGCATCTGCGTGCAGAGCGCAACGCGTCCGGGGATGTCGCGGCGCAGTGGATTCGGCGCACGCGGATCGACGGTGATAGCTGGTCGGGGCGCGACGTCCCGCTCGGGGAGGAGAGCGAGAGCTATCTGCTGCGGATCCTGCTCGGTGGTGCGGTGGCACGAGAGGTCGTGGTGAGCGAGCCCGAATGGGTCTATCCGCAATCCGCGCAGCAGGAGGATGGCACTGAGGCGGGCTTCACGCTCGCGGTGGCGCAAATTTCCGAGCGGTTCGGAGCGGGGCCGTTTGCCGAACGCGCGGTGGCCGGCTGAGATGCGGCCCGTTCTGATGGGGGATGTGATCGCGGCGGCGCGCGTGCTTCTCGGCGTGCGCGGCGGCGCGCGCGCCGGGCTGGCGCGGCGCTTGCTGGAGGAGGCGCATACCGCGGATCTCTACCGCAAGCGCACCGCGCGCGCGCATCCCGGCTTCGGCAATGGCAGCCTGATGGCTGCCGCAGCGGCGCGGGCGCAGCCGCCCGAACCCTGGTTGGAAGATGCGGATTACCTTCGCTGTCTCAGCACGGTGCTTGCGGCGCTCGCGGAGCGCGCCGACGGCGCCGGAATTCGCCCTTGCGCCCTGTGCGGCGGCTCTGCTTATGCTAGTTCTCGCGCACATCACGCGGCGGCGGAGAATCGCGATGGAACGGCAGCGGGAAAATCTGGCAAGTTTCGACCCGGTCTGGAACCGGATCCGCGAGGAGGGCGAGCAGGCGGTGCGTGACGAGCCGCTGATGGGCGGGGTGATCCACTCCTCGGTGCTGCATCACGCGACGCTGGAGCGTGCGGTGGCGCATCGCATCGCGCTCAAGCTCGAATCGCGGGAGATGAGCGCGCAACTTCTGCGCGAGATCGCCGATGAGGCCTATACGGACGATCCGTGGCTAGGCGAGGCCGCGCGCGCAGACCTCGTCGCGGTCTATGAGCGCGACCCGGCCTGTAACCGCTTCATGAAGCCGCTGCTCTATTTCAAGGGCTACCATGCATTGCAGGCGCACCGCGTCGCGCACTGGCTCTGCGCGCGCGGGCGGGTCGATTTCGCGTCCTTCATCCAGATGCGGATTTCGGAGGTCTTTGGTGTCGACATTCACCCCTGTGCCCGGATCGGAAAGGGCATCATGATGGACCATGCCCACGCCATCGTGATCGGGGAAACCGCGGCGGTCGGTGACAACGTGTCGATGCTGCATTCCGTCACGCTCGGCGGCACCGGCAAGGAGGATGGCGATCGCCATCCCAAGATCGGCTCCGGGGTGCTGATCGGCGCGGGGGCGAAGGTGCTCGGCAACATCCGCATCGGGGAGTGCTGCCGCATCGCGGCGGGGTCCGTCGTGCTCGAGGACATGCCGCCGCGCAAGACGATCGCCGGCGTGCCGGCGCGGATCGTCGGGGAGGCCGGTTGCGAGCAGCCCTCCGTGACGATGGATCAGCTCTTTCGCGGCGAGATCTGAGCGCGCCTTGCGGCTCGCGCGGTCCGGCGAACGCATCGCGGCCGAGACACCGCCGGAGCGGGACCGCTACCTCGACGCGCTGCGTGTTCTTGCGGTCCTCTTCGTGGTGTCCGGGCACTGGCTCGTGCGTGTGATCGTGGAGACGGGGGAGGGTCTGCAGGGCGCGTATCTGCTCAATCTGAGGCCGGATCTGCAATGGGCGACGCTGCTCTGGCAGGTCATGCCGGTCTTCTTCTTCGTCGGCGGCGCGGTGAATATCGCGAGCTGGCGGCGCGCGCGCGCGGCGGGTGAGAGCGCCTCGCGCTGGGTGTGCCGCCGGGTGCACGGGCTGCTGACCCCGGCACTCCTGCTCATTGCGGTGCTGGTGCCGCTGGCGGCGCTGGTGGAGGGCGTGGCATCGACGCAGGCATTGGTCTTCGATTTCGGCGTCGCGGTTTTCCCGATGTGGTTTCTCGCGGTGTATATCCTGGTGACGGCGCTCGTTCCGGTGACAGTGTCGCTGCATAGGTGCGGGCGCGGGTGGCACCTTCTGCTCGCGGGCGGCGCGCTGGCAATCGTGCTCGATCTGTTGCGCTTTGCGGGGCAGGGGCCCACGCTGGGGACGCAGCCCGCGGTCGCGGCCCCGAATTTCCTGATCGTCTGGGTGCTCGTGCATCAGGCCGGTTATTACTGGGCGGACGGGGCGCTGGCCGGGCGCGGCGCGGCCTTGATCGGGGCGGGTGGCATGGCGCTCATCGCGATGATCGCGGTCGGACCCTGGCCGCTCAGCATGGTCCCCTTCGAGGGCACCGCGCGCGCCAATAACGGCGCGCCGCCGAGCACGGCGCTCTTGGCCCTCGGGGCGGTGCAGCTCGGTATCGCGATCCTGCTGCGCGAGCCGGTGGGGCGCTGGCTGAAGCGACCGCTGATCTGGGCGCCCGTTGCGCTCATCGGGGCGCACATCATGGCGGTTTACCTTTGGCATCAGCCCGCGATGGTGGCCGTGGCCAATCTTGCGGTCACGTCAGGCTGGCTGGTGTCCGGGACGGAACTTGATGCCGACTGGTGGGCCGGGCGGCTCGGCTGGGTACTCGCCTGCGGGGCCGTGCTGCTGCCGCTGGCCGTGGTGGCGGCCCGCGTCGGCAATCTGTGGCGGCCAGCTGACTCCGAGCCGGGCGACGCCATCACCGGGCTCGGAGTCGCGCTCGTCTGCGGTGGACTCGCCGGGTTGATCGGGGTGCGGCTGGTGCAGTCGGGAATGCCGCTGAACCTGCCACTGGTGCCGCTCGCGGCGGTGCTCGCCGGCGCGGCGATGCTCGGGGTGTTCACCCGGCGCGCCGGGCGCGCCGGGTAGCGGATCAGGCCAGCATCGTCATCGGGCTGCGCAGGCTTTTTACGACCGATTCCAGGAACTGCGCGCCGAGGGCGCCATCGATCACACGGTGATCGACCGAGAGCGTCATGCTCATCATCGTCGCACTCGAAGGCGCCCCGTCCTCTCCGACCACCGGCTTGCGCACCCCGGCGCCCACGGCGAGGATCGAGCCGTGGGGCGGGTTGATGACGGCGTCGAAATTCTCGATGCCGAACATGCCGAGATTGGAGACCGCCATCGAGCCGCCGACATATTCGTGCGGCGCGAGCTTGCGTGTGCGCGCACGCCCGGCGAGATCCTTCATTTCCGCTGACAGCGCCGAGAGCGATTTCTGGTGCGCGTCCTTGAGGACCGGGGTGAAGAGCCCGCCCTCGACGGCGACGGCCACGGCGACATCCGACGGCTTGAGCCGCAGGATCCGGTCCCCGGCCCAGACCGCGTTGGCGTCGGGCACTTCCTGCAGCGCCACCGCGCAGGCCTTGATGATGAAGTCGTTGACCGACAGCTTCACGCCGCGCGACTCAAGCTGCTTGTTGAGCGTCGCGCGAAACTCCATGAGCGTGTCGAGCGAGACCTCTCGGCGCAGGTAGAAATGCGGGATGGTCTGCTTGGCTTCGGTCAGGCGGCTGGCGACGGTCTTGCGCATGCCGTCGAGCTTGACCTCCTCAAAGTCGCGGCCTTCATACATCTTCGCGACCGCATCGGCGGCGGGACCGGTGGGCATCGCCGCGGCTGCGGGCTCGGCCTTCGGCGCGGCCGCCGCGGCTTTGACGGCCGGTTGCGCCCCCTCGACATCGGCGCGCACGATGCGGCCATGCGGGCCGGAGCCATTGAGCGCGGACAGATCGATGCCCTTCTCGGCGGCGATCCGGCGCGCGAGCGGGGAGGCGAAGATGCGTCGGCCCTCGGCATCGGCCGGGGCGGCGGGTGCGGCCTTCGCGGGGCCCCCGTCGGGGGCCGCCTTGGCGCGGGGCGCCTCGGGCGCGGCGTCGCCGCCGGAGCCGGGCGCCGCCGCCGGCGCGGCGCCGCCCTTGGCGGGGAGGTCGTCGGCGCTCTCACCGTCCTCGAGCAGCACCGCGATGGGCGTGTTGACCTTCACCCCCTCGGTCCCCTCGCCGATCAGCAGCTTGCCGACGGTGCCTTCGTCCACGGCCTCGAATTCCATCGTGGCCTTGTCGGTCTCGATTTCAGCGAGCAGATCGCCGGAGGCGACGCTGTCACCCTCCTTGACGAGCCATTTCGCGAGAGTGCCCTCCTCCATGGTGGGAGAGAGGGCGGGCATCAGGATCTCGGTGGGCATGTCGGGCCTCCCTCAGCGATAGGTGACTTGCCGCACCGCGTCGACCACCTCGTCGGTGGTCACGAGGGCCAGCTTCTCGAGATTGGCGGCGTAGGGCATCGGCACGTCCTTGCCGGTCAGGTTGATCACCGGCGCGTCGAGCCAGTCGAAGGCCTGCTCCATGATCACCGAGCTAAGGTAATTGCCGATCGAGCCCTGGGGAAAGCCCTCCTCGACGGTGACGCAGCGATTGGTCTTGCGCACCGAGGCGAGCACCGTTGCCGTGTCCATCGGGCGCAGCGTGCGCAGATCGACCACCTCGGCCTCGATGCCGTCCGCGGCGAGCCGCTCGGCCGCCTCCATCGCGTAGGTCATGCCGATGCCGAAGCTCACGATGGTCACATCCGACCCTTGCCGCCAGATCTTCGCCTTGCCGAAGGGCACGGTGTAGTCGTCGAGGACGGGGACCTCGAAGGACTTGCCGTAGAGGATCTCGTTTTCCAGAAAGATCACGGGGTTGGGATCGCGCACGGCGGCCTTGAACAGGCCTTTGTAGTCTGCCGCCGAGTAGGGCATCGCGACCTTGAGCCCGGGAATATGCGCATACCACGACGCGTAGCACTGGCTGTGCTGGGCGCCGACGCGGGCCGCAGCACCGTTGGGGCCGCGGAACACGATCGGGCACCCCATCTGCCCGCCGGACATGTAGAGGGTCTTGGCGGCGGAGTTGATGATCTGGTCGATCGCCTGCATCGCGAAATTCCAGGTCATGAACTCCACGATCGGCCGCAGCCCGCCAAAGGCCGCGCCGACGCCGATGCCGGCAAAGCCGTGCTCGGTAATCGGGGTGTCGCGCACGCGCTGGTCGCCGAATTCGGCGAGCAGGCCCTGGGTGATCTTGTAGGCGCCCTCGTATTCGGCGACCTCCTCGCCCATCAGGAGCACCTCGTCGTCGCGGCGCATCTCCTCGGCCATGGCCGCGTTGAGCGCCTCGCGCACGGTCTGGGTGCGCATCTCGGTGCCCTCGGGCCAATCCGGCGCGGTGTCGGGCGCGGGGGCCGCAGCTGCGGGCGACGCGGGCGCTGCCGGCGCCGCGGGGCCCTTGGCCTCTGCGGCGGGCGCGGGCGCTGCGCCGCGCGCGACGTCGTCGGCGCTCTCACCGTCCTCGAGCAGCACCGCGATGGGCGTGTTGACCTTCACCCCCTCGGTGCCCTCGGCGATCATGATCTTGCCGACGGTGCCTTCGTCCACGGCCTCGAATTCCATCGTGGCCTTGTCGGTTTCGATCTCGGCGAGGATGTCGCCGGAGGCGACCGTGTCGCCCTCCTTGACCATCCATTTCGCGAGCGTGCCCTCCTCCATGGTGGGCGACAGCGCGGGCATCAGGATTTCGGTTGGCATGTCGCTGTCTCCCCCTCAGGCGTCCTGCGGCGCGCGCTCGGCCAGAATGTCGGTGTAGAGCTCGGAGGTGTCGGGCTCCGGGCTTTCCTTGGCGAACTCGGCCGCGTCGTTGACGATGCCCTTGGTTTCCTTGTCGATCTCCTTGAGCTCGTCCTCGGTGGCGTGCTTGCCCGAGATCAGAAGCTCGCGCACATGCTCGATCGCGTCGCGCTCCTCGCGAATCTTCTGCACCTCGTCGCGCGAGCGGTATTTGGCCGGGTCCGACATCGAATGGCCGCGGTAGCGATAGGTCATCACCTCGAGGATATATGGCCCCTTGCCCGCGCGGCAGTGCTTGACGGCCTTTTCCCCGGCGGCCTTGACGGCGAGCACATCCATCCCGTCGACCTCCTCGCCCGGAATGCCGAAGGAGGCGCCGCGCTCCCAAAGCGATGGCGAGCGGGTCGCGCGCTGCACGCTTGTGCCCATGGCATACTTGTTGTTCTCGATCACGAAGATGACGGGCAGGTCCCACAGCATCGCCATATTGTAGGTCTCGTAGACCTGGCCCTGGTTGGCCGCGCCGTCGCCGAAATAGGTGAAGGTGACGCGGTCATTGCCGCGATACTTGTCCGACAGCGCGAGCCCCGCGCCCAGCGGCACATTGGCGCCCACGATGCCGTGGCCGCCATAGAAATGCTTGTCCTTCGAGAACATGTGCATCGAGCCGCCCTTGCCGCGCGAATAGCCACCCTCGCGCCCGGTCAGCTCGGCCATCACCCCCTTGGGGTCCATCCCGCAGGCGAGCATGTGGCCGTGATCGCGGTAGGTGGTGATGCGCTTGTCGCCCTCCTCGGCGGCGGCCTCGAGCCCCACCACCACGGCCTCCTGGCCGATATAGAGATGGCAGAAGCCCCCGATCAGCCCCATGCCGTAGAGCTGGCCGGCCTTCTCCTCGAAGCGCCGGATCAGCAGCATCTCGCGGTAATAGGTCATCAGCTCGTCGCGCGAGATGTTCGGCTTCTTCGCTGCTTTCTTGCTGGTCGCCATGGCGCGGCCCCCTCGCTCCCTTGATTGTTCAATGTTAAACAACCCGCGCACCATCTTGCAATGCGCCGCGTTCACGAATCGCGTCTGGCGGTGTCAGGGGAGCACGACCTCGTCGGCGCGCACATAGCCGAGAACGTCGCGCACCCGTTCGTCGAGCAGGTCGAGATCGAGGAAATCGTCCGAAAGCCGGCGGTTGAGAGCCTTGATGCGCGCGAGCTCGGCTTCGAGTTCATCGCGCTCACGGCGCAGCTCCGCGGTTTCGGCGCGCAGCTCGGTCTGGCGCAACACGCCGTGATTGCCCTGAACCGCCGCAAAGACGAAGTAGCTGCCAAGCAGGGCAAGCACGATAAAGATGAAGAGGCTGCCCAGAGCCGGGCGGCTGCGATAGGTGGTCATTTACTGCCTCGTTTCCGCCTCTGCCGAGCGGCTCGCCCGACAATGACATAGCCGATTCGGTTTGCAAACCGCTTTCGAACCGGGCGAGACTGGAGCGCATCGCTCGGGAGTCCGCGATGAGCGTGACGCGCACGCATGAGGTTGCCAATCAGCCGGGGCCGCGCCCCGGTGCAGATCTCTGGCGCGGCGATCCGGCGCTGCGGGCGGGCTGGCCCGAGGGGGATGCGGAACTCGCTGCGCTCGGCGCGGCGCTGGGCCGCCTGGAGACGCGCGCCCTTGGCCGCGCCGCCAATCGCAACCCGCCCGAGCACATCCCCTATGATGCCGCCGGCCGGCGCATCGACGCGGTGCAGTTTCACCCCGCCTATCACGCGCTGATGACGCTCGGCCTCGAGGCGGGCTATGCCGCGCGCCCCTTCGAGGGCGATCCGGGCGGCCACCGCGCCCATGCCGCGATGGTCTATCTCTTCAGCCAGGTCGAGCCGGGGGTCTGCTGCCCGATGACGATGACCTATGCCGCCTGGCCCGCGCTGGGCGCCGATGAGGCGCTCGCCGCGCTGTGGCGCCCCCGGCTCGCGGCGCGTGGCCATGACCCAGCGCCGGTGCCTGTTGCGCAGAAGTCCGGCGCGACGATGGGCATGGCGATGACCGAAAAGCAGGGCGGCTCGGATCTGCGCTCCAACACCACCCGCGCGGTGCCCGATGCGGACGGCTACCGGCTAACGGGGCACAAATGGTTCTGCTCGGCGCCGATGTCGGACGGGTTTCTCACGCTGGCGCAAGCGCCCGGAGGGCTGACCTGTTTCGTGGTGCCGCGCGTCCTGCCCGACGGCGCGCGCAACCCGATGCTGCTGATGCGCCTGAAGGACAAGCTCGGCAACCGCGCCAACGCCTCCGCCGAGATCGAATATGACGGCACCCATGCCGCGCGTCTCGGCCCCGAGGGCGACGGGGTGCGCAGCATCATCGAGATGGTGCATCACACCCGGCTCGATACCGCGATGGCCCCCGCCGGGCTGATGCGCGCCGCGCTCCTCGAGGCGCATTGGTGGGCCAGCGGGCGCACCGCCTTTCAGCGCCGGCTCATCGATCAGCCCCTGATGCGCGCGGTGCTGGCCGATCTCGCGCTCGACTGGGAGGGGGCGCTCGCGCTCGGCCTGCGGGTGGCGGAGGCGTTCGATGCGGGCGCGGATGAGCGCCCCTTCGCGCGCATCGCGGTCGCGCTGGCGAAGTTCCTGTCCAACAAGCGCTGCGTCGGGGTCACGCTCGAGGCGATGGAAGCGATGGGCGGCATGGGCTATGTCGAGGACACGCCGATGCCGATGCTCTACCGCGAGGCGCCGCTCAACGCGATCTGGGAGGGGGCGGGCAACGTGATCTGCCTCGACGTGCTGCGCACTCTGGCGCGGGTTCCCGGCGCGGCCGATGCGCTCAACGCCGAGCTCGACGCGGCGCGCGGGGCGGATCGGCGCTATGACGCCGCGCTCGACGCCCATCGCGCCCGCTGGCCCGGGCTGCCCGAGGAGGCCGAGGCGCGCTGGTTCACCGAACGGCTCGCGCAGCTGCTGACGGCCTCGGTGCTGATCCACCGTGCGCCCGCGGCCGTCGCGTATGGCTATGTCGCCACCCGCGCCGCCGGGGAGCGCGGGGCCGTGGCGGG
>LFCJ01001517.1_pt1 | contig 16290 bp, 20 predicted proteins | sample 643141 | NCBI WGS metagenome assembly LFCJ01 (sample SAMN03766243, study PRJNA286221) | soda lake metagenome | biome: soda lake; feature: Kulunda steppe; material: water; isolation source: sample B1-Br-g2 brine of Lake Bitter-1 | place: Russia: Kulunda steppe | collected 2010-07 | reverse complement strand
TAAATTTCTCCACCGTTAGCCTTCCGTTGGAGATAGACACGCAACCGTTCGTTCTTTTCGCTTGGAAGATTATCGGTAATATGTGACCACTCTGCTTCGCCGGACTGACTGATTGCTTGCGACATTAATGGGTATTACTAACCATACCCCTATATAAGTGTGAGATTCTTAATTCTTTTTACGGTGTCTTCACGCTGTCTGGCGATTAATAAAATGAGTAAAATCAACCTTTCTTCGTTTTATAACGTTTTCATAGAGCGTTATAAACGGTCTAAGTATTTTTTAGCGTTTAATATTGTTACAAATTTTTACTTTACCACGGTGGTTTTGATGAGTTAGTTGAGTCATATGCGCGTTTGTTGGGTACGAATAGTGTGTTCGTTGTTTCACGCGCGTTTGAATGATGGGTTGATTGTTGGTTGAACGTGTCGTGTGTCGTGGTGTTTTGATGCCCGGTTATTATTTACAGTTGGGTTTTGTTTTCTCTTATAATGAGCGTAAAGGACTCTGAACAAACTATTGAGTATTTTTATACGTATCGTGATGAGTATTATGAGTCTGTCAAGCAGTTAGTCGAAAAATCTGTGTTAGATATTGAGCCGGTTGATGATTCTCCCGGTGTAACATGTGAACAAGACCACGACCCGTTAGAAGCGTTCTCACAAGACCAAGTTGTTATTGCTGTTGATACTGATTCACAATCTGTTGTTGGGTTAGTTACGTATCAGTCTGGGTTTCCAGCAGAAATGAATGGTTTTCTTGATGATTATACTCCATGTGTATATTTGTCTCAAATAATTGTTCACGATGAGTATTCACGAAGTGGTGTGTTAACTGGGTTGTTGAATGAAGTATCAAGTCGGGTGAGTCAGCGGTATGGTTATTTTGTCACGCGTGTATGGAGTGGGAATCGGAAACGATTACACGAACTTGTCGCGAGTGATTTTAGTGTTGCACTTGAAATGAATGATAGAAGGGATGATATTAAGGCATATTACTACGTTTGTTCTATTAAGAACTAAGCGTGGGACGGAAATTCTACTTATCAAACTGGAATGATAAAGTTGTAATCACGGTTAGTATTGTTGCTTTATTCTTATTGTTTGTACTGGGGTACGTGGTCTACACGTTTATTGGGACATTCATTTTGTCATTATTCGTGTATTATTCAACTCGTCCCGTGTACAGAGTTATTGATACGTACAGTCCGTCACGAACATTGTCTGCTGCAACCGCTGTTATTACGTTTGTTCTCCCTGTTGTGTTCCTGTTATCATACACATTACTCATTGCGATTCAGGAACTAAATCAGGCAATTGACTCTGTTGATTTGACAGAGTTTTCGTCGGTCGATGAGTTAATCAGTTTTTCAGAACAATTAACAGGGCCAGACGATATTCTTGGTGAAGAATTAATAGATATTTTGAACGTTGTTATTGGAAGTTTACCTGATTATGTGTCTATCGTTGCTACTGTTTTCATTCACTTATTACTCATGGTATCTGTCACGTTTTATCTGCTTCGTGATGACCATTTGTTGTTTGAATGGTTTAATAAAAGTTCGCCGCAAGTTCTTACAAAATACTTCTCTAAAGTCGATAAATCACTTCATAGTGTTTTCTTCGGTAACATTCTAAACGTTGGTATTACAGCCATTATCGCGGCTATTGTGTTTAATGGTCTTGATTTGATTGCACCAACTGGATTATCTATCCCGTACCCAACTCTTCTTGCTATGTTGTGTGGAATTGGAAGTCTGGTGCCAATTGTTGGTATGAAAGTAGTGTACTACCCAATCGCCGCGTACTTTGCCGGACTGACCCTGTTCGGACAAGTAGATGGCTTATGGTTCGTTATTATTTTCTTCCTCCTGTCAGCTATTGTTGTCGATGGAATACCAGATATTGTGCTACGACCGTATGTTTCTGGTGACGTTCATACCGGACTGTTAATGGTTGCATACATTATTGGCCCACTTCTGTTCGGTTGGTACGGACTCTTTCTTGGCCCGTTCATACTGGTTCTTATTATTGAGTTTGTAAACGTGTTGTACCCGTTCTTAGTTGAGACACAAGCAGAACCAGTAACAGACACGAACACGTCTGCAGAAACAAATGAACCAATTGAGGATATGACTGATGTGACTGAAATGGTTGAGAATAATGATGATATGAGTAGTGATGAAGAGGATAGTACTGGTGGTGAGGAAGATGGTGTTACTGATGAGGAGGTTGATGCTGATGATGCTGATGCTGAAACCGTGGACGACTCAGAAGTTGGTGAAGAACATGGTGTTGATGAGAACAACACGGAAAACTAACCAGTTGTTTTTGAACGTGTTACTCGTCAGTAGTGTTCATGAACGTTTCTAATCCTTCGGTGTACTGTGTATCGTTCTCATTAGTGAATGCTGATAATTGTTGTTGATTATATTGTGATTGTGCCTGTGTAATTGCATCCGTGTTAGAATCAATCCCAAGATAGTCTATTTCGCGTTCTTTTGCGATTGCTAATCCGGGTGCTGTTCCACAAAACGGTTCAAGCAATGCTTCACCGGTTTCAAGCACTGGTGTGTTCAATAACTTCCTGTATAGTTCGATTGGTTTGCTTGTTGGATAATCGTTTTCATTTCGTTTTTGTGTGCTATATAACGTCCCTCTATCTGTTACATACCGGTCTGTTTTTCCATTTGTTGCGACTGGAATTGGATAATGATTTACTCTTCCATAATACCCCATACCAATCCGGTTTGGGTTCCACGCCCAGTTACGCCTAAAAATAATCGTGTCATGTTGTTGGAGTACGTTTCGTAATGGGTCTTGAAATTGGTCATCAGCAAAAGAGATAATGTATCCTCCGTCGACAACAACACGCGATATTTCGGTGAATAACTCATCAAGTTTTTCAACGGGTTCGAGATTGAACATCACGTCGTCACTTTCTTTGTCTCTACACCCTTTATCTGCTCCACGTGGTGCATTTCTGAATTCTTTCTCACCGTCTCCTGTTGTGATATTAATCTCCCACGGATAATCAATTATTGCTGCATGGAACGTGTCTGCATCATGTTGGGATAACACATTAAACACGTCTCCGCAAACCAATTTATGAGTAGCCATTTTATGAGAATACTGGTCGGATAGTTAAAAGAGTTGAGTAAACAAGATATATGCATTAGAAGCTGTATAGTCTACGTATGAATCGTAAAACGTTGGCACTTGTGGGTGTTGTTCTCCTTGTTGCAACTGCAGGATGCCTTGGAATACTGGGTGATGATAATGGTGATAACGGTGTTGAAGAAGGAGCCGATGGGCCTGATGTTGGTGATAGAGATGTAGATGAAGATGCTGAGAATGGAGAAGATGCAAATGGGGGTGATGATGAAAGTGATACAAATGGGGGTGATGATAATGGGGATGACCCGCCGAGTGTTGATGAGGTTGACTTCCCAGTTGGGGCAGATGAAAACGGTGTTGATTGGCAAACCGTGATTCTTGAACACTATGATTACATGGAAATCAATCACGAAAGTATGACAGAAGAAGTTGAGTATGAAAACACGTTTGAGTCTTTTCTTTCCTCAGAAGAAGGTGATATTGGGATGCGTGAATCTGTGTCAGTAACGACACAGCATAATTGGGATATGATGATTTATTCACAATCCGTATCAGAAGAGTATGAAGATGCACAAACACAACAAACACGCGACCAAGAGTTTTACTTTGACCGTCAGTTTACTCAAGAACCGACACAATATGTTCGTGTTGTTGAAAATGGGGATGAAGAAATAACAGTTAATCCTGACCAAGATTACGGGTTTAGTGATGGAATCGCTCTTAATGGACTTCGATTAATTGAAGAATTAGAATACGAGTTTGTTGGTGTTGATGAACGAGATGGTGAAACCGTGATTGAGTATGACGCAAGTATTGAAGATAATAGAGAACAGTTAAAAACACCATCGTTGGAAGAGTTTGAAACAGTTGAAACAGTTGATGTGACGTTAGTATTGTCGGAGTCGGGTCAAATAATCGAGTATGATTACATGGTTGAAGTTGATGTAACAACACCAGATGGTGGTTCAACAGAATCAACTACGCGCGTTCAATCATTGCAGTACGATTACTATGATGTTGACGACACGAATGTTGAAGCTCCGCAATGGGTTGTTGAAGAAGCAAGTGACTAATGCGACATCACTCGTGTGCTAACCGGTCAAACACGTCACTATTGTTGTGACGGTATTGCGTTGCCATTTCATACGGGGACTCACAATCTTTATACTCGTTTGTTTTTTCAGCAATCGAGCGTAGTGTGTCAATAGCGTCATCCATATCATTGTCTTCACTACGTGCTACTTCTAACACTAATTCACGGAAGTGTTCAGCATTGATTTCATAACCCGTTTCAATACACACTGTTCCGGCGATGTTGACCGCTGTGCGTTTATTTCCATCTGGGAATGGGTGTGTTCTGGCGATGTTTTGTAAGAGTTTAATTGCTAATTCATCCCAGTTGTCTGTGTGGGTTGTGATGTAATCAATGAATCCGGGTTTGTGCTTCACATCACCCGGTATCGTGGTGTCTGGATACTCATGTGCAATATCACGCTGGACAGATAACACCATTTCACTCGTGATGCTGGTTTCAACCATGTGTAATTATACTATGTCTATCATCAAAAAGCTACGTGTATGAATATGGTTTCATCGGTTGTATATTGCTCCGTCGCGCAATTCATATAGTGCTAACGAGAAAAGGACTGCTCCCGCAACAATTGCGACTCCGATGATGCGTGCGATGAGTCTATTTTGTTGTGTTTGCACACCAAGGTGTTCTGGTAGTAGTAACCCAATGAAGAGTGATGATGCAAGGATGAACACGATGAATAATCCAAATAATATTTTCTTTCCAGTTTTAGTGATAAAGCGAACAAGTACGCGCATAGTATACTATAACAGAAACACCCTTTAATAGATTCTCGTGTTTGGAGATTCTCGTGTGTGGCGTATTAATGCGTGTTTTTGATTGGTCGTTGGGTTGATTCGTTTGGTGTGCTTTGTTCGGCTTCGTTTTGCTCAAGTGTGTGAATCGTTTCTGAAACAAGTGTTTCTACTTCTCTTAAATCACAATTGTACGGGTTTTGTCTTGAGTTGGTGATTTTCTTCTTGGCTTTGAAATATGTTGAATGGTCGTCAACATTTGGTGTGTCTGGTTTGTGTTGTTTTAATTCGCTGTGGTACTCGTCTAATCGTGCTTGTATCCATTCGGTGGGTTCGGCTTCAACCGGAGGGAGGTACGAGTGAACAATTAGGTATTTAATCAACAACGCGTGTTTACAATCGAACCCATCGTTTGATGCTCGGAAAATAAAATCATCGCACAAACATGCTGGTTGTGGATTTTGCTCAGTATCATACGAATCAATATTAATAATGTATTCGTTAGTATCGGTTTGAATACTGTACATTCCTTGTGCAACAGGTGTGACTCGTGCAGTTATTTGTTTGGCGTTTTGTAATCGACTTACTAATTGCTCTGGTTTGTCTGTTGAGCGAGGAATAAGCCGTTCATCAATACTTTCGTCTGGAATTCCCATACGGTTTGTTGTGATAGTTACTGGTGTTGACATGGTAGGGTGGTGTTCGGTATTTAACTATATGTATTGCGCCGTTGTTAAACTTCTTATAAGAATACTTACAATAAATGAGTGGTAAATTAATAGGTTTTAATCTTGTTCGCACAAAATATGACGTATGAACCCGGCTAACGACTCAATGGTACTTGTTCCGGTTCCTGATTTGAACAACACTCACGATAATTTTGTGGACGGGATGCATAACATGCTTTCTCACTTGTCTGGGCATTCACAATCATTGACTTCAAAACGAATGGCTCTTCGTGAACAAACACGTTGGCTTGAGAATTTATACCCGTTTGCACAGACGGACAAGCAAAAAGAAATGATTATCGAGACTCACAAATCAATTGATAATTTCATTTCAAACCTGAACTTGTCAAAAAAGAACAATAGTGTTACATGGAGTGTTTTATTCTACCCAAATAGTAACTCTGCACAGAACGGAGGGGTTGTATTGCGTTTGTGGGATGGTGTGTATAAGAATGATTTGTACTCGTCTCCGTTACGATTTTCTCAGTCAGAAAAAGACATATTGACACGGGACAAAAACTTTGCTATGTCAGACATGCGTGCGGTGTTATTGGAGTATGAAATGAATCAACACTGCACGTTTTCTATGACGAGTGATGGTCAGTATCTTCAAGAGAATATTGAAGCAGAGTTAGCTATGGCAGTTGGGGATATTGATACGGCAGATTTTGACGATGTAGAAGTACCAGACGTACTACCAGCATTGAGTCGCATCAAAACGGATTAGACAGTCTGTGTAAACCCTTGAGTTAGGTCTTGTTTCTCTTTTTCAACGTTTCGTGGAACGTCAAAATCATACACTGACGTTTCGATTAATCCTTTAAATAAACTTTTTTCATGAATCAGGAATGTTGTTTTTTGCGTGAGTCTGACTTCACGAAACCACAGCATATCTTCACATGGTGGTTGTTGTTCAATATACTCATACGCTCCTGTGTCATGGTGTTCAACAGTAAGTAATAATTTCAATCCACGTTCAGCAATTTCTCTATACATAGCATCCATGTTTTTTATCTGTATGGCTTCAGCAACAGCGTCAATGCTTTCTGTTGGGTTTGCTTTGCCAACTAAACAATCAGTCACTTCTTGAATACGTGGTGAAGACGCATATGGTGTACACCCATCCAGATACCATTCTAAATGTTCACGGAATGTTTGTGGTTGGGAAATTGGTGTGAAATCATCTACAATACGTGGTTCAAATTGAAATCGAGATGAATCACTCATGACGTAATAGTACTCACGGCAGGATTATATATTATTGTGTTTGGCGCACAAAAGATTTCAGAACTGTTTACGCTTCTACTGATTCTTCTTTGCTTCCAACGTATTTCTCTGTGTCTCGCGTTTTAATTTTCTCAATTTCTTCGGCAAGCGTGTCACTATCAATCAGGTCAAATTCTAATCCATGCTCATCAATGGTTAGAATGACTTCTTTGTAAATTGCACGGATAGTGACACCACTGACGTTTGCAAGGCTTTTGATTTGGCTTTGTGTTCGTCCTTCGCCTCTGAGACGCGAAGCGAGGTATAACACGGCCCCTGCAACGTTTGTTGGTGATTTGCCCGATGTGATGCTACTGTCAGCCTTGAGCGTGGCTTCTAATACGTCAAGGGCCGCTTGAGCAGTATCGTCTGATACACCTAATTCCTCAGCATAGCGTGGGATGTACTTATCCGGTGTGGGTGGTGCGGCTTCAATACCCAGTTTGCGTTGGAACTTTCGTTGTGTTCGATTTACTGCTGTTTCATCTGTGGTCACTGGTGAGGCAGATACCACATCACTTACAGAGTATGGGAGTCCATCCTGCTTACAAGCTAAGATGACGGCTGCGTCAGCAGACGTTTCAATTGCACGCCCACCGAGGATGTCTTCGCTACGTGCGCGATTGATGATTGCGTGAGCGATTTGTGTCACGGAATCATCTAGTTCTAATGCCTCTGCCACTGCTTCAATCTCGTCTTCACCACGTTGGGTGGATGAATGCTTTCGTGTCATGTTTGTAGTTGGCTCGTGTTTGGATTTGTCCGCCGAGCCACACGTGTATATAAACTCAGGGGATACTATTATATAAAGGTTATGTTAAAATGGGGTGTTTTCCGGCTTAAAACTATTCCATACTGGCAAGTTTTGCGTGTACTTCACGCATTTCTTCCGTATATGACAAACCAGCATCACGCGCGTCATCGGCTAAATCATCCCACCCATTACTTTGTTCTTTCTCCGCGACATACCGACCAAGGCTTTTTGTATGCTTTCCAATCTTAATTGACGGTGCCAGTTTGACCAGCACTAACTCTTCAGGATGGTATGCATACGAACGGATTTCACCACTAAACTCACCCACGTAATATGCAACATCATCAATCACACCAATAATATGCCCAAGATATTTTTCACGTTCAACAGTCGTCGGGAAATCGTCAACAGTAACCCCACGCTGTAACAGTGAACCGTACATAGAAATCATGTCCCATTCAACACCACGAACAAACTCTAACACATCATCGGTTGAATGACCGTTGCCGACTTGGTTATACTCACCATCTTCGTACAACACTTCATGTAATTTGTTGTATCGTACATCATGGTAGAAAAACACATCATCTTTCTTTCCCACACACAATTGCTCTCCAATACTAAGTGGCGGGATTTCCTCATCTGTCATTATACTACACACTTGACTACCCACGTATATTATTTTTATGTGTTTTCTCACATTATCCGCGCATGAAACAACAAATAGTACTACGCCTCGCTACTCAATGCGTGCGAAACAAACACGGTTAACACATCAGCCATTTCATCAACAGTAAGGCACCCACTGTTGAGCGATAAATCATAAATCGAAAGGTCACGAATATCAATCCCATAATACGATTCATATCGTGATGCTTCACTCTCTTCACGCGACACTAACTCATCAGGGGTTTCATCTCTTCCAACCGTCCGCTCTAACCGTGTTTCTGGTGGGGCATCAATCCAAATCTTCAAATCAGCGTATGATTCAGCATGCCATCCTGCAAGGCGCGACTCTAAAATGAGTCCCGTGTCCGTATCACGAGTTCCTTCCGCGTGGTCTTGTGCAATCTTTTTCAACTTTTCATCTACTTCTTTATCAATCGATTCATCTGTCTCCGCCGCTTCTGTCAACTCTTGTAACGTCATTCCCCGCTCACGAGCCATTCGCCTAAAAATATCTCCACCACTCAAATGCTCAAACCCAAACTCGTTCCGTAAAATCTCAGCAGTCGTACTTGTGCCACTACCCGGTGGCCCTGAAACAGTAATTAATGGGGTGTTACTCATATGTTATCCTCTTATACACACTCCATGTATTTGTATGGTTGGATTAGAAATAATCGTGAGACTAATTACGTTCGAGTGAGACTGTTTTGACATACAATGTTTCGAGAATCAAAAACACTTCAAAAAATTGCCCAGAGTGAAACATTTTGGATAATCTCATACTTTACACTATTATCGCTTGGAGTTATTGGACTCGCAGTCATATGGATAGCAGATTTATCGTTTCTCCTTAAAATTATAATAGCAATTGGTTTTCTCGGAGCGGTTGTCCCACTAAAATATTATATTCACACTGAACACATCCAAAACACTGACAACCAAGACAAAAATAATAACTTGCGTTAATCGTTGTGTATTAGACTATCTATTTCTGTTTAGTGCTTTCCATTCCATAACAAACTCTTATTTAGGTGTAGAGAAAATACACATGTATGAGTCTCAAACGAATTGCACTCGGTGTTGGTGTTGGAGCGGCTGTTGCTGCGTACAGAGCATACAAACAACTCGAACAAGAAAGCGCACAAAACAACTCAGATGACCAAGACAGCGTAGAAGAAGAGTCTCATCCAGAACGAATTGAAATCGATAGTCAAAGTGAATCTGGAAGTAATCGTATTCAGTTTGTTGAAGAGGAAAACGACGAGCGTGAACACGACGAAGAAATGTTTGATGAAGAAGAGTTTAAAGGTTCAATCGTAAATGACGCGATTGACCTGTCTCTTGTTAATGACGTTGTAGAAGCGGTTGAAAATGGAACGGTTCGGTCGCGTATGAGTGTTGAGCAGACAGATGATTTTGACACTCCGACTGATGATTACGCCCCACTCGTAGAAGTAACAACCAGTTCAACACGTGTTGTTATGGAAGTATTCCATGACGATGTAGATATGAACGTAGTAAACGAATTCGTTTCGTACCGCCCAACCGGTTATAAGCGTGTGATTCTGGTTAGTGAAGACGATGTTGATGATGTACAAGAAATGCTTGATGAAGAACTTGACGCGTCAATCACGGTCACTTCAGTGAATAATATCACTGAGTACGTGTAAACTGACTTGGAACTTTCACTCGTCACTCAGTAAACGCGTCTAATCCATGTTGTTCTTGGCCGTGTGATTCAGCGTTCTCAATAGCTTTTTTCGCACGTTCGCGTGATTCTATTGTTCGTTGTAATTGTCCTGTCAACCGCTTTTTTGACGCTTCAACATACTCTTTGTTTTGTTCGATTCCAATATACTCACGATTTGTTTTTCGAGCGGCAATCGCTGTTGTTCCAACACCCATGAACGGGTCAAGAACAACATCATCAACAAAGGAGTATAATTTGATTAATCGATACGGAAGTTCAACAGGAAACATCGCGTCATGGTCAACACCAAACTCGTTTGAACTAACTGGTTCTAACTCCCACACAGAACGTGTATATTTTTGCCACTCATCTTTCGTTACTTCTGATTTCTCTTTCCGTTCACTATCAGGTGCAGGTAATTCACGAGTCTGATAATACTCATCAGAAACCCATTTCCGAAACACAAGTACGTATTCATGCATTTGATTTGCCATTAGATTTGTTGGGTAGGGGTACGACCCAAACAACGCTCCCCCGCCATGACTTGCAAACGTGTTTTTAATCCATACATACTCATCAAACATATCAAACCCAACCTCGTGAGCTATATCAATAATATACTTATTTAACGGAATGCGATAAAACCGACCTTGTTCAGCAGTTTTGCCGGTTGAAAATCCAACATTGACACACACTTTTCCATCTGGTTTCGTCACACGGAATAATTCTTCAAACACGTCTTCCATTAATGACACCCAGTGGTCAATCGGTTGTGTGTCATCATACTCACTGCCGTATTCTTTTCCAATATTATATGGTGGTGATGTGATAGTTAGTTGAATTGACTCATCAGGAATAGATTGTAACTCGGCTCTGCAATCACCGTGAATGAACGTGTTTGTGGAGAGAGAATCAGTCATATGTTTGTTCCGTGGTTTGGATAGCGAGTCAATGAACTTAAAATATTGTTGTTTCAATGAGTATACTATTTAGGCGAAGAATGGGACTTCGTGTTCGTGCGGGGTTGAATCCGCAAGCGGCTCAACAAGTAACAAAAACACTGGTGGGACATCATTTTGAGGAAATACGCGGACTTTACCAACGTCACACATTTTGTGTTTGACAGGGTTCACACGCTCGAAAACAAACTCGTTGATTAGTTCTTTTGTATCGTCGCTTATATCAGTCGTGCCACAATCAGCATCAACCGGTGTTGTTCGACATTTCATGTCTGACTTTGAACGAGGTTTGGTCGTCCAGTAACACTCAATCAAAAAGTCTTTATAATCTATTACATCATCAATTTGCTCAGTCATTCTTCGGTTAGTGACTACTTTTTCTTCGCCCGTAGTATTATTAACGGCTTTCAATGGAGCCGTGTTCAATAATTGGTAAACTGTTATTTAACTGGATTACAAATATGAACGTATGGTAATGGAACTATTGGTGTCGAACTTGCCATACACACTAATGGCTGTTGGACTTCTTGTGTTATCGTTTGAAGCACTTGCTCCGGGTGGGCAATTCATGATTCCGGGGAGTGCAATCCTCCTTACTGGAGTGACCAGTTTATTACTTGGTGGACTGGGGTTTATTCCTATCGTGTTACTCATTTTTGTGTACAGTGGCATCGCGTTCTACGTGTACAAAGAATTTGATTTCTATGGTGGTAGTGGTCAAGAACAAACCAGTAGCGCATCAACATTAGAAGGAACAACTGGTCGGGTTGTTAGTACAGTCACCGCTACAGAAGGCAGAGTAAAGCTTGACAAAGGAGGTGGGTTCGCATCAACATACTCTGCCCGTTCCGAGTTTGGTGGAGAAATTAAAGAAGGAACAGAAATCATTGTTACTGACCCCGGTGGTGGAAACGTACTAACAGTAATGGAACTTGAAGACGACGTTGATGAGATTGATAGAAAATTAGAAGAAGCACAAGCAAACAAAACCGCTGTTCAAGAAGGAGTCAACAAAACCGTTAAAACCCAACGTGAACAAGAACTCGAAACAAACTAACAATAGTCCACCCTACAATAGTCTGAACAATACTATTCACTACACGTTACGTTAGTAAAATGAAGAACAAACGAAAACAGGTTTACGATTTTACTCCAATCGCTTGAATCTGTTCTTGGTACCGATTTCTGATTGTTACTTCTGTTACGTTCGCTACTTTTGCAATTTCACGTTGTGTTTTCTTCTCATCACACAACAAGGAAGCCGCGTATAACGCCGCCGCCGCATAACCAGTTGGTGATTTTCCAGAAATCATTCCTTTTTCAGCGGTTCTATCAATAATGTCTTTTGCCTTATCAATAACTTCCTCTGAAACTTCGACTTCTGACGCAAACCGTGGAACGTATTGCTTCGGATTAACCGGTTCCATTTCTAATCCAAGTTCATGCGAAATGTAGCGGTATGTTCTTCCAATTTCTTTCTGCTTAACACGTGAAACCTCATTCACTTCATCAAGCGACCGTGGAATTCCTTCACGCCTACACGCCGCGTACAATGATGCGGTTGCAACACCCTCAATTGAACGTCCGCGAATCAAGTCTTCACTTAATGCACGACGATAAATCACACTCGCGGTTTCACGGGCTGAACGTGGAATACCAAGCGCCGAAGACATACGGTCAATTTCTGACAGCGCAAACTGAAGGTTTCGCTCACCAGAATCTTTCGTTCGGATTCGTTCTTGCCACTTCCGCAACCGGTGCATCTGACTTCGCTTTTCAGACGATATTGAACGCCCATACGCGTCTTTATCCTTCCAGTCAATCATGGTGGTTAACCCCTTATCATGCATGGTTTGCGTGGTTGGGGCACCAACACGAGACTTGTTGTTCCGTTCAGAACTATTAAACGCTCGCCATTCAGGGCCACGGTCAATATCTGCACTATTATCAAGTACTAATCCACAATCTTCACAAATTTTTTCATTCCCATCAATAATAACGCTCGCACTTTCACACTCCGGGCACGCATCCTCTTTTTGTTCTGTTTCCTCGTCGGTTTCTTTTTCTGACGGTAATCGTGTTCGTTGTCGAGTTTTATCAGCCATATAATTATGTGTTGAGAACACGTTACATTTAAAGCTTTGCTTTATATCACCACTAACAATGTATAAAACTACCGAAAACTATATAAGTATGTTGAAAGGGTGGTTATATCACTATCGTAAAAATACTATACTATTTTTATATTTAATGATTAAAACATAAAATAAATACGTTATTTCTCACGCGCTCTCCAACTCACAACGACGATGGGTCAAACACTTCAACATCCTCGTCGTCATCTTGACTTTCTTCGTCATCATTAGTATTAACAAACGACCCAATATCACTATCCGAATCATCACGGTCTTCAGCAACACCTTCTGGCTCAACTGGTTTCGTTTCCGTACTTATTGTTGCTGTTTCAGACCCACCAGAACCCGGATTAAACACAGGAACATCACCAGTCTCGTCAAGCGTCATTTCTTCTTTCTCAGCGTTCTGTTCTCTCCAATCCGTATAATCATCAGCATCAGTATCGTCCAACGTCTTCTCATAATACGCCATTGGGTGCTTAATCGTGTCACAAACATCGTCTGGATTGTAACAATCACCATACGTCTTCATTGTTGCGCATGACGGAACATCATACTGAACTGGGCCTGTCTCCCCACGCAAGTGATTAATATGGTACCGTGCGCCCTCATCAAAATCAGGATGCACTTCCATCATACCAATAATCTCATCCGTCGACATCCCAATATTAATTAAGAACGTCCCAAGTGCAATTCGTGAATGGTGGTCAAGTGGTTTCCCATTTTTAAGCATCGATAAGAGCTTCTTCATACATGGTGGGAATAAGTCAGGCACAACTGCATCAATCTCAGTGATAAGGTCTTTATCACGCAACGACTGCATTATTGCATCAACCTCTAACGGTTTCCCATCAATCCCATTCCCAGTGATTGTTTCCATAAGAGGCTCATCGACATGAACCGGGAGAGAACTATTATTATTCTCTCCATCTTTCACACGCTTTTTGATTGCTGCTTGAAGAAGTTCGTCAACTTCTCCTTTGTTAATTGTGAGTACGCCGTTGGATGGAGAACGATTCACTAAATCCCACTCATCACCCCACGTGTGCGTTGTGAGGGGTAAATAATCAATAAGTTTGATTTTGTACTTGGTAAACAGAATACCTTGGTTATCAGTGGCTCTCTCTTCTTCAATATCGTCTAACCCAAACTCTTCCATCATCTCTGTTCGGGAAACTAAACCGTCTGGCTTTTTCCATTCTTTCGCGTTATTATCAATATTTATATCTTCCAGCATACGTTCTTTCGCTGTTTTTGCTTCTGCTGTTGTGTATCGACTAATTAGTGAACTCTCTCCAACAGCACTTACAAATACTCTTGCAACCGGGTATGACAGTAACTCAACAACAGGGTCTTCATGTTCAGTGGTTGGATAGTCACTTGCGTACTCGTTCTCCATTTCTTTTTTCGGTGCGTTATCATCTGTACACCCAACGTAGTAATTATTAACCGCGTTCTGTACACGTTCTAATGCACGTTTACGAATAGCAATAGCAGTTTCAGACGGGTTTACATCCTCATCAGTAGGGTCATAGAATACTTCATGAATAGATGTGTCAAAATTTTCTATTTCGTCTTTTGCCCCCTCAAGAAATGGATAGCGAGCATATTTTTGTAACATTGCCTCTTGATTAACATTATATAGTCTTAAAACCGTGGTTTCTTATCGCTTCAATGGTCGGAAGTGTGCAGGGTATGGTTTATGGATTCTGTTTTCTTTTCGTAGTTTCTTTAAGTGTTTATACACTTCTTGTCTTTGTATGCCTTGTTTCTTTGCTTGTTGAACAACACTTTCAGCGGGGGCACCTTTTTTCGATTGATTTTCTAATTGAGCAACCAAATAGAACACTTCATCTATTGGGCTTGTTTTTTGTTCAATAACGTTCTCGTCTTTGTTCTTATTTGTTGTTTCTATGTTTTGTTGCAACGGCACGTCGTCTATAATAAGAGATAAGTCCGGTATTTCAACTGGTGGTACTTCTTCGGGTTCTGTTTCTGTTTTTGTGGTTTGGTTTTTCTTTGTACTTTCCTCATCCCCCTCATCTATTTCATCACTTTCATCTTCCTTGTCATCCGACGTTAAATCATTAGGTTCGTCGTTACTTTCTGAAACCGGGGGTTCTTCTTTGGTTTCGGTTTCTTCTTGTTCTTCGTCTTCTGAATGTGTGTCTGTCTTATCTGGTTGTTCTTTGACTGCTGGTAGTGGAATTGGTGTGGGAGTTTGTGTCGCTGTGTCTTTTTCACTTTCTTGTTCAGAAGTGTCCATGTTACTTGTTTCATCATCAACCGTGTCAGGTTCTTCTGTTGAATCCGTGAACAATTCACGATTTGAAAGGAACACATCTTTTTCTGGTGGTGGAAGAGCAACACTATTTTGTTGTAACCAATTTCTTACCGCATCAAATTGAACGATTTTATCTCCCCAATCTTGGTACAACTTGTTTACGCTTTCAATAATTTTCTCATCAGAGTACCATTGAACACTCCCTGATTCGCCCTCACTAATTGGGATGTGATGGTCAATGAAAGTTTGTGTGGCTTCGTAATCACTGATAATTGTCGTAAGTGCTGGTATTTTCTCTAATCCTGCTTGAATGGCCCATTTCACTTGTTGGTGGTTTGTTATTACAATGTATTTTTTGTCCTTCTTATTTACGATTGGTGGTTGGTCAACTGTTCCTTGTTTTCTGAATTTTCGGGATTTTTGTTGTGATACAATTGGGTTAATAGATTCTGCTGCATAGGAAATAAGTTCTAAATCATCTACGTTTACTTCTTCAATCACGTAACGTGGATTGACACACCTGACACTTTCCGGTTCTGTGATTAGTGTTTTACCGACATATCTACCTTCGTTATACACTGCACCATGTAGGACAAAATCGTTTTCGTTTGTGACTTCTTTAACGAATCCTTCGTATTTCCCACTCGGAGTTTCAATGGCAACTTGCTTCCCCTCAAACGAGGTGATATAATTTGGTTGTGTAGTGTTGTCCATGGGATAGTTTCGTTACTCTGTCATATTAGCTTTTATTGTTCTTGTTGTTACTTATCCGGGTATCTTCCTTGTCCGTGCGAACCCCCTTGACTCCCTCCTGTTGGTGGTTGCTGGTTGGGTTGTTGTCCGTGTTGTGGTGGGTGTTGAT
>LFCJ01001516.1_pt1 | contig 16300 bp, 23 predicted proteins | sample 643141 | NCBI WGS metagenome assembly LFCJ01 (sample SAMN03766243, study PRJNA286221) | soda lake metagenome | biome: soda lake; feature: Kulunda steppe; material: water; isolation source: sample B1-Br-g2 brine of Lake Bitter-1 | place: Russia: Kulunda steppe | collected 2010-07 | reverse complement strand
CCACACGCCCCCTCCTCCCCTCCCCCCCTCCTCCGAGCCCACCCCCTCCCTCAGGCGCAATGAGGTGGTGCCCCCCTGGGTGGCGGCCGGGGCCGCCGCCCAGGTGCCGTCTCAGCAGGCAGCAGCCTCGGCGGCAGCGCGGCCGCTGAGCGGAGGCACGCTGCACCCAGTGTTGGGCGCGGCGAGCAACCACGCGGTCGGGTACCTGGAGGAGTGGGAGGGCATTGGGGCAGCCGTGGCAGCTGGGCTGCGCAGGACCCACGCAAGACCGCCAACGCTGCAGCAGCAGCAGCAGCAGCATCTGGGGATGGCTGCGGGGCAGCTGCAAGGCGTGTTACCGGCGCTGCATCCACTGCACCCACAGGTGCTGGTGCAGGGCAGTGCTTTTTCCTGCGGAAAGAGGAGAGGTCGTCAGGGGCGGGGGAAAGCAGGAGGGACACCAGCTGAATTTGCAGGCCAAGCGGCGGAGGAGGATGAGCAGGAAGAGAAGGAGGGAGACCCGGAGGACTGGCAGTGGTGGCAGAACCTGCGCTTCACGCTTTGCATGCTGCGGCGCGGGCTCAGCAGGGACGCGCTCGCAAGGTCAGTGGCTGCTGCGAGCGGCTGTTGCCGGGCAAGAGGCGCAAGTGAGGCTTATCATGGCTTGTACAGTCTATTTCCACGAAGCAACTCAGAATGTCTGGCTTGCTGCAGCTGACGAGGCAAGGAGGTCGTACACTAGCTGCCAAGTATCAATATACGACATCTGGCCTAAAGGGAGCAGCCACAAACAGATGGGGCAGTGAATAAAAACTAGCCGCCAAGGAGTAGATAGTAAGCCTGCTGACCAACCGAGCTGTTTTTTTGGCAAGCACACTTGGATTGTCCATTCATGCACACCTGGTATGTCTGGTATGTCCATTCATGCACACTTGGTATGTCTGGTATGTCCATTCATGCACACTTGGTGTGTCCATTCATGGCCTCCTGCCAAGGCAGGAACTCCAGTCCTGCGGCAGGCGCACACAAGCACTGCTTTATGTGTTGACGTGTGTGTATACAGCCCTTCATGTTGCTCGTTGCATGACCCAAGGATCCTTGCTGGCCACACACAGCCATGGCACGGCCTCAATTGATCAGCCAGTCCAGCAATGGAGGTTGACCATGGGCCATCTGCTGAGGACCTGTCCACAAGGGAAAAAAGACGCCCCTTGCTTTGAAGGCAGCCCCTTGAATGGGAGGCGCCCTGCTGGCTGCGGGCCATCTCATGAGCCTTTCCTGCTCCCCACTGTGCGCAGGGGCTCACTCATTGTGTATGTAGTGCCGCCTTCCGAGGAGCCGTGCGACGTGCGCAGATGCTGTGTAGAGGCAGCTGCATGCCTGTCAGCACCGCCAAAAGCGGGCGGCGGAGGCCAGTCCGCATTGGGGGGCAAGCCAGGCCAGTCAGGGCATGGGATTCACCATGGCAAAGCATCACCAGAAGCAGCCAAAATAGGGCAGGTGCCCTCCCAGGCAGCGACGACAGCAGATGCAGGGCGCCGGAATCAGAGTGTGTTAGGAGGAACAACAGCAGCGTCTGCAAGTGCAGGAGTGGTTGGAGGAGCAGCAGGGCCGGAGGCAGGGGCGGGGCGGCCTCCAAGGGAAACCCCGCTCCTGCAGCCCTTGCCGAACCCAGGACCAGCTGAAGTTCCTGCAGCGGGTACGCCAAAAGCAGCCCCAGGTGCACCAACGGCTGCACCAAAGGCTGCAGCAGGTACATCAAAAGCCGTGGCAGACCCCCACCCAGGCGCGGTTCCAGCCGCGGATGCGCTGAACGCTGCAAAGAAGGCCGCAAAAGTAGCGGCGCAAGCAGCAGTCTGCCATGAACTTTCAGAGAGGAAGGCTGCAAGCGCGCCTGGGCCTTCGTTTCTGGTGCCCGACCACAGCCTTCCTGCGTGTGGGATCCATGTGCAGGCAAGTTTATGAGTTCAATAGAGAGCAGCTTGTTGCAAGCATCAAGGTGCCTGCTGCTGTGTGCCATCCTGACTCTGCCTGTCTATTTTCATTGGAACACAAGTGGCAATGATGCACATGCAGGCATCTGTGCAAACGAATGTTGGTGCGCACTTCCAGATCAAGGGTGTGCAAAAAAAGAATGAGTGGTGAGCCCTGACGATGGCTGCAAACACACACATGGAATCAGTTTGTTCCCTTTCTTGTCTTTAAATGGAGTTTTAATGAAGCCTGAATTCTTTTCTGAAAGAAGATATACCGACCAGTAGAATGCTTCCAAGAGCCTATTGCAATCCCCTAGAGCTATCCAACAATCTAGGGTAGGTCATGGACTTAACTTAGTTGCTCCGCAGTGCCTCTGGAAGCAGATCCCTTAGCTAGCTTTTGCGTACCTTCATCCATGCCCTGCCGCTTCAGCGCCCACTCATTACACCATGAGCCCACCGCTCCCATTCAGTTCAAACAGGTTTGTGCTGTGATATTTTGAGTTACGCACATGGTCTGATGCCACTCCAATTGCTTATACTTGATGTGATGCAGGTGCAGGCTCCACTCACCCTTCATCATACTAGACGGTTGATGTGTATTTGTGACGTTTCTTATAAATCAACCCTATCACATGCCTTCATGCAGGTATTGCTGCCATCAACGCTGCATGACCCAACCTCACAAGGCACAGGAGGGAGTGCGACAGTGGTGTTTGAAAAGATGCTTGCAGGTGAAGCTCGGTTCCGCTCTTTCCCCCTCGTTCTCCTTGCTCATGTGTTGCAATGATTGAGCAGTGTGCTCGTGAGACCTAGGAACCCGTAGATGCCCATCAATGAAGCTTGCTAGAGGTTCAACACAGCCTGCTCTTGGCCTCTGATTTGCAGGTGCAACAACATGGGGTTGAAACCAAGGATGAGGAAGAGGTGTCTCTATTGACCATGTAGGGGCCGCATAGGTCTTCACATAGAACTTTGATTCGCGCACACAATTATAATTATAATATTAAGAATTCCTCGTCAGAAGTCGCTGAGAAAGCTACGGGCCCTCCCGTGAGAATTTCACGGGCCATCCGAAGTGTCGCCGACAATTTTGTGAGGAGTCATTTGTAATTTCAGAATGGAGTCTTTTGGGGTTCGACTCGTTGAGCACGCTGAATTTGGCAACTGCCTCGAGGCTGCTCGAGCTTTCGTCGCCGGTGAAGTAGTTCTGAAGGAGCGGCCCCTGGTCCATGTTCCTAGCAGGCCCTTGTCTATTGAATTGGAGCGAGACAGCTTTAACTACAGGGACCTCCCTCTAAATTCACTGCGGCAGGCACAAGTTGCTGCAAGTGGTGATGTGAGGCGTCGCATCCTCAAGGACATGCACATCCCAGATGTGACCTCACCAGGCTTGAGAGACACAAAGAGCGCCAAGGTTTGTGGCTGAGAGCCCCATCAAAAAGCATGGCGCAGCGAGTTAAGGAGTGAACTAGTTGAACCAGTTGAACCAGACTTGCCTGCCGGCCATCTCGATTGCTGAACAAGTTCAATTGTCCTCTTCTTGCACCAATGCAGCTCTGCAAAAAGGTTGCTGCCTTTTCTGCTGGAAGACTGGGCGTGGATGAGCAGGAGCTTGAGCGCTCCATGCTTGCTTTTGAGGTCAACGCACACGGCTTCTTAGGAGGCTCTGCACTGTTCGAGCTGGGCAGCAAGCTCACGCACACGTGCGGAAATCCAAACACAATGTACGTAGCTTGAATTCCAATTGAGTTTGACTTCAGTTGTCAGGACCTTGAGCCACTTTAAATTGTGCACAGACAACAATTGAGACAGCTGTGCATGGCCCCAATTGGTTGCAGTAATTGATTGCAATCATTTGTTATGGTGGACGGTGGCGCGCAAATAGGAAAGATCCACAAGCTACCAAATACACTAGTGAGGGTCTGCGGAACCAAGGCAGCGTAGATCAAACAGATTGCCTACCATGTGTCATAACTTTTTAGTCCTTATGCTGGGAGCCACTGCGGCTGGCTTTTTCAGGTAAAACTATCTACCTACCTACCTTCCTACCTACCTACCTACCTACCTACCTCTGTCTCTCTCTCTCTCTCTCTCTCTCTCTCTCTCTCTCTCTCTCTGTGTGTGTGTGTGTCTGGGTGTGCTTGAACGATTTTAATCAGCGTCACCATGTTTATGCCTTCCAGGTACAAGAGTACCGAAGACGGCTACGGCAGCCACATTGCTGTGACAGACATCAAGCCTGGGGACTTGCTGACAACGACATACGTTGGGGAGGAGCACCTTCTCATGAGTGCCCCAGCAAGGTTGGTAAATGTTCTGCATATGAATATCTTTTTTTGCCAAGTCACTGTTGAAATGATAGAGTTCTCACAGGAGTGCTTGTGCTTGAAGTTTTTAAAGTAGTTTGCAATCAACCATTTTACAGAGCAATAAAAAGTGCAATGATCCATGCTCAACCATTGGCTACAATTACTTGCCAATATTGCTAAATCTTTTTTTTGTATGCTTCCACCAACATTGAATGCTGATACCATTTAGATCACTCAAACAACCCTAAACGACTGATCCAAGTATTTGTTTGAATTGTAGGCAGCGATTCTTGCTGGATAATTTCATATTCCACTGCAAATGTGCTGCCTGCGTGGCCGAGCCAGACTGGTTCAGGTGCGTGTATATGCTGCTCATTGGAGCACTCGTGCCACAGGGGAAGATCTTCAGCTAAGGATTGTCAGCTGTAAGTCTGAGCCAGAGCTATTAATTAATGAAGTAGTTTCCAGTAATGCTATCTGTAATCTACACTTTGAAGTTTCTGCGCATACCAGCTTGAATTCTGCCCTCCATCACAGTTTACACAAAAAAAGCTTAAGAAGGAGGAAGCTAGAGTTGTCTGATTGTATCACGATGTTCCCATTATTTTTTGGCCTCCTAGTAGCATACTGCCCCTGTAGGACTGCTCCTCGTCAGTCATTGTAAGCCTGCTCCATGCTATCTTCAGGGGACTGCCTTGCCTGTCCTGCCATCCGGATGCCAGACATTCTGTCCACAACGTGATCAAAGGGACATATGCCTCGGGCCATAAGCCACTGCGTGGAATAGTTTACTACCACCCAAAGGTCAGTATGCACCACAGTGTGCACATAAGAGCGATTGACCACGTGCTCAACATTATTCATTGAATTGTTTGCAAGTGTCTCATAATTCCTTACGCACCCAGTCAGTGGACTAGCAATTATGGAGAAGCCAGCAATGGTGCCTGACTGATCAGCATGCAATGCACACAACGTACATTGGTGGCTAGCTCGCTTTTTAAAGCTCAGGAGCTTTCACATGCACCAGATTTCATTGCTTTTTGCACAGCAGGCAGCACCTGAAAAACCTTGGATGTGCCAGATGTGTGGAACGGCCTTTGAAGATGATCCAATTCAGCTGGGCCTGGTCACAAAGCTTGAGGACTACGTCTTGCATAACTTCGATGCACGAGCGAGACTGATTAACGCCAAGCCTTTTGATGCGTCCCAAGTCGAAAAATCTCTGGAGGAACAAGTGAGAGGGAGATGCAATCAGTAACTCAAGATGAGATCAGCCTGCCTAGCTCGAGCTTGTGTGTGCTTCATATACAGGGAATCGAGCTTGTGTGTGTGCTTCATCTACAGGGAAAGCAATCATTGGAGTACATGGATAGCAATGTTTAGCATGCTACTTAGTACCTTGAGCTGGCAGTTTGAAGCCTTGCCAGTCCTTGGTGCCTGCCTCATGGTCCAAAGCTGTGGAGAAGCACATGTGTCATGGCTTACATGATTTCCATGGCCAATTCTGGACCCGGTTCAGCCCCAAGCTTTGGCGTTCTGTAAATTCCTCCAATGTCTGCCTTCAATTATGTCTGCGCTTTGGTGCTCTACCTGCTGCACACGTAGGTCATGCCAGTGTTCTGATGGCACAAATGCTGTTCATAGACCATATTTAACTGTATTTTTGGTCGCTGGGACTCACAGGTCAGCATGTGGTGTGATTTTCCAAAGAAGATCAAGCTGTGATGTGTGCTGCATTAATGTGCACAGGTGATTCGGCTGGAAGCCCGTCTGGATGAACACCCTATTTCAGACATGCGACTGAGCTTGGAACTGTGGCGTGATTGCTTGGCTTTCTTGGGGCCTGGGCATTGGGCAACGTACAGAATGCGCCTGATCAATGCAGGTGACGTTTCAGCCGTGGCATTTGTAAAGGCTGATCAATGCAGGTGACGTTGCAGCTGTGGCATTTGTAAAGGCTTGTTGATGTTGCTTACAAACAGCATGGTGCAAATGTGCCTAATATACCTGCTTGAATGAATAAAACGAGGCATCCCCTTCATAACTTTGCACCATGCTCCATCAGCAGCAGCTTCGTTTAAGCACAGCCCATGTTCAGCGAAAGATTCCTCGGTGGGATTTCCTGCTCTCAATTCATGTCATCCATCCATGCACTGCATACATCTGGCATGTGAATAGAAAGTCATTATGAGCAATGAAATTCTTGAATGCACATTATGCTTACTCAATGACTGGGATTCTTTCTGGTTTGGGTCTGCAACTGTTGCACACAAGGTGCTGCTCCGTTTTTTTCATGCTTTTCCAGAAGCCTGCTGTGTGAGAGCTGATTACCACGGCTCAGCAAGTGCACTCACTTCAAAATTAAGCAAAGTCACATTCAACCTTACTCACAACACCTCTATGTTGGTAGAATGCCTTGTGGGTGAAGTGGCAGGGCCTGCCATGATGCCCATGATGCTCATGGGCTCGGACGCCAAGACAAGCATGCAGGACGGGCTCTGGGAGTTGCAGGTGCAAGTGAACTAGCATGGTAGAGCCACATTTGTGACGAAGAAGGCTGCTGTGGAACTTTGTTGTCTGTCATATGAATGCAAGGCACCGTGTGCAAGATTACCCACTCTTTACGTGTTCGCGATGGGAGAACAGGAACAGATGGCATCAGAACCGGTCAACACTAGCTCCTCACAAAAGCTGATCTTTAGATCTGTTCCTTGAAGTTGCATGTTAAAATAGTTTCAACATGTGATTGATAGTTGCATGTTAATTAATGTCAACATGTGATCGTTAAATTAATGTCAGCATGTGATTGATTGCCAGCTACAAATTGTGCTATTGACAATAGCCTATTGTACCCATATGTCTAGACTTGTTGATCGTGGTGTTTTGTCTAACATGACCTTGCCATGCAGCTCAATTTCTTTGTGTTAAAGAGCGCAGGCTTGTGCACAGCTTGTGCATCAAGCTTAGCAAGCTTTTAGCAACATGAACATATAATTTCCTGATTGATTTGTGCACATGGAATGGCGGGCACTTATTGCAGGATAACATCGATGCCACCATCAAATGGCTTGACGGACTACCAGAGTCACCGTACAGGAGAAGCATGCCGAACCTGATCAGCACTGTAAGTTTGTGCACTAAACATGGTTGGCATTTTCAGTATTTGTGGTACATGTGTAAAAACCAGAGGGTTAGTAGAATACGTGCATGTCATGTGGTGTGAAAGCAGGAGCTTGCGTCTTGTCGACTTATGCAAGCACCACAGCACTTGTTCAATGCGGTGCACAGAACACAGCAACAGGTACAAAGCACAGCATAAGGGTGATTGGATGCACACAAACCAATTTCTCATGCAAAGATGATCTCTAGGCCATTTCAACCACATATAACCCTGACGTGAATCACGTTACGCGACTCATGCATTCAGTTCCTGGGTTTGATGGAACACACAGATAAAGATACAATGCTGAACCTCATCACGATTGATCACCTTGCTCTATGTGCAGGTGCTCTTCAACATATCCAGGCAACTCATGTCTGTTGCGTCGAGCAGCCTCCTGCCTCGATCCTTTCAACCTGTCCAAAGTCTGGCAGCCCAGCTCACACAGCGCTTTATCGGTATAGCCAAAGCATCTTTTGGAGCTGTCTATGACAACCTCCCAGAGCAGTCTAAATTACTTGGTCAAATGGAAGGCCCGCATTCTCAACAGGCCCTGGGTGGTGCAGGTTGGCGCGAAAGTGCTGGCCCCTTGGCAAGGATGGATGTGCTGCGCAGCTTCCTTCCGCCTGTGGCACCGATTCCAGGCACGTCATCTAAGAAGAGGCAGGGAAAGAAGGGGAAGGGCCACAAGAAAAAGAGGCAGTGATGCTGTTGTGTGGCAGCTGCACATGCAGGTGGTATCAAGTCACCAAAATACCTATCATGATGAAAGGGCAAAGCACAAGGCATGTCTGAAACGCACATCCAGCTGCTTGAATGGCTTGCCATAAGGCCATACCTTGAACCTCAACATAAATTGGCCGAGACTGTTCTTTCAGACCAGCACTCTTCTCATACTGGCAATTCTTTTTACTGGTGTAGTGACAAAATATTTTGTTCAAACTGCTCGTGAGACACGTTATCTGTTTTCTTCTAGGTTTGTTCTTTGTCTATGCCTGTTTCACTGGTTTTTTCTAGTTTATTCAGAGGTTGTAATGAGGAAAGGAAAAGTAGTTAGGCAGTGAGACACTCCCTACATCAATAAAGGAAAAGGGGTCACCTAGGGCTTAGGCACCATTTAAGCCCTCCACCAGCGAACAGAAGCCAAAAAGGTCAACGAGGATCAGGAGGGTGAATGGCAGTATCCCATTCCTGACTTTGGCCATGAGACGTAACATAAGATTTTGTTTGTCCAAGAGCACGTCTGGTAAGCAAACTGAATCGAATGAGCATGAAGCTTCATAGCAAGCTTGGTAGCTTTCTGAGGATCAAGACCAAGGTTCTTAAGCGGCTCCATGCTGTGAGGGCTGTAAATTGTGCTACCCTCTTCCGAATGGATAGTGTGGAGGCTAACATTGGCGGCAGCTCAGCGGAGATGGTGACAAAGCGCGCTGTGCTGTTGGTCGGCGACCTCGAGCTGGCTCCTAGGCCTGGTATCTTTGCAGTACTTGGCTTCCACGTTATGGATTGGGTATGAGCTGCCCCCTTAACAGAAAGAAAAGGAAAAGCTAGGAAGGCAGCAAGACACCCCCTGCATCGATTACGGAAAAGGAGACACATTGGCCAAAAGGAGACACATTGACCCCCTGCTTCAGACCAAGGCCTCTAGAGAATTTTTTAAAAGTGCGCGGCTTGTTGTAGTTAGTTTGTGAGCATAATGCCTGAGTGAACATGCAGCTTAAGGGCAGTCTTGTGGATCTTTTGTGAATCAAGGCTGAGATCTTTAAGATGGTGCAAAGTGTTGGAGGCATAAGATTGAACCTGCTACATCAAGAAGGATGGTGTGAAGCGTTTGTAACCTTCTTGGCTTTGAAGCCCCTGCATTGAGTCTCGTGTTGTTTGCTAGAAGCCTTCAGCTGGTGACCAGGCCTGGCGTCTTCACAGTATTTCACCTCTATCAGGTGTACGTCCCTCTCATTAGCTTTGAGATTGTGAGCTCTGCGCAATCCCTCTTGAGATCTAGCGTGCTGCACCTGTTGTAAGTGAGGAGTGGAAGGTGGTTTGGATTTAATGGGTATGGGAGTTACCAGAGTGGCATCAGGGTGACTTAAGGTTAGCCTGTCTCTGACAGATAAAGGGGCATCAATAAGCCTGCTGGGTAATGTCCTATTATAAGCGTGCTCAGGAATTTGAAGGTTCTTTTGGGCCAAACGGTCAGTGCTGCCGTCATCCATACAGACCAAACATCCTGCTAGAGAGCCTTTCCTGATGGGTTTCATGATGGGCCTGCAGGCAATATCATGGCATTCAGTAATCATTCCAGAAATGATATTGTGTTGACACCCTGAAAGGGTATGAAGGGCACTATCTGCTTCCTGACAGAGTGGACACTGGAGGCTGATGGACCCTCTACATCCTACTTTGCTTCTTTGTCACGACGATTCATAGTCAGTGATTAATCATTGTCAAACTGGACTTTGTTAGTCAGTTGCTTGCATTTCTGGCTGAGCAACAACTGAGGTACTCAGTTTTGGTAACCCATCTCTTCCGATATTGTCTGAACCAAAAGGACTACCATTAGACAGATGCAGAGTTTCTCTTGCATGGAGGAGTAGAAGCTTGACCCTGAAGGGGACAAACAGCGTGGCAGCCAAACCATCGTGGGAGAGGAGCATTGGTAGGAGTATAATCAGTGTTGTGAACAACTTTGTAAAATTGCTCTTATCTGTGTGCACAAACAGAAACCAAAGAAGTTGTGGGAATCAGGAGGATGACTGGCAGTACTCCCTTCCTGACCTTGGCAACGAGAGGTCACACAAAGTTTTGTTCAGAGCACATCTGTACTAACATCCCCTCAGGGAGCCTGCTCCAGAAGCTTTCACGGTAAATTTGCGAGCAATGTTATGGCATTCCGTAATCATACCGGGTATGGTCTGGTGCTGACAACCTGTTTTAATTGTTCCTTTCAAACGCAAGCTAGGTAATGTCATGAAAAGGGTCACAACCAATGCCAGCACGTGACATCATCTGTGCTGGCCTGTCACAGGCTGGTGGTCGATGATCGAACAAAAAATATTGTGTTGGTCTGTTGTAAGATGCAAAACAAACATGCATACAACGCCTCCTTGGTTGACTTTAAGGGCATGTCAAGCCTCATCAGATTTTCGAGGATTTAAGCTTACTCTAGCTGTTAAATTAACAAAAAAAGCGGCCTCAAGTAGCATCTGCCGTTTCCTTACTCTTGAGAGCACTGGCTTGAACTTGTCCAGGCTGATCCACCCTTTAAAAGGTCTATAAGTCGAGTAGTACCAAACCGCATGGGCCCGGTCGGACGTGCAAGCCCTCACAAATCTCTCTGCATGCGAAATGCGCATTTCCAAGAAATGTTAGGAGTGACGCTGGTTGATTGCACACACTAGTACTCGCTTGCTTGGGGTCCACTACCAGAAAAAGGGTATGACTTGTTAGTTTGGGGAAATTAGACAAAGGAGCTCGTGCATTAAGACTCTTAATTTCAGAGTGAATGTGCACACCAAACATTGCACGCTTACTCTGTTGCCCTGTGGTTTTGAGCTAATGCACCCTTTTGACTTTGCTTGCAAGTTCCTATACGTTGGGTCGAGGATAGTTTCCCTTTAAATGCTAAGCAACGATGAGAATAGAATAGACGACCTTGCGACCAGAGACAACCGAAAGACTAGAGAGGGAGAAAACCTAGCCATTATTGAAGCTGAGTTGTTTCAAATTATTTGGAAACATCACAAAAATTTAAATAGGGCGACAAACGCTGCTACCACGCCATCTTGTGACCACTTGTAAACAAACATTAAGTATTACTTAACCACTAAAAATGATTATTCAAAGTCCAGTTGAAAGGTAAGCTGTTTGGATGATGTATAGAAAGTGATGTGCGGCGTGCACCCTATCCTTTTGGCTTTACCATACTTGTGTGGCTAGGTATATGGTTGAATTAAAGTTGCAGAGATACTCAACCTCATTCACGCAGGCTGGGTTTGCATCAGCCGCGAGCTGATGTACACGTACCACCAACAACTACGAGGAGAATATGCAGATGGGGCCACAGCAAGGGCCTTCCAAGGCACAAGCAGCTGCTTTCACCTGCTCATGCTGTGAAGGCCATTGACCTGGACGTGAGTGCTGCCGCCTAGCGCTGACGCACTCATGTGTACCCAGTCGAGGGGCACGTGCACGTCCATCCATTATGCACATTGATGCTGCCTGACATTTGTCTTAATCATAAGTTCAAGCTTTGCATGTTAAATGCTGTGTCGTGCAACACAAAGTGAAAGAACCGCATTTTGTATTTTGGCAGGAGAATTTGAACTTGCTTCTTGCGCGCGCTTGTGAGCAGGGTTTGTTGATCATTGCCAATCCACATGCACACACAGAATCCAGACGATATGGCTACAGGCCACAAGGTGAAGCCAGAGAGGCTTGCAGCACAGGTGCGGCAGAGGCTTATGATCACGGCGAGAGTGGGGAAAGTAGCATCTTAAGCACACCATGTGCAGGCGCATTAATGTGTTGAACAAAAAGGATTGAAATCATGTGAATGTGGGAATGCTTTCCAGTCACAGTCCTGATTTCTTTTTCACAAAGCCAAGGAGTCTAGCTGTGCTCTTAGTCCTCGAAACTCTAAACGGAGGCTTCGCTACAAAGCAAAAAAGTAAGGAAACAGATTCGAAAGCCTGCCTCGTACTTGTAAAATTGCGCTAGTCTTCTTGCAGTTTTCATGGCAATTGAGCCACAGTTGCTTCCTGCCTCTGCCCGCACTGCAAGTACATCCTCCATCACTCCTCGCTCTAGGTCTACAAGAAGAAGACTCGAGACTGTTTCGCGATAAGCTAGATGCTCTTGTCTACTTCTTCCTTGTGTATGAGCGCAAAGACTTTAAGACATGCTCTCCTTGGCCATTACGTACTTTTCTGTAGGCCTTGCATTGTCATAATGGAATTGTGCTTGCTTACGAGTGTAGTTGCCTTTTATTGGCAAGGCTTACATCATCTTCAAGGCTTGTAAAGCTCCCTCACACCAATGTGATGCTCTCGCCTACTTTTGCAGGCTGTAAGCTCAAAGGACCACCTGCTTGAATGCCAGGACTGGAGGAGTGTAGGCTCGCTGGTGGCTGAGTCGCAAGACAGGTGAGCTTATTAGTAACTGCCACATGCTGGAGTCACTTCTTTCTGGAACCACAAATGCGCTGGCTGGAAAGCTTGTACAGCACCAAGCGCAATGTAGTGTGGAGATGTTTTTTGCATGTTCAGGCTTTCAGCACTGCCATTGCTGCGGCCACAAGTACCCTTGAGTAAGTGCATGTGGTACACGTGCTGCATTGCGTTTTTACTGCACTAACGCATCAATCACTCGGTTCAAGCACCTAGATCTAGGCATCCCTACAAGCAATTGGTTTCAGGCGGCACCTTTGCCTTGCAATTCATGAATGGTATTGCCTTGCAATTCATGAATGGTAAATTGGTTTCAGGCGGCACCTTTGCCTTGCAATTCATGAATGCGTCACTATCAGGGCAGGTTTGTCACTCTTGAGGCAGGGAGTGCTCCATGAGAGGCATGCCACGTAAGAGGCATGCCACTTGAGATGCAATTTACGTGTGTGAATTTGTGTTTGTGTGTGTATTGTAGGCTTGTCACTAGATAGGTAGGAGGCGCTGCATTTGCTCATTGCTCCCACATCCAGAAAAAAGCCCTGAGACCTAAGCCTCGCTGTATGCTGTATGCACTGTACAGTTTGCTGTGCACCAGGAGCAGGCTTGCCAGAAGAATCCTGATCAAAACATTGTAAATCGTTTGGTTCTTCTGGAGGCGCCTTCACACGAACGTTTGACAGCTGCTCTCGTGAATGAAGATGCATGCATGGTATTGCATAGTCAGTGCTCTTACCCCAATGTGCACGTGGACTCCTGACAATCCTGACTAGCTCTGGCCAGCTTGGTGCATCAGCAGCACATAAATTCATGTGCAAACGCACAATACTCAAACATATTCACACACACACTCGGGCCCGCATGCAGGTATCCTAGGACAAAGGAAAGCCTTATGGATTTGAGTAAATGGACGCAGCATGACCCAACCCTGACACACAATCACAAATTCACACAAACACATACACACTGGGGGTGGCATGCAGGCAATCCAAGGACGAAGGCAAAGGGTACAAGCAGATGGGCGCATGAACCAATTCTGCAACACTCAAAAACACATACACAAACACAAATTCACACACATATACACACACACGGGCGTGCATGCAGGCTGTCCAAGGACAAAGGCTATGGGGTGCGTGTCGTCTTGCGCCTAGCAGACATTATTATGGGCAGTTCGTTGGACCCTGCGGATGCAGCCAGCGTGGATGGCATCTCGAGTGCTAGGTAAGCAGACAGCTGCACAGGGAACATGTGGTTATTAGGTATTGTTTTGCATATTTTGATAGATTTCGCTAATGTAAATGCCTTGCAAGATCTTTTCCAATCTTCCAGGGAGCTAGCACCCTGCTGATGTCACCTCCAAAGTGAGAAATGATGGGAAGAGAAGGGAGAAACGTTCTCCAGCCCCCGCGTGTCAGTGGCCAGTGGGCTTCAAAGGAATTCCATGCATGCATGCGCAGCTGCCCGTACCACAGTGCAGCTGATGCGCACCCCATGGCTTGTACCTCCACCTCACAGCTGTGCCAGTGAGCAAACTGGTCAGTTTGGCAGATGCACACTGAGCACCACAACTGGTCTCCCAGCACTCCAACGCTTTGGAGCATGCACAGGAGCATATCCGCTGACGCATCCAGGACTTCACAGGGGATAACCTGGAGCCTGCAGATGCTTAGTAATGATATCTAGATTGCCATAGAACGAACTATGGGAGGAGCAGCTGGAAGGGGGAGGGGTCTGGGGGGAAGAGGACGGAGCAGCACTTGACTAATCCCGGCGTCCAGGAGGCCTGGTCCTGTTCATAAATCTTTATTTAGCTATGTTTTATTAATTAACTCTTTATTTGTATTGAAGTGGCCTGGAACTTCTCAGGTTGGAAGGAGGCCCATGTGAAAAGCAGTTTGCTAACAATAATCTCCCATCTAGGCCCTGCCCATCTACAACCAGTCTCGCCAGGTCTTGGCGAGACTCCTTGGCGAGACTCCTTGGTGAGACTTGGCGAGACTCCTTGGCGAGACTTGGCGAGACTTGGCGAGCCTTGGCGAGACTCCTTGGCGAGACTTGGCGAGACTCCTTGGCGAGACTCGGCGAAACAGACCACCCTATTTACACATCCTTACTGATTGCACATCTTTCTCCAAGCACCTGCAAACTTCTATATTTGCTAGGTGGCTGACAAGCAATGTTGCATACCCAGTCCACGGTTGCAACTTTTATCGCCCCCTTCCCTTGCTGATTGCTGCATGAACAGGAAGAGCAGTCCTGCACAAGCAGGCAGCATGCTGCCTCTGAAGGGAGTCCATCGCAAGAAGGCACTGCAGCTGCTGGACAATGTCCTGCTTATGACACTAGGCAACTTGGACAGGTGCGTGCATCTAAGACGAAGGTTTGTAAGTGTCTGAAGTACGGTGGCAACAGGATGTGCTGCGCTGGCAACAGGCTGTGCTGCGTGTGGGCTTTTGGAAAGATGTTGAAGGAGAAGGCTCATTGAAGTATTCACAGGCAATGCTTCCAGCATGCTGGTTGCGGGCTGATTGTGTGCTGCAAGTTGGGATTGATAGTATTTTGAGGTGGCTTACAGAGCTACTGTTTGTTTACACGAGGAAAGCATGGAGGCTTTGGCATTATGAGACACTATTCTACTTGACTGCTTGTGTTATGAAACCCCCGTACTTACTTGCAGCTTCGTGTTGATCAACCGGTGCTGCTGTTGCAAGAGGTGCTAGCACCTCATCCGTTCATGTTTTTTTGTCTGTGCAGGATGCGTGCCACAGACATCACAACGATTTTGAATGTGTTGGCCCGCTTGAAGCATCCCCAGCCTCAGGCCATCAAGGCCATATTGCTTTACTTCCAGGTGCGCTGGTACGCATTCTTGCATTGCAGCTGCCTGCAGGCGCCTTTTTTCTTCGTGAAGTTCAAGCATGTCCATCAGCTTATGCAAGTCTGTTTTTTCTTTGCCGGGACCCTGCCTTTGGCTGTTATCAGTCCCTGCTCAGAGCGACCACGTGCACATGTGCCATCATGATGCCACCATCATGCCACCACCATGCCACCATGCCAGCACCATGCCACCATGCCATCATGCCACCATGCCATCATGCCACCATGCCATCATGCCACCATGCCACCATGCCACCACCATGCCACCATGCCACCATGCCATCATGCCCCTTCACTTTCCAGTACAACCCCATCAGACTCTCACACATAAATTTGGTCCAAGGGATCAGTAAGCTGTCACAAAAATTTTGTCGGGGAGGACCTAACCCCTCCACACCCAGCTTATACTTTTGCTATGATAGCATTGTAAGTGGCATGTGAAGTCGAACGCTTTATCACTTGCAAGGTACCCACTTGTCATCAATAGGGACCAGAAACCATCAATGATTCCGGGTAGAGCCAGCCAGAAAAGATTAATCCATTGCTTGTAAGGAAAGAAATAGAGCCAGAAAGAGGGTGGAGATGGCAGCCAAAAATGTTGCATGCCGTCCCACTTGAAAGATGCAGGGAAGGCTGTTTCAGGGCAGCAGGCAAGCAGCGCAGGATAAGCGTCAACTTTGATGGAGAGGGCTGTGGTGCGTATTGAATCAACCATGGAAAGCATAGCTGGCACATGCTGAGCAATTCAAGGGCCATCAAAGCCGTAGATAAATTCCTGCCCTTCAGGATTCCATTCCCCATCGGCAACCTGCTGAGTGGAAGGCAAGGGTT
>LFCJ01001514.1_pt1 | contig 16306 bp, 21 predicted proteins | sample 643141 | NCBI WGS metagenome assembly LFCJ01 (sample SAMN03766243, study PRJNA286221) | soda lake metagenome | biome: soda lake; feature: Kulunda steppe; material: water; isolation source: sample B1-Br-g2 brine of Lake Bitter-1 | place: Russia: Kulunda steppe | collected 2010-07 | reverse complement strand
GGGGGGCAGTCTGGCTGGGGGCTGCGCGCGCACACGCACACAGCGCACATGCTACACGAATGAAGTGTGGTCTGCTCCTTTGAGGCCTCTGGCGAAGGGTTCAAATAAGGGGCGGGGGCCGTAGATTGGCTGGGGGCTGTGCACAGACACAGCCAGTGCATGCTGCACGCGCTCCTTGTGTGTAGGTGCAGCATGTGTTGAATGTGTTGGATGCGTGAGCTTGGGTTGCTCCGCTTGGTTCAAGGCACCAGAAATCTTTGTGACGAGCCGGCGTGGGGAGGGACGGCATGGGGAGAGACGGCATGGGGAGAGGGCAGCGACCATTCGCACGCACGTGTCACCCAAGGCAGGAGCATGCCTGCACACACACCCAAAACCCAGCCATCTGCATGCCCAACATGAGGGACTGCTCGCACACGTGATGAGCCCCTCCACCTCCCTCCGTCAGCGCGCCTTCACTCCTGCCCCTCCCTGCCCCACCGCAGGAGCTGATAGCCAGGCAAAAATTACAAGATGCACGGGCCCTGGTGCCTGTCAGCCTTGATGCCAGCAGCAGCAGCAGCAGCAGCAGCAGTGCACCTAGCAGCAGCAGCACCACCACCACCACCACCATCAACAACAACAGCAGCAGCAGCAGCACCAGCAGCAGCAGCAGTGGTGGTGTCCTTGCTCAGCAGTCGCAGCAGCAGCCGCTCCAACCGCAGCCTCACAGCACGCAGCCGCCGCAGCAGCCGCCGCAAGCATCGCAGCAGCCGCTCCTAAACAGCCACAGTACAGCAGGTATGTGCATCTGGGGCCGCTTTTTGGCGTCAAGGGGCGCGCGGAATGCGTGGTTGTGCAGGGGGGTGTGGGGCTTTAAGGCGCAGGGTGTGCAGGCAGGCATGCGGGACTGAAAGATGGGCAAGGCTCGCTGGCTGGACAAAATGTATAGCTAGGCCCTGTACTCTGTGCGTTACGGGCATATGCCCGGTCGAGCACAATGCGGAGGAGAGGGCGCATGCCCGCGTGGGGCATGCCGGGGAGGCGGCTGTGGATGCCCCTGCGCGGTATGCCCCCCTGCGTGTTATGCCTCCCTGCACGGAATGCCCCTGCGTGGGATGCCCCCCCGCATGCATGCCCCTGCGTGAGGCATGCCAGGGAGGCTGCAGTCGTGTAGGGTAGGCTCTGCTGCCAGATGGGGCAGGCTGCTGCCAGATGGGGCAGGCTGCTATCAGATGGGCAGGTGCACGGCATATGGTGCGCGCGACTGCACAGCGCGCTGTGCAGCGCGTGTGTGCCATGCCTAGTGCGCGTGCTGGGTCAGGCAGGCTGCTGCCCACAACCAGTGCAGCCAGCAACTTGCTACACACAGTGAGCTGCGCACAACTTGCCGCACACACCCGGCTGCACGCTCCTCGCTGCACACGAACGAGTACACGTGACCGCCCCGCCTTTGCAACCTCATAAGCATCATGCCTGTGCACCTGCCGAGCCTCCCCCACCGCACACTGCACACCCTACACATGGCTTGTGGCCTTGCCACTGCGCTGGCCCTCGCACAACACCAAACAACCACGCAAACACACAAAACCGTAGACATGTACAAGAGAGGCCCTTGCAGAACACTTGACAACCATGTAAACACACAAAATGTTTACGTGTGCATGAGCTGACCCACCCTTTGCCGTCCGCCCCGCGCGCCTGCAGTGCCCGCCGCCACCACCACCGCACAAAATCCGGCGCTGGCGGCCAGCATGCCGCTGCGCCAGCCAGTGCCCGCGCCGTCCTTGGGGCGCAGCCACCCCGGCGCAGGCGGCAGGCTCGCCTGCCTGTCCCTTGCCATCCCCCTCGCCCAAGTAGGCACATGGCTGTGATGCAGTGAACCTCAGGCCAGTGTACGCAGAGGGCCTGCGCCAGCGCGTATGCCAGGGTCCTCTGGCGGCCGTGCCAGCAGCGCCAGGGGGGCAAACAGGAGGCTGTAGGCAGCGCCCCTGTGGTGCTGCTGCGATCCGAGGCTTGGGCCCGTGGGCTTGATCGTTGCCTGTGTCGGGCACGCCCCCCACCCCCCCCCCGCTTCGCTCTGCCGGGCACCCATGTGTGTGGGTGTGGGTTTGAATGTGCATGCGCGCGTGCGCGCGTCTGACGTGGGTGTGCGTTTGGTTGTGTGTCGGTGTGTGAGCTCACGTGCGCGGTGCATGTCTGTGTTGGAGTACCGCCACGTCCGCCCCCTGGGCTGAGGTGGTGGTTGCTCTTGTGTCGGGCCCAGTGTGTGTGCACCTGTTGCTCCTGCTGATGCAGCCGCTACCTCAGCTGTCTGCTGCTTCCTGTGGAGCCTGGGTCAATCGCGAGCGGGTAGGCTCCAGGCTGCTGGCTGGTGTTGCTCTGCCCTGCTGTGGTGCAGCGCGGCCGTGCCGAGCTGCAGGGGCGAGTGCAGGGCCAGCTGATTTGGCGGCGGCCCGTGCCCCCCTGCTGCCTGAGCACGCGTCATGTACAGGTGTACCTGTGATTGCCTTCATCCAGTATTGCAGAGCTTGGAACCGCCTGTGCACTGCGGTGTGCGCCAACCTGTGTGCTTGGAAGGGTGGCCTGCCCTTGGCTTACTGTGTTGCTTGTTGAGGAATTACGGACACACAAGTTTATTACTTATCAGACAAACCCATGTTGTTCTTTATCAGTTCTAGTCCACCGGGTGCTGGCATGGTGAGTGCATGCATGTTGCATGTGGTGTGTATGTGTGCGTGCCTACTTGTACCACTGGAGCCCCCTTCTGTGTCCCGTTCCAGTCACTCAGGCTGCCCCATGACGAATCAGCCATGTTGCAATGTGTTGACAGTTGGGACATAACTTCAGCGCCAACATGCACAATAATGGTCACTGGCTCAGAGCTCTGCCACGAGGTTGGACGTGTCGGTTCTAAGAGTTGGCGTTGGTACTTCAAGTTGTATTTTCATTGATACGAGGTAGATGGACTGGTAGTTCTTAGATCATCGGACTGCTACCCTGTAAACGGACCAAACATTGAAAAGTTAAGGGATAACATTCCCTGCATCAATTTTCTAATCAATCTTAGACAAGCCGTCAGTCAAAAAAGTGCAACTGCATTGTCACGCCTTCTTGCTTCTTGAAAGATTGATCCCATTGGCCCACTGGCAAGTTGAGTTGGGTTACAATGGGTTCAGACCTTCAGCCAGATGGGTTGACTGCTGGGCTTGCTGGTCACTGCCAGCTTGCCAAAAAACATCCATAATTACAGAAATAAAAATAAATGATTTGTACGTCTGCTTCAAGGGAAGCAAGTTCACATCCTCAGCACTGATGTTGTCAAAATAAAATGCTCCAGTGTCTCCAATATAAATTCTGTTAGCCACGGTAAGATCACTTGGTAAAATCAGTAAATTGTTGTGAAATTGTCCTGCTAATCTCTGTCTGAAATAGCACAATGTCATGTCCATGCAAAAAAGAGGACATGATTTTCTTCCTGGACTTCATGCAAGTCACAGTGCTGTTTGTGGATTTGCCAACATCCAGTCTCAACTCTCAGGGCATAGGCGCGCGAGCGAAATCGAGTGAAATTACAAAGCCTACTAGGTAGTACCCAGCTCCACCTGTACTACAGGTCTAGCAGGTGTCTAGGCGGCAAATGGAGCGGGCCCCATGCAGTGCTTGGCTTGAGAGGCAAAGCCATCCATGCATGATAAGTGGCCAATTTGTGAGCATGTGTCCTATAGGTCCTACAGGTCTGCGCCATCCAATTCCCTCCATACCGTGCGCAACTGCTCACGCAGATCAACTACAAAGTCTTGTGATGGAATGGGGGTAGCAGCCTTGACGCAGGTGGTATACCTATCCAACGCACACAGACCCTCACACGCCTCAATGAACTCCGCAGTCCAGCACTTTTTGCAAGAAGCACTGAGAGCAATATTTGCATGCACCATCTTCCTGAGCAAGACACTACCCGCGAAAGAGAATTAAAAAACTTGGCAGCAGCGCGGAACCAATAACTGCAAAGGCAAACTGCAAAGGCTCCTGTCCACACTCTCACAAATAAGCCCAGGCGTGGTTCTTTTCACACCAAGCACACCTTAAAGGAAACACATGTGCGTAGTTTTAAGGGGGCTATCAAACTCATTGCCCTTCTTCATGATCCGTGTGCCCCAGACTTGGCAAGTATTCATACTGGCGGCAGCGTAGCATCTAGCCAACCAGAGGAGAGCAAGTGGCCTGTCCATCAAATGGTGCCCTCGTGCAAATAGCCCAACTCTGTGACATCCAGCCATGAACGGACCGAGCATATGTTCAACGCATTTGGCAATATGGGTCCTACAGAAAATCATGCCTAGGTATCTAAACAAGTCCTTCAAGTTTTCGAATGTCAGTCCTTTTGCAGTCGCTGCCAAAATTACTGCTTGCTATTTCTTGAGAAAGTGCCAATTCCTTCAAGGAACAACTTGTCACTTGAAGTGGGCCTTTTTTGTAAGTTACAAAAAAAGGCCCAATTGTGAAGCTTAGGCGATATACTACAAAGGGCTGTCTTATTCCCCTTGCGCTAGCTCCAGTCTCCTTACCACCAGCAGTTAGCTTTAATTCCATGGACTTCAAGGAGTGCTACTTCTTGTCTAGCAATGATTAGCCGTAAACATTCAACCTAATGGCCAGCCCGAGGTTGGCGCTTGAATCGAAACTTGTAGACTTGCACCCTTTACCGTTTGCATGATGTAAGGGAGAGTTTTACGTCTGCCTAGTCAGACTGTCTTTGATTTCCTTTCACAACGGCACAGCAAATTCTGCCATTTCATCTCGAGCATTATGGACTATTTTTAGGCTGGCATAGACCAGCAACAAACTAATCAGCCAAACGATCAGGCTGGCGATTAACCCTAGTGCATCTAGTGCAAGCACCAGGCAAACCCTCACAATTCAGATATTATGGACTGCTTCTTTGGCTGGCGATGACCATTCAAAAACCAATCACTTGGCAGCCTAACAGCCAGGCTGGCGGTAAACCCCAGCCTTTAAATTGTGGGAGCACTGGCAGTCACCTTGGAGGCAAAGGTGATTGATTGGAAGCAGTGGCTTGACCACTGGTGGCACTATTGCCATTGATGTACACATTTATGATTTGGAAATGCGCTTGCACCATGACATTCTTAAGATTCCTTGATGCAGCCTCACGCATTGGCATGACGACTTTTGATACACACATGCATATGCTGAAACGCGCAGCCCAGAGAGGCAGGGCAGCTTGGTCTAATGACTTGTGCCGACAGACAAAGCATATGTTGCTCGATGTTTTGATGAAAGGGGGGCCCAACACAAACGCCTCACACAAACGGGTCAAACCAGCAGAGCCCAGCCTGTAAATTGCAAAAGACATTTTATCCAACACAAAACATTTTTGAGAAGAATACTCGACAAAGACCCGACTGTTCACAAGATCCTCAAGAAATCAGCTGCCAAACATATGACCCCTGTTTCAGAGAGCTCCTGGTGCAACCATTTACACAATGTGTTCAGGCGGGAACCAGTGCGCAAACACAATGAGGGAAGATGTGAAAATGTCAACGTGCTATTACCTCACATTGCTGCACTCTTCAAACGGGTCATCGCAAAAGCCACCATTCCCAGGTCTTGGAAGCAAAGTTCACTCCCATCCATAAGAAGGGGCCAGTGACACAGCCAGGGAACTACAGGATGATTGCAATAAGTTAGACGTCGTACAGACTTAACGCCAACCTGCTGCGCTCCATAATCCAGGACTGGTTCATCCAACACAACAAGATTCCGGACACACAATACGGTTTTATCCGGGCAGAAGCACCTTACAACCCCTATTCATTCTACGACCTAAAGCATGCTGCACAGAAACTGCAAAGCGGGTCATCACGGTCGTATGCTGCGTTAATTGACTTCAAACAAGCTAATGATTGTATTCCAAGAGACAAGCTTTGGGGCCATTTACGCAGTTGCCAGATACCTGACCACATCCTGTCCATCTTTAGAGACTTGTATCATGCTGATAAATCTACATTGTTGGATAGGGATAAGACAGCTTCTGTGCAACAATCTTCTGGTGTTAAACGAGGATGTCCCCTCTCCCCTCTGCTGTTCGCCATCTACTTGAACGACATTGATAGCGGAGCACACGGGGTAAAAGGTGCGCTCACCGGTTGTCCAAATTTTCTGGTGGCTCATATGCTGTTTGCAGATGACCTTTCCCTCATGTCCAATCACACTAATCACATGCAGACCATGTTGAACAAACCACGAGCGTACGCACGAAGAAAGTCTCTCACTGTCAATACACAAAAGTCTGAGGTGATATGCTTCGACTCTTACGCCAACAATCTGCCCACTCTCTTTTATTATGGGGCGCAGCTCCCCTTTATGGACTCCTTCAAATATCTGGGCATGGTTTGTGACAGACGTATCAATCTGAATACTGCAGCTGATGCAGCGCTTCACCCAATCACAGCTGGTACTTTCGGCATCAAGCAGTCTATACGGGAGCATGACCTTACCAACAGGTTACACATCTACATGTGGCTCCTTAAGAAACACGCAATCCCTGCCAGTGTGTATGCAAGCCATTTGGAGCACCCCGTTCTTACAACAGGGCAAAGAAATGGGACAATTCTTTACGAAAATGGCTGTCACGCCAAATCACCGCCATCGGTGAATTACCATCTCAGATACACAAGCCACAAAGTGTAGGCTTTTGGCATGTCCAGAGTGCAAAATCCATGCATCAAGGGACATCAAACTGTGGTACGGCCACAGCTGTTCACTTCCCCAAAGCGCTAGAGTACTGCATGTTGCTGCAGCCACCCATCCATGCCCCTCCATCGCGGCACACCTTCTGCTGACTCAGACCATAACCAGGTTTGTGTAACGTGGGGAAACAAAGAGGTGCTCTCGCCCAGCCACAGGAAAGGCTAAATCAAGGGATGTAAGGGGGATTTAAAAGAGAGCAAAACTAGTAAAACACCTTAAACATAACAAGGCTATAAATAAACATAACCCCCACCAACTAACTCAGGCACTCTGACTACAAATTATCGCTGACAACAATTCGTCTTGACAGCTGCTGATGGTGCTTAAGAGGGTTATGATGGTCAAGGACACAACCCCTTCATGGTACGTCAAGTGAGTGCGGTATAGAGCCTCTACAATCCAACTGGTTCTGGGCGGCAATGCGGCTGTATAACAATTTAACTCAAAGCAACAGCTCCACTGCGAGAAAGATCTTACAAGCTAACATGCAACTGAGCTCACAGTGCGATAATTGCTGGTCATCCCACATCCTATCTGCTATGAATGGTCTGACACAATCCTTTATGTTCAAAGAAAGGCTGCTGAATTGTGAGCCCATTGATCTCGGTCGTTTGTTGTGGACCTTAGGGATAGTCACATGGATTATTGCACACCTTATCATGATATGCATCCACAAGAGCGCAACAGCGAACGCTCTTCTTACCATCAATGGTGCGCCCTTCCTACAAAGAGGGCCCTGGCCACAAGTTCGCCATGCATCCTTTCCAGATACATGCCCCTCGATCTTCCTTGTGACGTTATTTGCAGCGTGGCTTGTTTCAGACTTCATGCCCACACCCTACGAATTGAAACTGTGACCTGGACTCACGATACCTCGCCTACTTGTGACTTGTGCAATGCTCACGATGTACAAGATGAGCAGCATGTCCTTTTTCGCTGCACCCATCCACACGTGGTCTCTGTCCGCAGGACCCACGCGTCTCTTTCATTCCCAAGTTTCGGCAATGTGTCTGCTTTTCTTAGCCAGAACAACAATCAGCTCTCTTTCTTCCTTCACGCACTATAAGCTTTTTATGAGCAGGCTAGCAGTTGCACTTCTAGACTGAAGGCCTTTTCCTCGTAAACCCTTAACTAGTTGGAGCACTGGCAGACCTTGCACCAAGCAGATGTAGAACCAAAAGAAGCAGGCACTTGTTGCTTTTATTGAGACTCACCTTTCCTATCTGGGACAGGGGTTCTTTATCTTACAAATGTATGCTGCACACGAGCTGCACACTAGTTTGTATTAGTTGCATAACATTCAAAGAAATTAAACAGCATGTTGGTCATCATTGTCCATGCTGCTGTAAGTAAAATGAGCTCTTCAATCTCTGATACAGTCCTTCAGCTAAATGCCCTTTTTAAGCAGGTCCACTGCTAATGCTTTTCCTTCGTACATTCAAAAACAGAAATACCTTGCAGAAGGCGCACTTGCACACACAATCAGGCCAAGTAGAACCTGGTGTAGTAGGAGCTTCAGCTTGACGCTTTAATTTATACTGCATCTCTTGGGAAGCATCCAGGGTGTTCAATGATACAGTGTAGGATGCGGTCCACCTTGCACAATGTTGTCAAAACACCACATTAGCCCAAGAGCACTTCAGGCTCTTCTGTCCATACAGCTTACCTGCACACAACAAGGAGTACAGGTACTGGTAAGCAATGTCACATAACGTTTAAAATGTGACTGGACTGACGCAATCAGGACATGCCCTTGGCACAAGGCTCCTGACAGCAAGCATTACAGCATACATGGTCTCGTCACGTTACTTGCATTGAGTTTCTTCCAACAGCAGGATAGGACAATCATGGCCTGGCATTACAGCAAGCACAAAGTGGTGTCAGCTTAGTGCTAGTCACCCATGTATACGCACCAATTTTGGTTCACTTGGCGTGTAATGGGGCAACATCAATTGCCAGCCCCGAGCAGGAATGCAGCATGAAGTCCAACACTTTTTGGGTGTACTGCCTTACACACCCTTCGCTTTCGCTTTCAACATTAAGCACCTGCGCATGTAAGCGTCGCAGCCGTGTAATCGTGTGGGTGATGTGCTGTTTTTTTTTACATTTGTGAATGATATGCTCTAATTCTTGTCGTCCCTACATATGATACGTACGTATGAGCTTTCACCAAGAGCATACATGATGCAAACATGATGTGTACATGAGCTTCCACCAAGAGTGGCTATCTTTCCCAGAGGGCTTGCATTTTGGAGGCAAGGCCAACAAAGGGGCTTGCAGGGTGAGGCCAAGAGCGCGGAAGCGTACAGGCCTGAAACTGTAGGTGATCTTCCCAACTTAAGGGAATACCTGCCAGCATAGCCAAGTGCTGTAAAAGCCTGAATGACACCAAGCCCATGGTCTAAGTATGCTACGGTCGTCAGTGACCCTCTTGTGCAGTGCGTGTCAGTGAGGAATCCTCACAAAATGTATGCACAGGATGCCTGGTTGGCTTCTGAGGATTCCTGCCATGAAGATAAAGTTCCTCAATGAGGAAAAGGCCCTTGGAAGAAAGACAGGAAAGGCCCACAGTGCCAGAAGGAGCATCCTTGCGCACTTTAAAAAAGCATACACACATATTTGTGCGCACAGTCAAGTGCTGGTGGTTGGGTAAGGCCTGACTGAGGACACCATGGCTGAGCTGGATTTTATGCATCAGCAGCAAAACACTACGGAAACCCAACTCACCAGCAGCGGGTCATGCAAGGACTGCCTGAGCAGCAACCAACCCCGCCTCCCTTCGGGCTCAGCCACGTTGATGCGCCTGCGAGGGGCGGCGAGGCTCAGGCAGCGTGATGCTGCATTCCAGGCAGCAGAGCTCAGAATGCTGCATTTCAGGCAGCGAAGCCCAGGCAGCGTGATGTTGCAGTCCAGACGGACGCCTGAAAGGATGCAGGGGGGAGCTGCAACAAACGAGAGACGGCGATGCCGCGCCCAGGCACCCCAGGTGTACTCAAATGAGAGACAGCGCAGGCGGATGGTGGCCTAATGGGTGGCCGGCCCTGGTGACAGCCCTGGAGTGTCCACTTTTCTGAATTTGATACAATCATGCCAGAATGCTGTCAGGCATTTCCTGCACCAAAAAGCCCTGGGCCTTGGCTCCAGTTCACAAGCTAGGGGTTAATCGCCAGCCTGGCCGGTGGGCTGCTTGGTTGGCTCCAGGTCTCTGCGGAAGGTAATAGACCTCAGGCAAAGAAGTTCAAGGGATGATTCCCCTTTTGAACGCATGAAGGCAAAGCCGGGGCTTTCAGGAGGTGAGGCCCTCAGACGCCAAGCCATGTTTGTGGAACACTGATGCAAAGACAGCAAGTGCTTGCAATTGCGAGCACACAATGCCGTGCGGTGAGCACAGTTGCGTGCACACACAGACGTGCGTACAAAAATGCAAAGACAAGCACATGCATCAGTGCACCAACAAACGTGCAGTGCAGAAATGTCCAAACCTGGCGGCTGCGCACTCACCATCCTTCGTGGTTGATGGGATCCACGCTCCACTGCGGCCCTGCATCACCACCCTGGACCCACGCGTGGAAGCGATCCAGCACCTGCACAAGCGGCAGATAAGCACGCACAGCGCGCACCAAGACTTGAACACTGTCTTCACAAGATGGGACACACGCAAAGATTGCGGGCACTGCGCACTGTGCACCAGGACGTCACACAGCCTAGGTGTTGCACGCTGGGGGCGCAAGAGGGCCACCGCAGTCGTCACACACGGTGGGACACACGCGCGCGATGCAGAGGCGTGGCGCGCGCTGTGCGCACCAGGACTCAACACAGCCTGAGGTGTTGCCTGCAGGGCTGCCACTGAGGTGTCGCGCATGCGGCGAGTCTGGCAGAGGGCGCCAAGTGCATGCGCAGAGGGCACCAAGTCCATGCGCAGGGGGCACCAAGTGCATGCGCAGGGGGCACAGCGGCGGCCCTCCTGCGCTAGGACCCGCATGTGTCACACGCACTCACCGTCTTGCCCACTTCCTTGAAGTCTGGGTGCTCAGGCGTGGGCGTGATGCGCAGCCTAAACTCCTTGGCCTCCGCAGGCTCCTTCAGAGACGCCAGCAGCTCCCCGATATCGCCCTGGCCTGACAGGCGCCTCCTCACCAGTTCAATCACAACCTGCGCCCATGCAGTGCGTGTAGGTGACAGCGGGCGGGCCTCCGGCATGCACGCTGCCAGGCGCCTCCTCACTAGCTCAATTATACCTTGTGCCCGTGCAACACACGCTCCTGGAAAGTGAAGCTGTCGTTGTAAGTGATGTGCCAAAAGCTGTGGGGCCAGTGACATGCTCTGGTGACATGCACCAGCAGGCTCAAGCCCAGCCTCAGGGTATACCCATCAGTTGCTTGATCATGTTGTAACCTCAAGAGTGGATAAAAACCTAGCCTTACGGCCTCGGATGGATCCATCACTCGCTTCATCATGTCTGTACTCAAGAGTGGATAAGAACGAAGCCCTCGCTTTTTGCCTTTGGAGTGGATCCATCACTTGTTTGATCCAGGGTTTTACCCCTCTTTCAAGGGCAAGGTCAAAATTGCCACCATGCACACTCACTTTGCAGCCAACACCGTGCGCTGTGTAATCTGCAGGCCTCCCTACAATCATGCCTTCTGGCCGTACTTGCTTCGCTGAGCACCGAGCACTTACCTCACAGAGCACGGAGCATACCCAAATCGCAGCACGCCACCATCACCTGAGCAAAGACTAGCCCTCCTCCTTGATGAAGCTTTTGATCGTGCTGTACATTTTATGATTGATGCGCCATCAGGTATGATCTCACGTCATGCACATGGAGCGCAATGATAGTGTAGTATGCATTGATAGTGTAGTACACATTGATTGCCTAGTACGCATTAATAGTGTAGTACGCATTGATAGTGTAGTGCATTTTATGATTGATGTGCCATCAAGTACATGATCTCACGTCATGCACATGGAGTGCGCCTCACCTTCACCGCCAGGTACGCGCCATCATCCAGGAAGTAGTTCTCTTTCAGGGCGCCATGGCCGCTGGTCTCCATCATGAGGTGTGTCTCCTCGCCCTGCTCAGGGCCCCGCCAGGCACACAGGGGTGGATATGTGAGGGGGGGCAGCGGAAGCTTATGCGAACACTTGAGTATTGCAGTGAATCATTTAAGGCCAGTAGAGAGGCAAGCATGACGCAGGCACTGTCCTTGCATCAGTCCTCAAACATAGCCCCAGACATGCGCATGCCTCAGACTCAGTCCTCAGGCATAGTCCCCTGACATGCGCATGCCTCAGACTTAGTCCTCAGGGTCCCCTGACATCCGCATGCCTCAGCCTCAGCCTCACTCCTCAGACAGACATGCTGGCCTCAGGGTCATCAGAATGCCAAGCACTTGTGGGAAGCCCCTCGGGGCCACCACAGGGCAGCAAAAGCGCTCATCAGCCGCGGTCTCCGGACACATGCTGCACACGGTCAGCAGCACAGCCGGTGCTCTCAAGGGGCAGGCGCTTTTGAGGACCAACAGGACTGCAATCTCACTGCAATCTCACTCCAGACGAAGCCTTGAGACATCCTCCTCTGGGCACACAGTGTGAGTGGGCTGTGGTATGAAGGCCCACCTGGTCGTTGAGCTCGATGCCCTTGCCAATCACATTCTTGTAGCCCCGCTTGAACCTGCGGTCATTGTGCAGTGGGTGCAGCGCCAATCCCATCCTTGCAGCCCTGATTGAAGCTGCCATCGCTGTGCACTGCCCATCGCATCCTTAATACCTCACTCGAGCCTGCAGTCATTGTACCATTGTCCCCAAGACACCCTCTGGCAGCCCTCCCCGTGTCACTCCCACTGTGCCCTGGCTCACAGCCGCCCCCACAAATGCCCAGACAGCAAAGCAGGCAGGGCTCAGCCGGCAGAGATCTGCTCAAGAATTTGTGGGCAAAAGGAATCCATGCACAGCAGAGCTGCGTGGGCAATTGGGATCGATGCATGGCAGAGTTGCGTGGGCGAAAGGTATTGATGCACAGCAGAGTCGCGTGGCAAAAGGAAAAGATGCATGGCAGAGTTGCATGGGCAAAAGGGATCACTGCAGAGCAGAGTTACGTGGGCAAAAGGGATTGATGTATGGCAGAGGTGCGTGGCGGGACGGCCCGCAGGTGCTGCAAGGACTTTGAAATGTGGTTCTGGTGCCGAGCGCAACATGTGGCTAGGCTCAAACCCACCCCAACAGCCGGGGTGCCCGCCTCATAGTGGCTTGTCCCGTCGCTGGTGGCTATCAAAGGGCTCCAGCGCTGCCGACATGGCCCATGCCCGCCTTTTTTTTGAGGGTTTGCAGTCACTTTCTTTCTTCTTTCAAGAGGACATTTGTTTTGGGCATGAGCCCTGCGGGCTTAGGCGGGCGTCTGGCCAGCCACTTTGGCAGCCATCCAGGCCTACCTCACCAGCCATAAGGCCGTAGACATTGGCGTCAGCCAGGCGCGCTGCGCTGCGCTTGCTTACTCTATACCTTGCTCTAGAGCACTTCACCCCCCTTCCCCCCCGTGCTTGCCCGCACTGTGCTCCTGCAGCCAGTTTCGGGCTACTCTTGACGTCGCGCTGGCCTCAGCACAGCTTACTGCCACTTTTGGGATGCTCTTGATGATGCACTGGCCTCAGCTCAACACTGCCCTTTGCCCGCACTGTGCTCCTGCAGTTAGATTCAGGCTGCTCTTAATGTCACGCTGGCCTCAGCACACCCACGCCTATGCAGCCTGGCTTCAGGCCACGGCGCACGCAAAACTCCAATGGATGCACAGGCCATGCCACCACATACTTCAGATACTGGCATGCATTTGCCACATGGGTGCGTGCATGTCACACACGCACACACACACCTGAGGTGCTTGCCGCCCAGAGCAGTGATGAAGTCAGCAAGGCCATTGCTGGTGACGCTGTCTGTGACAATGGTCGTGCCTGGGTGCTCTGGGAGTGTGACTGCTGCCTGCATGTAGCAGAGTGTGTGTGTGTGTGCGCGTGTGTGTGTGCGCGTGTGTGTTGCTGCGCAAGGGGTTTGGCGGCTGCCTGCACTGTGCCCGTGCCCTGTAGAAGTACATTGCTACCACAGTTTATGATGCAGCAGGGAGATCAAGCATATGTTTTTTAATGATGCCTTGTTCTGCTGCAGACGCCTTGTAGATTCTTGCCTGCACCTTGCCTGCAGCAAACATGTGCACCAAAGTGTGCATCAGTACCCCAACAAGGTATCAGTGCAAAGCATATGCCACTGATCTTGATGGATGGATCTGTGGCATCAAGTCACAAGAAGAAAGGCCTCCAGTCATACTGACTGACTGCTAGCCTAGCATCAGGCACCTGTCACACTTGCTGCCACGCATCAAGCCAAATGCTGACACAAGGGGAGATCAGAGGTGCCGCACACTTGTTTAGTTGCATGCTACCCTTGGCACGTCTATACAAATACGAAAACTGCAGGCTGGTCAGATGTGAGAGCTCCAGCAGTTGAGCTAATGTGAGGCAATGCACCATTAAGCAAGTATGAAAGCAGGTGATATGCAAAAGATTACACACGGCAGCGCTTTGCAGCTGCTGAGGCTCTTGCTGACTTGCTTGAGCAATGCCTGCTCAGCTCCAAATACTACACAGCTGCCATCAACCCCCTGCTGACGTAGACAGAGCTGTACTTGGTGCTGACATAGGCCTTGGTTCAAAAAAACAGTGCTCATCCAGCCATGGCACTACCATGAGGGCAATGAAGCGATTCGAGTTGATCTCTCTGCCGTTGCGGTCCACAATTGCCGACCTGAGGAGCAGCACAAGATACCAGCACCAAGGCCGTTTTACAACAGAGCCTTCCCTGGCTGACAAACGTGGAAGTGCATCCACGCATGATGTGACACAAGGAAGCAAGATGGCATGCCCATTGGCATAAACAGCTCTGGTTGAGGGGTTGGTCGTTGGTCTGTCAGTAGCTGCAGCGTCACTTGCACGACAATTATAAAACCTCAAGGGTGAGCCAGGGCCCTGCTTAAAGACCCAGGAAAATAAGCGCACATGGGGCCCTTACGCACAAGTTTTCATAGCTGTGCAGTAGTGACAGGTCCTGCAGGAGAATAAGCGCACATGGAACCCTTACGCACAAGTTTTCATGCAGTCATGCCTGCGCTTGAAGTTTTGAGCACCGGGCACGCACATGCCGTAGAGTGCGTTGCCTCATGCGATGTACATGACACAAGTGGAACAATAGCGCGCAGGGGCCTGTACCTATCTACGTCTGTGTCAAACACGATGCCCAAGTCCGCGCCAGCGGCGGTGGTGGCCTGAGCACCCGCCGCCATAGCACTGGGGTGCTCGGGGTTGGGAATATGGTTGGGGAATGAGCCATCCGGATCCAAGAACTGCGAACCACGGATGTCAGCGCCCAGAGGAGCGAGCACCTGCAGGGGAATGAGGCGTGCTGAACACCTGAGCCCCTTGGTTTGAAGACTGATTCAGCGCGGGCGTGCGCTCAGAGCGCAAGCACAGGTCAAGACAGCTTCGTGGTGAGGCAGGCACTCAGCAAGCTGCGTACTCATCCACTGGCAGACCAGCAGAAGGTGAGAGAGGAGCAAGGCTTGGGTCACACACCCCACTCAGTGGGGTGACCCCACTCATGACACGTTGTTTCTAAAACACATCTTTCATGCATTGTGAGCTCATTTCATAAAAAACAGGAATGGACGTCTCGTGGTGCTGTGCTTGCCATACCTCAGTAGCAAAGAAGCCGCCTGCTCCATTTCCGGCATCCACCACAATCTTCAAGCCCGCCTGCATAAAGGCACAGGGACCCAGGACAATGAATACCTCGATTTGCACCCACAACTCAACACACTCCCAGCAACAAGCAGGATGCCCATGCAGGCCGGTACAGGGTCACCACCCACACAGGTCATCTCAGCACACAAGCAGCCTGCTGTGGGTAAATAGCCTTGCCACGGGTTACTCAAGCACACAAGCAGCCTGCCGTGGGCGAGCAGCTTGCTGTGGGCAAACAGCCCTTCCACAGGTCAATCAAGCACACAAGCAGCCTGCTGTGGGCAAATAGCCCTGCCACAGCTCACTCAAGCACACAAGCAGCCTGCTGTGGGCTAACAGGCCGGCCACAGGTCACAGTCGTGCTCGCTCAGGGACTTCGACCCATTCTGCTGTTACCCCCTGGCACCTGCTCTCTGCTGAGCCGCCTGCTCTCTGCTCACTTTTTAGCCTTCTGCTGTTACCCCCTGGCACTTGCTCTCTGCTGTGCCGCCTGCTCTCTGCTCACTTTTTAGCCTTCTGCTGTTACCCCCTGGCACTTGCTCTCTGCTGAGCCGCCTGCTCTCTGCTCACTTTTTAGCCTTCTGCTGTTACCCCCTGGCACTTGCTCTCTGCTGAGCTGCCTGCTCTCTGCTCATTTTTTAGCCTTCTGCTGTTACCCCCTGGCACTTGCTCTCTGCTGCGCCGCCTGCTCTCTGCTCACTTTTTAGCCTTCTGCTGTTACCCCCTGGCACTTGCTCTCTGCTGAGCCGCCTGCTCTCTGCTCACTT
>LFCJ01001511.1_pt1 | contig 16313 bp, 17 predicted proteins | sample 643141 | NCBI WGS metagenome assembly LFCJ01 (sample SAMN03766243, study PRJNA286221) | soda lake metagenome | biome: soda lake; feature: Kulunda steppe; material: water; isolation source: sample B1-Br-g2 brine of Lake Bitter-1 | place: Russia: Kulunda steppe | collected 2010-07 | reverse complement strand
TTGCGAGGGAAGATCCCGCGTAGGACCTTCTGCATCTCGTTTGGCACAGCATGTGCCTCACTGCGATGCGAGGGGAGGGAATCGAACCCACGAACGTCTACACGAGCGGATCTTGAGTCCGCCGCCGCGTCTTCCCGTTTTCAATCCCTTTCCGGACGAATTTTACCCAAACTTCGGCGATGATCACTGTCCGTGTGTAATTAGATGTACAAGAGATACATGAATGCCAGCGGAGGCGGACCATTATCCACCTTCGGTTTGCTGTATTCCTACATCCATCTACAGGCAGCCAAGATCACCCAGCAGATGGAGTACGCACCTTGGTGAATCGATAGTCTATTCTACGTCTTCAGCATCCCAATCGAACCAATTGAACTCGTCTTTTGTATCTTCGTCCTGTAATTGCTGCTCGATATCCTCTATTTTCATTTTGATTTCAAAGAGACGATCAAGGCACCCATCCTCGAGTGATGTGGCTCTCTTATTGATTTCTTCGCGATTTTCCCAAAGTTTTTCAATGATCTGATCAAACTCGCGAATATCCTCAAAAATATTGCTGTTGGACACGCGATTCACCGAGATCCTATCGTCGAGCCCTTCGAAATCCTGGACCGACTTCACCACATCGGATGGACGAGTCGTATGAGATCCCGACGTGTAGCATCTCTTCTCTGTAACACCTTCCTGTTCAACGGTTCTACCGTGGACACGTCCATGCTCCTCCATACGCACGAGCAGACTCACGATATGGCTCACCAACGGCTCCTCGTTACCTTCCTCGTACGCACGACAGAGCGTGACAGGAAGGAAGTCACCGTGATTTTCGTTTACCCATTCGGTTACTTCTTCGGCGGTGAAGGCCTTCTCCCGTTTTCCCAGTCCAGAAACAAGTCATGCAGGATGTAGGTGGTTGCACCCGCACCTGATCCGTTTCGCCATTCTTCTGTAGATTTGTCTATTGGCATGATGACCGACAACCCGCACGTCTACCTCCTATAAAAATCTTTGGGCGTGACAGTCACCCAAAACTCTATATTAGCTCACAACGTGAAGTGTTTGTCACCCACAACTCTTAAACTGTCAGAAATAGTATATTTTATATGGTACCGTCCACCGAAATACCATACGCCATCGCTCCCGACATCGGAGCTGCATATCTGACTTTCCTCGAGTCTCGAGTTCAAAGCCTGTGTCCTCACGACTATCACGTCATTCACATCACCAATCCAGTGTCCACCACCGATTACAACGATTTCTCGATAGCACGGGAGGATTGGGTGAAGATTGTGAACGCTGGAGAGGCTCTCAGCCGCTATGAGAGCTACGAGTTTAGCGACGGTAGTACGGGCCGTTATTGGGTACAGGACCGTGTGGAAGAGCTCTTCGACGGTCTGTACGCTGACAGGCTAACCGAACCGCGTAACCAAGTTGATATGATCGTTGACCGGCTCAAACAGGGAAATCATGGACAGACCACAAACGCGCTCGTCGCGCAGCTCTTCCGGCGTGAACCTGATCTCGAGAGGGCAACTCACGGTCGGCCACTCGCGCCCAACATCCCCTGTCTCACGCAGCTCCAGTTCAAACCCAAGAGAGGAAAACTGCACCTCCATGTCACCTTCCGCAGCCAGTTCCTCGACACGAAGTGCTACGGGAACCTCATCAGCCTCGCTCTGTTGCAGGCAGAAGTGTGCCGGAGAGCGGGATACGAACCGGGATATCTGGTAGAGATGGTTCACAACCCGATATTCCGGAACTCGGGCGATGGGAAGGGTCTGTCTTCGGTACTCTCAGATGACTCTCGACCGACTGCAGAAGACTACCATTAAATTTCACTCGTCTGTAACGTCTTACCCCTACCCTTTAGACAATATACAGTAGGAATAGGCCTCCTTCTACGGGTCTGTAGGTGTTTGAGGCCGACGGTCAATATACTCTCTCAGGTCTGTTACCGACGAATACGAAGACAGAGATAGAAAGGGAGTTCCCACGCGCATGCGAGCGCACATGCGTTATTCTGTAGTGTTCTTCTGCATGTCCTGTCATCTTCAGATGTGTATTCTCTTGTGTTCCCATTGTTGTTGAACAGCTAAACTGTGAACGCGCTCGCATGCGTGTGAAGTTCCTCGACTCGGGAGGGTATCTTCCCGGATGACAAGACGAGCGGAAGAAAAAGGGAATAATGGAAGATCTTCTGTTGGAACGTCGAGTACTACAGAAGAGTATGTCTGTTGGAACGTCGAGTACTACAGAAGAGTATGGATGACATGACGTGCGGAAGACCCTCTGGTATTGTAGAATTCTTCAGGTCTGTTCTATCCCGCACTGCAGGTCTTCTGTTGGAGGGTATAGAAGATAGAAAGAAATAAAAAGGAATTCTTATTGGTTGGCTTGGAAGGATGGTTGACATAAGACGGGATTAAATAACGCAGCGAAACCAGACGGAGGGTGGGCATGGTAAAGCATACTCGGGCCATTATCACTTTAATAATAATGACCGCAGGCTGGTTTCTTCAATCTACTAGCGTCACCGATGCTCCGGGTGTTTACCGTCATTGGGACATCGTCTCAGATATCCCTCGGGATCAGAGCTACCTTCGATGGTCGTCAGACCTCCAGTAGCCAGGGTGGGCCGTTTACATCCACGAATGGATGCCATCAGGCGCGACCAGCGTAAGCGATCGAGCTGGGTCTTATCCCAAGGATTCCTTTTCAGTTTCCCTTTCTGGTCACTCGATCGGTTCACAGACCGATTAAGCCCCTGCGTCGTACGGGACCTACATTGTAACGCTTTCGACGGGCGATACCACTGTTTTGTGTTCATTTTCGAGGTAGCTAATTGTAGGAAAAGTCCAAGAGGACTCGTCCTAACCAACTCGGCCGTCCCTCACAGTTTTCAGGTAAACGCCGACCAATACGACGCTCACCCGACCGATTGGTTAGGACTGCCCGAGTGCCACCGGAGCTACCGGCGCTATATAATATTACGTTAGATTACCACTTAAACTTTTTGTACTAAATATTAGTATCTTATTCCCCCAAACCCCTACCCCCTTAGAAGCTATCCGGGTGTTTTTTATGGTTTAGACCGTCGAATTCCAAGTCTTGCGTATTAATGGTTAATACGCATTTGTCAAGATTACATATATCACAAGACGACGAGAAACTGCGGCTCTTCCAAAGATATAATAATTCCATATAAAATATATTTGAATACTAACCATTAAGTGGGTATGCTACGTATTGTTTACTGCGGCGTGTCGTCGCCGTTGCGCAAAAAGCGTCGCACTAGTATCGATCGTTCCATCCGATTCGACCTTTCCACTCTCCGTGTCCGATTTGGAGAGCTGTTGCCATGAAGACCCAATATGCCTGTGAAATTCGTCTCCCGCCAGATTAGAGGAACAGTCTCGAATGTCATTGACACGATCGGCAGTATCAGCCCATTAGATCTGCTCCCACCGTCGTTCCGGAGCACGCTCGTCTGGGCTAGAGACATGATTCCTCGAGGGATTGGGTTTGCTAATGATCGTGGAACCCATTTCACGGCATCATGGGTCCTTTTCGGGATGCTGCTCGTGACTACAGGGTGGTGGTTGACCGCTCTTGCAATCCTCTTCTTTATGTACAGTTCGTTCGCAGTGGGAGTTCGGTTCATCCCTGCTGTCGAGAAACGATGGCCTCTTTCGGAGAACAACTGGCCCTTCTGGACTGTCAAGAACGAGGTGTAGACGGATGAGATCATTCGTCTCGACCATCCTTGCGTTCATATTAATCCTGTCTCTGCCCGTTATGGGAGTTTCTGGCATTTCATCCATCGACGGAGAGACAGACCTCCAGAACGAACTCGAAAAAGAGGGTTCAATCTATCAGTTTGAACAAGACGGAGTAGCATCTGCAGAAATTGGAACCGTAAATGTGACCATCGCGAAGGCTTCCGATGATGTGGGATACGACCACTTTATTATGGATCCGGTGAACAACTTCCTGAAGGTTGAACACACGGCTGATACACAGGAAGAGGTCATCTTCTACGTCCCAGATGACTATTTCGAACCAAGACCGAAGAGTGGACTGAAACCCCTCGAGGGAGGGCCAGCTGCTGAACTCGAGCGAGTAACCATCGATGGGGAGTACTACACTCGAGTTGAGATCGAATTCGAAGGCAACCAGACCGTGATCTACCCGATCGATCAAGTTATGGGGTCTATCTTCACGGTCCGCGGTGGAGTGCAAGACACGTTTTTCAATACGACGCCTGCTCCTGAGCCGTCGAATGACGAGATCTGGCGAGAGAAATCAATCAATAGGAATGAGATCGGAAACGGGGTCACTATCGTCGATACCACGGTCGGCGATGAGAACCGGACGGATATCACCGTCGTCTACGAGCCCGACCGGGTTTTGCCATGGGGAGAGAAGTTGCCCGTCCCTGAGTGTGGGTCTCCGTCTGATATCGACAACGTCTGTTTCGAGGAGCAGCGAGGTGGTGAGGCTCAAATCCTGTTCAAGAACGTGGACACAACGAACCCGACGATTATGTACAAACACGACATCGGATTCTTGGAGAGTATGGCACTGGGTGTGAACGATATGGCACAGATCCCCGACCGGATCGAGCTTCCGTTCTTCGGAGGTAAGGACCAATGAGAGTGGATTTCCTTCCACGGTCTCTCTCCGGGTTCTCTGTAGTCGGTTTGCTTGCTGCCTTCGTGATCATCACGGTCTTCGCTGGTGCTCCTTCAATTGGAATGTATCTCTTTGTAGGGGGTGTGGTGTATCTCGCCTATCTTGTGGTTCGTAGGTCCCACGATCGGCTGAAGTACGGAAAACAACGAGGTGGAAAGTGACGTACCAGCTACTTAGCAAACCGACGCAAGACCACATCGAACAGGTGCTCCTGCAAGAGGCGATCGCAGCCATCAACGACCCTGTTCGTGGTCCGTACGTCAAAACCAATAAACTGGCGAGGGAGACTGACTACCGAACCCAAGAATTCGGTCGGGTCTGTTCGGAAATGGAGTGGCTCGATCTATGTAACGAGTCGATGTACAGAGTTACGGATAAGGTCATCGACCATCCTGATGTAAAATCGAAATGATTGGCCCAAGTCCTGAAGTGATCTGCCAGCGATATGTTGATCAGATAGACGACCCTAAGCTCGACCTCAAGACGAAGGAGTACATCGCGGTTGTCTTCGAGGGTCGTGATATTCCATGTTTCGTCGGATTAGCTCTTGTGTCCGAACGGCTGCTCCGAGAGGCCTACTCGCTCGAAGAAGTCCCGGTGATGAACGAAATTCCACCTGTTGATCTCTTGCTCGAGTGGTACAACCGAATCGACCAGTTCGACGACATCGAGAACTCGTTACTGAAGCATCTGGAGGGGCAGTTTTGTAACGGAGAGTCGAAAATGAAGGCACTCGAGTTCGACGACGAGGTGCATATCTATATTGCTGATCGACGCTTATCGAGAAAAGTGGAAAAAGGGTTCTGAGTATCCCGTATTAGTCGTTAATACGGGTTCCGGAGTCTTGTATTAGTCGTTAATACGGGATGTTATGTATCAATCCACCTCAAAGGATCATCTCGTATCTCTGCTTACGGGCAGAGTCGAGTGGCTTACGGGTGTGACTATGGGATACAGAAAGTCGGTAATCACGGCCTCGTACTACTGTTTTGTATTCATGTCACACCGTGACTTACGGAGGAAACGGGTAAGGCCCGCCGGGGTACCGCATACATGTAACACGCGGGCGCCCAATAGCGAGCTCGCGAAGGCCCGAAATCACAGTTTCGTATTTCCCGATAATACACCGGTGGTGGCCAGCAACCACCATGGCTGTGCTTGGGAATTTTTTCAGGGGGCGATAACAGGAACCGCTGAGAGGCCTCTCAAGCTATCGGAGATTAGAACGTAGTAGGCCTTACCCTCAAGGCTCAGATAATCCCACGCCTATCTGTACGCTTCAAATTTTCTTTCAGATAGGTACCGGCCTAACGAGCGCGACTGTGTGCTTGTTGACTGTCCCCCCTCACCCCACTGCGAACTCAGCTCCGTCTGGTTCGTATTTGACAGAATCAGCAACTCGTTTATCATCTGATTCAGAATGTGACGTTTCGATTCGGACTTCTTGGGCTTCGATGATATCAAAAGCCGAATTGCCTCGGCAGTCATGTTCTCTTTCTGTACCGGAAGATGCGTCGTCTAGGTACCCTCCCATCACATCGAACTCGGTCACGTTGCCTCCTCGAGTGTTGCGTTTCGCTCGGCGAATCGACTGTTCTCTTATTCTATTACTTGAATCTTCCTGCTCATGGTTGGTTCCTCCAGACTTCGTCATAGATCGTCTCCCAGTGGTCGGGTTTCTCATCTCTCATCACCACAAGTAGAAGACGGACATTCGCGATAGCGACTAGAAGGGCGATTGCGAGCAATGCGACAATGTGGATCGTGGCTATCTCGGGGATCATTGCCAAATTATTTAGACCGGGTATCTCAGCCACCCGAATTCGGCTATTACGGGGTCTCTATAGCGTGCGTTTTTCGCGGGGGGTAGGGGTTTTCCGGTATAGACGAGTGATATTTAGGGTTTCCACTCAGCACTGCACTGGAATTCGTTAGAATCCCGGTGTCTTACGGCGGGAGACCCGGTTCACTCACCCAAGCCGGGAACGTGCTTCTCGAGTCTCTGTTTCTCCTTTCGGAGCCACGTCTCCTCTTCGACCCGTCGTCCTTCGATCGTGCGCTGGACGTCCTCAATCGGAGGCTCCTTTTCTTCCTCTTCGACCTCGACCGACTCACCGTCGTACTCGACCTCGCCAACGTCCCCGAACTCCGAGAGGTCCGATTGTTCTGTCATAGTTCGTGTTTTTGCCTGAGCCATTCTTTCCGATCAAAGTCGAACTCGTTGTAGAGGTCATCTCCTGCCTCGATCCGTTGGAGTATCTTCGAGAGCACTGGTTGCGAGAGTGGTTCGAATTCCTTTGCCACTGCGTTCTGGCTCTTCCCATCCATCAGCTCCTCGAGTGCTTTCTCGATAACACTGTACTCGACTGGATCTTCTACCAGATATCCATTACTGTTCGTGGTGTAGCCGAACGGAACCCGACCGACCCATTTCCCATTCTCGATGGCTCGATCAACGCCAGACTGGATTCGTTCACGGATTTGTTCGCGCTCGAGCTCCGCAAAGATCATTCCCATTTGGATCATCGCTCGGGACAGGTGGTTTTCAGGGTCGTAGTCTGGAGTTCCATCGAGTGTTTTCAGGCATACGTCGTGTTCGTCAAACTGCTCGAGGATGTCCACGAGGTCCGATGTCGAACGAGAGATTCGGGAAAGTTCCCACACGACGACCGTATCGATTTCCTCGAGGTTATCCATCATCCGACGGAACTCCGGTCTGTCCATGTCGGACCCGGTTCCGATATCAGAGTACCACTCGTCGACGTCCCATTTCTCTTGTAATTCCTCTTTCTGTCGTTGTACGTCCTGCGCGCTTGTCGAAACTCGAAGATATCCGGATATCACGGCGTAAACGAGTAGGCCCTAATTTCACTTAAATCAGGCTGGTAAATTATAACCGACTAGGAACGGCAGTTATCGAATAGTATGTCCCAATCCCTTGCACATCGAGTATATGATGCTTCAGCATTTCCGAGTGTATGCTATATTCTCTTACAAGTCGGGCAGCGCCCCGTTTGCACTGAATAATTGTAACTCTCAAATATAGGATTGTACTGGCGCTACTAGACCAGATATAAAATATTCAGTATTTATAGAACTGAATAGAAATAACTTAATATTCTAGGAGTATTAGGATATAGCGTAATCTATGACTCCAACTCTAATCTGTGAGGGCGACGAAGCTGGTTATAATAATAAATTACAAAATAGAATTCTTGGCATAAATCTAGCTAACAGGAGAACAAACTGTTTTAATCAAAACGGTACTATGCGGTTCGTCGTGGCGCTGCTTTGCGGTTTTGTATGTAGCCACATTTATTATACGTCCGTAAGAAAGGTGACTCAAGATGGCTAGTGGTAGATCTGCTCAAGACGTTTCTCCCTCTTCACCCGATACCGATACTAAAGATAAAGGCCAAAATATTGCAAAAATAGATTTTCGCTTTGACGAAAACCCAGCTGTACGGTCTCCAGGGAATCCACCAAAATATCCCCTATCAGATCTTAGCGAAAATGAGGAACTGAATAAATACCCGGAGATGAACTTCCGGGAGCTGGCTGACACCATTTCATGGAATGACACCGAGCCGCTTACTCATGGAATCCATAGACACCCTGCAATATTTATTCCGCACATACCTAGATATTTAATAAATACGTTCTCTGACAATCTAAACAAAGAGGGTGAACAGCCCATTGTCCTCGACCCGTTTTGTGGGAGCGGTACAACAGGAGTCGAAGCCAAGGTCGCCGGTCGAAACTTTGTTGGAGTCGAAATCAATCCATTATCGAGGTTGGTGGGTCAGGTTGCAACGACACCGATTCCATACACTGTCCTCGAGAACGTCAAAAAAGAGGTCGTTACGCGGCTTGAAGACACCCCGTGTGATCTGTATGATGATTATGATGTGGAATTCTTAGACCGGACGGACAAGTACCATTGGTTCGAAGATTCTGCAATTGAGGGTCTTACAACGATCCGGAAAGTAATAATCGAATTACTCGATGATGAAATCGACTTCACGACTGGGATAGAGCCCCGGGAACGGAAGGTTATCTCGGATCTGGATAACCAACAGAAGGACCTCGATGAGTCCGTGGCCTGTTGGCTTACCTTGATGATCGCGAACACAGTCTTCGAGGTTTCCAACGCCGATCCTGACGTTTCGAAGGCGCACAAATCCCCTAAGATGCGTGAAAAGATCAAAAATGGGGAGTACCCACCTGATCCTATTGAGACGTACAAAGAGCAGCTAAACTCATCAGCAGCTAAACTCATCGATTTATGGAACGAGGTCTACAAGACTAACGCTCCGGGTGGTACCAATCAATCAGTCACAATAAATGGTGCAAAAAACTCCACACTGCATCGGTATTCCGACAATTGGGTTCCCGTCGACGAAAACCGATCGCATCAATCCAATATCGATATTCGATTAGGGGACGCCCGTACATTCTCATACCCAGAGTATCATGAACAGGTTGACCTGGCTATCACTTCTCCACCCTACATCAATGCCATCAACTATTACCGAGGGACAAAACTCAGGTTGTTTTGGATTCACGACCTCCTCGAAGACATTACCGAGCTTGATGTCGAAAAGCTTAAACGGTCAATAATTGGATCAAACTACACCAGAATCAAAGATATTTACGAAGACCTTCCATATCTGATCAACGAAGAGTGGACTGGGACTTGGGAGGAATACGGCCAAACGAACTTACCTGCGCTTGATGAGCACATTCTCAAGATTCATAATGGTGAACTCAACGAAGCAAACCACCGTGCTTACTTGATTTGGAAGTTCTTTGTTGACGATATGCTTAAAACGTTAACACGGGTGTTCGAACATTTGAAGCCTGGAGCGTATTTTTTCTTTGTTATTGGCGAGAATACCATCGGTGGCAGGCACATTCAGAGCCACAAATTCGTCGCAGACATTGCAGAAAACTTAGGTATGTTCAAGAACCAAGATGCAGATATCGGGGAAAATGAAGGATACAGAATCGCCGGGATGGCGTGGGACGATATTTCGAATCGTGGGCTCTTCCACAACCGGGACCACGAGAGCGGGGTCATCGAACGTGAATGGGTTGTCATCCTTCAAAAACCAAAATGAACGAAGTCAGTAAAATCGTGGGTCGAGAGCTTGAGTTGTTGTGCTTAGCCGCAGATAAGTATGAGCCGGATGTGCTTGCGTTGAAGGAGGAGTACGAGCGCTGGCACGACGTTGGGGTCGACTATCAAAGCATCTATCAATCACTTGAGCGGCTTGACCGGCATGGTTACGTCGATAAAAAACCGATCGACGGACGGGGTAACTGCTACATGCTGACTACCAAAGGTGCAGAGTTACTCTCCACACACAAGAAGCTCGTATTTGAACATACGAGCCAGGTCGAAGAAGTAATCGATTAGTGTCCGGCTGTTTCTTATAGGCAGATTCCCCCTCTTCACGCTCTGAGACGTACGTATAGTGGAAAATAATCCGTTCACCCAACACTTATGTGTGTGGGACATATCTGCTTGTGTGTGGAGCACAACGATCGAAATCGGATTCGAACGGACGATGCCAGCGGTGTGGTCCAGCCATGAGTAAAGACGAGAGGCAGACAGAAAATAGCAGTCGGTGGAATACTTCGGTCTCTGAGGAAACTCTGAAACGGATTCACGATGACTACGACGAGCCCGTATCACTGCTTCGTGAACCGACACAGGGCAGTGTTGAGTGTTCTCGTGCGACAGCGATACAAATCAACACCGATGGAAGCGCACTCACTGTTAGAGACAACGCGGGCGGGATGTCTGCTAACAAGTTCGAGAATAAATTGTTCGGAACTGATAACCCAACGAGACAAACATGAGCACTGACGGCGAGCGATCCAACGACGATGCACCGATTGATGATGAGGAACCCGACTTCGCGGATGATGACGAAATCAATCAGGAAGTCCCCGTAAAGCGAGAACACACCCTTCAGCGTATTCGTCAGGACTACGACGAACCGTGGAAAGGGACACTCCGAGAGGGATGGCAGAACGGTGGTGACGCCTGGGGGCGAAACATGTCTCGAGGGATTCTCCCTGACGACGCGGAGTTGAAGATCCAAGTCCGGATTGACACGGCGAACAACACGTTCACCTACCTAGACAATGCTGGGGGGATGACCCGGGAGATACTGGAAAAGAATCTCATTGGTATCGACACTCCCGACGAGGAGAAAGAAGCTGGTGGCGGTGCCGGAGCGTATGGAAGAGGTTTCTATGTAATTTCGATGACAGGTGAGGGGAAGACCTACGTCGAGACCCGGCAGGGCAGCGACCATTATGCTTCGACCGTCACGAACATCGGCACATACAGCCCACCAAAGCCACCTGAGAATGCCCAACTCCCGGACGGAGTACAGGGGACCTACATACACGTAAAGGATGTCGCCGAGCACGACATGGAGAAGCTCAGTGACTGGGACGCTGTCGAGGAGGTCATGCTCGAGAACTTCACGTTCCTCCTTCTCCGCGATGATGTCACTATCGAGTACATCATCGACGGTGAGCGCCACCAAGCTGATCCACCAGACCTACAGAAGTACCTGGAAGAGGGACAACTGATCTACAAGAAAGAGCTCCCCAAGTTCTCCGCCGAAAGTGAGACGTACCAGGCACGGGACCTCTACGTGATTCGAACCGATGTGATGGACGAAGACCCGCCATGGGAAGGTGTGGCGATGCTGAAGGGGAACCAGTACCTCGATGAACCGTTCATGACGGTGAAGCCGTACAAGCCTACAGGCATCCCGTCGCTACGGCGACCACCTCAAATGATCGGGTGGTGTGATGCGAGCGATATGTGTCCCGAGCTGGAGAACAACGCACACACCTCGTTCCGAGGACACGAAACGAAAACTGGCATCAAAGAGGTCCTGATGGAGCTCCACAAGGAGTACTTCAAAAAGGGACGAACGACCGAGGAAAAACAGGAACTCGCATCGGACATCACCACCTCGATCAACGAGCTTCTTGCCGAGCATGAGGACTTCGAAGACTACCGGGTCGAAGACGGGCAGCTGACCAAAGCTGCCGGAGACAAAGATGAGGGCCCTGGGGAGGAGACGCCGCAGCCGCCAGGCAAGTCGCTGTTGAAATGTCAGGTCGGCAAGCGCCGATTCGATGTCGGTGAAACGGTCACGCTCCGCACGCAGGTAGACAACCCCAAAGACTCCGATCACGAACGGTTCGAAATCTACGACATACAAGTCGCCTCAAACGATCTCGGGATGAACAAATCGATCCCCTCTCGGGTGATCGACGTTGGAGCGAACGATCACGAAACAACCGACATTCAATCGTTCCAGCCGACTGAAGAAGGAGTATACTCGTTCAGTGCGAGGATCCGTCCCCAGCCCGAGGTCCTCACGATGGATGGTGAGGACCCCGATCAACTCGACAAGTCACGAGTGACATTCTACGTCGGAGATGTACAGCCTCGTTCTCGCGAAAAGAAAAAGGGAGATGACAGTGGTGGAGACGAACCCGCTCGCATCTCGATTGTTCGTGAAACGTCCTTCTTCCCGGCCGACGACGAGAACTGGAAGGCCGTTGCCAGTGAACGGGGCGATGGAGGAATCGATCTGACGATCAATGTGAATCGGAAAGAGTGGATCGCTGCCACGCGGATCACGGACAACGACGAACGGCGAGACAAGATCCAAAAACGGCTGGGCACAGAGTGGGGCGTCGAAGAAGTTATTCTTCATCGCAACATCGACGAGATCCACGAACTGCTCGGCGACTACACCATCGACGGAGAGAACGCAGCCGAAAAGATCGAAGGGCGACTCACTCGACGAGCAGAACTCCTTGCCAAGATGGAGGCGTCCATCAACAATCAGTTCGGAGTCGAATATGAGCCTTAATACCATCAAACCCCATCCATCCGGTATGGGCGATCTCCACAGCAAGATCAAGGAAGGAGAATACTCCATCGAAATAAAGGAGACACGGATGGGACCTCTCCCCGCTCTCAACAAAGGCGGTGAACGAACACTCACTAGTGAGGAGCACGATGAGCTGTCCGACCTGCTCGCCACGTACAAGGATGTCATATTGGCTCTGATGGATGCTCACGAGGAATATGAGGGCCACGAACGCGCTTGGGAGATGGGGAAGATCTACAAAGAGGAAGTTGACGAGAGGAACGAACGAAACTTCGGTCAACTCACCCCACTGCTGCCGATTGAGGAGTCACACGATCGTCTGAATTATCTCTACCGGCGGTTTTATGAGATGTTTCCGGACAAGACCTATGAAGACAATCTCCCAGTAACGGTCTTTGCGGAGCTCTCTCAACGAGCAGGTCCAAATCAGGCTCGAGAGATCTACGACAAACACCTTCGTGATTATGAAGGAAGGATAACTCGTGAAGAAGTGCGTGCTTGGAGTGAGGCGGAAGACCCCACACTCGAAAGCATCACTCTGGCTGCTACTGAGAGAATCAGCAACCCCACGCGCGAGAACCTCAAGGACATCTACCGAATCTTTGGCGTTGAAGAGCCCCCTACGAATGAAGAGATAGAAGCAGCACTCCAAGAGGAGCAGTAATGGTATGAGACTCTTCACAGAATTGGGTCCGAACACCTTCGAGGAGATCCAGTCCCTTGTCAATGAAGGGAAATATGAAAGTGTAGAACAATTTCTCCGAGTAGCTGCACAGAACCAACTCGCCATAGAGAAGTCCCAAGAGATGGGTGACATCCACAACTCCGCGCCTACTACAACTCAATCTACAAACTCCACAAACGACCAAGACCGATTCCAGTGGGGGTATTCACCACCAGCTGACGTACCGACTGGAACGCCGTACGAGCTGAATCGAAACAACCTATTATTGTTCTCTCAGTACTATCGGTTCTTTTCTCTTAAATGTGCGCTCTGTAAGATCGCCGAACTGACCGCACAAGCCGGTGGGCCTGTTCTATTGGACAAAGCCGAGGAGCACGTGGCTACCGAAATAGAACCGATACGAGACGCCCTCGTCTCTTGGGAAGAAGAAAATAACATCAAAAAACATAACCGAAAGTCAACAGGGCTTCCGAAAAAAGACGTAAAGAACCCTGAGCGGAGTATGAAACGGTATCTGGCCCATTATGTTGGAAAGATCCAACGTCAGAAAGGAGAACCCGCTGGGTTCGGCCATGATCTCGGTTTCCTTGCTTTCGAGCAAAACGGAACAGAATGGAAAGTCCAGTTAACTTTAACCGGGTCCCGCTTCGTCCAACTCACTAATCCGATTCTTGCTGGTGGTCCAGAAGAGCCTACACTAAGCGACCAGGAACAAGCGTTCATAGTCACAACCCTCCGAAATGATCTCGATGAAGAATATCGATTCATGAAATACATATATGACGTTCTTACTGAAAGTGAAGGGTCGTACACAGATCATCTAGACCAATTTCGTGATTTTTTGGAGGAATCATCAGCCACCCCGGATGATCTGTCCGATAATAGTGTTCGTTCTTATGTTGGGGGCGCCATCAGCCGGATGGTTGAACTCAGTATCTTAGAACGCGGCCAACGACGAGGGTGGTATGATGCTTGCAAACATCCAAACGAATTCGACTCAGTCACAATATCGACAGACGTCTAATATAAGAGCGAAGGCTTTGCTGCGGCCTACTGGTATATCATTTCCGTGTCCTATTCTTAGTTCGAATTCGGTCCGATTCTGTCAGAACTATCAGCAAATTCGAACATTGGTTGGTTGACATAAATAAATCTCTTCTAGACATTTCTACTAATGATTATCACACTTTCCCAATCAATAATAGAAGACAACGCTAAATCTACCCCGTCTGTATTGCGTAACCCCTACCCCCTACGCAATACGCCCTATTCAAAGGGCCTGTACCGCTCGTTTGTAGGCGTTCTGAGGGGCGTAGAAAATTAATTTGAGACTCTTCTGTTCGTAATCCAAAAATAGTCTATGATACGATACTAGTTATCGTTTGCCGGTTCAACAAAGTTGAGTCATTTCAATATAAAACCAAACTCTTGTATCTGAATGCCTTGCTTTACTCCACTGTGATTCTCTACTATCCTGTCTCAGACCTTTTTGTAAGAGACACCGGCTGCGGCACGGGTGATTTATTTTATGACTTTCAAGAGGACAGAGGGCGCTGTTACCCCATGTTGTCGAGTGCGTTTCGGCGGTCTTCGATAGGGACCTGATCATATTTCATTGTAGTTTGTGGACTCTTGTGTCGGAGTTGGGCTTGGGTCGCAGCGAGGTCCTCTTCCCGAGTCATGTAGGTCCCAACAGAGTGTCGAATCGCATACCAGCTGATCTTTCGCCCGTCAGTATCGATCCCTCCCTCTTCACACAGTTTATTGATCAAACGGTAGAGCGACTGCGAGCAATACGGATTACCTTCTCGAGTCAGCCATAGTGCATCTGTATCATCGTAACGATCGTACTGCTCCCGTTCTTCGATCCATCGCTCGAGTGCTTCTGTCGTCCGCATGGACAGACTCACAGTCCAGTTGTCCCGGTTCTTAGTGGACTCATCGACAGGGATACGCAGCACGCCATTGTCGGTGTCAACCCAGTTGACTGTCGCTCTTCCGACTTCGGCTGGCCGTAGACCTGCATCGAGGCTCACCCAGACCATTGAAGTGTATTTCCACCCGTTGATTTGGTTCCAATCCTCGACCGACACCTTTTCGACCGGCTTCCGGAGTCGTTGGGAGATGTACGTCTTCCACTGCTTCCGTTCGACGGACGTTAGTCCGTTGTAACTGGGAATCGAGCCGTAGTCGAGCGCAGCCTGTCTGATCTTTTTGCGTTCATCGACGGTCAGGTAATCGCGTGGTTGCGTGTTGGTATCTTTCGAGAAGGTGAACTTGGGTTCCCACTCGTCTTCGCCGTATTCGTGCGAGCGCCAGTTGAAGTAGCGACCGACAGCGACTCGACAGAGGAACTTGTGGTTCCCACTGTATTCGTCACTCCTCGCTAGATGCATCATGTAGTCGTCGGCGTGATCGTGAGTGAAGGTGGTTATGAAGCCTTCCTGATCCCAGATGAACCGCTCGAAGACGCCAACCCGGTACATGGTTCGCTTGACCGTGTCATCGGCATAACCCTCGACGCGATCGGAGTTCTTTCCGAAGACGCTCAGCCACTCCGCGAAGTCGCGGCGATAGCCCTCATAGATGACACGGCGCTTGTCGGTGAGGTACTCGTCAGTGGCCTCCGGGATGAGTTGGAAGTCAAACTTTGTCATCGTGGGACCTCCGAAGAGTACACTGAACCGAAGCGGACGTTATACACTTCACGAAGTCGACGCTGTACGGTGGTTTTTGGTTTACAACGAATCGAGGCGGACGTTACTGTCATTGTGGATATGTCTCCACGGACAGTGATTTTCGGTCTTCGGTGTTCAGTAGAAGTTTGCGAGGGAAGATCCCGCGTAGGACCTTCTGCATCTCGTTTGGCACAGCATGTGCCTCACTGCGATGCGAGGGGAGGGAATCGAGCCCACGAACGTCTACACGAGCGGATCTTGAGTCCGCCGCCGTTGGCCGCTTGGCTACCCTCGCACGCATTCGTCTGTAGGGTGGTGACCTTTGAA
>LFCJ01001510.1_pt1 | contig 16322 bp, 13 predicted proteins | sample 643141 | NCBI WGS metagenome assembly LFCJ01 (sample SAMN03766243, study PRJNA286221) | soda lake metagenome | biome: soda lake; feature: Kulunda steppe; material: water; isolation source: sample B1-Br-g2 brine of Lake Bitter-1 | place: Russia: Kulunda steppe | collected 2010-07 | reverse complement strand
ATGCGGTGTTTTTTAAATCAGAGCAACTATAAACTCTGCTATTTCTTGCATGAATTGCTAACATTTTATGAACAGGCTAGCAGTCAGTCGATTTGACTGGAGGCCTTCTTGTAATTCCTAATTCCTACTGGTGGCCCACCCAGGAGGGGTAATACAGTGCCCTAGCCCCAAGTGGCCCCTATCCCTCAATCGATGCAGGAATTGTCCTCATTGCCTGGATAGCTTCTATGTTAGAGCGTTTATACAGCCTTTAAAACTGAACACAGCACCTGATCTAAGAGAGGCATCGTCTTCTGCCATATAGGATCATCCTATGTAGGCATGATGCTGCCTGATATTGATAATCACAAGACTATCGGATGATTGATATTACCTTATTGCCCGCACCCTGAGGGCCCCCTTCATTATTTTTCCAATCAGGATTGCCACAAGGTGTTGGGCATAACCATGCCACTAATGGGGTGCCCTGAGGCCACAGCCTTCGCTCCTGTCTAGTTCTGTTGTTTATTTCTTTTCTTTTCTTCACTGGTGAACCTGCATGTATGCATGCTCATGAATATACCATGTGAATATACGGCGCTTTGGACAGCAGACAGCCCCATTTTTTTCTTCACTGGTGTTGCAGCAATAAAGGGGTCCGTGCATCAAATAACCCTCTTTAGTAATGACTTCACCTAGGACTCAAAATCTCGCGAACAACGCTCAATCTTACTACTAAGCTTGAAGTGGCAAGTCAATGTGCAATAAAGCATACAAGAATATGCATAGTAAGGGCCTGATCTGTCCCATTCAGGCATGTCTCCTTGTCATACCACCAACCATCACTTCAGTCATCTGATGAGTCATGGATAAAACTAAATAATCCCTGTGCTTGCAATCATTGTGCATGTCAGACAAACAAGCTTCCTTTCAGGCGAAGTATCCCCATCAATATGCTTTCCCAACAGCAAAAAACCCCACCACCATTGCCATCATGGCTGCTGCAGCCATCATCCATAACAAGCCGAGTGGGAAGCACGCCCGTGGGTTGTTCCAGGCATCTTAGGCGGCAAGCACAAGAAGAAGCTATCTTCCTAGTCAGAATGTCCCACCTTGACGCATATGAACATTGAGCCACAAACTGTTGAATGCTTCAATATCGTAGATCAGATCATTCAGTTGCATGAGCAACGTAAGGGTCCCTCAGCTCAGCGGGGCCGCTCCTCAGTTTGCCAGTAGAACTCTTCCCAGTTGTTGCTGGTCTTATGTGCCACAGCGCCGCTGGACACATCTTTGGCTACCGTTGCTCGTAGCTGCATCTCCACATCCCTTGCCATCACCGGTGTTGACTGCAGCTATGCAAGCGCACAGGAGGTCATTTTACATGGACAGAGTAGATGCATTCTAATGCAATAAATAAGTATGCGTATGCATTGGTCCATGTGCGAGTGGGGAGATCAATGCCCATTCAAGTGCTCTTTTAAGCTAAACTTCAAGCTTGTTACTATCTATCACTAACAACTCTGAATTATTGGCAACATCTGCGTAAAGTAATACTTATCCAAGGTCAAAATTATGCCAATGAAATTACACTCATTTCATTTTATGTGCATCGCCTGCATTTGTTGTAAAACCCCATTGTGTTGCACTTCAACCCCTTCAAATAGTTTGCTTCTGCTTCCCTGCCATTTTCATTTTCTTCACTTGCTTCTTCCCTGCACCCAACGTGTTTCTGCTGCCTTTTCAGTGTTGCCAAATCATTTCAAGCCGATGCTGGCTCTGCATTGAAGCTCTCTGAGCTCCCTAGCCTTTCTAGGACAGGCTGCAGGGCTACCTCATCTGATGAACACTCAGATAAGCCGTTAACAATAGTCAAGTGCTTGGCATTCCCTGTATACCTTGCTAGAGGCTTACTGTAAGTACTGGTATGCACCATTGTAAAGCACAGACGAGGTATTGAAATTCCTGTACAGGAATCTCAAACGCCCTCCATGACCACGTCTCTCTAAAAAAATCCATGCATGCGAAGGGTGCAACAAAGTGAGGTGAGTCCCAGGTGGTGCACACGTGTGAATATAGCCATTTGTAACGTCTGTGTGTCTGTTTCAAAGCAGTGTCTCATGCCTCGCCCTTCTTCTTCCCTTTTTTGGGGGAAGCGCTAGGGCTGGCTTGTGCCCTAGGCCTTGTCTTGCCGCTGTTGCTGCTGCTGCTGCCGCTGCAGCTTTCCCTGCCCCTTTTTCTTCCGCTGCTTCTGCCTCAAGGGCTGAGCCCCTTCATCTGCATGCTGACCGGCTGGCTGGTGCTGCACAATCAGCTCACAAAGAGCTTCAATGGCTGTATTGGAGGGGAAGGGGACTTCAGCATCAATCAGCCACTGTCTGTAGTCCTGGGCTTTGGGCATCTGTGCCCAGTCCACCCCATGGCCGTTCGTGCTCGCTCCTCATGCTGCTGCTTGTTGTCCTTTTCTTCCTGCTTTGCTGCTGCTGGCTGGAGCTGCAGCTGCTCATTTGCTGGCTGATGCTTGCTATTGCTTTTATAAAAGTGCGGGGCCCTCCTTGCAGTGTTCTGCTGAGCCCTGAGTTCCTGGATATGCTTTGTCCTGGCTCTGCTGTTTCCCATGCCTTATTTCTTGGCCCACGGGAGTGCATCTGATGAGAGATTTTCATTATACGGTGCTACAAAAAAGAAGTAAACTTTCCGATTCTTGAACCTGTATGCGGTGCTCCTGATCTGTCTGTTAAGCCCGGATCTGTCGGCTGCTGCTCGATTTCGAAATCATACTTCTTTTCCAAATGACCTGAATACTCTATTTGCTGCCTCACATCTCCATCTGTCGGCAAAATTTGAACGAAATTGGACTTGGAGTTTCTACCTTCCCACCTACCCCCGCGGACAAGCCTAAATTTAAATAAATATTATAAGAATTTCATCCCCTTCCATCAGCAATCCTGGTTCTAGACTTTGGAGTTGCCCTCTGCACAGCCCCCCTCCAGCTCGCACCAGCTGGACACCTGGGCACTCTGGACACGTCAGGGAGTCATCCTGCGCGCTTGGGCGTGCAGCTGGAGGGTTTGGGCACGCAGTTTGTGAATTTAAGAGAATTTCCCTGCGTGAAAGCAGGCCTACCGCGCAGGAGGGTTCACCAATTGGAGCCACCTCAGCCTTGAAAATTTGCTTTTTTTAGTGGCTTTCAGATGCTATACTTAGAGTGTGCTGGGGTGCTCTGGTTTGACCACGGCAGGATATCACACAGGGATTGTGGCGCCTGACTGTAAGGCTTTAGTTTTAGCTGTAGTTCTCGTCTATACCTGAGGGGAACCCTTGGAACTACAGCGCCTACGGTGTCATATTACCATCAATTACGGTGAAATTCATACTGACGGCGGGAAATCATAAGTAACGGTGCTGCGTCAGGAACTCCATGGCTCAGAGGCCAGCGAGCTCAAGCTCAAGAAGCGCGCTCATCGCTCCTACTCCTCACAAACAAAAACTTAAAGCAACATGTCCTCCGACAATCAAGCTAAGAGGGTCGTGTGGATTTGGATTATCGAGCTTGGCCTGGCCTGGCCAGCTGCTGCAAGCACCACCCCCCACAGGCCTGGTAGTGGGTGGGCAGAGGAGGAGGGGTGGCAGGAAGGTCAAGAGCAGCTTGGTAAAGGCAGAGTATGAGAGGAAGGAGACGTAGCAGGATGGCAAGACAACTAAGGAGTACAGCTGCGCATGCCTGCACTGCCAGAGGACGCTTATGAGTGATCACTGGGCTGAACGCAACGCGGCTTAAGAACCACTTGCTCAATCCTGGCACCTGCAAGTTCCTGTAAGCCCCTCTGCACAACAGGTGGCTAAGCAGGTGCCTGAGTTGATCATGACGACAGCGCCGGGAGTTTGCAGCATGCATGACTGGACAGTCCATGAAGACATCTGTCGACAGTCCAGCTGGACTGCAGCATCCAGATGCTGCAGAGCCAGTTGCAGAGGGGGTTGCAGCAGTGCACATAGATGTGGAGCGGATGCAAGTGGATGAAGGGGGGGAATGAGCAGCAGGGGGGTGAACAGCGGGAGGGAGACGAAGAGAGGGAGGGGTGAGCTCACCTCGATGAGTGGGAATGGGAAATTTGAAATTCAGAGGAGACCTTTGGAAATAGTTGGATGGAGCAAAGGAGACAAATTCTGTCTCAGATTGCTGCCGAACTGTGCTCTTAAATTGCAGATCTGTAATTTCTGAAGGTTTTGCACTGTAAGTATCCGGAAACCCGACCGTCTGACGTCAAAAATTAAAATCACCGTAAATTACGCCTGCAACTCAATCTCTGACGGTCAAAACCGTAAATTACGCCGTTCCGTCAAATGACATTGACGGCATCAGTAAAGTGCACAACTCTGAGCGCCATGAGCAGCTAAGTGCAGCTTGAGCATGGCATCACGAGCGACAAAACTTTGCAGGCGCAGCTCTCCTTCCCTGTATACAGCATTCAAGTTTTATGACGAAATTTGGGCTGGCAGAGGGGGATCTGATATATTTTGCGCCTGAATTGTTGCGCATTTCACCGTTTTATATCGTTTAAGATTTAGCACAGTAGATTGGTCCGTCTAGCGCTATATAGACCTCAGGTTGTTTATACATTCTGAATGAATGGACTGTCCCAATTAAAACCCTTCCTAACAAGTGAGGAAGTTTTGGTGTCAGTCGGTGCCACCGAACCCTCCTCCTCTAGCAAGCTCACAGGCAAATATAAGTTCAAAGCATTCAACTTTTTTGTATAGGTCCAGTGAATTTGCAAATTGAAACAAAATTGACTTATCCCTGTCTTCACCCCATTATAAAAGATCCTTTGAATGTCCTCTCATAAGCCCCCCCTTGCCCTGGTTTTCCTTTGGCGTCTGTGATGCATAAAGCTGGAGCCAATTACTTCTGACACAAACTCCAGGGCTGTCCTCTGGATGCAAAGGATTTAGCATAAAAACAATACCTTTGTGCTTGGGCTTGGTGGGGGTAGTTGTGACACATTGTCAATGCCAATGACATGGCTTGCACCTGCCCAAATAAGAGTAATGAAAAAGGAAAAGGTGGACTCCTGAAGCAAGAAGAGTTTGCACTAGCATGGACAAGCGAAGATAAACAAGTTTATCACAATATCCTACATGTGCATTCTGCACATCATTCCATGCACATGCGCATTTGCTTGTGCGAACAAGACCTGATGTCCCATGTGCTTAGGGTTTGAGCAGCAGCAGAATTGATTCACCATTTGTCAGGTCAGCTGTAGAGCCATCTTCTACGATGGCTGGCATGGCCCCCATGTGCTGCAAGCAAGAATACAGAAAGGAGGGTGGCGTAAAATCAACTGTGCGTGTGTATTACAAACAAACTAGGTAGTGGATTTTTGCATGAATACCAATTACCAATTTTACAGTGATAGCAGGATATGCGTGTGCTGTAGAGGTGTGCTCTCTGTGTGCTGCCTAGATCATGAGGATGCTCAAGCCTATCAAGCAATTGGTTGTCATTTCCGGGCTGCAGGACTTCCACACATTTAAGAATGCCATGGAGACATATAATTATCTCTGGTTGCCTAGTAGTTCTGGTGCAATCAAATGCAGGCAGCTCAATGCACTATCATGGAAAAGAAAACAATAGACACTGAAAAGCTCCCCAGGTCCATTGATGGGCCTGGTCATCTGGACTTTCAGGATCAATCCCAGGATTGATCATGCCTGCTGCTCAAAAAAATACCATGAACCACATCACTCGTTGATTGTTGTGAGTATTAATTACAATTTTCGCATTTGTTAGTATTCGGGGTCTGCGCAAAGGAATCCATTTGTAAATAACAAAGAAAGGTCTTGCAAATCATTCAGCTTCTGGTCAGGCCAGACTTGGGCCTGATTATGGAGTTCCATGCTCCCAAGGGGCAAAGAATGCTATTTAACTGTGTTGCACAAAGTGGAAGCGTTCAGAGACCGATGGGCAGACCAGTGAGCTTTGTATCTGCCTCGAACCTGATCAGGGTAGGGTCACGCAAATATATTGCACATTTCCTAATTCATTCGTTCATTCATTGCTTATTGTTTTGTGTGACATCAATTTTCCTGCCTATTTCCCAAGATTTTTGCCGAAATACCATAATGTTTAGCCTGAATTACGAAGAATATTGCGTGTGACCACGGCCTTATATATAACAGCACCTACCTTATGGTTTCCAGCAACCCTACTCACGCCCTTTTTCAACCAAACATGTATTTACTTGTCCTGTCACCATTAGCGATAATCATGGTAGGAATTTTCTGTCAGGCTGCAGATCCTTTTTCTTGCGCCTCTGGGGCAACCATCAGCCCATCCCCTTACAGTCTTGGGGCAGTGAAAATTAAAATTTAAAGCCCAAATCAAATGCACCATGGCTCCCAGCCTGCTCAGACTGAGGTGAGGACCTTGCAAGTTGGGCGAAGTAGGGTTGCTGTTCAGTCTCCAGGGCCTCCCTGACCTCCTTCTTTGTGCCCTTGCAGTACTTGGACCCAGCAGAGTTATTAGTGCTGTGTCACTCCTAGGGTCACTCCTAGGGTCACTGTATTTAAGTAATTATTGGGTGTCCTCGCTATCAGGAATCAGTTCAGAAACTACTTTCATCAAGACCTTGCGTAGCGTCCAGGTTTTGATCCATGCTACCCCAGGGGCCGAACATGGAACCACATGCTCCAAAGGGTCAAAGGACACTATTTGATGTAGTTGCACAAAACGGAAGCGCTTCAGCGATGAGCAACTCAGGGAGCTTTGCATCCGCTTGGATCCCAACATTGCTCGTCGGGTGGAGGAGCATGAGAAGCAGAAAGCAGCGGCCATAGCAGCCCAGCCCCCTCCCCCACCTCCCAGGCCTGTTGGCAGGCCAAGAAAGCTGCATGTTGTTGAGGCGCCCTGAGGGCGAGGAGCTTGTTGTACCACCAGAGCCCATTGAGAGAGATGAAGAGCTGCTCAGCATGGAGTGGCAGCTGAGGCAGCAGCTAGACGCACATCAGAGGCAGTGCTTGAAGGGTAGGCAGGCTAAGAGGAGGTTTCAGCAATGGAGGAGGCTGCAGCGATGGATGAGTTTGAGGATCCAACAGCCAAAGCCGCAGTCAGGGGCAGGGGCAGGGGCAAGGGGGTGGCAGGGGCAGAGGCTCGGGCACAAGGGAGAATGCTTCTGAGCCAAGCAATGGAGGCAGGGGCAGGGGTAGGGGCAGAAGCAGAGTCAGGGGGAGGGGCAGAGGGAGGGGGAAGGGAAGAGGGGCTGAGCCAATGGAGGTGTCCTCGGAGTCAGAAGAGGACACGTCTGAAGAGGACACAGACATGCAAGAGTAGAGGCTGCTGTGATGCTGGGAGAGAGTGCCAAAAAAAAATGGAGAGAGTTTGTGTTCAACGTAATGATTGGAGGTGCCTTCAGAAACCAAACACATGCGGGAAAATCATTGAAATTATTTGGAGACCTCGCGTAAAGTAGGATTCACAATCACAAAGGAGCGATATGGTAGTAATAATAATGATATAATGATGATAATAATAATAGTGAATAATTTATGCTCCCATTTGGAGCAAATGCTGGATACAAGAGGAGAAGTAAGGTTGCCAAATCATTGCTGTGCTTGCACCAAAGGGGCGGAACCAGCCCATGTCAGCCTTATTGCCTGCAGGCAATGGCAGCTGCTTTCACACTAACATTGTTGTTTGAATCCAATCGCCAAGACTATCCTCAGCAACTTTAAAAAACGAGGACACTCAGTAAGAAGACCACAAACAAGTTGAGTGTTGCGCGCAACTGTCTGGACTTCCCTGGTGAGTCTTCGTACGAGCATCAAGAAAGAGAAGCACATAAATGCGATGATTGGGCAGTCATGCTCCCGGCAGAGTAACTGAGAGTGCAGCTCATCCAGGATTACATGGAACAGGCCTAGGCATCTGAACCTGCACTGCCAAGGTTATGTGCTTTTGAGCACATGCGCTGTATAGGCTGCACTGTGTTCTTAGGAGCCCCAAAAAAACTTGCGTCAACTCCCCATGGAATAGCATTGAACCCAACTGGAGTATGCAGGCATACAAGCGCACCTGTTTGGGGTGCTGTGTGCCCTCTGGCGAAGCGGTTGGGGTGTAGCCAGGTATGGGTGGTAGATAGCCCCCGCTAGCCAGCTACGCAGCATAAGGATGTGCACAGCACATGAGCCGGCCAACAGCTCTGCAGAAGGCATTCTCAAAATCAATGCGAAGGAACTGGCTGCTCATGCCTCAACATCCTTGCAAACCACCCCTACATGCAATTACACAAACTCATAAACATGCACACGACACAGCACACCTGCCCGTGTGCTTGCTTGACCCTGCTACCCCTCCATCAGGGCTGCAGGATGCACACCTGGTGTGTAGCGTCCATAGCTTAAGAAGCAGCACACTTTTACGCACCTTGGTGTCGGCTCTAGGGTCAATCAGCCTGCCCTCCTGGTCAGCCCCTGCCTTGCGGTCCATGCCCATGGCCTCCTCCTCCAGCCGCACGCGCAGAATGCCCATGAAGCGCATGCTGAAGAACAGGCAGCTCATCCAAAAGACTGCATGCACATATATATTACATGCATGACTGAAAAGGGGACATGAAATGGCTAAGCAACCTGCAGCGCGGTCTTGTAGCTCACCACGATCCCAGCAACGCTGCCACGGGCCCCAGGAAGAGATAGAATTGTGACCTAGATCCTAGGGTAAGCTCAAACTCACCAGTCCAGCCAACAATGACAGCAACAGCGATGACTTGGTTCAGAAGGAGAGCTCCACTGCCATTGTAGAACGCGCCCTTGTGGCGCTCCCCCTTCGGAAGATCATATATTCCTACCACAAACTGCGAATTGCGTACATTATAAGTTTAGCAATTGCTTGAGGTCGACTTCCTGCTTTCTCGTGCTGACAGGGCAATCACAGGCTAAGACATGAAACCGGTTCAGGCTTGAAGGCGTAAGGAAAGAACTGGCAGATATTCTAGTTGCTGTAGGCAGTATTTAAGAAGTGCAAGCCATACAGACACACCAAAGACTGATCAGTTGCGGTTTTCATGCATGATGAGCTCACCTCTTCTTTTGCAAGGAATCCCACAAAGATCATGCCCCATATCCCATTCAAGCCATGAACAGGGAACGCTGACACCTGAAGACACGAATTCAGGCAACAGCTTGCTTGATATCGCAACTATGAGAAGATGCGAGGCAGGCCCACTATCAGTCTTGCCCATGTGCAGTACAGTTAGCAAGGGTTGGCTAAAACCATACATTGCAATCCTTGATTGGATGTTACACTGTACAATGCCCGTACAATTGTATTGTCGCCGTATTCCATATGTATTAAAAAAGTGGAACCCCGTAGAATTTATTGATATGGTGGCAATTGTGCAGCTCTTGAAGAGCTGAATATGCGTACCCAATTTAGTTATACCAAGTAACCAAAGGTTGCGTGGCTGTACCAGCCTGAAGTGCATATCCAGTGAGTACACACTGCATGGCCGGTGAAGAACACGAGCTCATCCTCCCAGCCATTTAAAGCAGCTGCCTGCTTTCAAGCCCATTGTTTCCCACGTAACTGAATCTGCGTGATTCGACAACTTGGCTGTGCACCACTCATTTTCATCCACAACATTAATCTCAGAGAGCAAAATCTCTTGGTCAGCCCCCATGCTGCCGTTGCTGTTGCCCCTAACGTATGCTACCTCCTGGTGCGCTCCAGCGCCAGCCGGTGCTTGGTCTTGCTGAAGATGCTGCCAAACATTGACCAGTTGCGCTCAGGTGCACAGCTGGTCACATGTGCAGAGAGATTTTGGCCAGCCACTGCTGAATTGAGGGGAGCTTGCTGCGCTCTGTCAGCGCTTTGCAGAGGTCTTGCTGCTGCTGATGCTGATGCTGATGATGATGCTGAGGTCCCCATGCTGTTGTGCCCTCTCCTGCTGCAGAACCCCTGCCCCCACCCCTGCTGCTGTTGCTGCTGCTGCTGCTGCTACTGCTACTGCTACTGCTGCGAGCCTCCCCCTGCCGACGACCCTTCACCTCCATATGAGCCCATGCTGAGTGCCTGTGCTGCAATATCTCGCATCACATCATTGTAAATTTTTACTTTCTTATGAAATACCACTAGAAAGACGTAGAATGGTTGCTTGAAGGATGTTGTGTGTTGAACTTAGCTGCAAATCCGTAGATCTGTTGTTTGACCCGTTTCAAACGTTTAACACAGTACATATGGAATTACAAATTATTATACGAGATATGGGGTACGGACGGGGGGTCTAAATTATACCGTATAATGCCTATTCCATACATTACGGAGAATCATGACAATATGATCTGCAAAACCATACAGATAGCACAAAGAGCTCAACATAGGGTTACTTTCTGCTCACCTTGTGGTGGAGCATGTGATTCCCAGACTGCAGCCCATCGCATCTTCCCCCCACAACCACCACTCCCACTCCCACCCACACGAGCATATGCACACAGTAAGGAGCACTGAAAGCTGCACTGTCTGCACCTAGTCTTATCCTACCCGCTTGTGTATACACACACCACAAGCGTACGCATGCACGCACCGGGTCGTCAATCTTCAGCATCTCCATTGCCACCTCCCCATACACCAAAACAGGCGCGGCCACCACACCACATACGACTGCTGCCCAAGGAGTGACCACAGCACACCCTGCTGTGATGGCAACAAGGCCGCCCAAGGCTCCAGTGCACACCTACAGGAACAGATGAAGACCACGTTTTGTGCATCAGCATGGAGCGATGTAAGTTGCTCCGGATGTATAGACCCACTTGCAGATCAAGCCAGCTGCATTGAGCTGGCATAAAGCCCCTTCTCTTCCTCTAAGTTGCTCAGATAAATCCCTACCCTAAAATGCTTCAACGCTTTGGTGGGGCTAGTCCCATGCATGAGCATGCAACTAAAATAAAGACTAAAATAAGGATTCTAAACGTGTACTTTTACAAAAAACATTTGCTCTCTAGGGTCAGAACCTTCACTCACTAGAGATGCTTGCGTTGGGTTGATACTACTACTTATAAATCATTACAGACAGGCAGCCAATTTTAGCACAAATAGTCAACAATTAGGTCACTGTCAATTTTTATAACAAACACACCGAAAGCAGGTCCCAGGTGCGAGTTCGCCAGTAGGACAGAAACAGCGTGAATATTGCTGCTGTTCCTGTGCAAAGGGTGGTTGTTACAGCTGCACGGCTGACACCTTCGGCGAGCTTGAAGTTGTGGATTTGCAGGAAGGACCCTGGGTTGAAACCATACTGCAATGAGACAGAAGACAAGACAAAAAAGTAGATGCTAGACTATAGGTGAGCTCTTGCGTTCATTGACGGAGTACCAATTAATTATGTTGTGCTTTTTGCCGACCACAAGACTTGTGAAATGTTAAGGAGATGAAGGTAACTTAAATGCGGCAGATAAAGGTAACTTCAATGCAGCAGAGCTGCAAACATATGGCCAGACGAAAGGATCTGCACTTACCCATCCGAACCATAGAAGCAGGGTGCCCAGCACAAACAGAGGTGGAGAGCCACCTTTGAAAGCTGCCTTTGGAAGTAAGGAATCAAAACGACCAGTCCTTGGACCAGTTGCTATTGAACCCACTAAGGAAGCAAATCCTCCTAACATGTGGACCACACCTGCGCACAAGTGCACACAAACAAAGGTTCCATGAGCTTCGCACATGGGTGCATGCATTTGCAAACATGGATGTTATTGTATGCATAATGCATGCTTGCGTGCGTGTGCGTGCATGTTCTTGCGCGCTTGCATGCATGAAATGTGCAGCGCATATGCACGTGTGCTTGTGCGAGTATCGTGTCCATTACCAATAATGTCTAACACTCAATTAAGAGGAATGATTTGAAAGGGGTACTAGTTTTATGATGGAACACCCATACAAAATGAGAATTCACTCTTCAAAGGTGGTCATCTCCACTCTTGTGCAGTTCTAAGTGTACCAATGTTCACGATCAGTTCGTCAGAATTCTAAATTTTTTATTCATCTTATTTTTTTCAGTTCGTTGTGGGTTCAGGACAGCCCCACCACTGAACCCCCCCAACATGGCCAATTAGCATTTCCGCCCACTTGCTGGCCCCATTTCCAGACCCAACCATGCACAACATGTAGATATGTCATGAAAAGTCAGGCTGTGTGAGAAAATGCGAGGTGGGGGCGCGGCGTGTGCGCCTTTGGCCATTCTGGCACCCTTTTGGCAGGCAAATGGTGCATCCCCAAACTTGCTCCAATCCTGCCAGCCGCAGTAGCTGGAGCTCAAGGAACGGGTGCAAGCAGCGCCAGAAGCAGCTAAATGAGCTTGAGCAAGGCTTATGAGTGGCACAACTTCACCAGTGCGCTAGAGCTCTCCTTCTCTCTCCCTCACCGGAGTAACCCTTTGCCACATGTATCAGGTACGTACACAATCGCATCATAAACAAAAGCTACAACTGTATGCTTACACACAAGTATGCATGCACCGGTAGTACTCACGCATGCTTGCATGCATTTGTGTATGTGCTATGGGCACAAACACTTGCCAAAACAAGGTGTGACACACGTGCTCGTGCCAGCAAGAGGTGTGGGTAAGCTCCAGGCAGAAAGCTGCCGAGATGGAGGTGCAGGGGTGCAGAGAGAATGGTGTACATTGGGCACCTGCCTGGCCCTGACTAGTAGCACAAGTGCGACACACAGTGCTTTATCAGACCTCATGACGTCATAATCGCGACCAGACGAATCATCATATTTCACTTTTTGCAAGGGGGGTGCATACACCTTATCCCATCTGACATTCATGATGGAATTTGGGCTTGCAAGGGGGGGCCAGTACACATTGCGCCTGCCATATAGCTTATCTTAGCATTGTATTGCTTCGTATTGCTACATAGCAAAATAGAATTGCCCTTTTAGCGCAATACGCTGGCCCCTTCTAAGTCATTTACATAATACATCACATAAAAAATTACACCACATCACAGATTGAATTATGGCAAACTGTCAACCAAGTCATGAGCTTGAACAGCCTAGCTGGTGTCAATTCAAGATTGTCTCCTGGACCACCATCCTGCCCCCGTCACCAAAAACTTGCAGGGAGCTATGCTGAGTGATTTGCTTCGTAACATTGCTCGTTTTCGCTTGCGTGCCCTTACCTTGAGAGCTGAAACTGGCTGTTGGCAAAACCACAATAGGCACTGTGACAAATGTGACTTGCATGATGTCCAGGACAAAAATCATGTCCTTTTTAATGCTCTTGCTTAATGTGCCATTTAAGAAGGAAATTTGCAGAACAACTTGCTGATTCTACTGATAGGATTTACATCGGTGGCACAGGCAGTTTTTCCTTTGACAACATCAGTGCTGAGGAGGTGAAATTGTTTCTCTTGAAGCAGACGCACAAATCACTTTTTTTCTTTCTGAGACTATGGATTTTTTTTTGCCTGGCTGGCAGTGCCCAACAAGCCCAGCAATCAACCCATCTGGCTGAAGGTATAAACCCAATGTAACTTCACTATGCTGAGTTAGGCTGCACCATTGGGCAGCTGTCCACGGGTGTGTGGTGACCAGGCTAGCGAGGTCATAACTCAATTCTTGGAAAACTTACCAAAGTTGCGCTGTTTTGATTGCACACTGCAGTCAACAAAACCGCCCGCCCATTATCTCTGAAATTTGTTGACCTTAGTTCTACTGCGCCAACCACGCTCCCTCCTGCCCCCCCTGGCACAGCAGGCCTGCCAGACCAAAATGGTTGGGGGGTGAGCCTCAGTATCAGGGCGAGGGGCCTGGGTGGGCCTGGATGAGAAAGGGCCACTGTGAGCTTTACCAGAATCACAGTAAACCTAGGGACTACGCCCCACGACTTTGGCTTAGCCAAAACTCACACAAGTTGGCTGGTCCCCCAGGAGGGCCTTACCACCACAACAGCTCCATTGTTGAATCAAGGCCGTGTTGTCATCCCTATGGGTGGCCCTATTTTGTGTTGGTAAAAATCTCACAGTGTTGCCTGAGCGCATTTTTACAACTCCTGCAACATGCTTACTCTGTAAGGCACATTATTAAGATCTTTTGTTTGCTTCATCCCTCACTGCCAAGCAGGTGGGGAGTGGTGCTGTACGTAGGCCAGGGGGTAGGAGATGCATTCAACAATAAGCACAGGTGCCAACACAGCCCACTTCACTGCAATGTTCAGAGACCAATAAATCTTTGTTTGAATGGAGGAGCGGTGGAAGCGGTGCCCAAAATTCAGCTCTACATGATACCTCTCACACAGCATATCAAAACTAACAAATATATTACACAATTAATACCGTATCGCTCCTAGAATAACCGCGAATAATTAAATAATTATTGGGTGTCCTCGCTATCTGAAATCCGTTTGGAAACTACTTTTATCAAGACCTCGCGTAGCATCCAGGTTTTGATTCAGGCTCCCCTGGGGGGCCGACCATGGAGCCACATGCTTGAAAGGGTCAAAGGATACTATTTGATGTGGGTTGCTCGAAATGGAAGCGCTCCAGCGATGAGCAACCCAGGGAGCTACGCGATGATGTACACGGTGAGGTTTATCCGGGAGAAATCCTAGCATTGATGGGGCCATCAGGGTCGGGTAAAACCAGTTTACTAACTATTTTAGCACAAAGAAGCTCACCAACATCTGAAATTAGTTGTACATTATTGTATGGAAATAAACCTCTTTTTCTGATTTTCGTGCGACAACCATGCACTCAAAGGATTCTATTACTTACAAGGGTGCGTGCATGTGTCTGCACAAGCAGGTGCCTTATAGTTGTCACATTTGATCAAACTCTTTCCTCTGCACCATGACTCACATCCGACCTTGACTGCACCTGACCCAGCAAAATCAATGACCGCACCTGACCCAGCATGACCCAGCATAACCGAGCATGACCCAGCAAAATCAATGACCGCACCTGACCCAGCAAAATCAATGACCGCACCTGACCCAGCAAAATCAATTGCGCCAGAGCCAAGGATAGCACGAGGGTTCTTGGGATTCAGCCATCCATCATTGGACCATACCCAGTGTGCAACAACTGGATACACGAACACTGTCATGAAAAACGAGTAAACCAAGTACCTGCAAGTAAGAAGTTGTACAAAACATGTGCATGTCCTCTGTCCCATGCTGGGCTTGTACCCTTCATGCAATGACATCTTGATTGTACATCCAAGTTTAATGAAAGGAAGTCAAACATGCCGGATGCGAACGATTATGACAGCAGAACCTAAGGCTCATGCTTCTGCAATGTTGGTAGGTTGCATTCTGTGCCGAGTAAATCAACAAGGAAAGCTACAAAGTTTTGATCCTATCAGCTTAACATGGTTTTTGTACAGGTTCCTGCAGCACAGATGCAACTTACGCGTGGAAGGTAGCACGCTCAGCGATTGACCCGGACAAAATAGTGGTGGATGCTGCTGCAAAGGCCCAATTCCAGAACCAATACTGCGAGCAAAAAATGCACGCATATAAATAGGAGAGAAATGAATGATTCTACTTTTGGAGTGAAAAACTTGTTTGCGGTCACACTGGAAATTTTTCGCTGAATTTCTTCACTCCACCTGCACTACTCCTCCATGACCTCCCCTCTCTTCCAGCATTGATATTGGAAACCACACTCTTATGTTTACCAGTTCCAAAAGACCAGCAGCAGGATTCAAAAAGCTAATTGCGACAGGTTCTCCCGCAATGAGGCAGCATCACGCCACAGACTGCACTGTTCAGAAGGAGCCTGCAACGCTGCAGACGCCCTTGCTTAAGCACTTGGCTCATAGCCTGCAAGGTCTTGCATGACATTCGATCGTCCCTGAGCCATCCAGGGTAGAGTGTCAGGACAGAACGCTGGAAAGATTGCGGAGTGTGGTTATTAGGTCAGCGCATACTTGAAAACTTATCTTTTTCCACTGTGCATTTTGCCGCGGTGCATCAGTCCTGCCTTCATTTGAGAGTATACTCACGCATACAAAAAATCTTTTTTTGCGAGCGAGTGCTCCTCAAATTGTCAGTCTTAAGGCCCAGGAAATGTCAATGATGACTATACATCTCATTTTCTGTTTGCCTGACATTCTTCACCATTTTTGGCACCCCTCAAGAGAAAGCCTGGCAAACACATACACAAGACATCATCTCAGTACACTGTAGGCCTGGAGAATCATCACCAGCTAGTGCTGAAGCTGCATAAATCACTTGTGTAAACTATGTATGGAAACCTTGTCTCCTCAGACATTCTCCCGATGTAAAAAGTGAAAATTTTTGGGGGTTGGAAAATTCTTCATGTGTGATTGCGATTTTTTTACTGTT
>LFCJ01001509.1_pt1 | contig 16324 bp, 23 predicted proteins | sample 643141 | NCBI WGS metagenome assembly LFCJ01 (sample SAMN03766243, study PRJNA286221) | soda lake metagenome | biome: soda lake; feature: Kulunda steppe; material: water; isolation source: sample B1-Br-g2 brine of Lake Bitter-1 | place: Russia: Kulunda steppe | collected 2010-07 | reverse complement strand
TGGGGGGGGGGGGAGGAGCATGTGTGTTGCTGATGAGTGTGCACTAGCTTTCCTGCTTACTTGCGAGGATGGACATGCATGCCCTCAATGTCGCAGCGCACCCACGCATGGATTGTGCTTGCTTACACCCACGCTTGCTCACACCCACACTTGGATTGTGCGGGCTTACACCCACGCTTGCTTACAACCATGCATGGATTGTGCGGGCTTACACCCACACTTGCTTACACCCACACTTGGATTGTGCGGGCTTACACCCACGCTTGCTTACACCCATGCATGGAGTGTGCTTTTGCTTACACCTGTTGGAGCATACACACACAAACCCAATCACACAAACAACTCACACACAAGCCACATTGTACCTGAGTTGTGGCTCAAGGCGCTGGTGGGGCGCAGCGCCGTCGCAGTGTGGGCATTTCCCACAGCCGTCGCAGCCACAGTGCCATCCTTGGCGACCAGCCAGGAGTACAAGTGCTGTGCCAACGCAGCCATGGCATCTTTGATAAGATGCTGCTGGATCTGCGAGCGCGCGGGAAAGCACCCACTTGCACTGTTTGGCTGAGGCCACGTGGCACAGACGCATGGCCCTGCTCAGGCTCAGATATTTTCCAGTGAAGGCGCTGCAGTGGAGCTGAGCTAGTCCAAAAGAACATGCAAATAGACAAACTTGTATCTTATTGGTCGGTGCAGGCGCTTCAGTGGGGCTGCCCTTAGTCCAAAAGCATATGCAAATAGACGTACCATTATACGTATGCCCATGCATACCTAGATTTCAGTAAAACAACGTATGCTTGCACGTTGTACATGCAAGCTCTGTGCATATAAACGAACATGCGCACATGCATATGTGTACACACACACACAAGCATGCATGCTTGCATACTCACACAACTGTGCCTGATCCACACACGGACACAGGTTCACTGCCCCCAGCACACGCAGCAGTGCCAATTTCACATTCACAAACACACATACCACACGCGTGTTACATGCCTAACAAGCACAGGCAGCTGAGCTAGACCGGCCCCAATCTATTCAAAATCGGCCATACCGCCGATCAGGGCACACGCGTCCCGATGCAAGCGTGTTCTGATGCACAAGCGCAAAAGCGCCTTGCTGCAGGCAGACTGGCGATGACACACACACACACCAGCACGTTTGGCAGCCAAATGGCTGAAGAGCACCATGGCGGCTGATTCAACACACCAGAACGCCCCACAAAGTTGGCGTGCACATCATGGGCACTCTGCATGAACAGGGGTGTTCCCTCTACCACGCGCGCCTCAGCGCCCACCCTAGGAATGGCACGGCAGTCAATGAATAGAGAAAGAATACAGAGCAAACGCTGAGCAGGCGCGGTCTAGCCAGGCAGATGCTCACAAGCCCTGTCAGGCTGCAGCAGAGCCCTTCACTAGTGCTCAGGCCTGTCCTGGTGCTCGGGCTTCTCTCTGGTGCTCATGCCTCGTTTTATGCAGCAGTCCATTCCTGGTGCTCATTCCCTTTCTGATGCTTAGGCTGCAGCAGTCCTTTGCTGGTGTTCACGCCACGCCAGGGCATGCAGAACTGGCAACAAGCGGCTGCAGAGCACCTGGTGCACGTTGTCTCGCCCTGCTGCCACCACAAAGCACCACAAAGCACCACAAAGCACCACAAAGCACCTGGTGCACGTTGTCTCGCCCTGCTGCCACCACAAAGCACCACAAAGCACCACAAAGCACCTGGTGCACGTTGTCTCGCCCTGCTGCCACCACAGCCCCAGCCCCCGACGCAGCGAGCATGGCGAATAGGGCATCAAAGGTCGCAGGGGGCACCAGGCCGCTGTTTGCTTGGGGAAGCACGCCACCAGGCCACTGCAGCGTCGCGCACACACACACATACACACACGCAGGCTGTGTGCATGAGCCAGTGAGAAATCACACACATGCACAGTACGCAGGTCCATGCTCACGGCGCGTGACAGATGTGAGGTGCCCACACAGGCGTGAGCGTGCTTGCATCGGAAGTGCCACATGTCCCGCTGCACTAGCCAAGGCTGCACTCAATCATGCGAAGAGGCTACTACAAGAACAGCGGCAGGGAGGGTGGAGGCTGAGGAGGGCATGCACGTCAAGGGGCAGGCACACAAATCCTGGCACAACTTATGTGCATCGCGAAAGCGCTCGGGGTCCCTGATGCTTTGGGCCAGGCTTGACACACGCGCACTCCAAACAAACAACGGGGTTCACAGCAGAGCAGCGCTCATCACCATAGGGGGGAAATCCTTGAGGCAGGCGCAGCCTGCGTCACTTGGGCACCACAGTAAGCAAAAGCCTGCCCTTGCAGGCACCACAGTAAGCAAAAGCCTGCCCTTGAAGGCACCTCTGTGCTCCTCCTGCCCCATTAGGGGCCCCATCTGCACCCACACCCACATCCGCACTGTTTCCTAGCCACCCCTCGTCTCTCTCTCCCCATCTCTCTTCCTCTCCCCTTCCTCCCACCCTGCCTGCCTCCCAGGTGCACATGCGTGTTTTAGCATCGCCTGCCCAACAGGCGTCACTGAGGGGTAGTACCAACCCCCCATGCACATCCTGCGACAAGGCCCCATGCATCAGGTGCACCTGGGCATACCCAGGCCCCGCGCTCCTGATCAACGCACCTGACCATCCAGAACCGTGAGGGCCGACATGACTGTGGCTGTGGCGACATCTGCAGGGCCAGTGGCCGTGGCGACAGCAAAGCCGCCTTGCACCGAGGAGGACGCAGCGCGCACGACACGGACAAGCACATCGCCGCTGACAACCTGCACAGCGTGCACGCCCGGGTGCGCGCGTGTGCGATGCCATGTGAGCAAACGCGCATGCTGCCTGTGGGTCACGGGGCGTGGCATGAATGCCGGACACCTGTGCAGCATGCATGCTTGGAAACGCATGCGCGCGCATACATGCACCTGCATGTCTCACGCACATACAGCACACACGTGCACACACAAATGCATACGCTCAACACGCGCGCACGCTGGCATGCAGACCACACAAATGTAGCAAATACACCCATGCTACAATGGCTAAGCAACACCCATCAGCAGCCGCTCCTTCAATCAATTAACACATCGCATCCCCCCACGCACCAGGCTCTTTCCATCCAGCTCGGCAGCGGGACCAGGCTCCTTGCTGAGTGTCATGTCTGTGGCGACATCCAGCCACGCCCTGCCCGGAGGTGCGCATGAGTGTGTGTGTATGTGTGTATGCACGTGTGTATGTGTGTGTACGTGTGTGTGCGTGCGTGTGTGTATGTGAATGTGTGTGTGTGTGTGTGCAAGTGCAAAATGCGAATGCTCGCGTGCGCGCATTTGCTTGGGTGTCTCATTGACCCTGGACTCCCCCTACGCTGCAGGTCTTGTGCAGAACCTGCAACCCTACGGTGACCCAGCTACCTTCCCTGCAGTGGCTTGGCTACATTTCCGGGGGCCAGGGCACAGACTCAGCCCACTTGCGGGGGCCAAGGTGCATGCTCAATCTGTTTCCAAAGGGCCGGGGCACATGCTTAGTCTCTTTCCGGGGGCCAAAGTACATGCTCAGCCCACGTGCAGGGGCCAAGGTACAAGATCAGCCCACTTGCGGGGGCCAAGGTACATGCTCAGTCTGTTTCCGGGGGCCAGGGCACAAGCTTAGTCTGTCTCCGGGGGCCAGGGCACATGCTCAGCCCACTTGCGGGGGCCAGGGTACAAGCTCAGTCCACTTGCGGGACCCAGGCACATGCTCAGTCTGTTTCCATGGGCCAGGGCACATGCTCAGTCTATTTCCATGGGCCAGGGCACATGCTCAGCCCACTTGCAGGGGCCAGGGTATAAGCTCAGCCCACTTGCGGGGCAGCTGCCGCTTCATCCTGTGGCCTTGTACCTGGTCACTCCGTAGCACCTACAAAGCACCCCCTGCCGCGCCCACCTGCAGTACGCCCAGCACGTGTCCTCCCAGGTGTTGCACACTGCCAGCGTGGCCGGCAGGTAGGCGCACAGAGCGCCGTACAGGGCCGCTTCGTAGCGTGCACCTGCGGGCATGTGTGCGTGGGCCAGGGGCTGTGAGCCCCATGTGTGCACGCATGAGGTGCGCAGTGGTACAGCTGCTGTAACGCACGCATGCTTGCATGTGCATGCAAGTGCTTGCACAACGGGAGGGTAGGATGCCCGCATGGCCTTTGGCGGGTGCACGGCTGCGAGTGCGGGCAAGGGGCCCCGCTGGAACACGCTGAGGCACACGTCCAACTGCAAGAGCAGACCCATAGCGCCCACACACAACTGTCTTCAAAATCTCCCCAGCTGCTTGCAGCCCTGTGAGTTGGTGACCCACAGTAGGTGGCTCACACGCGCATTCATCCCACACGCCTACCATCTAACGCCTCCCCCCTCACCGCCCAACACACACACACACGCACCTGACTTGAGTGCCCTCTGCGCGGCCTGCAAGCATGTCCACTTCCACATTGCGCGGGACATGCTGGGCCCGGAGGCCACCTCATGCATCATGTCCTCCACCTGCACCGCCATACCACACAAACCTGGTTTTGAATTCAACCGCGCATGCACGCGTGCAGGCATGTGATGAGGGCACAACACGTTGTCCACCTCATGCACGATGTCCTCCACCTTCACAGCTAGACCACGCACAGCTTGTCTGATTGTGCGCGCGCAAGCATGCACACACATACACAGCCAGCCTGATGGTGCACGCACAGGCATACACATAGCTGGTCTGATTGTGCGCGCACAAGCATACCCACAAACGTCCACACTCGGGTAGACCCTTGCACAAGGCATACACGCCACTGACGTGCCCTCACGCACTTGCTCGCCTCGCTTACAGACATCCACGACCGGGAAGCCACGCACACAAGTGCACACAAATCCATGGTCACGCACCCACGTACGCACGCGTGCGCTTACATGCCCCAGCACACCTGCATCTCCTCTGTTAGCTCCTCCTCCACCAGGCCTGCCGCTAGGCCCACCGGCAGCGGCCCAAAGTCGCCCCCAGGGCCGCCAAGAGAGGCCGCCCTCCAAGGCTGCCCACATGCTCGGCACAGCGCGCGCGCATCCTTCATTCGGCCTGCGCATTTGGTGCACACGCAGCGTGTTTCATGCTGTTCAAAACCAAACATGACCTGCGCAACAAAACGCGCGGCCGTGCGCTGGCTTGCCTGCACACACGGCGTGCGAAATGGATGTGTTACAGGATGGGTGAAGGTAAGTGTGGCTCGTTAGCGTGCTTGCGCATCCTTTCGACTCCCTGCAAGCGTGCGCATCCTTCAGACTCCCTGCAAACACGCGAGCAGCACACTGTGCAGATGTGCTGATGTGGCCTCCTGCTGTGCTTGCGCGCGCGCTGGTGACCATGCACACATGCGCCGGTCAACACACACACACACACACACACGTGCTGGTGTCCGTGCCCTCCAACCGCAACCATGTGCAAGTGCAGTCATTGCTTCCTGTGAGTGTGCATGCGTGAATGTGCGCAAACTGCGTATGAGTGTGTGCGAGCAAAGGCATCCGGGCGCCAGTGGAGTGGGTGCGAACCCCTCTGCGCAGTCACTGCTGCACGCACCTGACCGGACCAGCTGCCACAGCCTGTACGCCAGCCTGTCCTCTGCCTTGGCGTTGTCGGGGTGCAGGGGCCTGGCCTGGCGCGAGGGCGCGTCTGGGTCCAGCTCGGTCACCAGGCCACCTGGGGGGTAAGAGGCAACGGGGGGGCAGTGTCGCAATGGGGTGGCAGCATCGTGTGAGGGGCAGCATCGTGTGAGTGGTAGCATCGTGTGAGTGGCAGCACTGTGAGGGCGCACCCGGGTCGAGCTCTGTCAAGGGAGACACAGGGCGGCGCTGCAGGGCGGGGCAAGGGGTGGGGCAGTGCACAGGTACGGCTGGGCCACCATGACTGTGTATGCGCCCCATGGGTCCCCACAAGCAGGTGGTCGTGTTGTCAGTGCAGGTGTGTGTATGTGTGTGGAGAGTTTGTTATGTGTAAGTGCTCTGTGTGTGCGCGCGTGCGCCCCACGGGTCCCTGAGCGGGTGGTCGTGTTCTCCATGCAGGTGTGTGTATGTATGTGGAGTGTTTGTTGTGTGTGCGTGTGCTCTTTGTTTGCGTGTGTGTGTGTGTGTGTGTGTATGCGCGTGCATGCGCGTGTGCCCAATGCGTTCCCTTAAGCAAGTGGGCATGTTGTGCTTGCAGGTGTGTGTATGAGTGTGGAGTGTTGTTGTGTGTGCTCTGTATGTGTGTGCTCTGTACGTGCATGTGTGCCCGCACGCGTGCGTGCTCCAAGGGTCCCCGTGAGCAAGTGGGTGTGTTGTCTGTGCAGGTCTGTACATGTGTTGTGTGTGCATCCCTTTTTGAACCAATAAGGGGTATGGTCTGCAACAGAGGGGCCCTCAGCACCATACCTGAGCGCAAGGCAGGGCAGGGCAAGGCAGGGGCGCACGCACATGTGCCTGAAGGCGCGCCCACAGCCTCAGTGCAGCACATGCAAGGCATATGCTTGGACGTCCCCTCAGCCACAGCGAGCAGCAGGAGGTCGCTCCTTTGGCCTTGGAGGAGGAGCCTCAGGGCCAGCAGCCCCCCCTCATTGTCCGCTTTGAAGCCACATGCTGCCCTGGTGTGCCTGAGGCACTCCCAGCGCCTCTGTCACCCCGCACCTTGCCCCACACGGTGCTTAGTCTCCAGCCACACGCCGTCGTGCTCCGCGAACCTGGGCTGCCCCGTGGGGCCGAGGGTGCCGTTGAGGGCATCGTCCGCCATGCTCTCCAGCCACGCTATCACAGCCGCACACCTGCAGGAAGGGGGGCAGCGGTGGCAGCTGCGGCTGGGCTGAGCACGATCACCTTGGCCAGAGGCGGCGCTACCGTGTGCCACACCCTGCCGATGTTGAAGTGGTTGGAAGCCCCACCAGCTGCGAGTCAAGGGTGCTGGCCTGCCCACCATCACCTTCTTTGGTAAGAGGCGAGCGCCACAGAAACCTGCACAGGCGCGGAGCAACGCGGCCTCCTACGCATGCCAGCATCGTGTGAGTGGCAGCGCATCCCAACCAAAAAACGCTCCTGTGGTATCTCAAGAATGCTGATCTTTATCAATCCTGGACGGGCTCAACATGATGTGTGCCATAGGCGATTTGGGCAGCAGGCACAAATACCAGGCAGCCATGTGCACCCATGCGCACTGGATCCAACTCATCATCCTGACTGATGGCACCTCCCGGTGCTCCGTAGCCTTCCCGCGTGCATATTGAGGAGTTTGCGTGCCATGGTTGTGTGAATTGCTCTCTGTCTGTTGCAAATGAATGTGGTCTGCTCATCGATGGATTAGTCACTTGCCACAAGGGTTTCCCGAACTTGTTGGCACTCTGGGCACACGCACGCCCCCGTGTTGTGTCCATGACCACTTTTTGGCCACGCCATCCACCCTGGTTGCGCACCTAGTCAGCTGCGCGTCACTGCTGATGTGGTCGGCAAGCATTTGCCGCGTGGTGCGCATGCCAGCCGCGTCCAGCACTTCAGGCCCGCCCGTGCCAGCGGGTGGCATCTCATTGCAGTATAGGCACCACACTAAGTGCCAAGTGGCGGCCTGGCAAGGGAGCGTGTGTGCGGGTGGGCAGGTGCGCATGAGTCTGCAGGTTCCACAGTGCAAGGATGCATGCCTGCCCGCAAGCAGCATTCCTATATGTATGCACACGCAGGTGTGCAGCAAGCATGTGTCCACATTAGGCAGCGTGCCTGCGTGCCGGAAGGAAACACACCCTGCTCTGGGCCACCACAGGCATGGAAACAACGCCCTGACTCATAGCATGAGCTCAGCCAACAGACGCAAAGCAGTGTTGCCTAGATCCTTCCAAACAGCCTGCCCTATTCTTGAACCTCATGTGCAGTGGAATCCCCGCAGTGAAACAACAAGGCAGACGTACAATAAGCATTTGCCTGCTGACGGCAGCTGCCATTTTTTCCGCGCGACTGATGATGCCACGACCTGTACCTCCTTGACCATTCCAAATTCTGATGCCCACCTGTGCATCGAGCTCCGCAGCAAGCGCCTGTAAGTGCATGTACCTCGCTGGCCTGTGCAACTGTTGGCTCAGGTCTTGCCTGCAAGCAGGGTGGTCCAGTGCGATGGCCCCTGGGCTTAGATGGCTCTGTGCTCAATTAACTCGTGTCCAAACACACCTTCACACTCAGGCAGGCGTGAAAGGTTAAGGTTGCAATCTAGCAGGCCCGCATGAATATGCAGGCTCGCGCTGCCGAGCATTTAGCAGCTGCTGGCATGCAGGCCATTTAGCCAAACTTTGCATGTCAACAAGCTGCTGGATGTTGACCACTCACTTCAACTGCTGGGATCGCTTGTGTGCCATCATCTCCATTGCAGCTGTGGCATCCTTTGCGTCGCAGCTGTCCAGCAGGAGCCCTCCCATGATGGAGGCCAGCTCTTCATCCCAGCTGCTTGTTCTCATTGCTGCTGCTGCATCTGAATGTCCACCAGCTTCACGCAGGGCCATTTTAAGGGCACTGGGCCTTGCCCTTGACGGGCTGCCAAAGTTTAGGAGCGGTGAGGGCTGATCTTCCCCTAGTGCACGTATTTCAGCGATGGCTATTTGCTCGTCATTGCAGATGTCATCATCACCACTACTACGCATCTCAGTGCTAAGTGAACTTTTGCATCCCAAGCTTAGTGCAACAAGTTTTTGGGAAAGTGTGACAGTCCTAAATATTCTAACATCATTGGACGGCTCACCCTCTTCCACAACGATAATTTGACCGAGGTCAGGTTGACCGGCCGATATACCATGGCCAATGTGATAAGGGTCTGGACCCGTAACTTTGGTCCAGGTTACAAGCCGTATAGGTTTCAGCTCAGCTGCGTTCGTCAGACACAGCTATGTAACCTAACTACGTAGTAGGTGTATACACCTAATGTAACTTAGGCCTCGTCAGGATGTTGATTCAAACACACCAGTGTCCCTATGGTATGATATGTTCCAAGCAAGGATCAATTGTACGACACGCCGCTTGCAACGTATGGGAGCATTTTGTCCATGGCAATTCTCTGTCTCCTCACAGGCAGCATGTGCAGTGCTCGTAGCCCCGTCGCAGCTTCTCCTAAAGCCTGCAATACATCCTTACTGCCCCAATTCACACCCTCAGGACTTTGATCAATGCACGTGAGGCTCTGCAAGCATGACAGGCCCTGGAGATGTGACATGATGGCCCCTGGGCACGGCAGCCAGCATGGTAAACTGACCAACAGGTGCTTCAACTCCCGCAACTCCCCCAACTGCCGGAGCGCCAAGGTGGTCAATGCGGCTTCGTGGCCCTCCCACCATGCAGATACAGGCTGGGCCGGAGATTCCCGGCCATCCACGTACTCAATGCTGCCGCAAATGCTGCTGCTGCTGCTACCCTGGCCAACAACATGTTCATCAAGTCCTGCACTGTAGCCTGCTGCACCTCGTCTGCTGTCGCTGCTCCCATCAGCTGCCTCTCCCTTGCACCACAAGCGCCAGGGAGGCACAGCAGGCCTCCTGGCAGCGTATGCACGTTGCATGTTGTTGCTGCTTCTATGGCCGCGGCCATGATGGTGAGGGGCTGTGTCTTTCAGGATCAGCAGCTCAAGGCTGCTGGACAAGTTGGAGGTGTTCAGAAGCAGCAGGTGCTCTGGACGCAGCCCCTGGTAGCTCAGCTGCAGTGCATGGCGATGAGCATAAATTGGTGTCCGCAACGGAGGCACGCACACACAGATAGGCAGGCGTAAGTTGTCGTTGTCATCACCATAATCATCACCGTCATAATCATCGCCACCACCATCACAGACATCATCATCCTTGCACCCCTTAGTCTGCTTTGATCATCCCTTCTCCCCTGGGGCTTCGCCTTAGCATGTTGTTTTGGAGGTGAAACGCACGGGCTGGTGGGGAGAAGGGATGATGGGTTGTGTTATGTGTGCAACAAGAGCAGTTTGACCGCCACACATGAGTGCGCTCTTTGTGGGGTAGCGACCGTGCTGTGAGGGCGGGGATTGAACTACAGCCACCCGCTTCCTGTACGGCCTGGACAGCTTGCCGCGCACCTGGAGGTGGGACAATCCGGTTAAGCCAGCAATGAAGGAGCAGTCCCTAGGGGTCAGTGCGAATCCGTCCAGGGCCAGCCTCGACAGCTTAGGCGGCAAGCTGACCGGCACGTCCAAGGTTGGGAGCAGGGGGGGGCCCAAGGTCCAGCCTGCAGGTGTGAAGGAAATAATTCTGTTGCCCAGCACACAACCTGCCCGGCAATGTGTACAGGCGGCACGCAAGCGGCGGGGTGCCAGGCATGCGCGCCTTGCTTCAGCCCAAGGCGCAGCGCGTGGCCTCACCACCTACCGAGGTACGTGGCGCCCTGCGCAGCCCGGCGCCTGAAGCTTTCTCGGCGCTGCCGGCTGTCAGACGTGTCTGAGTCAGCCACTCCCCGGGGCCCATCTCCCCACGTGCTGTTGCCCTGATCGGGGGCGGCACACACACCAGGCAGGCCGCGGCTCAAGAGGTAGGACAGGTCATACTGGTAAGACAGATCGGGCGCCGCAGACAGTGACAAATCCTGGAGGGAAGTAAAGCCAGCCAGCTCTGGGGCGGTGTCGCCGTCCAGCAGCACCAGGCCTGGATGCACGGTGATGGGAATCAAGGGGTGCCGATGCTTTGTGTGAGCTCTCCAGCTCAAGTCTGCGTGAACTTCAGTCAATCAGGGGAAGAGTCCTCTTGTTTGGTGCGAGGGCGTGAGGTGCGCTTGGCGGTGGCGGTGGATCCTCGTATTTAGTGGAAGGATGTGTTTGGCGGTGAGCACAGCAGAGGCGTAGGCACCCCTTATCCTTCCTGTGTCCTTTTCATGATAGAACGTGCAGGATAAGAGGCAAGCATGATAAGGATTGGGAAGGCAGTAAGAGGAGGACATAGTTTACAAATGGATGCCTTGCCACCACTTTTAAACCCACACCAGCATAACGGCAGGGGCACATCCACAGGCAATTTGTGTCATCGCGGTGTACAGACTGGGGCACATCCAGGCAATTTGTGGGGCACATCCAGGCAATTTGTGGGGCACATCCAGGCAATTTGTGTCATCGCGGTGTACAGAGTTTCACGCCTTCAACCGTGCTGGCGGACACCGACGAGGAGCCCTGACACCCACTGGGTGCTGAGTCGCTGAGCGCCTCTGAGCTCTGAGCTGACGCCGTGTGCCAGATGAAGAGCACCAGCTGCTGGCGCTGGCCCTCTAAAATGCATCATGCTTGAGCAGCAGTTTGTGCCTGAAGGCGCGGGGTGCTGACCGGAGCATCGTTCTGTGTGGCCTACCAGAGAAGTGCAAGCACGTGAGGTGCTGGAAAGCAGCCTGCCAGGAGGCCAGCACCCCGCGGGTCAGCGCCAGCAGCTGGTGCTCTTCATCTTCATGCGCAAGAAGCTTGAGGCATCTCAGGTTTTCCAGAGGCGTGAGCAGCTTCAGGTCCTCTGGGTTCAGTGAGAGCGGCCACGTCATGTAAGTCATCTGCATGCAAGGGGCAGCAGACACGCGCAGGTTCTTCTGTGATGTGCGCACATCTACCAGCCATGCAGTGTGCCTGTGAGAAAATGACGCGGGAGCCATAAGGATGGATACACGGTGCGCCTCCAAAATACACGGAGGCCGTGCAGACAGGACAAGCGTGGAACAGAAGCCTGCCTGTGTTTGGCACTAAGGTTCTAGGTGACATGGAAGGTCAAAGGTTAGGTTAGATACATAGCTGTACCTGCCGACAAGGGTGGCTTAGCTGAAGCCTACCAGGCCTGCAACCAGAACCTCAAACTAGAAAGCAAAGGTAGTGGACACGGAAGGTTGGAGGCCATGTATCCCTCATGCAAGCAGCTGCCAGACCAGATGCCGGCCACAAAATGGAAGCAGAGGCACTACAGGCTCACTCTTCCTAACAGCGCTGACCATGTGGGATTTTGAGGGCCGTGGCTTGCCTTTGTGAGGACCATAATTCACTGCTGGACCTGTCCTGGCTGTAGCAGAGACACAGAAATGTGAGCTTAAGAGCTTTCCGACAGCACTTGCCTTCAGGCTTGTGAGGGCGGTGAGTTCAGCAAACAGGAGCAGAGAATAGTCACAGTCAAAAATGACCGTGGTCAGCTCAAGTGACCTGCGCCGCAGCATGGACACGCAGGCATGAGTCTGGTGTGCAGGTGCGTCTCCATAGGATTGGGCACAGAATGTTGTGGCAAAATTGGATGCCGTATCCCAAAAGAGTGTCACTGAGGCTGCAAGGAAACGTGGTAATTGCACCAGGTGCTGCAACCCACACCAACCTGAGCTGGGTAGCCAAGCCGCTCTGTTCGTACAGACCCAGAGTGTAGGCCGTGTGCAGCCACCGAGTGTGGTCGAGAGTATCCAAATTAAAGCTGCAAGCCAAAGGGAGATACCAAAGGCATGCCTGCTTGATCAGTGTTTTGGCATGGCATACAGCAGGCTTGGCATTGAGGCAAGTCCTTCCTTGCACACCATCCAGATCTGAGAGTCGAATGGCTGGTTGAATGGTAAAGACAAGCAAGCTCCCAGTACAGTACAAAAGAAAAGATGATAGAGCCAATTCAAAAGTATCGTTCTGGCAATCTTACCCCTTTCATGCACACAGGCAGGTGAGGCAGAGGATGGTGGGTTGTAGAGGTTAGACCATGCCCAAGGAAAGCTGGATACTCTGCATGCCGACCCTGTTTAGGCAGCAGCCCTGAATACCATGCAAAACAGCTTTGGGCAAGTACAACACATTAAACATTCCAAACAGGACCTGGTGATGCCATGTCAAAAGCAAATGCCACCCTGATGCTCACCTAAGGTGTTGGAAGTAAGGTAGCCCCTCCAGGCAGCCATACAAGGCAGACATCAAACTCTCAGGGCAGTCCTCATCGTGCTGTAAGCATGCGCACAGACATGTACGATGGCATACAAAGATCCCTGAGCAAAAGATGTCCAGTCCCACCGCTTGAGACACTGAATGCAAAACAAGGCCGCGTAGTGCTCAGAGCCTTAAGCTGCGTGTGTTTGCGCGTGCGTGTGCGTGTGTGTGCATGTTTTCTTTCCATAATTAGTGTTGCAGCATATGACAGCAAACGGCTGGGGATGGATCTATCCATTCCAAAACAGCCAGTCAGGCACAATTGCTACAGGGGCCTTATATGGCTGTAGCCCCACGCATGTGCCTGCAAGTCACTAGGTGTGACAGATGCACCAGCTTAAGCACCAGGGCCACGCAGAGGCTCCTCAGGGCCATCGCAGCGCAGGCGAGAGAGGTACCTCAAAGATGAGCTGCGCGGGGCCCAGAGTGAGGGCGCGCAGGCGCGTCATGCTGGCCATGGCCTGGACCGCTGATCGGCTGAGCCCCACGTTGCCGCTCAAGGTCAGGTCCTCAAGGTCAGCCAGACCGCTGCAGCAGAAGCACACAGGGGCATGCGCAACAGCTGGAGGGGGAGCCCATAGACCAAGCACAAATATGCACACAGATTTGAGCAGCTTGCATCATGTCCAAGTGAGCATGCCTCCCAAGCTTGCACACTCCCGCGGCCCTGAGCCATTCTCAACCTTGCGCCACGCACCTGCACAATTGCTGCAGCGTCCGGTTCCGAATCATGCAGTTCTCCAGATGCAGCCTGCACAAGCGGACACCAACGAGGAGCCCTGACTGCAGACTGAGCTGAGTCGGCTCAGCACCTGAGCTGCGCCGGCAGACATTGTCGAGGAGCCCTGAGTTGAGTCCTGAGCTGAGCACTGCCGGCGGAGTGAGGGGGCGCGGAGCCAGGAACGGCCAACGGTGCACTGACCGGCGCAGCGGACAAAGTAGACGCGCTAGAGCCATTTTTGCGGCATTGCTGAGTTTGCGGCGGTGCGAACAAGCCGTACATGGGAGCCATAAAAAGTGGGAAAGGGGGGGGGTGCAAAGGGGGTCGGCACCACATTCGCGTGAACGCAAGCACGGCAGACACCGATGAGCGACAGGGGGGCTCCGTTCGTCCCGCACTGCCCGCCCCCGCGTCTGCCTGCGGGCTGCTCGCACCACTAAAGTATGACTAGTACCTTCCGTTGTGAGCGCGAGTTAATAGTTTTGGTTCAAAGTGCTGCAGGTTTCCTTTCTTTTAGGCTCTAGCTCAGCGCTGCCCTGGTTCGGCGGATACAGCCATGTGACCTAACCTAGGTTGTGGTGCAATCATACCCTCCTCCTCCTTGCAGCAAGGAGGCGCGTGCGGGTGCAGGTGTGTAGCGAGGTGTGAAAGGGTCAAGGCGCGCGGGAGAATGCAAGCTTGCTTGCTTGGGCGCGACGCTTGGAGACGAACGTCGGAAGATGTATGCAGGTCTATGTAACCTGGCCTGACCCATCGACACAGCACACTCCACAGCACTTGTTGTCTAAGTCTGGCACACTGAGGGAAACAGGACCAGCACGCGCACGCAAGCGCACAGGTGCAGGCAAACACACACGCACACCAAACGCGCGCACACACATACAGGCACACACGCGCACACACACACACCTGCGCAAGCGGTGCCTGAGCGGCAGCAGGCACGCCACATCAGGTGCCTCATGCGCAGAGTCTTGCACCTCTTCCAGGTCCACGTCCACGCCAAAGTCTTGCACAATAGAGACCATGCTACTGCTGCTGCTGCTGCTGCTGCCTCCGTGGCTGTCAGAGCTGATGTTGGGCGCTGAGCTGAGTGCTTCATCCCAAGGATCAATGCCAGGTGGAGTGGCCTGAGGGTGGAGTGGGAAGGCTTGCAGGTCCACGAGCTGGATGGTTAGGCTGGTGAGGGAGGTGAGGGGGGCCAGGCCGCTGAGTAAGGATGCCTACACCACAAAAAGGTATCAGGGCATGCCAGATATGGCAAGCAGCAAGCAATAACCTGAGGGTTCGGCCCCCAGCCCTTCAGAAGCTACCACGCAACACTCATCAACACTCCATCTTGGCATCCTGACAAGCACAGACGACAAACAGCACGAGACCAACGCCTCTGACATGCACAAGATCCAGGCATAAACAGGACGCCAGAGCCACCAGAGCGGGTCGCAGATCACAGGCATCAGGGCTAGGCAGGCCAGGCAGCAGACCCAACAAAACCAAGCAGGACACACGCACATTGAAACCACCCTTGCAATGCAAAAACCCAGGCAGGCCTGGCTAGGCAGACCACAGAGAGCGGCAACGGAGCCAGGCAGATCACGAGCGGCAAGACCTGGCAGGCCGCAGAGGGCGCAGCATGAAGGTCAGGCAAGTAAGGACTCCATCCGCAAGCTGCACGCCTACCTGGGCTGCCTGCACTTGCACCGCAGTACAGCATCGAGGCTGTAGTGGTCTGAGCCTGAGCTGCAGGCATGCCAGCTGCGGCAGGCGCTGCAGGGGCCCCAGCTGCCACCGCGCGGCATGCAGCTGGGGCAGCACTGGAAAGTCTTTCAGGGTGAGGTGGCGCAGGGACGTGAAGGTCAGGCTGTCTGCCAGCAAGGATGTGGACATGGCAGGGGGGGCATCACACAGGGTGGACAAAGTGAGTGCCCTGATACGTGGGAAGACCTGCAGAGCATCACACAGGGTGGACAAGGTGAGTGCCCCGATGCGTGGGAACACCTGCAGACAGGCGTACGTGGCCTTGCCAGGGGGGTCAGCAACAAGAAATTCCCAGGGGCAGGTGCGTGCTGGACAGCAGCTGCTCGGCGAGCAACCAGCACCACAACAGCTGCTAGGCGCGCGGGGCCCTGGGGCAAAAAGCAGGTGAGGCTGGGGACAGCTGTTGCGGGCAAGCAACAGCTGAAAACGGCGCAGCATGCACATTGATCCAGAATGATCCCGGTTGTGGGGCTTCTGTGAAGTATATGGAAGGCACCCTGGGCTTTTGTAACAGCTGGTCATGGCGCATGATACAGCAAGCGCACAAGGTGCTGACCAGAGGCAAGGTGGAGGTCCAGGCCTGGAGACACTGCACGGAGGCTGCATGCTGCTTGAAAGGGACGTCCAGCGCAGTCACCTGTAGCACAGGCATGGTTCAGAAGAGGAAGTGCAAAAGGCACCCTTAGAAAGAAGCTGAATGACTAAGCATACTTGCAGAATGAGCATTATTGCGGAACTCTGGGTAAACAGTGAATTAAGTCCATTTCCGTGAGGTAAGAGGCAGTCTGACCAATCATACCTCAGCGCTTGCGGCAGCCTTAAAATCTTTGCTGACAAGTCGTGTCCTCAATAGGTCCTTGGTGTCCAAGCACCGGCAGATTATCTGCAGGATGAAGTGGTGGGTGCACATGTGCATTAAGATAGTGACGATCCGCAT